>Ga0233425_10007736_pt1 | contig 14847 bp, 16 predicted proteins | sample Watercolumn_Towu_2_FD_181712 | JGI IMG/M metagenome (GOLD analysis project Ga0233425, IMG submission 181712) | Freshwater microbial communities from Lake Towuti, South Sulawesi, Indonesia - Watercolumn_Towuti2014_140_MG | ecosystem: Environmental > Aquatic > Freshwater > Lake | place...
CACGTGAAGCGGGCGAAATTATAACCGAAAAATTTTCCTACAACTCCACACTCTCATGCAAGTCAGGGTAATGCACCGAATCTAAACTTTTCTCTTTCAAGATTCCGGTCAAGGCCATGGCTTGTTTCTCTTCGCCGTGAACCAAGAAGATTTGCTTCACAGTATCCTTCACGCCCAGCGCGTAGCGGGTTAACAAATCCTGCCCGGCGTGACCGGACAAACCGCCAATGGTCGCCACATCGCACTTGCGTTTGTACATCTCGCCAAAAATGTTGACCTGCGGCTCGCGGTCAGCCAGCCTGCGCCCCATTGTATTCGGCGCCTGCCACGAAACGATACAGATCGTGTTCTTCGGATTCTCAATATTATTGCGGATGTGATGCACGATGCGTCCGGTCTCGGCCATGCCGGAAGCAGAGATGATGATCATCGGGTCTTTGCGCTCATTCAAGGCCTTTGATTCTTCCACCGACTTGACATACGTCAGCATCTTGAAATCCAGCGCGGGGTGACGCGCCTCCAGCACGAACTGGCGCGTCTCCTCGTCAAAACACTCGGGATGATTCCTGAACACCTGCGTGGCATTCACCGCCAGCGGACTATCCACGTAGACCGGCACACGCGGAACATCATGGTCCTGCATCATCTCGTTTAAGTTATAAACCAGTTCCTGTGTGCGGCCAACAGCAAAAGCAGGCACGATCACCTTGCCGCCGCGCTCAATTGTCCGCTTGACAACATCGCGGAACTCGATGAAGGCGTTTTGCGGGTCGCTGTGAGTTTTATCGCCATAAGTGGATTCCATGATCATATAATCCACCGTGTCCGGCAAAACCGGGTCGCGCAGCAGCGGCATTCGATATCTGCCAATATCGCCGGAGAACCACAGGCGGGTCTTTTTGCCTTTCTCCTCGATCTCAAGCGACACACCGGCCGAACCAAGGATATGCCCCGCTTCGTAAAGTCGCGCCACCACACCGGGGATCGGCTCAAACGCTTCACCATATTCCACACCTTTGAACATGGCGGCCACATCTTCTGCATCTGCTGTTGTGTACAGCGGCTCGATCGGAGGCTCGCCGCGCTGGGCGCGTTTTTTATTTACGAACTCCGCATCCGATTCCTGAATGCGGGCAGAGTCGGCAATCATCAAACCCGCCAACTCCACAGTCGCGCGCGTGGCGAAGATCAACCCTTCGTATCCCTGCTTGACGAGGTTGGGCAGATTCCCGGCATGGTCAATGTGCGCGTGCGAAAGGATGACAGCGTCCACAGATCTTGCATCAAAAGCGAAATTCAAATTGCGTTCGTAGGTGTCTGCGCGTTTACCCTGATACAGGCCGCAATCCAAAAGCAGTTTCGAACCATTAATTTCCAGAAGGTGCTGGCTGCCGGTTACGGTATGCGCAGCGCCATGAAAACTAATTCGCATTCCTGCCTCCAAGCACCTTTAAGATCTGCGCGCCATACTTCTCCACCCGCGACGGCGTCTCCTTCATCACACGCGCCAGTTCATCCACAGTCTTCGGCGGGTTTTCTGCAAGCGCGGACATGTATGGTTTGGGCAGAATGATGTCTGACTCGACGCCCATCTCCAGCCCGGCATTCTTCCGCCATGACTTTAATTTCTCAAGGCGGCGAAGCACCGCGTCATTCTTCGTCTCTGCCTGTTTCCGTTCAACCAGCGGGGCAGCCAACCCGCGACGGATCGCAGCCAAAACCCCGTCGCCCCACAGGCCGATCTGTTTCTCGCTCAGCCCCACTCCCGAAAGGTCAACTTTTTGTTCCGGCGGATTCTTCGCCAGTGCCACAAAGACATCATCCATGATGACTTTATACGGCGGGCGGTTTAACTTCTCGGCTTCCTTATCGCGCCATTTACACAAATATGCCAGCACCGTCAACTCGCGCAGCGAAAGGTCCTTGCGCGCCGCAAAACGTTCCCATGATTCGCCGTTTAATTTCTGCCTGGATTCTTCAAGCAGGCAGGCGCGCGCAAAATCCTCCATGGCAAAAACGTAGCGGCCTTTTTCGCGGAGTTCCTGTTCAAGCACATCCCGCAGATCAAAGAGATAATGCGTGTCGAGGCGGGCATAATGGATTTGCTCTTTTGTCAGCGGACGCGCCGCCCAGTTTGCCTTCTGGTGGCGCTTGTCTGTCTGGATATTGAACTTGTCAGCCAGCAGTCTGTCCAAACCGACGGCGGGATAGCCAAGCACGCGCGCGGCCTGCATCGTGTCAAACAGGTTTGCGAATGAGAAATAAAAATCCCGCCGCAGACAGATCAGGTCGTATTCGGCGGCATGGAAGATCTTCTCGATTTTCGGGTTGGAAAAAATGGGGGACAGCAAGCTCAGGTCTTTGAGAGCAAGCGGGTCAACGAGGTAATCTGCATTGGTTGTAGAAAATTGAACCAGGCAGACCTGTTCACGAAAGGCATGCAGGCTGTTGGATTCGGTATCCACTGCCACACGGCTTTGTGTGACGAGATCATCCATCAATTGTTGCAATAATTGTTTTGTGTTTACCCAAACTGGCGGCGGCAGAATTTCAGACATATTGGCTGATTATAAACCTGATTGCCGAATTAAAACCTCCGCCCTGCCTGCAAGACCGCGTTGTATCCCCTTTGCATGATGTAGCCGGCAAAAAGGGCGATAACCGTCCCCGGAATGAATTGGAACATGACAGCGGAGAGTCCCATTCTGTCGGCCAGCAGCGGGACGAGGACATGCCATATCGGGCGGTGGTACAGGTAGGCAAAGAAAGAGGAAATGGATATGGGAGGCCAGATGCGCCAGCCACCCGCGCGGGTGCGGAATATCCCCAGCCACGTCAACACCCAGCTGAGGATGAAGAAATCCACTGCCAGCAGGTAAAACCCGTGTGTGACTTCAAGGCCGGCAGTCAATGCCATGCGGAAGAACCAGGCCCCCAAAACGGCTGCGATGATTTTGTAAATGAAATTGGCTCATGTGTAGACTCTGTGCAATAAGTCAAACCCTTTAACGCGAATTACGCAAATTGGGCGAATGGCGCGAATTTTTTCGCATATTCGCGTAATTCGCTTCATTCGGGAAATTCGCGTTAAGATTTTTGCTCTTGCCCGCACACTCTTTACACATGAGCCATGAAATTCAGGTTGAAGAGAAATTCCCGCGCCTGCTGAAACCGCGCAAAATACAGACCTGCCAGGAAAATAAAGTAGTACTCGAAGAACCTTCCGTCAAACAGCCCGGTCAATTTATGCAAGCCATATGCTGCGAAAAAGAATACCGCCGACCAGAGTCCCAGCCACAGGCCCGGCTTGATCCACTTTGCCAGGAACCAAAACAGAATGTAATATCCCATAACAACGCTGAGATACCACAAGGTCAACAAGGGCTTTACATACGCCGGCGAAAAGATAAATTGAGCGCCCAATAGATATACAGCCAGGTCGAGCCGTTTCAGCGAGTACCCCATCACAACGGTAAACATTGCAAGGGCAAGCCAATATGGCGGGAAAATACGAATGAATTTGGATTTGAAGTACGAAAAAGTATCCACGTGTTTTTGCATGGAGGCTTCCTGAAAATATCCCGCCAAAAAGAAAAATGATCCTAGCAAAAAAGCGCCGACAAAATGCGAGATCGGGCCGAATTCAAAACCATAAACCTGTTTCGAGAAAATGTCGCTGTGAAGCGCCATCAGCAGGATAATGGAAAGGGCGCGTAGGGCTTCGAACTCCGGCAGCCTTTGTTTGCCGCCGCTCATAAATTCTTTTCCATCACCATGCCGTCCTCGCCGTCGTTGTAATAGGATTTCCAGATATCGGTCGTCTGGTAGCCGTCTTTTTCGTACATGGCGATGGCGCTTTGGTTCGAGATCCGCACTGTTAAACGGGACCTAGGGACACCGAGTTTGTTTTCGCAGGCATGGAGCAGGGCGCGCCCGACCCCGCGCCGCCGAAAGCGCAGATCAACCGCAATGGTGGCGATCCAGCCCCACCCGTCGCGCGGACGCGGGTCGCCGGCTACGAATCCGATCATCTGGCCTTCATCCACCGCTTTGAGTCGAATCACATCCGAAAAAGTCAGCACGGCGATTAAATCAAACAAGGGCCAGGCGTCACTTCCAAAACTTTCCTTTTCAAGTCTACGGAGCGCGTTCAGGTCGAGGATGGATGCGGTGACGATTTCCATGGCGGCGATTGTATCAACAAAAAAGTGGAAAGGGGAAGTTGCCTTCCGCTTTCCACTTTTACTCGTTACTGGCTTCTGTTACTTCTTGTCTTTTCCAAGGAAGTTATCCAGCAGGCTGGTGAATTCCATCGGGAAGATGTATTTGGTCGAGGGGCTGGCGCCGACCGATTTGAGGGTCTCGAAATATTGCAGGGTCATCGTCTTTTGGTCAATGCCCTTGGCAGCGTTGAAGATGGCTTCGAGCGCCTGCGCAAAACCCTCGGCGCGCAACAACTGCGACTGCCGTTCGCCTTCGGCGGCGAGGATGGCCGATTGCTTCTGACCTTCGGCGCGCAAGATAGCGGATTGTTTTTCGCCTTCTGCGACGTTGATGGCAGCTTCGCGCGTACCTGTCGATTCGGTGACGACCGCGCGGCGGATGCGCTCGGCGGACATCTGGCGGTTCATCGCGTCCTGCACTTCGCGCGGCGGGATGATCTCGCGGATTTCCACGTTGGTCACTTTGACGCCCCAGCGCTCGGTCACTTCATCGAGGCGGGTGCGGAGCATGTTGTTGATGTGTTCGCGCTCGGAAAGCACGTCGTCGAGCGGAATACCGCCGATGACCGCGCGCAGGGTGGTGGCCGCAATGCCTGCCGCCGCCGATTCAAAATTGCCGACTTGCAAGACCGATTCAGCCGGGTCGAGCACTTTGTAGTACCAGAGGAAGTCAATTGAGATCGGCGCGTTGTCCTTTGTAATCGAAACTTGATGAGGAACTTCGCGCACCTGCTCGCGCAAATCCACTTTGACGCCGCGGTCAATGACCGGGATTAACAGGACAATACCCGGGCCTTTTTGTCCGACACAGCGGCCGAGCCGAAACACGACAAGGCGCTGATATTCCGGAACAATGCGAATGGCATTGGCCAGAAAAATAAGGCCGATGACCAATGCGGCGCCGACAAGACAAAAAATGGTACCACCGGCTGTAAGAGCGTTACCCATGCTATTTCTCCTTCTTTTAATTTGATGGATTATTTTTCTCAACGACGAGGGTAAATCCCTCGCGGCGAACGACACGAACGGAACTGCCTGCCGGGATGAGGCTGTCGCTTCTGGCCGACCACATCTCTCCCGCAACAAGCACGCTTCCTTCATCATGGATCTTCGTCCTGGCTTCTCCATTCAGGCCAACCAGCATACCAAGGTCATGCGTGGGAGGAATGCCGGCAGCCTGGACAGTCTTACGAACTGCGATCCACAAAAAGGCGGCAGTCAGACCCGAAGCAACCAGCGCCACAAACGGGTTGACAGCCGGCTTCCAGCCATCCAGCGCAAACATGAACACCGAGCCGGCGACCAGCAGTAAAATGGCCAGCCCGAGGTATGCTTCGCGTTTTGGTTTTTGAATGGAATAGATGAAGGGGATAACGCTGATTACAAGCAACACAATCGCCCACCAGTTGAAGGACAGGTTGTAAATTGCATAACCCGCGAGTGCGAGGCAGAAGAACGCGCCGATTTCAAACAGGCCTGTTCCCGGCGTGATGATTGCCATCAGGCTGAGTAGAATACCGCCCAGCAGGATCAGATATGCAATATTCGGTTCCAATAGAAAATCCATTGTGCCTCCGTTTCATTATACAACAGATGAGTTTTTCCGATTCTGTTTACGCAAGCCGCCTCTGCAAGGTTGTGAGGGAGTTCGCCGCAAGCGGCTGTATAATTGGCTCGCTCAACGTACCCCACCTTTCCCATAGGAGCTTAAGTGAACTTTCAAAAGATTTGCGTCATCGGGCTGGGATATATCGGCCTGCCCACCGCCTCCACCTTCGCCGCGCACGGCATCAACGTCCTCGGCGTGGACATCAACTCACATATCATCGAAACCATAAATCAAGGCGAGATCCACATCCACGAACCGGGACTGCTTGAAGAGGTGCAAAAGGCCGTCAAATCGGGGAACTTCAAAGCCGCAGTCAAACCCGCAGAGGCAGACGCCTTCATCATCGCCGTGCCGACCCCTTTTCAGGAAAACCAATTCGGCGAATATAACGGCCTGACCTACAAACTCGCAGACATGCGTGCGGTCGCCTCCGCCGCTGAATCCATTGTGCCATTTTTGAGGAAGGGGAATCTCGTCGTGCTGGAATCGACCTCTCCGCCGCGCACCACCATGGATCTGGTCGCCCCCATCCTCGCTCGTTCGGGACTTGCGGCCGGGCGCGACTTCCATTTGGCTTATTCACCCGAACGGGTTTTGCCGGGTCAAATCATGCGCGAGTTGATCGAGAACGCGCGCGTCATCGGCGGCGTGACTCCCGAGTCAGCGCAGGCCGGGCGTGACCTGTACGCCGCCTTCGTCAAAGGACAGATCATCCAGACCGACGCCACCACTGCAGAGATGGTCAAGTTGATGGAAAACACCTACCGTGACGTGAACATTGCCATCGCCAACGAGTTCTCACGCCTGGCAGACAAGTTCGGCGTGGACGTGTGGGAGGCGATCTCCATCGCAAATTTACACCCGCGGGTGAAGATCCTCAGCCCCGGGCCCGGCGTGGGCGGGCACTGCATCAGCGTGGACCCGTGGTTCTTCGTTGAATCCGCGCCGGAAATCACATCGCTCATTTATCACGCGCGGACAGTTAACGACGGCCAGCCGCATTTTGTCGTGGACACCGTCAAACGCGCGCTGGGCAGCCTGCAAGGTAAAAGAATCGCCGCGCTCGGCCTGGCCTATAAGCCAGATGTGGACGACCTGCGCGAAAGCCCCGCCAACGAAGTGGTTCATATCCTGCAAAATGAAGGCGCGCAGGTAAAGGCATGGGAACCGTTCAAGCCGGATGCAAACCTGCCTGGCATCCACATGGCCGCCTCGCTGGAAGAGGCAATCAAAGATGCAGATGCGCTCGTGCTGCTGGTGAAGCACGCAGAATTTTCAAAACTCAACCCGCAGGATGTCGCAGGCAAAACATCCGCCCGCGTTGCGCTTGATACCGTCAATGGCTGGGATGGCGAACTCTGGAGAAAAGCCGGCTTTCGCCTGCTCCGCCTTGGCGACAATAAAACGTAAAGCCGCCCAATAATCTGTGTATAATGCAATCATGCTGCGCAGACTTTTGACATTGATCGTCATAATTTGTTTACTCGGCACAAACCGCGTTTCTGTTCACGCGCAGCAGGCTCAAACAGCCAGGTTTTTCAGTGAGAGCGGGCACAACGTCGGCGGGGACTTTCTAAAATTCTATGAGGCCAATCCCAATGCCATCTTCCTCTATGGCTATCCCATCACAGAGGAATTTCAAAACAAGGACGGCCGCGCTGTCCAATATTTCCAGCGCGCGCGTTTTGAATATTGGCCTGAGTTGGAAGAAGGCCGGCGCGTGGTACTCACCCCGCTTGGGCACGAAACCTACACATCCAGCGGACCGATCAAAGCCGGCAACGACTTCTCGTGCCGCGCATACCCACAGACCGGCTTCTCCGTCTGCTTTGCCTTTCTCGAATTCTTCGACCAGTACGGCGGCGTGACTCAATTCGGATACCCGATCTCCGGGTTTGAATATCACGAGAACAGGCTCGTGCAGTATTTTGAAAAAGCCCGTCTTGAATGGCAGCCGTGGAAACTGGAAGGCCAGCGCGTGGCCGTCTCTGACCTCGGGCGCATCTACTTTGACAAACTCCGCGAAGACCCGGCCCTGCTCGCGCAGGTCAGGCCGCTGGATAACACCATTCAGGTCGTGACCAGTTTACAGGTGCGCGCCTTTGTGCAAAAAGCCGTCACACTCTCAACGGATACACAGCAGGTCTATCTCGTCGTGCGCGATCAAGCGCTTCAGCCGGCAGCCAATGCCAGGTGCGCCGCACTCATCCATTGGGCCGGCGGGCGCGCAGAGTCAATCCCTGTCAGCGTCAAAGCCAACGGCATGGCAACAGTATCGTTCTCATTCACCAATCAGGCGCAGGGCAGTCTTGTCAACATTGACGTGACCTGCTCATCTAACAACTTGACCGCCGGCACAAAAACCTCTTTTAGAATTTGGTATTGATCAAGCCCAACTCCCCCATTTCAAACACAGGCCCATCTTTGCAGATCATCTTCCATTCATGATGAACTGTCAGCGCGCAGACTCCACACTCGGCCAGTGCGCCGCACGGCATGGGGGCGCGGATTAAAACCTGCCCCTTCGACACAGCGGCCTCGCGCGGAGTTTTGGCCTGAGTCAGCCTCCCAAGCTTTTCTTTCAACTGATTCAGATTCTCGCGCGCAACGTCGAAGGCCGCGTAATCAGCCCATTGATAAATTTCAGTCAGCGCCTGCAGCGGCTGGACTTCCACAGACTCTGGCAGGCCGTCCAACACAGAGTCGGATACAAGCACAACCTCTGCGCCCTGGTTCAACGCCGGCAGAATCAAACCGCGCAGGCGCGCCGCAGATTCGTCCAATGCGGCCAGCGCCACTTTGCGCGCAAATGCGGGGATCGTAAATCCACGCCCGAGCGGGCCGCGCAAATTCAATTTTGTGCCAGGTTTCCAGTCAACCTCAAGCGGGGCGGAGCGGAATCCATCCGGCGCCGAGTCGCTGAAGAAAACGGGGACAGCCAGCGGTGAGGCGGAAGCGGGCGCATGGGCGAATGAATATTGCCCGGGGGATGGAATCAATTCGGGCGGGCAGTGAATCCCAAAACTGGAATCCAGATGAATCTCAAACACTTGTCCTGCGCCTGTCTTCATAGGAGAAATGTTAACATGCAACGCGGGCATGGGCAAGAGCGTTATAATCATAAAAAATATTTCGGAGGAAACCATGAATATTTCCGGTGTAATTCAAGGGATCGCGACCCTTGCATGGGTCGCGTTTGTTGGCGTAATCGTTATGATGGCCACGCGGGCAAGCCGCAACCAGCCCGCGAAAGGATTTGCTTCGCTGGCGGTCATCCTGCTCGTGGCGGGACTTTTATTGACCACGGTTGGCGCAGGGCTTGTTTTCGTCCAGCCTGAAGAACGCGGCATTGTCATTTCGGCCTTTTCTGAAACTGGGTATCGCGCAGAAGCCTTGCAGCCCGGCCTGCGCTGGATCATTCCGTTTGCAGAGCAGGTCACCCGCTATCCGATCTCGCGCCAGACCTATACCATGTCTTCATCGCCCACAGAGGGGCAGGTCGTGGGCGATGATTCGATCCGCGCCCGCACAAAAGACGGGCAGGAGATTCTGATTGACGCCTCGGTGATCTATTCCATTGACCCGAGCAAGATCATCGAACTGCACATCAACTGGCAGAGCCGCTTCCAGGATGAGTTGGTGCGTCCCGCTTCGCGCAACACCATCCGCGATGCTGTTTCGCAATACAGCGTTGAGGAAATTGTCAGCACAAAACGCGCTGAAATGGAAGAGGAAATAACGAAGGCGTTGACCGAAGCCTTTTCAGAAAACGACCTGATCCTTGTCAGTTTCCTGCTGCGCGACATTCATTTCAGTGAAGAATATGCCGCGGCTGTCGAACAAAAACAAATCGCCGAACAGCAGGCGCAGCAGGCCAAGCTCGTCGTTGAGCAAAGGAAACAGGAGGCCGAGCAGGCGCGCCAGGTGGCGCAGGGTCAGGCCGATGCGGCAGTGATCGCCGCGCAGGGCGCGGCGCAGGCGCGCATCATTCAAGCCGAGGCTGAAGCCAAAGCCAATCAACTGCTCGCAGAATCGCTCACCGACACCCTGCTGCAATATCAGTACATTCTAAAATTGGCGCCCGGCGTGCAGACCATTTTCATCCCGAGCGGGAATCAATTCATTTTGCCTTTGCCAGATACGGGCAACGTGCCGGCGCAATAAAAACCGACCCAGGCCTGACAGGCTTCGCGCTGCGCAAGCCTGTCAGGTCTTTATTTTTGGAGAAACCATGCCAAGCCCGAAAGCTGGACGCGAGGTCCGCCTGACGACTCTTTCCGCCTGCGCGGGTTGAGCGTCCAAATTAAGCGCCGAGGCGCTGACGCAGGTTCTGCGTCCGATTCAAAACATCTTCAACCCCGCTTCATATCCCGACCTGTTGGTGGGTCTTGCCTCCCCGGATGACGCGGCCGTTTGGCGTTTAAGCGACGACAGGGCGATTGTAGTCACGACAGATTTTTTCACGCCAGTAGTGGATACCGCCTACGAGTACGGAGCCATCGCCGCCGCCAACAGCCTGTCGGATGTGTATGCCATGGGCGGGCAGCCTTTCCTTGCATTGAATATCGCCGCGCTGCCAGATAATCTTCCGCCGGAAATCTCAGGCGAGATATTGCGCGGCGGAGCGGAGAAGGCGCGCGAGGCAGGTGTGGTCATCGCCGGCGGGCATACTATCAAAGACAAAGAACCAAAATACGGTCTGGTGGCGATCGGGTTTGTCGATCCGCGCCGAATGATCAGCAAGGGCGGCTTGAAAGCCGGCGACGCGCTCGTGCTCACCAAACCCATCGGCGGCGGCGTGACGACCACCGCGCTCAAACAGGAAAAGGCCACCGAGCGGCATGTCAAGGAAGCCATTCAATGGATGCTGCGTTTGAACAAAACGGCCGCTCAACTTGCAATTGAATTCGACCTGCGCGGCGGGACGGACGTGACCGGCTTCGGACTGGTCGGTCACGGCATGGAAATGGCGGATGCTTCTAAGGTTTCACTGTTCATCGAGAACTCAAAACTTCCACTGTTGAGCGGCGCGAACGGGTACGCACAAAAAGGCATTTTCCCCGGCGGCGCATTTGATAACCTGAAACACTACGGCAGCAAAGTCCGCTTTGACCCGGCTCTGGGCGAACCCGCTCAAATGCTGCTGTTCGACCCGCAGACCAGCGGCGGATTATTGCTCGGCGTTCCGCAGGAAAAACTGGCCGCCTTCATGAAACGCGCCGAGGAACTAAGCCAGCCGGTCTGGGAGATCGGGGAAGTCCGCAAGGGGAAGGGTATTGAGGTTCATTCGTAGTGTTTCATATCAGCGTAGTGGAACTGGTTTTCACCTGCGGAGTTATCCTGCTGATGCTCGTTATCCCGCTGATGCTGAAAAGGTTTTACACGCAGATGGACAAACGCTTGAAGAACATCGAAAACAAGATTGAGAAAAAGAAGGAATGACCATGTGGGAAAATCTTTCTCTTCCCTGGCGGGCCGCGCTTGAAATGGCATGGGAGGCTTATTGCGCCGGTACAATTCCCATTGGCGCAGTGGTTGCCGATGCGGAAGGAAATATTGTTTCACGCGGACGAAACCGCATTTTGGACACATCCGCGCCGCAAGGCCAGATCTACGATGATATGCTGGCGCACGCAGAGATCAACGCCCTGCTCGCATTGAAACTTGACCAAGAGCGCCGGCATGAGGCGGCCCTTTATACAACCATGGAGCCGTGCCCGTTGTGTATGGGCGCGTTTTATATGTCCAGCGTGCGGACAATTCATTTTGCGGCGCGTGACCCGTACGCAGGAAGTACAAACCTGCTTGGCACAACTCCCTACCTCAGCCGAAAACCGATCCGCGTTGCCGCGCCGTTTGACGCCGCGCTTGAAACCAGTTTGATCGCGATGATGGCGGAAACGGAAATTACCCTGCGCGGAGAATCGGTCATCACGAGCCGCTTTTTCGCTGAATGGCGCGAAATGTCGCCGCAGGCTGTGGAATGGGGAATCGCGCTTTACCGCTCCAATGAACTCCGCGCGCGGCAACAAGCAGGGTTGCCTGCAAATTTGGTCTTTGATTGGCTTGCCAATCAGGTACAATAAGAAAAAGAGAAGCCACCTACAAACACCATGTCTGAAATCCCCATAGAACTGCCATATCATCCCGCCCTAAAAACGCCAAAACTTACTCGCTTTGACTCCATGCCGCCCATGAATTTACGCGGCATGGGCTACATTCGATTCCCAGCAACATCACAAAAGGTAAAATGAGCATTATCAACGAAATCATTTTGATTTTTGTTTTAATATTTATAAATGCAGCGCTTGCCATGTCAGAAGCGGCATTGGTTGCATCCCGCAAAGCCCGTCTGCAACAACAGGCGAGCGAAGGCAATCAGGCATCATCTCTGGCGCTGAAGTTGATTGAAGACCCAAATATATTTCTATCCACCATTCAAATTGGAATTACCTTGATTGGGGTTTTGGCTGGCGCGGTGGGCGGCGCAACCATTTCAGAATTTCTCGCAGAAGCAATCCAAACCATTCCTTATTTGGCGGCATATAGCAATTCGATTGCATTGGGCATCGTGGTCATGTCCATCACGGTGTTGACCATCTGGCTGGGTGAATTGGTTCCAAAAAGGTTGGGCATAAACAGCCCGGAGAAAATTGCGCAACTGGTATCGGGGCCGATGCTTTTTATTTCAAGAATATTCGCTCCGTTCATTAAACTCATGAGCGGGGCCACGAATTTCGCCCTGCGCCTTATTGGTGTTAACCCATCAGAAGAACCGCCGGTCACGGAAGAAGAAATTCACCTGCTGATAGACCAGGGCAAGCAGGCGGGAGTATTTGAAGAGTCGGAGCAGGATATGGTCGAGGGAATTTTCAGCCTCGGCGATTCGCGCGTGTACTCGCTCATGACCCCGCGCACAGAGATCGTCTGGCTTGACGTGGCCGACACCACCGGGGAGATTCGAGAAAAACTGGCGGAGTGCCCGTATTCCCGCTTCCCCGTCCGCCAGGATACATTGGAGACCATCATCGGCATCGTCAAATCACGCGACCTGCTGGTGGAGAGTCTCTCAGGCAAGGAGATTGACCTCAAGGCGCTGATCAGGCCCGCGTACTTCATCCCCGAAACGATGTTCGCTTCGCGCGCGCTGGAATTGTTCAAAGAAAAGAATACGGAATTGCTTTTGGTCGTAGACGAATTCGGCGGACTGCAAGGTCTACTGACCATCAACGACATCCTCGAAGAGATTGTCGGCGCGATGGAATTTGAGGAACCGCAAGCCACCCAAAGACAGGATGGCTCGTGGCTGTTGGACGGCATGTTGGAAGCGGACGAGTTCAAGGAATTGTTCAACTTCGTCACGCTTCCGCACGAAGACGAATACGAAACCCTGAGCGGATTCATGATGACGATGCTTGGGCGCGTGCCGCAAGTTGCGGACGTTTTCGAGTGGAACGGTTTCCGCTTCGAGGTGATGGACATGGACGGCCGCCGCGTGGATAAGGTGCTGGTGACGACATTGCCGAAGGCGTAGGGGCGCCGTAGGGGTGCAGCAATGCTGCGCCCCTACGGTCATGGTGGAAGTAAAATGCCGCAGTCAAAATTTGACCCGAAAATTCATCATCGCAAATCGATTCGTTTGCCGAAGTATGGTTATTCATCCAACGGCGCGTATTTCGTGACAATAGTGACGTACCAACGCGATTGTTTGTTTGGAGAAATTGCAAATGAGGAAACCCTGCAAGGGGGCAATGTGATTCTCAACGAATACGGCATCATCGCGGATGAATGCTGGAGCGATATTCCGAATCATTTTCCGTTTGTTGAATTAGGCGCGTATGTCGTTATGCCGAATCATGCGCATGGAATTATCGTTATCAACCATCCCGTAGGGGCGACGCGCGATGATATTGGTAGGGGCGCAGCAATGCTGCGCCCCTACGATGATAATCCACACAAAATCAACGTAAAACCTGGATCATTGGGCACGATCATCCGTTCATATAAATCCGCCGTTTCATATCGAATCCACAAGGAACACAACGCCACCGGCATCTGGCAACGCAATTACTACGAGCATATAATTCGGGACGAGAAAGATATGCAACGCATCACGGATTACATCCACGCCAACCCGATGCGGTGGAATGACGATGACGAAAACCCGCGCATTCATGTGTAGGGGCGGTGCATTGCTCCACCCCTACGATAACCATACACCATGAAAATATTCCCCTCCCGCCGCTCACCTGTGATGGGACTTGGCGGCATGGTCGCAACTTCACAACCGCTGGCAACCGCCGCTGGTCTTGAGATTTTATCTGCGGGTGGGAATGCCGCCGATGCCGCAGTTGCAACAGCCGCCGCGCTGAATGTGACCGAGCCAACGTCCACAGGCATTGGCGGCGACATGTTCGCGCTGTATTACGATGCGCGCGCGAAACAAGTCACGGCATTGAACGGCTCAGGTCGCGCGCCCGCGTCGCTCTCTCTCGAACGTCTGCAAAAAGAAAACTTCACCGAACTTCCGCCCTTTCATCCATACACCATCACCGTCCCCGGCGCGTGCGCGGGCTGGTTCGACCTCATCGAAAAGCACGGTTCGCTGACGATGAGTCGAATCCTTGCGCCCGCGATTCGACTCGCCGAAAATGGATTTCCCGTTGCGCCCATCACCGCGCATTTTTGGGAACGCGGAGTCAACCGTCAACTCAAGTCCGCGCTGAACGGGCATGAGTTAACAATTGATGGTCGCGCTCCACAGGCTGGCGAAATTTTCAGCAACAAGGGACTTGCGAAAACTTTCCGCAAAATTGCGCAGGAAGGCAAACGCGCTTTTTACGAAGGCGAAATTGCAGAGTCTATTGCGAATGTGATTCAGCAATCAGGCGGATGCTTGACGCTCGGTGACCTTGCCGCGCATCACTCAACTTGGGACGCGCCCATCTCTGTCAATTACAGGGGAATGCAAATTTGGGAGTGCCCGCCCAACGGTCAGGGCTTGACCGCTCTGCT
>Ga0233425_10007737_pt1 | contig 14846 bp, 17 predicted proteins | sample Watercolumn_Towu_2_FD_181712 | JGI IMG/M metagenome (GOLD analysis project Ga0233425, IMG submission 181712) | Freshwater microbial communities from Lake Towuti, South Sulawesi, Indonesia - Watercolumn_Towuti2014_140_MG | ecosystem: Environmental > Aquatic > Freshwater > Lake | place...
AGGGCGGACACGGCGCGTACGCGCACGAAGCGCTCGACCCGGTGTGGCTCAGCGCGCAAGTCATCAACGCGATTCACGGCATCATTTCGCGGCGTGTTGATCCAATCAAGCAAGGCGTGATTTCGGTCTGCGCGATTCACGCCGGTCTCGCGTTGAACGTAATTCCCGGCTCGGTGCAACTCGGCGGCACGATTCGCAGTTTCGAACCGCGTGTGCAAGATCAACTGCACGCCGATCTCGAAAAAGCGTTCGCGCTCACGCGCGTTTTCGGCGGCGATTACAAATTGCACATCACGAAAGGATATTTGCCGACGGTGAACGATCCTCAACTCGCGGAATTTGTACGCGTGATCGCGACCGACCTGGTCGGCGCGGACAATGTGGGCGAAGCCGAAATGCAGATGGGCGCGGAAGATTTTAGTTTTATGGCGCGCGCGAAACCGGGCGTGTTCTTCAACGTCGGCGCGAAAAAAGACGAGCAGAGTCGTCCGCATCACAACGCGATTTTCGATATTGACGAGTCGGCGCTCCCCATCGGCGCGGCGATGCTCGCGGAAACGGCGCGGCGATATTTGAGCGCACGCTGAAATGAAAAACGGTTGGATTCACGCCAACCGTTTTTTTATTTTATTCCCACTTGCGCTCGTCCACCATCACCTTTGCATCCGCCGCGATCGTCGCGACAAATTCGACCTGGTCAACGCTCACGCGGCACACATTCTTCACCGCTTCGGAAAAATCATTTGCGAGCGCGTCGCGATTCGCGGACGCGTCCGCGAGTTCGACGCGCAGAGTCCACTGATCGCGAATGTTATCGGGACGTGTAACGATACCTTGCACGCGCGCGATTGCCGGAAATTTGATCAGCGCGAGTTTGACCTGGTTCGGATGGACGAACATGCCGCGCACCTTGACCGCTTCGCCGGCGCGACCGACTAGCATAAATTTTTGGAACGCGTCATCGGTGTAAATCGCCATATCGCCGGTGCCGAGCCGCACGAGCGGATACGTTTCATTAAACGTCGTAACGACGACTTCACCCGGCTCGCGCACGCCGACGCGTTTGCCGGTTTGCGGATCAACGAGTTCGACGACGACGCCTTCCGCGATTTGCAACGCCGATTTCGTCGCGTCGTCGTACGCGAGAAAACCGAGTTCGGCAGTCGCGTACACGTTCAAGGTTTGCAATCCGTACACGCCTTCAAATTGCTGGCGCAGTGACGGCGGATACGGCTCGGCGGTGAACAACGCTTTGCGGAGCGCGAATTTTTCTTTGAAGTTCAAACCCAGCTCTTCCGCTTTTTTGATCAGCGTCATCAAAAAACTGGGCGCGCCGGCGTACCCGGTGATTTTCAAATCGAGCAATAACTTGACTTGCAATTCCGTGTTGCCGACGCCGCTCGGTACAACCGTCGCGCCCGCGCCTTGCAAACCGGCATCGAGAAGCAACCCGGCAGGAACGAGATGATACGACAATGTGTTGAGCGCGATGTCGCCGCGTTTGAAACCCGCGTGGCGAAAGATGCGCGCCGCGACCTTGACCAACGCTTTTTCCGCGCCGTGCGGTTCGTAGAGCGGACCGGGCGAAAGGAAAATGTGTTTGAGGCGTTTCGCGTTCACATTCGCAAAACCGCCGAACGGCGGATTCGCCTGTTGCATTTGCGCGAGTTTGTCCTTGCTGGTCACCGGCACGCGTTCGAGATCGGCGACGCGCTTGATGTCGCCGGGCTTAACGCCGGCATCGTCAAAGATTTTTTTGACGGCGGGCGCGCTCGCGTACGCGTGTTTCACAAAACGAACGAGTTCACGATCCAATGTGCGAGAGTCGGCACGGGGCATTGCTCCTCCTTCAAAACAAAATTATGGACGCGGATATTTACCGGCTTGAATCAAAAGTTGACGCTCGCCAACCGACGATACGCGTGCGCTTTCGCTAAACGCACCAAATGTTCCAGGGTCAAATAACGGTCGAGTTCTTTTTCTTCGGCGCGCGAGAGTTCACCAGTTTTACTGCGCGATACTAGGTCGCTGGCACGACGTTCGAGCTCGCGCGAAGGTTGCAACGCGAGAATTTTATCCGGTGTCGGATTGCTTGCCAACACATTCATAATCGCGTCTTCATCTTGAAAAGATTCGTCGCGTTCGGCGCGTAGGGCGCGCAATCCTAATTCGATTACGTGCGGCAATTGATCGCGCATATCACGGAGTTGCGCGTCCAATGATTCGGGAATCCAAATTTTAATTTCAACACTCATTTCGATTTCCCTCCGCGCCCGATTATATCACGTCGTCGTCAGCGCGACAATATCTTCAATCGTCAGTCCGTAAATTTGCGGCGGCGCAACGCCCATCATTGCGAGGTACGATGCCAACTGACTGCGATGATGAACTTCGTGCTCGACCAACGCCATCAACCACCGCCACGCTTTGACCGGCTGACCTTTGAGCGCGGGACGCGGCTCGAATAATTGCGCGTCATCGAACGCGCGCAACGCGTCCAGCGCGTCGCGATGAATCGCGTCGAGATGCGCGAGCGCGGCGTCGCGCGTCAGCGCGATGTGTTGCGCGTGTCCGACGTACTTCCACTCGCCGGTAACGACGACGCCGACGAACATTTTTTCCGCGGCGGCGAGATGGCGCATCAAATCGCCGCACGTCAATTCACCGGCGCGCGGCGACCAATCCATTTTGTCCGGCGGAAGTACACGAATGTAATTGAGCGTGCGTTTGCGAATGCCGTCGAAATAATCAATGAACGCGGTTGTGCTGGAAATCATTTGGCAAATTTCTCCACGCGTTTGTAGTGCGCGCTTTAGCGCGTCGAATCGCTAAAGCGATTACTATAAACCTGTCGTCATTCTAAACCAGGTTCACAATCTCTGTCAATTTGCGGATGCGCGGCGCGGCGGAATAATTGGGGTACCAGTTGTCGCGGTCGAGCAGGATCGCGTCCCAGCCCGCGTCGCGCGCGCCGTCCACGTCGTGATGAATGCTATCGCCGACCAAAATAATTTCGCGCGGCGCGCATTTTGATTCGCGCGTCGCGTGATCGAAAATCGCGCGCGCCGGTTTTTCCGCGCGCACCAGCGCGGAGACGACGATGCTCGAAAAATAATTCGCGATACCGAGCGTTCGCAAAACCTCTCCGCAATTCGCGGTGAAATTTGAAAGCACGCCGAGTTGCAATCCGCGCGATTTGAGCGCGTCGAGCGCGGGGCGCGTGTCGTCGAACAAGCGATTGAACTGTCCGCGCCGGAATTTTTGGTAGAGCGATTGCACCGCCGCATCATCGCGCGCAAGCGCGAGCCGCGCCCAACCATCCGCGAACAGCATCGTCCAAAAAATTTCGCCCGCGCGCTCGTCCAAACTGAGCGGGGGCGATTTTTTGACGCGCGCCGGAATTTCATCGTCAAGCGCGGCGAACATTGCGCGCGCCGTCGCGAGATCGCGCGCCGCGCCGCGCGCCTGTGCGCGCGCGATGTACTCGCGCGCGACCAGGTCGCGATCCATACTCATCAGCGTTCCGCCGAGATCGAAGAAAATTACGCGAGGGGACATAGAGATTGAGAGAGTGAGCGATTGGAGATTGGACGTTGGAATCGAACCTCCAACGTCCAATTTCCAACTTCCAACTTCTAACTTCCAACTTCCTGCTTACGAATAAAGTACGGATAACCAATCGCGAGGACGAGTGCGAACAAAAACCATTGCCCCGCGTAACCGAGATGCGAACCTTCGCTCAAATCGAGTTCGGGCTTGACGCGGAATGGCATTTGCGTTTGCGCGCCAATCGGACTGCCCACGACCAACCGCGCGGGTTCGACGAGTTGTTGAATGTACACCGGCAAAATCGGCATCGTCATTTGTTGCGCGATGCGCGTGAGATTGACCAGGTTCCACAACTTGAGCGCGCCTTCGGGATCGGGCACGCCGCCGAAATCCGGCTTGACCTGGGAAATACGAAGGTTGCCGATCACGGTTACGATTCCCGGTTCGTCAAACTCTTTCCAATTTTCCGGCGCGGATTTATTTTGCGGAATCCAACCGCGATTCACCAACACGGCTTGGCGCGTGCCGCTAATCACGAGCGGCGTCAACAAATTCACGCCGAGATTATTTTCTTGCCAGACCTGGTTGCGTAACGCGATTTGTTGCGAATGATCGTACACGCCGATTACGCTGACCTGGCGATATTCCATTTTGGTCAAATCGGTCGCGAGTAAATCCGGCGTCAACACAATCGGCGCGGAGTTGAGTTGCGCGGTAACGCGCGCGTTAAATTCGGCGCGTTGCTGATGGCGTTCGATCTGCCAAATGCCCAGCCGCACCATCACGCCGATTGCGGCGATCACAAGCAAAGTCGTCCACCACCACTTGCGCGAAAAAAATTGTTTCAACATTTTTAATTCGGTTGCGCGGGTTTTGTTTTTTTATTTTGCCGCAGGGGCCACATCACGAAACTGTAAACGAACAGCAACGCCGCCATCGGCGGGCCGGCGAGCGTGAGGGCTTGGACGCGCGTCAGTGTCGTTACGCGCGGGCGCACGTCGAGACCGAAATACTTGGTCGTTTGAAACGTGCACTCGTAGGCAAAATTATTTTCGCGATCCATCGAGAGCGACGCGTTCGCCCCGGCGGGAATCCACAGCGGGCCCAATTGATGGCTCGCCGTGTCCTGGTTTTGCACCGTCAACACATCGCCCAGCACGAACGTGAGATTCGCCGGGATCGCCGGTACCGGTTGCCCGGCGGCGACGCGTTCCGCCGTGCCTGCCGGAATCACGAGCTCGACATTGCGCGGTGCGCGGTCGCTCGAATCGCGCAAAATCAAAAACGCGACTTCGCTAAAGACCCACGCCAGGAAGACGCCCAGCACAAGCGACGCGAGAATCCGTCCGCGAATTGTGTTTAGGAAATTTTTCATAATGCAATTTGGAGACTGAAGATTGGAGACTGGAAATTGAGTAGCGCGCGATTCCAACATCCAACTTCTAATCTCCAACCTCCAATCTCCCAATCTCTCACTCTACTTTGCCTCGTCCACCAAGTACCGCACATCCGCGACAATGTCGCGAACCTCGGTGCCGTACGCGAAGGTGACACGCAAATTGCCGCGCCGATCAATCGCGTAGATGCGCGAGGAATGATCCATCAAATATCCGGCGGCGGATCCGACATCACGCTTGGCGCGATAGACGCCGTAACTTTTCCACACCGGGTCGAGTTCGGCTTCGGTGCCGCTCAGACCCAGGATCGCCGGATCGAAAATCGAAAGATAGCCGCGCAAGTGTTCGAGCGTGTCGCGTTCCGGGTCAATCGTGATGAAAACGAATCGAACACGTTGCGCGCGCGTGCCCAACTCGGCGCGAATTTTTTTAAACTCGGCGAGCGTCGTCGGGCAAACGTCCGGGCAATGCGTGTACCCGAACACGAGCAAAACCACGTGGTCGGCTTGCTCGCTCAACTTGAAAATTTTTTCGTTGTGCGCGGCAAGCGCAACATCCGGCGCGCGCATTGCCGGCTCGATCACTGAGCCGCGAAAAGTGTAGGGCTGGGTCAGCGTCCACACGCCTGCCGCGATCAGCAGGATCACTGCGGAGCCAATCCCCAGCCCCAGTCGTGCATGTTTTGAATTCATCGGGAATCCCGATCGTAAAACGCGAAACGTAAAACGTAATGTGCAAGATTACGTTTTACGTTTTACACTTTACGTTTTGCTTAACCCGCGCCCGCGACGGTGCCAATGAGATACAACGCGGGATAAAAGAATTGCCAAACGATGTCAACAAAGTGCCAATAGTTCGCGCACGCCTCGACCGCATAGTGGCGTTCGGCGGAATAATGTCCGCGCAAGCCGTTGATGAACACAACCGCGAGAAACATCACGCCGGTCAAAACGTGGAACGCGTGCATCCCGGTCATCATGAAAAAGACCGCGCCATCTGCGCCGCTGTCCGGTTTGAACGGCGCCATCCGCCACTCGACGCCGACGACGCCCGCCATAAACACGATGCCGAGAAACATCGTCATAAACGTCGAGAAGAGAAAGCCGCGGCGGTCGCCGTGCGCGATCATCACTTCGGCGCGATTCATAAAGAAACTACTGACGAGCAGAACCGCGGTCACGATGATGCCGACCGTTTGATCCACATGCGGGCGATGCTCGCCGAGCAAATAAAATCGCGTAACGAGCAAGCCCGCGAACATAAAGCCGTCGGATAAAATGAACAACCAGAGACCGAGCCGGTTGTTCGCGAGTTTGCGCGCGTAATCCGCCGCGCCGATAACTTGCGCCGTCATTAGTGACCTCCCTCATCCGAAAAGACGCGCGGCAGGTGCATATAATAATCCAGGATCAACGCGACGTCAATTACCGCCAACAAGCCCATCGCAAAAAATTGCACGAGGTACGAGCTGATTCGCACGGCGAGCCAGAACTCGATCACGTTCACCACAACCAGGATCAGCAAAATCACTTCGCCCTGGCGCACTTCAGTTTTCTTGTCCATTGATTTTGTCTCCGCGAGACCTTCCAGGTCGCTTGCGCGAAAACCTGGAAGGTCTGCCAATTCCTATTCCGCGTGCGCGCCCGCCGCGCCGGTTTGCATCGTTACGTACGTCGAGCCGGGCAAGCCGTAATCGTACGGTTCGCCGACGACGACGAACGGACGATCCGCGTAATTGTGATCCGGCGCGGGCGATGGCAATTGCCATTCGGGCGAACGCGAATTCCACACATTGTCCGTGGCGCGTTGTCCCGCGCGCGCGCTTTGAATCAAGTTGATCAAAAAGATCAACACGGACAGCGCGATCAAAAACGCGGCGATGGTGATAACGAATTGCGCGCTATCGAATCCTTGCGTCGGATCGTAATCCGCGATGCGGCGGCGCATCCCGCGCAAGCCGATGAACATTTGCACCCAGGTGACCGCCCAGAACGAGGGCGTCATCAACCAAAAGTGAATTTTGCCCAGCGTCTCGTTCATCTTGCGCCCGGTGATTTTCGGGAACCAGTAATAAATCGCGGCGAAGAACGGATAAACGAAACCGCCAAACATTGTGTTGTGAAAGTGTCCGACGATCCAGTACGTATCGTGCAAGTGCAGATCGGTCGCGACCGTGCCGTTCGGCGGACCCGTGAGACCGCCGAAAAGAAACACGACGATCGCACCGAGCGTGAACAGCATCGGCGTTGGCGTGATGATTTTGCCTTGCCACAATGTGCCGACCCAACTAAAAAATTTCACGCCGGTCGGAACCGCGACGAGCAAGGTCGAGTACATAAACGGCACGCGCAGATATTCTTCCATTCCGGAAGTAAACATGTGATGCGCCCACACGAAAAATCCGACGAGCGCGATGCCGAGCGACGACATCGCGATCCACTTGTAGCCAAAGAGCGGCTTGCGCGCAAAGACCGGCAACAGTTCGCTCACGATGCCCAGCCCCGGCAAAATGAAAACATACACTGCCGGGTGTGAGTAAAACCAAAAGAGATGCTGAAACAGAATGACGTTGCCGCCTTTGGTCGGATCGAAAAAGCCCATTCCAAAAACGCGTTGGATCAGCACCATCAAAAACGACAAGCCGATCAACTGCGTCGCGGTCAAACCAATCAACGAAGTCGCGAACGCCGCCCACACGAAAATCGGCATCTTGAACAACGTCATTCCCGGCGCGCGCATCTTGAGCACGGTAACGATGATGTTGAGCGAACCCAGGATCGAGGACAAGCCGATGAGATAAACGCCGATGAAAAACATTTGCATCCCGAGCGGTGCGCGCGCGGAGAGCGGCGGATAACCGGTCCAACCGGTATCGAACCCGCCGAGGAACAAACTGCTCACGACGAGCAACGCGCCCGGCACGTTGATCCAAAACGCGAATGCGTTCAAGCGCGGGAACGCCATATCGTTCGCGCCGATCATCAACGGCACGAGATAGTTCGACATCGCGCCGACGCCGGTGAGAATCGCGGCGATCATGACGATGCCGTGCAAACCCATCAACGTATTGTAAACGTCAGGCGTCAGAAATTGCATTCCCGATGCCGCGAGCTCGGTGCGAAAGATCAATGCGAACGAACCCGCGATCAAAAACAATGCGACGGACGTAACACCGTACTGGATGCCAATTACTTTGTGATCGTAATCCACATCGAAATAACGTTGCCAGCGCGGTTTGTTCGGATCGGGCCCGTGATAGTCCGGCGTTTCGATGCCACGCATCCATTTGATCCAATCGTCCATCGAACCGACGCCGAGCATAAACGCGATACCGCCGAGAAATCCGCCGAGCACTGCCGCAGGTTCGAGATCGCGCAAATCGTTGTTGGGCATACCCAACGCCGCGCGAATCGCGACGACGATGCCGACGCCGATTGCCGAGCCGATAATTTGCGCGATGATGCCGCGCACGAGTCCTAACGATAAAATTCTCACACGACCCCCTGGGTGATTTCAGATTTCAGATTTCGGATTGCCGATTGAAAAATTTGAAATCTGAAATTTGAAATCTGCAATTACTTGAGCGTTTTGAGGTACTCGATCAGATCCGCGATTTGCGCGTCGCTCAATGTGAGCACCGGCATTGGCGTCGTGAATCCTTTGACGAGTTTCGCGGATGGCGTGCGAATAGATTCGCGAATGTACGCATCATCCACTTTGAGTTTTTGGCCGGTCGTCATTTCTTCTTCGCGACCGTACACGCCCTTCCACGACGGACCGATCCCGGCTTTGCCGTCGAGCGAGTGGCACGCGACGCAACCAAATTGCGTTGACCATCGGCGCCCGCGTTCGACCGGATCGGTCGGAATGGATTTCGCTTCCTTGTCGAGCCACGCGGCAAATTCATTCGCTTCCATCACGACGACCGGACTTTCCATCGTCGCGTGCAGTTGCCCGCACAGTTCCGCGCACCGCACTTTGTATTCGCCGGTTTTCGTCGCGGTGACGCGCAATTCTTTCACCATCGTGTCGCCGGGCAACGCGTCCTGCTTGACGCGAAATTCCGGTACCCAGAACGAGTGAATCACATCGGTCGAAGAAAGTTTGAGGAGAACTTGCTTATCCTTGGGCAAGTAGAGCGTTGACGATGAAACGTTGCCATCGGGATATTCAAATCGCCAATTCCATTGCGAGCCGATCACCTTGACTTGCAATGCTTGGGGATCCGCGCGCATCGTTTCCGCGAGCGCGCCCGCGCCGAGGTACGAAAAATACAACACAGTCGCGAGCGGCAAAATCGTCCACGCGATTTCTAACCCGGTGTGACCTTCGAAATGCGCGCCGTCGCCGGTGTCGCCGGGTTTGCGGCGAAAGACGACGAGCGAGTAGAGCATAAAAACGACGATCAGCGCGAACAAAAACGAAATGACCTTGACGTGCATACCGAACAGGTTGTCAATCGGCACGGCTTGCGCGCTGGCTTGCAACGGCATCAAGCCCAACGCTTCGAGCCCGGCGCTAACCAGCACGGTAACAATCGCGATCAGAATCGCCACGACAATAAAATGCTTCATACCACCTCTCCTTGATTCGTCGAGAGTAATTGGATGTTTCGGAATTTCCAAATCGTTGAGCCAATCGTCAATTTGCCCCGCCGCGACCGTGCGCCGATCGTACACGACGACCGGTCCGGTTTCTTTGAGCGAAACCAGGACGACGCGCATCGGTTGTTGATCTTCGATGAACCGCGCAAGAAATTCATCGCGGTTGATGCTCGTGTCGTCGTGATCCACGATCACGAGATCGAGTTGATGCGTTTTGAGCGCGGCAATCGCTTCGTCCGTGTTGCGCGCCGTGCCGACGATTTCAACGCGCGCGCCATCGCGCTTGTGCAACAAACTTTTCAGTCCGTCGCGAAAAAGCGGATGGGACGATACGATTAAAATTCGGCGGGGGTGATCCATAAGCATTACCAGAATCCCGTTTTCTTGAAGAAAACGGGATTCTTCACTTTCAATATAACAAATTTGCGCGGGGAGTGGTATCGCCGGAGGGGATGAATCGCGGGTGAATGTGCCGGGGGATAGCGGTGTCACCCGGTCCGCGCGCGTTCAAACAAAAACCTTCCCGGTCGTTACGACCGGGAAGGTTTAGCGGCATCAATCAGTTTGCGGATCGCGCGCGAGAGGTTGGTGTCGAGTCGGCGCAAATAGTTGACCTGCGGCTGGGTCAAGGTGATCGTCTTGCGAACAATCGGCGCGGGCGCAGATTTCCGTCCCGCGCCGGGGCGTTTGCCGCCGGGCGCGAAGCGATTCGGCTTGGCTTTTGAATAGTCAAAGTCGTAATGGGGTTTGAGCTCGTAATCGTCCAAACCGGGAATATGCTCAGTTAAAAAAATTTTCTTTTTCATACGTTTGCCGCTCCTGGGCATCGGCGCGGCGTGTGCTGATGATACGCACACGCTCGGCGGAACGTTGCACGAATGACACGAACACCAACCGATTGTTTGTGGAATAGCCAATCAAAATCTCGCGCGGTTCGTCGTCCGCGTGATCTTCATCGGCGAAGATGACTGCGTAGGGATCGTCAAAGCAAGTCGTCGCCTCTTCAAAACCGACACCGTGTTTTTTTAGATTGGCGACGGCTTTGGCAGAGTCCCATTCAAATTCAAGATTCGCTGACGGCATCGGCTTTGCTCCGCGATTATCTTAGCAGATCATTTCAAACGCGTCAAACCCGGTGAGATACGACGCGGGTGAATGTGCCGGGTGATGGGGGTGTCACCCGGAGGACGCGAACACAGCCGAAACAAATAAACCACAGATGACATAGATTTCATAGATCGAATTTTTAATCTGTGAAATCTGTGCAATCTGTGGTTGCTCAATTTTGATTTTCGTTCCGCACCGGCAAATGCACGGTGAACGTCGTGCCGCGCCCGGGTTCGCTCGCGACCGAAATTTTTCCGCCGTGCGCGGCGACAATCTCTTGCGCGATCGCAAGCCCCAAGCCGGTGCCGCCCGCGACGCGCGCCTTGTCGCCGCGATAAAATCGTTCGAACAAGCGCGGCACATCTTCTTGCGGAATTCCAAACCCGGTGTCCGCAACCGCGATCGTGATCATTGGTGTTTGCGGTTGCACGACCGCGCGGCGACGCAAAATGCTACTGCGCGTAACGCTCGGCGGCGTGTGCGCTTTGGCGGTGATCGTTACCGATCCGCCGGGACGATTGTACTTGATCGCGTTGTCAATCAAATTTGTAACGACTTGCTCCAAACGTCCGGCGTCGCCGGTGAACGGCGGAAGCGAATCAATGATTGTCGTGAGTGTCGCGTTCGCGGATTCGGCGCGCGGGCGCAAACGTTCGACCCAATGCGGAAGCAATTGCGCGAGGTCAACCGTCTCGTGCGCGATGGGCATCTGTCCCGATTCGAGGCGCGCGAGCAGTAACAAATCGCCGACGATGCGCGCCATTCGCGCGGTCTCGTCGAAAATCGTTTGCGCGGCGCGTTGCGCGCTTTCGATGGTCGGCGTCGCGCCGTCGAGGATGGCTTGCGCGAAACCTTGAATCGAGGTGAGTGGCGTTTTCAATTCGTGCGAAACATTCGCGACAAAATCTTTTTCCATTTGCCGCGCGCGTTGCACTTGCTCCGCCATCGTGTTGAAATTCGCGGCGAGCCGCCCGATTTCGTCGCCGCCTTTTGCCGGGACGCGATGATCGTACTGCCCGCGCGCTATCGCTTCGGTCGCACGCGAAAGATTCGAAAGCGGTTTGGCAATCGAGCGCGCGAGTAAAATCGCGACGAGCAGAGAAACGATCAACGTAACGCTTCCCGCGAGCAACAAACTCACGCCGAGTTCGTCGAGCACTTGAAAGAGCGGTAGCTCCGGCGCGGCAAGCGCGACGTACACATTTTGCCCACGCAATTGTCCGGCGGCGATGGCGGCGTACAACAACGCGCGCGCGTTCGTGCGCGCTTGCGTCTGTCCCCAGAAAAAACCGCGCGTCGCTTCGGTGCGCGCGAGCGGGCTGAGCGCGATATTGCGATTCGTCAAATTATTTGCCGAATCCGCCAGCACGAAGCCCTTGTCGGTCAACAGCATCACATTGCCGACTTCCCCGACTTGCGGTTGGAGGCGCGTCACGATTTCGCGCGGCGCAACATCGTTTTGTACCATCGCGCGCGTTTGAAACGCGAGCGGCACGACCGCCGCGCCGAGCCGCGCGAGTTGCACCTGGCGTTGATAGTCGCGCAAAACAAACGCGAGCGCGACCGCGAGAATCGCGAGCGTTAGGAGGATGATAAAAACGTGGGTGAGAATGAGGCGCGTGCGTAAAGACATTGGTAGTACAATAGTGCAATAGTTTGTTAGTGCGATAGTTTAAAAACTATCGCACTATCCAACTAATTTGTAGCCGACTCCGCTAATCGTTTCGATTTGCGTTTTCGCGCCGGCGAGTTTTTTGCGGAGATGCGCGACGTGCACATCCACCGTGCGCGTTTCGCCGGCGAAATCGTACCCCCACGCGATTTCGAGCAAGCGTTCGCGCGTCAGCACGATTCCAGGATTTTGCGCGAGCACGGCGAGCAGGTCGAATTCTTTCGTGCGAAGTTCGACCTGGTTTTTGCCGGCAGTAACTTCGCGGCGATCCAGATCAACCGTAATGTCGCCGACGGAAAGTTGTTTCGTTTTCGGCGTCGGACTGTAGCGGCGCAAAATCGCTTTGACGCGCGCGACGAGCTCGCGCGGGTTGAACGGCTTGGTGAGATAATCGTCCGCGCCCAGTTCGAGTCCGACGATTTTATCCACATCCTGGTCGCGCGCGGTGAGCATAATGATCGGTGTATCGGCTTCCGCGCGAATGCGGCGGCACACTTCAAAACCATCCATTCCCGGCAACATCAAGTCGAGAATGATCGCCGCGGGTTTCGTCGCGCGAAATTTGTCGAGCGCGAGTTTGCCGTCGTATGCGACCTCGACCGAGTAACCTTCTTTTTCGAGATACAATTTTTCGAGTTCGATGATATTTTTTTCGTCGTCAACGCAAAGAATCGTGGGCATTGTTTCCTCCGCTCGATGTGACGCGGGCTTGCGAGCCCGCACGATTTGGTGACCTAAAAGATCGCCCCACAAAACAATCCGGCTCCACGCGTGATGACACGCGGAGCCGGATTTATTTGTGCGCCGCTCAATCCAAACACAGTCCGCGCGTAATGGCTTGCTCAACGCGGAGCGCGTGCCAATTTATTTTCGATCCGTCGCCGGAAATTATGCCGAGCCGGTCGCGCGCGCTTTGCGCGCGGCAAAAATAATCAGGACGAGCACTACACCCCCGGCGACCAGGAGCAAATCTTCGCCCAAGCCGGTGTCAGGCAAATTACCGGCGGGTGTACCAGTGCCGGGTGTGCGCGTTACCGTCGTCGTCGTGCCAGTCGCGGGTGTGCCAACGACTGAAGTATTCGTTGCCACCGGCGCCGAAGTCGGCAGAACCGGCGTGTTCGTCGGCGCTTCGGTCGCGGTCGCGGCGGCGAGCACAACCGGGCGCGGCGTCGCGGTGCGCGCGATTAATGTCGGCGTCGCCGGCGGTTTCGCGGTCAGCGAGTTCAACACGAACCAGCCGCCCAAGCCCAACACGCCGAGCAACAACAAACCGCCCAAGCCAATCGCGAGAATCACAAATAATTGGCGACTCGGTCCGCCGCTCGCAGGGGTAATTTCTGACATACGTGATCTCCTTTCGTGATGTCGTTCATCCAATCAGTTCTAAATTTTCCCAGGGCACAAAAACCTGACTCCCGGTCAATAGTTCGACTTGCGCGCCCCACGCGGACACACCACTTTCCAAAACTTGCGGTTGCTCCGGCGCGTCCGCGATTTTTCCGATTTGTCCAATCAACGGTCCGCTCACGATGCGAACCTGGGCACCGATTTCGGAATTGAGCGTCGCGGGCGGCAACGCGGTTTCGCCGGAGAGTGTGGACGAGAGCGCGGGAATAAAAATTTCCGGGCGCGCGCCGGTGTTGGAATTAATCAGCGTCTCTTCGCCGTGATGGCGCGCGAGCAATTCAAAAATCGGCAGAGCCATCGGAATTTCGCCAAACCCTTCGGTAACGAGCGTCGGCAGAGCGACGGTCGCGAGCAGGTCTTTGATTTGCGGCGTGATGCTTCCGACAATCAACCCCGCGGCTTGTTCTTGCATCGCGCGTTGAATCGCGTCCGCGGTGATGCCCGCGCCCGCGAGCAAAATCGCGCCGCGCGCCGAAACATCAATCGCGTCGCCGGAGACGATGCCGCCCGGCGCGTCCACCAATTTTTTCAATCCGCCGTACGCTTCGCCGCCTGATGCCCACACACCTTCGACGAGCGCGCCGGTCGCTTCGATGACGACGCCGCGTTGCGGCAAAATGTTGACGACCGCGCCGCGATAATATGCTTTGAGTTCGAACGGCGTGTCGAGCAAATCCATCGTCAACCACGAACCTTGCAACGCGGCGATGCGACCGTTGCCCGGCGCGCGATACACACGTTTCAGCGCGCCAAAAAATTCCGTCTTTTCCGCGATGACATCGCGCGCGACCAGGTCGTCGCCGACTTGCTTGCGTAAACATTTTGCGAGCGCGGTTTCCGTCGTCCGCATATAGCGCGCGAGCGGCACCGGGCGCAAATGTCCGACCGACGCGGCGCGCGCGACGACATCGAGCGCGCCGACGCGACTGCCCATCGTGACCAACACTTCGCCGCGCACTGGCATCGCGCGTTCGCGGCGAATCCGCGCGAGCGGCAGAACGCGCGCCTGGGTCAGTGGCGGAATCAGCGCGTTAGCCATAATTCACCTCGCCGCCAATGTCCCAATACCATTGTTGAATTTTCGCGCGGCGTTTTTCCGCGTCGGCGGGC
>Ga0233425_10007738_pt1 | contig 14845 bp, 12 predicted proteins | sample Watercolumn_Towu_2_FD_181712 | JGI IMG/M metagenome (GOLD analysis project Ga0233425, IMG submission 181712) | Freshwater microbial communities from Lake Towuti, South Sulawesi, Indonesia - Watercolumn_Towuti2014_140_MG | ecosystem: Environmental > Aquatic > Freshwater > Lake | place...
CGTCGTCGCGTCGGAAGGTGGCCCGGACCGCCCAGGTGGTCCCCTCCCGCACCGGCTCGGCGCCCGTGCAGCGGAACCCCTCGAAGGGGGACGGCCGGCGGTGGTCGAGCACCCGCAGAGCGTGCGCCAACTGCCGCGCGCCGCGCTCCCCGAGGTCGGCGTGCGAGGGCCCCGGGGTACCTTGCCAGCTGGCTCGCGCGATGTGCTCGCACACCTGCTGCGGGGTCGCCCCCTCGGGCAGGGCCTCGACGGCGTCGACGAACGCGAGGGACAGCTCGACCAGGTCCCCGGCCAGCGACGCGGGCACCGCGCGACGCAGGCGCGCCACGACCCGACCCACGTCGTCGTCGCCCGCCGACGCCGTGGCCAGCAACGCGTCGAGGCGCACCAGCAGGCGAGCGGCCAACTCGGTGCGGGCGTCGGCGAAGCGCCAGGGCAGCTCGCCTTCGCTCGGTGACGACAGGCAGCGCGCCTCGAGCTCGGTGGCGTCGCGGTGCTCCGGGCCCGCCAGGCCGTCGCGCCGGGCCAGGTCGGTGATGGCGGCGCCCTCGCGGAGTTGCAGCCGGGACTTGAGCGCGGCCTCGACCCAACCGGGGCCCAGGCGACGACCGGCCTCCAGGTTGACGCGCAGGTCGGCGGGGGTCGTCCACGGGGTGAAGAGGATGCCCACGAAGGGGCTAGGGCCCTCCACGTCGAACGTGCCCGGAAAACGACGGCGGAGCTCGAGGATCAGGTCGTGGCAGGCCCAGACCTGCGCGGCGGTCAGGCCCTTGTTGAAACGCTCGTTCTCCCGATCGGAGAAGTTCTCGACGCCCACCGAAACCAGCCGGAGGCGGTGACCGCCGCGGGCCAGGAGCGGCAGCGCGGCCTCCAGCGCCGCCCGCTGCGCCAGCAGGTCGTCGACGCGGAACATGAGGTAGAGGGTCGAGGGGCGCACCCCCCGCGCCAGGAGCTCGCCCGCGAGCTCCTCGAGCTGCGCGTGCAGCGCGGGGTCGTCCCACAGGTAGCCGTAGGCCGCCTCGCCGGGCCGATCGGCCTGGTGCGCCACGATCTGGCGGAGCGCCAGCGCCAGGGGCGGCGTGCGATAGGGGCGCAGGAGCTCGCGCCCCGACAGCCGGTCGAGCGCGCGCCCGCAAAAGGCGCAGCCGCGCTGTTGCTGCACCGCGGGCGTGTCGAGCCCCGCGTAGTGGGGGTTGCGCGCGATGGGCCGCGCGTACGGGCAGAGCCGGTTGCCGGCCAGCCGCAGCACGGGCGGGTTGCCCGCGTCGACCGGCGGGTCGAGCTCCAGCCAGCGGAAGGCCGGCGCCACGGCATCGACCAGCGTGGCGGCTCCGTCGAGCCCGTCGGCAGGCCTCGCGGCGAACGCGCCCGGGCCCTCGATCGCGTCGACCGCCTCGTCCACGCGGACGTGGCCAGGGAAGGACCCGTCGACCGTCAGCAGCCGCACCCCGGGAAGCGTCGCGTGCAGGGCCCGCAGCAGGGGCTCGGCCACGTCGTCGTTGCGCAGCACCACGTCGGGGGAAAAGCCCGCGAGGCGCGCGACCAGGTCCTCCTGCCGGGCCTCGGCCAGGCCCACGGTGAAGCGCCCCGCGGCGTGCATCTCGTCGGGGGCGAGCTCGACCACCCACCACGCGATGGTCCACGCCCGGAGCTCGCCCAGCCCCGCCACGAACGGCAGCAACTCGGCGCGGTGGCGCCGGAGCGCGTCGGCGTTGCGGAACTCGAGGAGCAGCAAGCGCATGGTGGACCCGCTGGGGCCTCGACGGGGGTGGGCCGGGCCCGACTCTCCGAAATCGCGCCGGTGCTTGCAAGGGGATTCGGGGTGGGGCGGGGAGGACGGCCGAGGTCGGCCCGGTCGGACCGCTCGCCGCAGCCGGTTTGACACACCCCGCCCCCTACCCTAGAATCCGCGCGACTCTGACGCCGGTGCTTCATGCGATTCGCAAAGCAGTTCGTGCGGTTCTTGCCGCTGGTGCTCATGCTGGCGGGCCCCTGGGCCTGCGCGTCGTGCGGGGGCCACGAGCCCGAGGCCGTCGCGCCCCCGCCGAAGGTCGCGGCCCCGGCCGCGCCCAAGCCCCTGGTGAACGAGGCGCAGCGGTCCAGCCTGACGGCGGCCATCCAAGCCCGCGCCCAGGCGACCCGGGGCGAGGTCGAGGCCCTGAAGCACGCGACGAAGGCCCTGCTGCCGCCCCCCGAGAAGGACTCGACGTCGCCCATCGTGTGGGGCTTCTACGAGAAGGCCGGCTTCCCCCTGCTCTACGCCCGGACCGACGCCGAGCCCGCGAAGCTGAAGGAGTTGCTCGACTACCTGGCCGGGTTGCCCGACCACGCGCTGAAGCACCTGGAGCTCTACGACCTGCCGGGCCTGGCCGAGGCCTGGACCCCGGCCGCGCAGGCGCTGGCAGCGCTGGCCTCCGACCGGCAGGCCGTCGAGGCCGACGCGACCTACGGCGCCGCCTGGAAGGCGCTGGCCGAGGTGCGCGAGGTGCCCGACGATGCGGGGCTCGCGAAGCTGGCCGAGGCGCTGGGCGTGAAGGAGAGCGGGCCCGATCCGCTGGCGGGGTTCCCGGCGTGGGTGGCCTCGAAGGCCGAGGCGCGCGCCCCGCACCTGGCCGCGCTGGCCGCCCTGGACGTGCGCCTGGCGCGGGCCGTGGCGCGCTTCTACGTCGACTTCAAGGTGCTCGTGCGCGCCGACCCCTACGAGATCACGCGCAGCCCCAAGGCGGCCATCGCCGCCGCTGCGCCGCAGATCGAGGCCGCGCTCGAGGGCGCGAAGGGCGACGCCCTGGCCGCGCTGAAGGGCTTCGAGCCCGTGCTGCCCCTGTACCGCAGGGAGATCGAGGGCCTGAAGCGCTACAGGGAGCTGGCCGCGGCCGGTGGATTCAAGAAGCTGTCGGCGCCCAAGGGCATGGCGCGCGGGACCCGGGGTGACGCCGTCAAGCGCCTGAAGGAGCGCCTGCAGGCCGAGGGCTACTTCGACGGCGTGCCCGACGGCACCTTCGACGCGGAGCTCGACCAGGCGGTGCGGGCCTACCAGACCACGCACCAGATCGACGTGGACGGCAAGCTCACCGAGACCACGCTGAAGTCGCTCAACAAACCCGTCGAGGACCGCATCGCCGCCATCGAGCTGAGCCTGCAGCGCTGGCGCGAGAGCCGCATCGCGGCCGACGAGGCCTTCTTCTTCCGCGTGAACCTGCCCCAGTTCGAGCTGGAGGTGTGGGAGAACGGCCAGGTGGCCCGTCGGCACCGCATCGTGTGCGGCAACGTGAACGTCGAGCTGGACGAGAAGCGCCGGGAAGTCGGCCCCTTCAACTACTCGCGCCAGCTGCAGTCGGTCATCGAGACCATCGTGCTGAACCCCAAGTGGCGCGTCCCCGACCGCATCACCATGGACGAGCTCGAGCTCGAGCTGATCGCGGACCCGGCCTACTTCGAGCACAACAACTACACCATCGAGGTCAAGCCCGACGGCTCCGAGACCATCACCCAGGCCGAGGGCGACGACAACGCGCTGGGGCGCATCAAGCTGGACTTCAAGAACCCGTTCGGCATCTACCTGCACGACACGCCCAAGAAGCCGTTCTTCGAGAAGACCATCCGCGCGTTCAGCCACGGCTGCATGCGCATCCACAAGGCCACCGACCTGGGGCTCTACCTGCTCGACAAGCTGCAGGGCATGAAGGCCGACGAGGTGCAGAAGATCTGGGACTCGCTGGTCGAGACCCCCGTGACCCTGTCGCAGAAGATCCCCGTCCACGTCGAGTACAACACGGTGTCGGTCGACGACCAGGGCCGCGTGATGTTCTTCCTGGACGTGTACCACTACGACTGGGCCTACGAGAACAAGCTGTTGCCCTTCGCCCAGCACATGAAGCTGAACGACAAGGAGTTCGAGGCCGCGCTCGAGGCCAAGAAGAAGAACAACCTGGGCCGCGGCTACTTCGAGGGGCTGTTCAAGAAGAAGTTCCACGAGGGCACCGCGGCCGACGGCGGCCCGCGCGCGGTCGCTCCCGACTAGATGGACGAGAAGCTCCAGGCCGACGTGGCGGCCCGCATCGCGGCCGGCACCCTGCAGATCGTCATCGACGAGGACGGCAACGTGACCTTCTCGGACCTTCCGGCCGACCTGGTCGAGCTCGTGAAGGAGCTGACGGACGACCCGGCGCTCCTGGCCCGATTCTGCAAGCTCGCGCCCCCCGCCCCGCTCCCGCCTCGCGGGCGAGGGGAGTGACGCACGAGGTCAGAGGTTCCAGGGCAGCTTGTAGGCGCAATGGAAGGGGCAGACGTGGGGCCGCGGCCCGGCCTCGGTGCAGCCGACCCGGGCGGGCACCTGCTCGAGGGGCTCGGCGTAGTCGGCGTCGCGCGGGAACCACGCGGCGAGGTGGGCCCCCGCGCGCAGCAGGTCGTCGTCGCCGTGGGCCGCGGCCCGGTCGAGCAGACCCAGGCGCACCGCCGCCTGCCGCCCCTCGAGGCCGGCGACCGCTCCAAGAACGGCGTGCGCGGGGTGGTCGAGCAGGCCGACGCGGTGCAGCTCGCGCACCAGCCAGTAGGGCGCCAGCGCCGACGGGACCCCGGCGTACAGCGCGCCCCGGAGCTCGGCTACCACCGCCGCGGGCTCCGTCAACGCCTGCAGGCGCGCGAAAAGGTCGGGATCGGAGCGTACGTTGCGCTTCAGGGCCACCAGGTCGAGGCCGCGGTCGCGGAGGCTCGGGCCGGTGGTCGTGAGGCACCAGGCCGCAGGAGCCAGGGCCTCGTCGAGGGACGCGTCGGCGCCCACGTAAGCCTCGAACAGCTCGGCGTCGGCCAACTGGCGGTACAGGGCCACGTTCTCGGCCAGGCGGGCGCGTACGCCCGGGAGATCGGCAGCCAGCGACACGAAGGCGGCGCGCGCCAGGAAGACGTCGGGCGCGTCGTGCAGCTCGTCGGTCGAGACGCCGAAGGCCCCGAGCGTCAGGTGGCCGGGCTTGCCGAGCTGGCTCCACCAGGTCAGCAGGCGCTGGCGGTTGGCCTCGACCTGGGCGGTGCCGGGCCCCCACAGGGGCGTGACGGGGATGGCGGGGGCCAGCCAGGTGACCACGGCGGGCGCGACCGGAGCGCCCTCGACCGTCCCCACCGTCGGCGCGCGAGGGGGGCGCGCGGCCGGAGCCGCGGCCGGAACGGGCGCACGGGGGCCCGGGGTCGGCGCGGGGGCCGGCGCTTCCGGCTCGGCCAGGGGCGCAGCCCGCGGCGTCGCCTCGTCCTCGACGGCCTCCCCGGGGGCCGCGCCGGGAGCGGGCTCCGTCGCGGCTCCTCCGGGGAACGAGCCCTCGTCTTCCTCGACCTCCTCCTCGGCCTCGGCGCGCGCCTCGGCCTCCTCCTCGAGGAACTCCTCGACGTCGAAGGCCCGCGCTTTCGCCGAGAAGGCCCGTCCCAGCTCGGTGAGACCCCAGCGGATGCCCACGAGCTTCAGGCCGCCCAGGGCCACCGCCCACGAGATCCAGGCCTTGAAGTCGGGCAGGGTGAGCTTGGTGCCGGGATAGGCGAAGGACTCGAGCATGCGGTGCAGCTCGTGGGTGGAGTGCAGGCGGCCGTTCTGCTCGGGGTCGAGGGCGTCGAGCACGTACTTGGTCAAGAGCGGGTTCTGACTCCACAGGTGGCCGAAGGCGATCGTGGCCTGCTCGTCGTCGCCGGACGCGGCCAGGAAGTCGGCGGCGAGCTTCGGCGCCTTGACCGGCGCGGCCTTGTCGGCGTCGAGGCCCAAGAGCTCGAGGACGACGGGCGTGTCGACCTTGTTCCACAGCGACTGATCCTTGAGCCAGGTGCGCAGGTCGGCGCCGGTGGGGGCGGGCACGCGCGCCACGAACGCGAACAGCCGCGCGAGCACGGCCAGCCAGGTCTTCTCGTCGGCGTTGGGAAACGGCGCGTAGCGGATGCGCTGGCTCATGGCGTGGTCTCCGTCAGGTGCGCGAGTATAGCAAAGAGCGACCCCTGATCGATGGGCATGTCCCGGGACGACTCGACGCGCGCGGCGCGGGCCCCGGGCACGGCCTGCCAAGGCGCCGGAGGAGGTCCAGCGAGCCCTGCCGGGGGGCCGCCCGTCACGCGCACCTCGACGCGGTAGCGCGGCGGCCAGAGGCGCGGACGCGAGTCGATGACCACGTCGAGGCCGTTCACGCGCCCGCGCGCCGAGCCGAGTTCGAGGATGGAGCGAGGGGGCTCCCAGCGGAGCCCGAAGGCCGCCGCCACGGCCTGCAACCCGGCGTAGGCCCCCTCGCGGTGCAGGAGCATCACGCGGCCGCGCCAGCTGTCGGGCGGCCCCACGTCCTGCACCAGCTCGCCCACCAGCGCGAACAGCGAGGCCAGCGAGGCCGTCAGCGCGAGCAGCGTGCCGTAGGAGAGGAAGCTCATGGTGAGGCGGCGCTCGAGCACCAGCAGGATGGGGACGACCACCAGCGTCTGCAGCGAGGCGCCGGCGAAGAGCACGCCGTAGGCGCCCGGCACGAGGTGCTGCCAGAGCAGCAGGGCGAGCGCCAGCGCCGAGGGCACCAGCAGCAGCGGCTGGCCCAGGAACGCGAGGCCCAGCGGCGACAGGAGGAACGGCCCGTAGGCCCAGTCGGCCAGGGCGCAGGCGGCCACCACGCCCTGGCACAGCGCGAACGCCCGCTGGTTCCAGCGCCGCGCGGCCGGCCCGGGCCAGCGCACATTGCGCCACAGGTGCAGCCCCACCAGGAGCACCGCCCCCGCCACGCCCCCGAGCAGCCAGAGCAGGAAGCCTGTCGTCATGCCAAGGCCTCTCAGTGCCACGCCCGGGGGTCGCTCCCCTCGGGGGCGAGGGCCGGCCAGCCGGCGGCGGCGCCCACCAGCCCCACGCAGTGGGCTCCGAAGCGGTTGCCGCTTCGCACGGCCGCCGCCAATGCCTCGGTCGAAAGCGCGTGCAGCCCCTCCGGCGGCCAGCCACCCGCGAGGAGCGCCGAGAGCAGCCCGGCCATGAAGGCGTCGCCCGCCCCGGTGGCGTCGACCACGTCGCGCGGGAAGCCGGCGTCGGTGCCCGCCCGGCCGTCGCGCGTCCACCAGGCGGCGCCCTCGCGGTCGCGCGTCTCGACCACCAGCTGCGCGGGGCCCGCGAACAGGCGCGCCAGCATGGCGTCGAGCGAACCGTAGAGCGGCTCGGTCTCCTCGCGGCTGAGCTTGACGAGGTGTGCGCCACCGGCCAGGGCGCGCACGCGCTCCATCACCGCGGGGCTGCCCAGGTGGAAGTGACGGCGCAGGTTGGGGTCGAACGACACGCACGCTCCGCCGCGGACGGCCAACTCGAGCACGCGCGAGGTGGCCTGGTCGGAGGCCGGCAACGCCATGCAGTTGGCCCCCAGGTGCACCACGCGCGCCCCGTGGAAGACGTCGGCGGGGATGTCGTCGGGGCCGATCTCCTTGTCGGCCGCCAAGTGACGGTAGGGGAAGAAGCTGCGCTCGCCGTCGGGTTGCAGCACCACGAAGGTGACCCCGGTGGGCGTGCCCGTCGAGCGCACCACGCGGGCCACGTCGACGCCGCGCTCGGCCATGCGGGTCAGCAGGCCGTCACCCAGGGGATCGGGGCCCACCTTGCCGAGGAACAGGGTTCGGGCCCCGGTGGAGGCCACGCCCTGCACCACGTTGGCCGGGGCGCCGCCGGGCCACACCGTGAACGACCGCACGCCCGCGTAGCCGCCCCGCACGTCGGGGAACAGGTCGAGCAGCGCCTCTCCGAAGGCCACGAGATCGTAGCTCATCTCAGCCAGTCTCCCGCATCGCGCCAGGCGAGCAGCGCGCGCCCCAGGAAGGCCTCGCCCACTCGCACCAGCTCGGCCAGCGCCTCGCGCGGCACGGGGGCGAGCGCGTCGCCGCCGGTGCCGGCCAGCCTGGCGAGCAGCGCCGGGGTCCAGGGCGCCAGCCCGTCGCGCGCGCAACGCAGGCAGTGGAACGCCCCGTCGGGCGTGAGCTCGGCGGCCGCTCCCGGGGCGGCCAGGTCGGTCCCGCACGAGGCGCAGGCTCCCGGCTCGGCGAGCACCCCCGCGGCGCGCAGCAGGCCGCCCAGCGCGTCGGCCAGGAAGTCGATCGGCGCGAGATCGGCGCGCACGTGCAGCTCGAGGAAGTCGCACCACAGGTCGTCGAAGGGCGCGCCGGGCCCGTCGTGCAGCAGGGGCAGCGCCAGCTCGGCCAGCAGGTGCGCGCACCAGAACCGCACGGGCTCCCGCGCCAGCAGGCTGCCCCCCAGGGCAGGCAGGGGCTCGAGGCGCCGGAGGATGTGGCGCGCGTCGGCGTGGAGCAGCCCCAGGGTGAAAGGCTGCAGCGCACCGGCATGGCGACGCCCGGGCAGCCGCCCCTTGGGCACGTGCAGCCCCAGCACGCCGTGGCCGCGCACGAGCGCCCGGACGAACAGGTCGTCGTCGCGATGGGGCTGGATGGCGAGCAGGATGGCGTCGGCTTCGAGGGGAGCGCCGGCCGGGGTCATGGCTCGGAGGTCGGGGACCACGCGCTGGTGGCGGCGCCGTTCGCGGGCCACGCCACCGTCGGGGTGCGGTCCTCCTGCAGCGCGCCGCCCGAGATCTTCACGGCGAAGAACAGCACCACGAAGGCGATGAGCGCCACCACGGCCACCATCATGGGGCTGAAGCGGGAGCGCCGGGCCAACAGCCCCTTGGGGAACGTCGACGAGCGCTCGGCCTCGGCGCGGCCGCGCTCGATGCGCGAGGGCTCGGCCTCGGCCGAAGCGTTGGAGGAGCCGTCGCCCGAAGGCGACACCAGCTCGTCGTAGAGCTCGAGGGCGCGCGCGTTGGGGGTGCCCAGCGCACGGCACACGTTGCGCAGGAAGCCGCGCACGAACGCGGGGTGCGGCAGGGGCGCCAGGTCGTCGTTCTCGAGGGCCGTCAGCAGGTAGGCCTGGATGCGCGTCTCGCGGGCCAGATCGTCGATGCTGCGGCCGCGTTCCTCGCGCTTCCGACGCAGGTGGGCGCCCAGGCTCTCCATGTTCCTCCGGTCGCGAACGAGCCCCTTCCTACCAAGTCCGGTCGGCGATGTCAACCGGGTGCGGCGCCCACGCCGAGTGCCGCCCAGTTGACATCCGCGGCCCCCCGGGGATCATGAGGCGATCACCGCTCCGGAGGCGCGATGCGCGCGCTCGTGTTCCCCGTGGTCGCCGGGCTCTCCGCGGTCGGGCTGCTGGCCGCCTGCCAGTCCGCCAGGCCCGTGCCGGCCGACCCCCAGGCCCCCGCCGTACAGGCGGCCGTCCCTGCGGCGGCCCCCGTCGCCCCCCCGACCTCCGGCGCCCCCCAGGCGGCGGCCCCCGCCCCGGCCGGCGCGCAACCCGCGGGCAAGGGCCGCATCGAGGTGGCCGAGAAGAGCGTCGACCTGGGCGGCATCAAGCAGGGCGAGAAGGCCACGCACACGTTCGTCCTGAAGAACGTGGGCACCGACGTGCTGCACATCCGCCGCGCCCAGGGCTCCTGAGGCTGTACGGCGGCCGTCGTCTCGGCGGCCGATGTTCCCCCGGGCGGGGAAGGAAAGATCGAGGTCACGGTCAACACCGCGGGTCGCACGGGCAAGCTGTCCAAGTCCATCACCGTCGAGTCCGACGACGCCGAGAACCCGCGGCTGATGCTCACGGTGAACATGAACGTGCAGGTCGAACTGGGCTTCGAGACGCCCGCGCTGCGCTTCGCCGACCCCCGGGTGGGCACCGAGGTGAAGCAGACCGTCAAGGTGGTCGGCACGGCGCTGTCCGGCACCCAGCTCGGCGCGGTCTCGTCCGACGTCGAGGGGCTCACCGCGCGCGTGCTGACGCGCGACGACCCGGCGGGGCGCGTGGTCGAGCTCGAGGCGGTGCTGAAGGCCCCCAAGGCGGGCGCGGTGCACGGGGTCATCCGCGTGGCCACGGACCTCGGGTCCATGCCGTCGCTCTCGCTGCCGGTGTACGCGCAGGTCCGGGGCAACGTCACGGCCGAGCCGCGCGTGCTCCCCATCGATCCCGACGACCCGGCCAAGGTGTACCCGGTGGTGGTGCGCTCGACGAAGCCCGGCCTGAAGATCACGGCCGTGACCGACGACAACGGCTACCTCACGGGCAAGGCCGTGGCCGGGAAGGACGGCTCGTGGCGCGTCGACCTGACGCTCACCCCGCAGGCGCGCACCAACCCGGGCCTGTTCTCGACCCTGGTGCGCTTGGCGACCAACTACGCCGACGAGCCCGTGGTCGAGATCTCGGCCTCGCGCCCGGGCCCCGGACAGAAGGCCGCGCCCGGCCCTGTCGTGCGCCGGCCCCTCGCGCCGCCCCCGGCCGCCGCCCCCGCACCCGTCGCCCCCGCACCCGTCGCCCCCGCGCACCTGTAGGCAAAGACGCGCCTACTGCACCCGCTCGGCGAAGGAGCCGTCCTTCGTCGACACGCGGATGCGGTCGCCCTCCTTCACGTACTGCGGCACCATCACGCGCATGCCGTTGGTCAGCGTGGCGGGTTTCAGCACCGTGCCGCGGGCGGTGTCGCCGCGCGTGACGGGCTCGACCGTGTCGACCTGCAGCTCGATGGTCACGGGCAGCTCGACGTCGAGCAGCTTGCCGTTGTAGAAGACCAGCTTCAGCTCGAGGTTGTCGATCAGGTAGGCCGCCGCCTCGCCCAGCTCGTCTCGCGTGACGTAGAGCTGGTCGAACGTGGTCTGGTCCATGAAGACGAGCTGCTCGCCGTCGTCGTAGAGGTACTGGAAGGGCTTGCGCTCCAGGTCGGGCTCGTCGAAGCGCTCGTCGGTCTTGTACGACTTGTCGAGCACCTGGTCGGTGCGCAGGTTGCGCACCTTGAGCTTGACCAGGCTGGCCGCCCCACGGGCCGAGGGGGTCTGGGTCTGGGCCGCGAGCACGGTGTAGGGGTCGCCGTCGATGACGAGGCGGGAGCCCTTGCGGAGGTCGGAGGCGAAGACCATGTGCGCACCCCTGTCGTCCGGGAATCCGGCGGGCAGGGTAGCGCGCCGGCACGCGAGTCGTCAACCGCGTCGTTTCCCTTGACATCGCCGTGCGGTTTCCTTAATGTCCCGCGACTTTACGCGAGTCACCCCGATATGATCGACCTGGGCGCGTACCTCCATCGCCAGCAGTTCCAGGAGATCGTGGGGCGCTGGTTCTACAACGACCTGCAGCCCTCCGACGCCCTCGACGTGAAGTACATCGTCAACTTCAACTCCATCCTGATCCGCCGCTACCTGCGCGGGTTGGCGGGGCGGCTGTTCCAGGATGTCTACCGGGTGCGGCCCGCCTCGTTCCACGCGCACACCAAGGGCGAGCTCAAGGACTTCGTGGCCGTCCACCCGTCGGTGACCAACGCGCGCATCCAGGCCATGATCGCGGCCTATCGCGAGCGGCCCGAAGACTTCTACAAGGAGACCCCCGTCGACGGCCGCGTGTTCTACACCGGCGAGGGGGATCACACCCTGTTCCTCGGCTCGGCGCGCTTGAAGCGTCCCCGGCGCATCGCCGAGAAAGGCGGCCGGCGCATCTCCGATCACGTGTACAAGAAGATCCGCGACAACGCCGAGACGCTGGCCCGCGAGCGCGCCGAGCGCCGGCACGTGACCCTCGACCGCCTGGTGTCCACCCAGGAAGAGATGGTGCAGGAGTTCGCCGCTGCCGAGGACATCATCCGGCAGACCATCAAGACGCACCGGCAGCCCATCCTCGAGCGCTCGTTCGACATCCACGACGTGGCGGGGCTCAAGCTGGTGGGCGAGCCCGACGTGCAGGAAGAGATCGTGCGCTACATCGAGGCCGCGCCCGACCTCAGGCTGCTCGAGCGCGAGGAGCACCGCGGCCTGTACAACGCCACCAACCTGACCGTCGAGATGAAGCTCGACCACGCGGCCCTCCTGGCCGAGCCCATCGACGAGAAGGATCTGGCGGTGCTGCGCCTGCGCGGCTTCGACGCCAAGGCCGCCGCCCACGACCTCGGCACCTTCGTGAACACCGCCGAAGAGAAGGTGATCGTCGAGATCATCCTGGCCGACTTCGAGGAGTTCCTCGAGTCCGAGATCGGGCGCTGCCAGCACGAGATGCGCATCCGCTCCCAGCGCCAGAACGAGATCTACCGCGGGCCCCTGGCCAAGAACGCCCAGTACCTGCTGACGTACCTGTTCGCCTTCGCGGTCAGCCCGCAGACCTGCATCGACGAGCTGCCCATCAAGATGTGGGGGCTGTACGTGCCCGACTACATCGACCTGGTGATCCGGCAACTGTACAACGTGTACGACTTCACCGTGTCGTTCTGACGCTCAGAGCGAGGGGCGCAGGGCCGCGGCCAGCTTGCGGTAGTGGGCGGTCTCCGCGGCAGTGGCCGCGAGGGGCGTGCCCGCGTCGGAGGCCGCCGCGATGGCCGGCACGATGGGGATCTGCCCCAGGTGCGGCACGGCGTGGGTCGCGCAGTGCTCGGCGATGCGGCCCTTGCCGAAGGGCCAGTAGGTGGTGCCCGTGTCGTCGGCCGTGAAGAACGCCATGTTCTCGACCAGGCCGAGCACCGGGATGCCCAGTTTCTCGAACATCTTGACGGCGCGCAGCACGTCGGCGAAGGCGAGCTCCTGCGGGGTGGTGACCACCACGGCGCCCGAGACCTTCACCAACTGGCTGATCGACAGCTGGATGTCGCCGGTGCCCGGGGGCAGGTCGACCACCAGCACGTCGAGAGCGCCCCATTCGACGTCGAGGAAGAACTGCCGCATGGTCTTGTGCAGCAGCGGCCCGCGCCAGACGATGGCGTCGGTGTCGCGGAGCAGGAGGCCCAGCGAGACGAGCTTCAGCCCGTGCTTCTCGACGGGCAGGATCTTGTGCTCGTTGGTGCCCAGGCGCTCGCCCTGGATGCCCGCCAGGATGGGCACGCTGGGGCCGTAGAGGTCGCCGTCGAGCAGGCCCACCTTCAGCCCGTCGCCCGCCAGCGCCAGGGCCAGGTTGAAGGCCACCGTGCTCTTGCCCACCCCGCCCTTGCCCGAGCCTACCAGCAGCACGTGGCGGATGCCCGGGAGCTCGGTCGGCGGCGGGATCATGGGGCCGTGGCCGTGGCCATGCCCGTGGCCGTGACCATGCCCGTGGCCATGCCCGTGGCCGTGGCCATGCCCGTGATCGTGGCCGTGATCGTGGCCGTGCGGGTGATCGTGCTCGTGGTCGGACATGGAGCGCCTCGCGGCGGTTGACCGTTGAACGGTAGGGCGCGCCGGACGAGAGTCAAGCCGCGCCGCAAATTCGCTTGCACGGCACGGGGCCGGTTCCTATAATGCCGCCGTTTTCGCCCTGGCTCGTACGGGGCGGGGCTGTGCCGCCGTAGCTCAGCAGGTTTAGAGCGCCTGACTGTGGATCAGGAAGTCGTTGGTTCAATTCCAACCGGCGGTACCCACGCGAGCTCGACCTTCCTTCCGACCGCCCGCTTCATCGAGGAGTGACCCATGTCCACCGAGACCCCCCGCGTCCAGCCGCGCCTCGCCAAGGGCTTCCGCGACCTGTTCGCCGTCGACCTCGATGCGCGCCGCGCCATGATCGAGACCGTGCGCGCGGTCTACGAGCGCTACGGCTTCGAGCCCCTCGAGACGCCGGCCATCGAGTGCGTCGACGTGCTGGGCAAGAACCTGCCCGAGAGCGACCAGCCCGACGGCGGCATCTTCGCCTGGAAGGGCGACGACGACGAGTGGATCGCCACGCGCTACGACCTGACGGCGCCGCTGGCCCGCGTGGTGGCGCAGTACGCCCAGGCGCTGCCCCGCCCCTTCCGGCGCTACCAGGTGGGGCCGGTGTACCGCCTGGAGAAGCCGGGGCCCGGCCGCTTCCGCGAGTTCACCCAGTTCGACTTCGACACCGTGGGCAGCGCGTCCATGGCCGCCGACGCCGAGGCCGCCGCCCTCTTGTCCGAGGCGCTGGAGGCCCTGGGCGTGGCGCGCGGCGACTACGTGGTGCGCGTGAACGACCGCAAGGTGCTGAACGGCGTGCTGGAGCGCATCGGCGCGCTGGCGGCGGGCAAGGGCCTCACGGTGCTGCGGGCCGTCGACAAGCTGGACCGCCTGGGCGTCGAGGGCGTGCGCGAGCTGCTCGGCAGGGGCCGCGCCGACGAGTCCGGCGACTTCACCAAGGGCGCGGGGCTCGAGGAGGGCGCCATCCGCACGGTGCTCGACTTCGTGCAGGCGGGCGATCCCGACCGCGACGTGGTGCTCGGCCGCCTGGCCGCCCTGGTGGGAGACAGCGCCGTGGGCCGCGAGGGCGTGGCCGAGCTCGCCAGCATCTCGGCCCTGCTGGCGGCCGGTGACGTGGGCCCCGAGCGCGTGGTGCTCGACCCCAGCGTGGTGCGCGGGCTGGCCTACTACACCGGGCCCGTGCTCGAGGCCGCGCTCACCTTCCCCATCGTCGACGACGAGGGCATCACGCGCCCCTTCGGCTCGGTGGCCGGCGGCGGGCGCTACGACGACCTGGTCGAGCGCTTCACCGGCGAGAAGGTGCCCGCCACGGGAGCCAGCATCGGCGTCGACCGCCTGCTGGCCGCCCTGCGCACCCTGAAGCGCGTGCCCGCCACGCGCCCCGGCCCCATCGTGGTGGCCGTGCTCGAGAAGGACCGCCTGCCCGACTACCAGCGCCTGGTGCGCGAGCTGCGCGACGCCGGCCTGGCCGCCGAGCTGTACCTGGGCGACAGCGGCTTCCGCGCCCAGCTGAAGTACGCCGACCGCCGCAACGCGCCCATCGCCGTCATCGTGGGCGGCAACGAGTTCGCGGGCGGCACCGTGGCGCTCAAGGACCTGGCCCTCGGCCGTGAGCTGGCGCAGAACATCCAGGACCGCGACGAGTGGCGCAAGGGCCAGCCGGCCCAGGTGACCGTGCCGC
>Ga0233425_10007739_pt1 | contig 14843 bp, 14 predicted proteins | sample Watercolumn_Towu_2_FD_181712 | JGI IMG/M metagenome (GOLD analysis project Ga0233425, IMG submission 181712) | Freshwater microbial communities from Lake Towuti, South Sulawesi, Indonesia - Watercolumn_Towuti2014_140_MG | ecosystem: Environmental > Aquatic > Freshwater > Lake | place...
TGCCTGCCCTGATCCTGCTCGTCGCGTCGTTCACGGCGTTCGCTGCGTCGGGGCGGGAAGACCTGGAGCCGTTGCCGGATGTTCCCTACGGTGCGGCGCCGGAGCCGGGCGGGGACAACATCGAACCGGAAGTGACCATCGTCCGCCGCGGCAAGGATGTGGTGGAGGAATACCGCGTCAACAACCGCCTTTACATGATCAAGGTCAAACCTGCCATCGGTCCGGCCTATTACATGGTGGACACCGACGGTGACGGCAACCTGGATGTCCGCCGGAGCGACCTGGACCGCGACATGAAAGTCCCGCAGTGGGTACTGTTCAGCTGGTAGGAGAGGGCCGGCCGCGCTGCGGTATAATGGAGCCTTCGACGGTCCGGCGGCAGCGCCGGATCCCTCCATCGGCAGCGGGAATCCTTCCTTTTGAGACAAGACTTCGAGTTTCGGCTGGGCCGGCTGGTCACGTCGGGTCAACAGCATCTGCTGGCGGGTGGCCTCAAAGGCCTGGAGAAGGAGAGCCTGAGGGTGACCCCTGAGGCCTGCGTCGTCACCAGTCCGCACCCCTCGGCGCTGGGCTCGGCGCTGACCCATCCCCACATCACCACCGACTATTCGGAAGCCCTGATCGAGCTGATCACCCCGCCTGCTGCCGATCCGGCGGCGACGCTGGACTACCTGGCCGACCTCCATCGTTTTGTCTACCGCCACATCGGTGACGAATTGCTGTGGCCGCTGTCGATGCCCTGCCGGATCAGCGGCGATGCCAGCATTCCCATCGCCCGCTATGGCAGTTCCAACATCGGCCGCATGAAGCACGTCTACCGGGTCGGGCTGGCATGGCGTTACGGCCGGGCGATGCAGGCCATCGCCGGGGTGCATTTCAACTACTCCCTCAACGAGGCGCTGTGGGAGGTCTGGCACGAATTGCAGGGCCGTCCCGGCAGCCTGATGCATTTCCGGTCCGAGGAATACCTGGGGTTGATCCGCAACGTGAAGCGCTGCGGCTGGATCGTGCTGTACCTGTTCGGGGCCTCGCCGGCGCTGGCAAAATCCTTCTTCAGCGGCAGAGAGGAAATGGCAGGTCGGTTTGCGGAGTTCGACCGCGACACCCTGTTCCGGCCTCACGCCACATCCCTGCGCATGAGCGACATCGGCTACCGCAACGACAGCCAGTCGGAGCTGGACATCTCCTGCAACAGCCTGGACCAGTACGTGCGCAGCCTGGCGCAGGCGGTGAACACCCACTTCCCCGGTTACGAAAGGATTGGCGTCCAGGTGGACGGCGAGTACCGCCAGCTCAACGCCAACATCCTGCAGATTTCCAACGAGTACTACAGCTCGATCCGTCCGAAGCAGACCACCGCTTCCGGCGAACGGCCGGTCGCCGCCCTGCGCCGCCGCGGGGTGCAATACGTCGAACTGCGTTCGGTTGACCTCGGCGGTGCCCATCCGGCAGGTGTCTGCCTGGAGCAGCTGCGCTTCCTCGAAGTGTTCCTGCTGTACTGCTTCCTGCGGGAAAGTCCGGCGTTGGAAGGCGAGGAAAAGGCTGCCACGGCAGCCAACAGTTTCGGGGTCGCCTGCTGTGGCCGTTCGCCGGGATTCACCCTGCGCCGGAACGGTTGCGATGTCCCGCTGAAGGACTGGGCGGAGGAGATTCTCGGTGGCATGGCGGTGATCGCCGACCTGCTCGACGGCGGTGGGTCGCAGCGGGCGTATCGGGATTGCGTCGACGCGTTGCTGCCGGTGGTCGCTGATCCGGAAGCGACTCCCTCGGCCGCGGTGTTGCGGGAAATGCGAGAACGCGGCGAGAGTTTCGTCGATTACGGCCTGCGCCTCGCCAACGACCACGCCCGCGGCTTCCGGGCCGAGGCTCTGGGCACCGGCCGATGGGAGGAGTTCCGCCAGCGGGCGCTGGCCTCGCTGGAGCAGCAGCGGCAGCTGGAAGCGGGCGACCGGGTGGATTTCGACGAATTCCTGCGTCATTACTTCGGCCAGGACTTGCTGGAAGACCCGGTGCAACCGCCGCTGCGGACCGGTAGCCGGTAACGCAGGGTTCGGCACGCGCCGTCAGGCATTCCTTCCCGAGAGACTCCCATGGATCTTCCTTTCGATCTCCAGCGATTGCAGGCCGAACTGGCCGGCAACGGCCCACGCGCCATCCTCAAGGCGGCGCTGGCAGCCTTCGACCGTATCGCCATCTCCTTCAGCGGCGCCGAAGACGTGGTGCTGGTGGACATGGCGGTCAAGCTGAAGGCCGAGGTCTCCGTATTCTCCCTGGATACCGGGCGGCTGCACGGGGAAACCTACCGCTTCCTGGAGACGGTGCGGGAGCGCTATCCCAGTGCCCGCTTTGAGGTTCTATCTCCGGATTCCGAGGAACTCGGCCGCATGGTGAAGGCCAAGGGATTGTTCAGCTTCTACCGGGAAGGCCATGGGGAATGCTGCGGCATCCGCAAGGTTGGACCGCTGCGCCGCCACCTGCCGACCTTGGATGCGTGGATCACCGGCCAGCGGCGCGACCAGAATCCGACCCGCCAGGCGCTGGCGGAAGTGGAGCTGGACCCGGCCTTTTCGACGCCGGATCGGCCGCTGATCAAGTTCAATCCCCTGGCCAACTGGACTTCCACCCAGGTCTGGGATTACATCGAGGCCTTCGAGGTGCCGCACAATCCCTTGCATCGGCAGGGCTACGTCAGCATCGGCTGCGAGCCGTGCACGCGGCCGATCCTGCCCAACCAGCACGAGCGGGAAGGGCGCTGGTGGTGGGAAGAGGCCGCCAAGAAGGAGTGCGGCCTCCACGGCGGCAATGGGAAAGGCGCCTAGTCCCGCCGTGGGCTGAGCGGCTCGAAGAGCGCGGTCTTTCCTTTCAGTTGCCGAGGGCGCGGGCAAGAGACTCCACTTCCTCGGCCGCTTCCCGCAGGATCTCCTGCAGGCTGGTTTCACCGATCACGGCGTCGATAGAGGGATGCTGGGATTCGTCGGTCTCGACGATGGAACTGATGGGCGAACCCACCGGCGCCAGGGATTCGGCCAGGAGCAGGGTGTCGGCCATGGAGGCCGGGGGCAGGGCCATGTAACCGGCGCAGTATTCCTGCACGGTGGCGACGATGGATTCCGGCATGTTCAACTGGCGCAGCACTGCTAGGGTCAGTTCCCCCTCCAGATCGAGTTCGTTATCTTCCTCTTCGGTGTCGATCCGCTGCCGCGCCGCTTCGGTCTGTTCCTCCAGGGATGGCGCCGCTGCATCCGGCGCCGCTTCCCGCGCCAGCAGGACGGGGTAATCGCTGGCCCGCGACAGGATGTAGAACGACCCGACCTCGTGCACCAGGCCGATGAACAGTGCGGTTTCGGGGTCCTGCCGGGTGACGCGGCGGGCGATGGTACGGCAAAGCGCGGCGACATGGGTGGTATGGCGCCACAAATGGTCGGTCAGTTCCCGGACGCTGGGGTCGCTCGGAGCCCCCGCCATGTGCTTGACGACATGGGCCGTCGCCAGGCTGCGCAAGGTGGCGAAGCCGATGCGGGATACCGCATTCTTGACGTCGGTGATGGCCCGACCGGAGGGGTTGTAGGCCACCGAGTTGGCGATCGCGACCACCTGGGCCGACAGCGCCGGTTCCGCCTGAATCAGCTTGGCGGCCGTATCGATTCGGCAGTCCGGGTCGTTCAGGGCGTCCCGGATGCGCAGTCCGATCTCGACGTTTCCGGCGAGATGGAGCGGCGCTCGCGCGACGTCGGCGATGAGGAGTTGCAGGGCTTCCGATCGGTTCATGGGGCGTCTTCTGCTGGCATGAGACAACTCGCGAAGGAACGGAGGGAGTATAGGCAGCCCCGGCGCAAGCGCCTAGGGATATCGGGTGCGACCGGGGTTCCGGCTGAGCGGCGGGAGCCGGCGCAGCCCGCTGATCGGGGATGGTGCCGGCTTCCGCCGGGGCGCTGCCGGTGGTGGCGCTACAACTTTTCCAGATCGATGGCCGGTAGCGTCAGCAGCACCCGGTCGCGGTCCCAGCGCAACGTGCCGATGTCCTGCCAGGGCTGGGCCAGGTTGCGGTGGCGCAGGTTCGGCTCCCAGTCCATCGGCACCGCAACCGGTTTCATTTTCAGGATGAACTCCGTGTGCGGCAGATCCAGCCCCAGCTTGCCGCCCCAGAAGGCGACGGCCTGCATCAGACCCTTTTCCAGCCGCGGGCGCTTGATATGCGGGGTCACCACGATGTTGGCCCACCAGCACTGCACCCGGCCCCAGTTGGGGGCGACGATGCGGCCCTCCGGATTCACCAGCGGCAGCCACCGTTCGACGCCGGCGCCGTCACGCCAGGTGATGGCGAGGATGTGGTCGTAGCCGACGAAGTGGTCATGCATGTAGAGTGCGTGGGGGGTGATGCCCAGCAGGGTGTGGGACAGGAACAACACGGCGTTGCTGGCTGCTTCCAGGGCCTGGCCGGCGGCGGCGGTGGCATGGCCGCCGTTGAGCCGGAACAACACCCCGAACTGGAGTGTGCTGTTGAGCTGCAACAGAATCACCAGGATCAGGAAACGGGCGAGGCGGTTGGCCTGCTGGCGGGGGGTGCCCAGCAGCCGGCGGAAATGGTCGGCGATCGGGTCGCCGCCAGTTTCCTCGGGTAGGCAGGTGGCGTCGCAGCGGATCCGAACGCGGTTGTCGGCAATGCGCCGATAGACCGAGGCGGCGATCCGGTACAAGCCGGGCAGCCGCAGCAGCCAGGCGACGGGCGCCGGGTAGGTCATCGCCTCAAGGATGCGGATATAGGTGTCGAGACCCCGGTACAGGCGCCTGTCCGTTTGCAGGGCGTAGATGTCGGTCAGCAGTTCCTTTTGGTCCACCCGCTGCAGTTCCGGGTAGGCAAGGGCGTGGGACTGCAGGCCCCGGAAGGCAACGGCGCGTCGGACATCGAAATGGGACAGGATGAGGACAGTGCGGTTGCACAGCGGACACTGCTCGTCGTAGAACACCGTCAGGCGCGGTTGGGCGCAGCGGATCCAGCCGCCGATCCGCCGCCACCAGGAGAACGGCACCAGCAGGGCATAGGGCGCCAGCATGCCGAAGCCGAACTGGTAGATGTTGAGGGACAGGATGATGCCGGTGTGGAAAGCCACCCCGATGACCAGCAGCGGCACCCGGAAGCGCTTGAACCACAGCAGCGGCAGGAAGGCGAACTGGAAGGCGATGAGGGTGTAGCCGATAGCCTGTTCGGCCAGCTTGTTGTCCAGCAGCCAGCTCATGTCGACGGGCGACATGTAGTAGGGCATGGTGGGCGGCAGCCAGGCGCCCATGCCGTTGCGCCAGAATTCCGCCGACAGCTTGTGGATGCCCGCATCCAGATAGAGCAGGCCGAGGATGCCCGCCACCGGCAGGGTATAGCACAGCACCGAAACGGTTTGTGGCGGTGTATCCGCGCGCGGTCCCAGCAAGGGGTTGCGCAACTTGTCGACGAGCGGATCCAGCGCGAGGGCGCGGTTGCACGGCACCAGCAGCAGCACCAGGCTGACTCCGGTCATCATCTGGTCGAAGCCGCCGTCGAAATCCAGCCACATCGGTGTGAAGCCGACGAACACCAGCCACATCAGGTAATTCGCGGAGGTGGCCAGGCGCGTTCGATAGCCGCAGATGATGGCGAGAGCGAACCCCGCCCACAGTACCAGGGACAGATCCACTACCGGCGAAGCCGGCTCCAGATAGGGCACCCGGTCGAACACCAGGTGACGGAAATACATGAGATAAAGGATTTCCTGGAAGATCACCAGCCCGGCCAGGATGCGAAAGACGCTTAGTCCGGTGGCGGAGATCTGCCGTTCCAGGGCCGGCAGGAGGAGCGCGCGGAGCCGTTGCAACATGGTGGGGAAGACGCTGGGTGAAGAAAGCGCAGGAGGTCCGCGGTGGATACGGCCGGCAGAAAAAGGGGCGGGTACGGACCCGCCCCGAGAGGCAATGTCTTGCCGCCTTTCTGTGGCGAGGACTAGTCTAGCGGTTTGCTGCGGGCCTCATTTGATCTTGGTCAGAGCCTTGCCGCCGGTTCCGAAGCGGCAGAATTCCCCGGAGAAATAGGCGGCACAGTCATCCGATTCCTCGATCTTGGCCTCGTCGTCGCCGAGGCGGACGGTGAGTTGGCAATAGTGGGCCTCGCCCTGGGCCTGTCTCTTCAATACCAGTTCACTGTCGCTGACCACCTTGGCCTGGCCGGAGAAAGACTCCGAGCAGGCCTGCCCCGGTTCGCCGCTGGCGGGTTCGTAGTCGACGTCCACCATGACGCTGACGTCGCTCTTCATCTTGCTCACCTTCAGGTGTTGGATCAGCCCGCCTTGCTTGCGGACGTAATGATCGGCACCGGCCAGGGCAGTGCCCGAGACAACGGCGCTGAGGACAAAAACGGCGAACTTTTTCATGGGATGCCTCCTCGGTTGGGTTGGTCTTGTTGATCGTGTGCGGGACCGGCGTAGTTTCAATCGCGCAGCAGCTCGTTGATGCCCACCTTGCCGCGGGTCTTCTCGTCCACCTGCTTGATGATGACCGCACAGTACAGGCTGTGGCTGCCGTCCTTCGCCGGCAGATTGCCCGACACCACCACCGATCCGGCGGGGATGCGGCCATAGCTGATTTCGCCGGTCAGGCGATTGTATATCTTGGTGCTCTGGCCGATGTAGACACCCATGGAAATCACCGAGCCTTCCTCCACCACCACGCCTTCCACCACTTCCGAGCGGGCGCCGATGAAGCAGTGGTCCTCGATGATGGTGGGGCCGGCCTGGAGCGGTTCCAGCACGCCGCCGATGCCGACGCCGCCGGATAAATGCACGTTCTTGCCGATCTGGGCGCAGGAGCCGACCGTGGCCCAGGTGTCGACCATGGTGCCTTCGTCGACGTAGGCGCCGATGTTGACGTAGGAGGGCATCAGCACGGTGTTGCGGGCGATGAAGGCGCCCTTGCGGACGATGGCGTTGGGTACCACGCGAGCGCCGGTACGGCGGAAGTCTTCCGGCGAGAAGCTGCCGAACTTGGGCTCGACCTTGTCGTAATACTTGGTGGGGCCGCCGTCCATCACCCGGTTGTCATTGATGCGGAAGGACAGCAGCACCGCCTTCTTGAGCCACTGGTTGACCACCCACTGCCCGGAGGTCTTTTCGGCGACCCGGCGCTCGCCCGAGTCCAGCAGCCGCAGGGATTCGTCCACGGCGTCGCGGATCTCCTTGCTGCAGTTGGAGGGGAAGAGCTCGGCGCGGTTTTCGAAGGCTTGATCGATGGTGTTTTCTAGGGACATGGGACTCGTCTTGTTTGATGATGGGGTCTGGATCGGTGGGTTACGACGCGCATCGGCGCCCATGTAACCGGGAACGCTGTTTCTATTGCGCGTCTAACCCACCCTACGTTCGAATTGATTTCACGAAGCCGGCGATGCGCTCGGCGGCTTCAATGCAGTCGTCCAGGGGCGCGACCAGGGCCATGCGCACGTGCCGGAGACCGGGATTGACGCCGGCGCTGTCGCGGGACAAAAAGCTGCCGGGAAGCAGCGTCACGTTGCAGGCGGCGAACAGGTCGCGGGCGAAGCTCTCGCCGTCCCCCGGAACTTGCGGCCACAGGTAGAAGCCCGCCGGCGGCAGCTCCACCGGCAGCAGCGGGCTCAGCCGGCCATGTACTGCGGCGAACTTGCGCCGGTAGAGCGCCCGGTTCTCGCGCACATGTTCCTCGTCCTTCCAGGCGGCGATGCTGGCATGCTGCACCGGCAGCGACAGGGCACAGCCGTGGTAAGTGCGGTACAGCAGGTATTTTCTGAGGATCTCGGCATCGCCGGCGACGAAGCCGGAGCGTAGTCCCGGTGCGTTGGAGCGCTTGGACAGGCTGTGGAACACCAGGCAGCGGCGGAAGGCCCCGTTGCCCATGGACTGGGCGCTTTGGAGCAGCCCCGGCGGCGGGTTGGCCTCGTCGGAGTAAAGCTCCGAATAGCATTCGTCGGAGGCGATGACGAAGTCGTAACGCTCCGCCAGATCCAGCAATTTGCGATGGACCTCGGCGCCCATCACTGCCCCGGTGGGGTTGCCCGGCGAGCAGATGTAGAGCAGCTGGCAGCGCCGCCAGACCAGCTCGGGCACCGCGTCGAAATCCGGCAGATAGCCGGTTTCGCGGGTGGTGTTCAGGAAATGGGGCTCGGCTCCCGCCAGCAGCGCCGCCCCTTCGTAAATTTGGTAGAAGGGGTTGGGCATCACCACCAGCGGCCGGTCCGCCGGGTCGATCAGGCACTGGGCGAAGGAAAATAGCGCCTCGCGGGTACCGGCGACCGGCAGCACCTGGGTTTCCGCATCCACCGCGGCCAGCTTGAAACGCTGCTCCAGCCAGTGGGCGACGGCCTGACGCAATTCCGCCAGCCCCTTGGTGGCCGGGTAGTTGGTGAGGCCATGCAGATGCGCGATCAGCGCCGCGCCGATGAAATCGGGCGTCGGGTGCTGGGGCTCGCCCATGGACAAGGCGATGTGGGACAGCTTCGCCGGTGGTCGTAGGCCTTGTTTCAGCAGCGACAGCCGTTCGAAGGGGTAGGGCTGCAGGCGGGACAGGTGGGGATTCATGGAACCGGGCGACGGACAGGCGAAGTCACTGCCTTGGGGGGACTTCAAAACGTGCGATAGTATAAGGAAAATCCGCGGCGTGTGAATGGCGGGACTGCGCTTTGTCCTGGTTCCCATCGATTCAGATTGATCTTATCCATAGTCTGCCCTCTATCAGGCGGCTATTACCCGTTGGTCAAAATGCAAGGTGCACAAACGGGTCCGTTTTGAACGCGCACCGACACCTAGGCGGCACTCGTCAATTCCTCGTCGTTTCAGACCCGCAAGCTTGTCCGGAACGCGGCGGGATTGCGGGTTGAATACGGAACCCGGCGAGGATGATCGGCGCCACCTTTGGATCGTTCCGTGGTCTCTGGAGAACCGGAAATGTCAAACCCCGCAACCGGGCCGATGCGCGGCATCTGGCCGGCGCTGCTCACCCCACTGGGCGACGATGGTGCGGTGGACCACGTCGTCTTGGGCGCCCACGCCCGGGCCTTGATCAGTGCGGGCTGTGGCGGTGTCACGGCGTTCGGTACCACCGGCGAGGGGACATCGTTCTCGGTGGAAGAGCGCCGCGTCGCGCTCGAGGCGATGGTGGCCGCCGGCGTCCCGGCCTCACAAATGCTGGTCTCGATCAGCTGTGCCGCGCTCAGCGATACGGTGACGCTGGCGCGCCACGCAGTGGCGCTTGGCGCCTTCGGTTGTCTGATGACGCCGCCGTTCTATTTCAAGGGGGTCAGCGACCAGGGGATCGTCGACGCCTACCGCCTGGTGATCGACACCGTGGGCGACCCGGGCTTGCGCATCATGCTCTACCACATCCCGCAGCTGACCGGGGTGGCCCTGTCGAAGGAGGTGATCGCCACCTTGAGGGAGCGCTATCCGGACAGCATCATCGGCATCAAGGACAGCGCTGGCGACTTGCTGCACTCGTTACGCCTCGCGGAGGAATTCCTGCCGCGGCTGATGGTGCACGTGGGCAACGAACCGGACCTGCCGGTGCTCGGCAGACTCGGCAGTTGCGGTGCGGTGAGCGGGTTGGCCAATTTCATGCCGCGCACGGTGCGGCGCCTGGTGCTCCGAGCGGATGATCCGGGGACCACAGGCGATCTGTCACGGGTCGCGACGCTGCTGGCGCGTCTGCCGGGGGGCGCTTCGCTGATCCCGGCGCTCAAGGGTGTCTTGGCCCTGATCTCCGGTCATGATGGCTGGCTGCGGGTGCGGCCGCCGCTGGTGGCGTTGACGCCCCGCACGCTCGACGAACTGCGCGATCGGCTCGCCGATCTGAAACTCGATTTCGCGGTCGACTGAATCCCTGTCTTCCCTTTCCCGAGAGGACCACTTGATGGCGGCTGCCGACGTGATTTGTGTTGCCAGCTTCAACGCCGACCTGGTGTCGCGCGTGCCGAGACCGATCGCCCGCGGCGAAACGCTGCTGGCCAGCGGCTTCGATATCGGCCCCGGCGGCAAAGGCTCCAATGCCGCCGTGGCCTGTGCGCGGCAGGGCGCCAAGGTGGCGGTCGTGGCGCGGATCGGCGACGATGAGTTCGGCCGCATCGCCCTCGACCTCTGGCAAACAGAGGGCATTGCCACCGAATGGGTGGACATCGCCGCCGGCGAACGCAGCGGGGTGGCTCAAATCCTGGTTTACGACGACGGCGACAACAGTATCGCGGTGGCGGTGGGGGCGGGCGGGGCGCTCGGTGCCGGGCAGGTCGAGGCAGCGCGCAGGGCCATTCGGAGTGCGAGCATCGTGCTGTGCTGCAACGAGGTGCCCCTGGCCGCGCGAATCGCGGCGTTTCGGATCGCGCGGGAGTACGGCGTGACGACCCTGTTGAATCCGGCGCCGGCGCAGGATCTGCCCGACGAGCTTCTGCTGCTGAGCGACTGGCTCAGCCCCAACGAGACGGAAGCCCGCGCGCTAGCCGGCCTGGCCGCCGACGCAGCGATCGATGCGGCGGCGCACACGCTGCTGGCGCGTGGCGCCCAAGCGGTGATCGTGACCCTGGGGGCGGCGGGCTGCGTACTGCACCGCCCTGGATACGAAGTCCTGCGGATTCCGGGCTGGCCGGTGCCGGTGGTCGATACGATCGGCGCCGGCGACACCTTTACCGGCGCGTTGGCGGCGGCGCTGTCCCGCGGTGAAGCGATCGCGGACGCCCTGCGTTGGGCCAACGCCGCCGCGGCGTTGTCGGTGACGGGCGCCGGCGCGATCTCCGCCATGCCCTCGCGAGAGGCGGTCGCCGCGCTGCTGGCGCAGGGCTGAAGGGCGTTGTTGCCAATTCCGGGTGAATTTCCTATTCTCATGCTTTGTTTTTTGGAGAGAGACCGATGACACTGCAATCGGATCTGTTCAAAGGCGATGGCAAGCTGGAGGCCTGCCTGGTCCAGGACTCCGCCCACATCCTGCAGGGGGCGGTGGGACCGCATGTCGGCAAGATCCAAAAAGCGCTGACGATGCTCGGCAGCGGTGTGATCTCCGCCGACGAATTGTCCGGGCAGCGCTACGGGCCGACCACCGCCCGCTCGGTTCTTCGTTTCAAGACCGACCGCTCCATCATCAATCGGTCTTACCAAAGCACGCCCGACGCGATCGTCGGCAAGATGACCATCGCGGCACTCGATCGCGAACTGGTGGCCCAGCAGAATCAGTCCGTTGACGGGGTGCATTGCAAATACTGCGATTGCCACAGACCGGTGCGCCTGCAACTCGCGTTTGCGCTGAGCACCACGGCGGCAGGCGCCGCTCCGGCGGCGAGCGGCCCGACGCCCTTGCCCGCCGGTTCCAAGTCTCCGCTGGCGCACGCGGCCGAAGTCGCCGGTACCGCCCTGACCTGGGCGACCGCGGCACTGGATTGGTTGAAGCGGACCAGCGCCGCGCTCAAGAGGTTTCCCAATGCCAGCCTGCCACCCGCGGACCAGGCCATCTTCGCTGCCGTCGACGTGCACTTCCATCTGGGCAAACTGCCACCGGCCGATCAAGTCACCCAACTCGACAAGCTGATCGCCAACTACACCCAAATTGTTGCCATGCTCAACTCGCCCATGATGTGGGGTGACGATCCGCGCCTGTATTCCGATCGCAACGACCCGCGTTTCGGCGCTTACGCTACGGCGACACCGGGGGGGCTTCACGATCCATCCGTCGACAAGAAGATCTGGTTTCACGGCCTTTTCCTCAATGCGACGGGCGTCAATTGCCGATGCGCCATGTTCTTGCACGAATGCGGCCATTCGGTGGCAACCGCCTTGCACTACGCCTACGGGGCGCCGCGAGCCAGTGGCGGCGTCGCGGGCAAGCCCCACGCCAATGGCGCGACGCATCCGCGGAAGTACTCCGATCTGACACCGGATGAGGCGTTGCACAACGCCGATACCTATGCGACGTTTGCCGCACACGCATCGACCAAGGATCCGACGCCCAATGGCGATTTCCGCCCTGGGGCCCACGATTTGACGCATTGATCGCGGGTTCGCCGGGGGGCCGCAACGTGCCGGTGTAAGCCAGTCAGGTGGCCGGTTGCAATGCCACATCCATTGGCACATTGGGGGATTGGAACGTCAATTTTGACTTCCTCGGCGGCTTACGCGATGCTCGGTCTCCCGTTTCCCACTGCAGCAGGAGGTATCCCATGGCCATTCAAGTCGGCGACAGCTTGCCGGAAGGAAAGCTCACCGAGTGCACCGAGTTCGACGCCGGCACCGGTTGTCCCATGAACCCGCAGCCGGTCGATGTCGGGGAGGCGGTGAAGGGCAAGAAGATCGTGCTGTTCGCGGTACCCGGAGCCTTCACTCCCACCTGTTCCATGAAGCATTTGCCGGGGTTCGTGGAAAAATGCGACAAGGTCCGCGCCAAGGGGGTGGACGAAATCTGGTGTCTGGCGGTCAACGACGGGTTCGTCATGGCGGCCTGGGGGCGCGACCAGAAGGCGGCAGGCAAGGTGAGGATGATGGCGGACGGCAGCGCTGCCTACGTCAAGGCGTTGGGCCTGGAGCGCGATCTGATCCCCAACGGCATGGGTATCCGCAGCCAGCGCTTCGCCATGATCGTGGAGGACGGCGTGGTCCGCTACCTGGGGGTGGAAGGTCCCGGCAAGTTCGAGGTGTCCAACGTGGAAGCGGTGCTGGAGAGGCTCTAGTGTCGGGGGGCGGCGACGCCTCGTCGGGTTCGGCCGGAAGCGGCGGAGACCCAGTCCCGGCGCGGGCCGGCGCCCGCTGCCGGTTGATACCCCGGCTGGGCATGGGGCATAATTTCTTTTCTCCTTAGCCCTGAGCAGGTTAGTTCATGCAAACCACCATGTTGAAAGCCAAACTACACAGGGCTCGTGTAACGCACTCGGAATTGGAGTACGAGGGCTCCTGTGCGATCGACGGCATTCTATTGGATCGTGCGGGGATTCGTGAGTACGAGCAGATTCAGATATACAACGTCAACAACGGCGAGCGCTTCACCACCTATGCCATCCGCGCGGCGGAGGGTTCCGGCGTGGTTTCCGTCAATGGCGCTGCGGCGCGGCTGGCGGCGGCCAATGACATCGTCATCATTTGCGCCTATGCCGTACTCAATCAGAACGAACTGCTCAATTTTCACCCCACCCTGGTCTACGTCAACCCAGCCAACCAGATCATCCGCGTCGGTCACAGCATCCCGGTGCAGGCGGCCTGACCGCAGCGCCCGCACGCGGCGGGACGAATACCCCGGTCTGCTTGCAGGCCGGGGTTTTTTCTTTCCGGCAGCGGCGCCATCTGGCGGAATGGGGCCACCCGCAGGTGGTCGAAGACGCACAGTCCCGATTACCGCTGGAAGCGCCATGACCCAACCCACCGAAACCGTATTCAGCCCCGAGGAAATCCAGGAGCGATTGCAGGCGGAATTGCCCCACTGGTATTACGAGAATGGCTGGATCCGGCGCAAATACCGGACTTCCGGCTGGAAGTCGACCCTGATGGCGGTCAACACCATCGGCCACTTGGCGGAGACGGCGTGGCATCATCCCGATCTGACGGTGTCCTACGCCTTTGTCATCGTCAAGCTGGTGACCCACAGCGCCAAGGGCGTGACGGAAAAGGATTTCTGCCTCGCCCGCAAGATCGAGGAGGTGCTGTTGTGGGATGCTCCCGGGGAGAGCGGCGGCGTGTTGCCGGGGACGCCGGACGATCCTCGTCTGAAATACCTGAAGAAGGACTGACGTCGCCCGAAATGCCGGTCAATAGGCATGGACGACCCACACGTGGGCGCCGATGGCGGCCAGCAGAACCAGCGCCAGCACCAGGTGTAACAGCCGCCACAGTGCGAACAGGCGCCGGCAGACGCGGAATTCGAGCCAGTTCGCCAGGGTCTTGAGAAAGGCATCGATGCGGCCGCCGACGGTGGCGAGGCGCCGCTTCAACTGCTCCGAACTCCAGTCTTCACCGGCCGCCTGCGACTCCAGCACATCCCGCAAGAACTTCATGCTGCGTTGCTGGATGGCGTCCTTGCGCGCCCGCAGTCCGCGCAGATTGCGGAAGCCGGACCACAGCCCGGCGCTGCGACTGCTTTCCTGGCTCTCGAATTGGTGCAGATGATTCAGCAGCGCCGGGCTGATGGCGAGTGCCGCTTCCAGTTCGGCGGCGGCTTCCTCGAAAGCCGCCTGGAAATTGCCTGTCGCGCCGACCGGGGCTTCGTAAAGCGCCGCCAGGCGCCGGCCCAGGACGCGGCCGAACCCGGTGCTGACAGCGCTCACCAGCACCGTGACCAGGGCCACGGCCGTAGCCGGCATGCCCCAATGGAAGTTGGCGTGGAACAGGATCATTACCGGCGCCAGCAGTCCGAGCAAGCCGGTCACGTGGAACCAGAATCCCGGCGCATTCGGGCGCTGGAACAGGGCCAATGGCAGGTAGACCAGCAGCATCCCGGTGCCGGAAACGCCCATCCAGTAGCCCACCCCTTCCTCCGGGACCAGGGCGATGTCGTCGCGCAGGGCCCAGCCACTCCCCAGAATCGCCAGCAACAGCACGGCCAGCAGGGCATTCGGCACGCCTTTCGGGAAACGGGAAGGGGACGGCCCGGGATCGTCGTAGAGGTCGAGGAGTTCGGAATTCACAAAGGCCTCCGGAGCATTTGGGCAGGACCGGGATAGGATAAGGCGAAAGCGGAGGCGGAGGAACGGGGATCGGAACCGATCAAATCAACCTAGGAGTCTGTCGGACTTAGGCCATTTTTCGAAGGTCGGTGGGGATTGATGACAACATACCGCCTAATTTTGGCAAGTAGTGGAGACAGAGCGCCAATTCTCTGGAGTTTTGCGTCAA
>Ga0233425_10007740_pt1 | contig 14842 bp, 12 predicted proteins | sample Watercolumn_Towu_2_FD_181712 | JGI IMG/M metagenome (GOLD analysis project Ga0233425, IMG submission 181712) | Freshwater microbial communities from Lake Towuti, South Sulawesi, Indonesia - Watercolumn_Towuti2014_140_MG | ecosystem: Environmental > Aquatic > Freshwater > Lake | place...
CCATGTCCCCTCCTGGGTCTGCCGATCGATGAGCCAAGCCCGATCGCAGGAGTTTAGCGCCCTCTCACAGCATGTGAAGCCGACTTTGGCCACGGCCTGTTAGCGCCGCCGACAAGCGTGCTCTGGTGACGGTCGTTGTCGAAATACCTGCGAATTACGGCGCGGCACTTACAGGGTGTGGGAACACTGTCGTATTCTCGCACCCATGGAACCGAGCGCCAGGCGACACCGCGCAGTACCCCGATCTGCCCGGTGGCAAGGTGAGCGGCGGATGGTTCGAGGATCGTGTTGCCGGAGGGTTGACAGAGGAATGGATCGTTCGCCTGAAAAAGAAGCCCGAAGGGGACGACGTGCAATACATGGCAGTGAACTGGGAAACGAAGCGTCTGTTTCTGACGCAGGACGTCGAGAAAGCAGCGGTGTGGTCGGTCGAGTGGCACAAGGGCGACGGCCTACGTCCCGTCGTCGTACACAATGGCGAGAGACATGTCATCGACATCGATCTGTCTACGTTGCAACGATATGAGAATCCTCGGGTCTGCACCTATGACGCTGTCGTGACGAATGAACCTGGAGCGAGGGGTGTCGTGTTCCACCGGGGGGCCCCGTAGCGGAGAATATTATGCAAGGAGTTCTTTTCCGAATGGCACGTTCATGTGGCCCACGGAGGCTCTCTCCCGCGGTGCTGTTCGTGATCCTCCTTTTCGCATTTGCCGGCCCGAGCATGTGTTTCGGTGATCGCTGGCATGCGAGCACGGGCGTTCCTGGCGGCCAAGGCGCGCGGATGGTCGAGTTAGTGACGTATCGAAAGCAGCTCTATGGCGGGTGGCGGAGGGCTAGAACGCCGAATGACGATGGGATCGAGAGTTGCACGCCGCCGAGTGAGATTCTCGAGTTTCGCGTGGTCATTCGCGATGTCTCCCCGAATCGCGTGATACTCTTGTCCGCCGTCGGCAAGCCCCTGAGGGTCGACATGACGACGAAGCCATGTCGTGTGATCGAGGCCGATGATGACGCGAGCGCTACCGTATGGGATGTGGAAGCCGCGCCGAACTCTCGGGACAGTCGCGATCGACCATTGGCTGCACAACTGAGCGTTGAGTGCGAAGGGAAGAGGCGGTTTCTTTCCTTCGTTGCCGTGGGTGCAAAGCCTGATCATGTCATTCGCGAGGCCGAAGGCTATGTGCGCGAGCTCTTTCCGATGACTCTTGACGAGAAGCCGCCGCTGTTGCTTAAGTTTCAGTATGCGAAGTCCGGCACGTCATCTCCGGAGCGTTGATGGCGTGCCGCAGTAGACGTGGTCACGGGGAGGGCGCTGGAATAGCGTTGATCCGAACAGCGGGCGCGTACGGTTGGCGTCCGAGGCTGCTCGGGTGCGGAACGGTCGGAGCGATGTCGCAGGCCGCGACGGGCGATCAGAGGCCGAAGTACCGCTTCCATTCGTCCACGCCCTCGGGCCCCGGCTCCGGGGGTTTTGCATCCGCCGCGGGACGGCCGCGGGCATGCTTGATCGCGCGGGCTTCCGCCAGCCACTCCTCGCACGCCACCGCCTTCGCCCGGCGGCGACGGGCCGCGGCCTGAAGACGCCGGTCGCTCGACACCACGACGAGATGCCCCGGCGCCGTGTCGTCCTCGACGAGCTCCTCGATGAGTGAGTCGGCGTCGGGATACTCCCGTGCGAACCACACGCGAATCCCGCCGTGCGACAGCCGGGCGGGCAGCCCGTCGGGGGCCCGCGCCGCATCGAACACGACGATCGTGTCGGAAGCCCGCTCGCCGAGCACGTCCACGAGCATGTCGAGGAGTGCGGCCCGCGACTGCTCGAAGCCCTTCGGCCCCCGCGCCGCCCCGAACACGCCGGAGGCGTGGAGGAGGTTGTAGCCGTCGATGATCAGCGTCATTCAGCCGAGCCGGTACTTCACGCGGCCCCCCACGATCGTGGCCACCGCCCTGCCCTGCAGCGTCCAGCCATGGAACGGCGAGTTCACGCTCTTCGAGCGGAACGTGCTCACGTCCACCCGCCACGAGAGGTTCGGATCGATGATCGTGATGTCGGCCACGGCGCCCGGCCGGAGCGTGCCCCGGTTGATGCCGAGGATCTTCGCCGGGAGCGTGCTCATCGCCTCGATGAGCCGCGGCCAGCCGATGCGTCCCGTCGCCACGAGCCGCGTCACCGAGAGGCCGATGGCCGTCTCGAGTCCGAGGATCCCGAACGGTGCCCGGTCGAGTTCGAGCATCTTCTTCTCGCGGGCGTGCGGGGCGTGGTCGGTGGCGATGCAATCGATCGTGCCGTCCACGAGCCCCTCGATGATCGCCTCGACGTCGGCCTGGGTCCGCAGCGGCGGGCTCATCTTGCAGTTGGAGTCGAAGCCCCGCAGGCTCTCGTCGGTGAGCGTGAAGTGGTGCGGGCAGGCCTCGGCCGTCACGCGGCTGCCCCGCTTCTTGGCCTCACGAATGAGCGCCACGCCCCCGGCCGTGGAGACGTGCATGGCGTGCAGCCGCCCGCCGGTGACGTCGGCCAGCGCGATGTCGCGGCCGATCATCACCTCCTCGGCCGCCGCCGGCATGCCGGTGAGCCCGAGTATGAGCGACACGAGCCCCTCGTGCATCACGCCGCCGCGCGAGAGCTCGAGCACCTCCTCGTGGGCGAGGATCGGCTTGTCGAACATCCGGCAGTATTCGAAGGCCCGACGCATCAGCTCCGCGTCGTACACTGGGGCGCCGTCGTCGCTGAAGGCCACGGCCCCCGCCTCGACGAGCTGGCCGATCTCGGCGAGCTCCTTGCCCTCGCGGTTGCGGCTCACGCAGGCGACGACGAACACGTTGCAGGTGTCGGCACGCGCGGCCTTCTGATGGATGAACTCCACCGCGGCCTGCGTGTCGATCGGCGGCTCGGTGTTGGGGATACAGGCCACGCTCGTGAACCCGCCGGCGAGGGCGGCCTGCGTGCCCGTTTCGATCGTTTCATCCTCCTCGCGGCCGGGCTCGCGGAGGTGCACGTGCATGTCGATGAGGCCCGGCGCGACCACGAGGCCGGTGGCGTCGATCGTCTCGTCGGCCTTGCCGAGCGGCTGTGCGGCGGCGTGGCCGATCGACACCACCTGGCCGGCGCGCACGAGCACGTCGTCGATGCGGTCGATATCCTGCGAAGGATCGATGACCCGCCCGCCGCGGATGAGGAGCGTGGGCATCAGGTGGCTCCCACGGGAAGGGCTGCGGGTGTTCGACCCGCGGCGTCCGACCGCCGCGGCCCGCAGGTGAGCCAGAGCACCGCCATCCGCACGGCGAGGCCGTTGGCGACCTGGCCGAGGATCAGCGACTGCGGGCAGTCGGCCACCTCGGCCGACACCTCCACGCCGCGGTTGATCGGGCCGGGAGCCAGGATGAGGAGGTCCCTCCTGGCCCGCCTCAGCCGCTCGCGGGTCATCGCGTAGAGGTGGGCGTATTCGCGGACCGACGGGAACGGCCGGGTGTTCTGCCGCTCGAACTGGATCCGCAGGAGATTGAGCACGTCGCACCGCGGAACGATGGCGTCGAGGTCGTGCGACACCTCCACACCGAGTTCCCGCCAGCGCTCGGAGACGAGCGTGGGCGGCCCGCACACGATCACGCGGGCGCCGAGCTTGAGAAGGCCCCAGATGTTGGAACGGGCGGTGCGGCTGTGGGCGATGTCGCCGACGAGGCCGACCGTCACGCCCGAGAGGTCGCCGAGCCGCTCGCGGATCGAGAAGATGTCGAGGAGACCCTGCGTGGGATGCTCGTGCGGGCCGTCGCCGGCGTTGATCACGCCGACCGAGAGGTGCTGGGCGAGAAGATGCGGCGTGCCCGGGGTGACGTGCCGGACCACGACGGCATCGACCCCCATCGCCTCGAGGTTCTTCGCCGTGTCGATGAACGACTCGCCCTTGGAGAGGCTGCTCGACGACGCAGAGAAGTCCACGATGTCGGCCCCCAGCCGTCGCGCCGCCAGCGCGAAGCTCGTCTTCGTGCGCGTGGAGTTCTCGAAGAACAAGGTCACGATCGTGGTGCCGGCGAGCACCGAGAGCTTGCGACGGCAGCCGTCGGTCGCCTCTTTGAAGAGCGTGGCGGTGTCGAGAAGCGTGCGGATCTCGTCGGGGGTGAGCCTCTCGAGGTCAAGCAGATGGCGGTGCGTCCAGTGCGACGGCACGGCGTCCTGGTCGAGCGACGGCGTGGGCATGAATCCGGTTTCCGGGGGCGGCGACGGCCGGCGATCCCCTCGCTGGAGGAGGGCCGGCGGGTGGCGATGCGCCGCGGATTCTAGCAGGACGCCCGCGATTTGCCGGGGCGGCCGGGTCGCGCGCGGTTGACCTTGCCCCCGCCGTGACGCGATCCCTACCCTCCGCCCCGAATCGAGCGGCACCGGGCCCCGTGGCCCCGATAAAGGTCGAGTGCGACTGCGATGAGTGTCATCTCCTGGCTGAGCGGAATGGATCGCGGACGAGGCCTGGCAGGGCTTCGGTTCGTCTGCCCCGCTGTTCTCGCACTCCTCCTGCCGTGCGCGGGCGGATGCACGTCGGCGATCAGCACCGCGTATCTTCGGGATGGCTGGTGGGATTCGGCCGACCGTGAAGCCGAGGACGCCGAGACCGCGGAGACGGATGCCGCGGACGGTGCCGCCGGGAGTGATCTCGAGGCCGTCGACGAGCGTGCCGACGCCGAACGACGGGCCGCTGCGGTGGACGAGGCTGTCACGCGGCTCAAGCGGCTCGGTGATCTCGACGAATCCACGCGATCGACCCTCGTGGAAACCCTCCAACGAACTCAGCAGGAAGACTGGCCCGCGGTGATCGAGGCCTTCGCGGCATCGCTCGAGACGACCGCCGGTGCCGAGGCCACGGCCGACGAGATCGTGCCACGCGGTTCCGCGACCGTCGTTCCAGCCTCGCACGTCGCGGCCAAAGCCGATCTCGATGGCCCGGCGTCACTCGTTCCGGCTCCCGTCGAGGCTGCCGCCTCCGACGGTCCCGATGCAGGTGCCGCGGCTCACGAAGCGGCTCCTGACGCGCCGGCTCCTCCCGCACCCCCCGAAGCGGCCGAGCCGGCCGAATCCGGATCGCTGACGCCGCCGGCGCCGCTGCCTCCAGAAACCCCGGCGCCACCCGTGCCTGTGGTGGCGCCCTCGCTTGCGGTGCGCAACGCCTGCTTCGCGAAGCGGGTGCAGGGATGGGGTGTCGTGGAGCGATTCCCCTCGAATCGGTTCCGCGCGGGCCAGGAAGTGATCGTGTACTTCGAACTCGACAACCTCTCGGCGGGCGAGTCGCCGGCGGGCCACACGACGTGCATCGACACGACGCTCACGCTCGTCGATGCCAGCGGTCGAGTGCTGCACGACTGGGCGTTCGAGCCGATCGCCGAGACGTGCCGGGTCCGGCGGCACGACTACTTCGCCCGCTACGTGATCCGGATCCCGGACGACGCGTCTGCCGGTGAGTGCCGCCTCGATCTGGCGGTCGCGGACACGCTCGCGACGACGACCGCCCGAGAGTCACTCACGCTCGAGATCGCGGCTGACTGACCGGCACCGGCCTGTGGCCGCCGATACGGGGCTTCTGTGCCCGCTCTCGGGCCCAATCGGCCCTTCGTGACAGATTTTGCCGTCCAAGGCGCCAAACGTAATCGTTTGGGCTTCAACGAGTTGCGCCAGGGGCCGCGAGGTCGTCCGGTAATTTCTCCGTGGCCTCTGAAACATTTCGCAGTGGGCTCCGCTCGTCTGGGTGTGGTCGATCGCCGGCCACGATCCGCCCCAGAACCACCCGGCAGGAGCCCCGACCATGTCCACCACCAACGACCGCAGCCTCGGCATCGAGAACCTGGAAGCCCGCCGCGTGATGGCCGGCAACGTGTTCGTCATGCACTTCAACAACGCCCTGCAGATCTACGGCGATACGAAGGACAACGCGATCGTACTGACCGAGCAGAGCCCCGGCGTGGTCCGGGTGGCCGGCCTCAACAACACGACGATCAACGGCCGCCTCGGTGAGTTCACGTTCCGGAACCCGAGCGACAACCTGAACATCAGCATGGGTCAGGGGAACGATTACGTCATCATCGGGACGGACAGCGGGCCCCACTCACGATTCGGAACGATCAACGTGAAAATGGGGAGCGGCGCCGACGTGGTCGGAATCAAGAACACGTCCACCTGGGGCCTCGAGTGGAACAGCTTCAACCTTGGCGATGAGTACGAAAACGACAGGGACGCGATCCAGATGGAGCGTTGCAACATGCGGCAGGTCGCGATCAATGGCGGCGGCGGCGACGACTGGCTGTACGCGGCCGACAGCACAATCAACAACCTTTTGGTGAGCGCCGGCTCCGGCCACGACCTGCTGTGGCTCGTCAACACCACCACCGATCGGCTCTTCGCGTCGCTGGGTGCCGGCAACGACACATTCAAGAGCTGGAACTCGCGGCCGCGGATCGAACGGGGGGTCGATGGCGGCGACGGCATCGACACGCTCAAGCTCGGCGGCGAGGGGGGCGTGTTTGGTTCGTATCAGTACCTGATCGCCGGCCAGGCGTTCGAGAATCGCCAGTCCTGGTAGACGGCGGCCCAGGCACGGCTGGCGGGTGACGATCCTGCGCGGACGTCACCCGCCCGTGCGCTGTCCGCGGGCGACCGTGTCGAGCTGGGCGATGACGCGGAGCGCGGCCACGAGCCGCAGGAGCCTGGATCCCAGCACGACGGCGAGCGCCCAGGTCACGAGGCCCACCACGCCCAGGATCTTGAACGTCCACGGGGAGGCGGGCTGCACCACGGCCATCGCGACGAGCGCCAGCGGAACCACCGCGAACGACAGGCGGCTGTAGAGCCCCACCCGCTGCTCGAGCCGGTCGAGGCCCCGGGCCAGTTCCGGGTCGTCGTGCAGGGGGTCGGTCACGCGCGGCGTCAGCCAGCGCAGGCAGGCGAGCGTGATCGAGAAGAAGGCGAACGTCACGGCGATCAGCCCGCAGATCGACTGGGCGAAGAACCACTGGACGTACTGCGTGACGCCGAACTGCGGCAGATCGGCACCGATGTGCAGCCACAGCGGGAGGATGACCGACGACACCAGCCACTCCACGCCGCTCACCCGCGCCGTGACGTCGCCGGCGACGAGGGACCGTCGCAGGGCGTCGCGGCGCCGGGCGTCGTCGAGCACTTCGCCACGGGCCTGCGCCTTCACGATCCGCAGCAGCGGCACGAGGAACGCCACCACGACCACCGTTCCGATCGCGAAGGCTACGGGATTGATGATGGCGATCTGCCAGCCGAAGATCTCGAGCACCCGCGGATCGTCGAGGCCGCGCAGGCTTTCGTAGCGGTTGTAGGCGATATTGAGCAGGGCGGCGACGGCGTTGGGCACGATGCCGCAGGCGATCATGAGCGGCAAGAGATGGCGACCGATCCATCGCCACAGCGGCGTGACGGACGGGAACTGCAGGTCGAACGACTGGGGCCAGCGGCCGAGGTCGAGCATCCGGCGCACCATGCGAGCCGACCCGACCCGGGCTTCACGACGGGGCTCGAGGCAGCGGCGCACGGCCACCACCAGGCCGCGCGGGCATGTCGCGGCGAGTTCACGCCAGTCGTGCTCCGCGACACCTGCGACCCGTCGGTCGGCCAGTTCCTCGAGGGCGCGTGGTGAGAAATCGACCGCGGCCGAGTCACGGAACGGCCGCTGCCCCACGAGAAGCTCCCAGAGCACCACGCCGAGCGAGAACAGGTCGCTGCGGCCGTCGAGCGTTTCCGGCCCCGCGTGCGACCGGCCGAGGAAGGCCTCGACCTGCTCGGGTGACATGTAGGCGAGCGAGCCGCCGAAGTAGGCGTCGGCCGTGGACCCCGGCAGTGTGCCGCAGCTGCTCACGTTGAAATCGGCGAGGTGCGGGTTTCCGTCGGCCGCCAGAAGGATGTTGGCGGGCTTGATGTCGCGATGGAGCACGTCGCGGGCGTGGGCATGCTCGAGGGCGCTCGCGAGACGTGCGCCGATCCAGCCCACGGCGGCGCTCCAGGGGACGGCGGCGAGGAACTCCCTCGTCCGCGGATCGCCGCCGGGCACGTCCGCGAACGCGGCCACGTGCTCGTCGATCGAGTCGAGGATCAGTCGGCCCGTGCGCTCACCCGGCGGCGTGCGGGCGACGCGGTCCACGACCTCCTTGAGCGAGCCGCCGGGCACCCACTGCATGTACATGAGGTGCAGCTGCCGCGCGGGGAGCCGTCGCTGGTCGTAGACGCGGACGATGTTGGGGTGATCGAGTTGAACGAGGGTCTGCGTCTCGAAGCCCTCGTCACGGGTGACCTTGAGCGCCAGGATGCGGGCCACGGATCGCTGCAGGGCCAGGTAAACAGAGCCGAACGCGCCGCGGCCGAGCACCGAGAGAATCTCGAACTCATCGAGCTCGGTGCCGGGAGCCAGCTCCGCGACCTGCCGCTGCCGCGCAAGGCTCGACGACCCGGCCGTCGTGTCGCGGAGCGCCTGCAACAGCCCCATGTGGGCGGGGAAGCGGCCCGCGGTGGCCTCGAGGTCCACCGCCTCGCCATGCTGTTTGCGGATCTGCAGCTCCTCGTAGACGAGGTCCGTGGGCAACTCACCACCGGCGGCAAGCTCGGGAAACTCGTCGCGGTACTGCTCGAGCGGTTTGTTCCACGCGGCGTGCGGCCAGCGGCGTTCGAGATCGAGCTTGATGAACTCGACGAGTGCCAGGCGGCGCAGCACGGGGGGCGCGTCGGGGAGGAACGCCCGGATGTCAGGGGGCGATCCACGAGCGTCCCAGGCCTCCGCGAAGCGATCCAGGTGCCGCGTCAGCGCATCCCAGACGACGCCCGTCCCGACGCCGTGGCCGGTCGAGGCATCCGCGGGCGTGTCGGAGGCTGGCATCGGGGCGAACGCCGGGTGGTGGTCGGGGCACACGACCGCGCCCCACGGGGCGCGCGGATCGGTCAGTGGGGCGAGCCGAGCCGCTCTTCGAGCGTGCGGATCGTGCGTGAGAGCATGACGCGAATGGCGACGTCGGACTTTCCCATGCGGTCCGCGATCTCGCGGGTGGAGAGGCCTTCGACGTAGCGGAGGTGGATGGCCTCGCGCTGCGTCTCCGGCAGCGTCGCCACGGCGGAGGCGAGCCGGGCCTCGCGCACCTGACGGGACATCGCGAGGCTCGGCGAGGTGATGCTCGCCGCGAGGATCGAAGCCAGGCCCCCGCCGGAGGTGTCGCCGGGGCTCCGCGCGTCGAGCGAGGCCACGCGTCCCCCGCCCCGCTTCGCCGCCGCGAGGAAGCGGCGATGGGCGTCGATGATCCGCTGCTCGGCGACGTGGCACAGCCAGCCGTAGGCATCGCGCACAGGGGCCTGCGCATCGGCCGGGCGGACGGCCGTGAGGCTCACCTCCTGAACGATGTCGTCAGGATCGATGCGTTGCCGCAGCGCCGGCGACATGCGTCGGGCGACGAACTCGAGCAACCGCGTGCGGAGAACCTCGACGCAGGCCGCGACGGCCTCGGGATCATCCCAGCGGATCGGCGGGGCCTCGGACATGGGACAGCAGCCTGCCAGGAAGCACGGTGATCCTGCCTCGGGGCCGCCCGACCCCCCGCAGAGTCTACAGCGCCCGACGGTGGCGACCGCGGATCGAACGCACCTTCGGTGCGGCAGAAGCCACGGCCGGGGTCGAGGCGCGGCTCGAGGAACCGGCGGTGACGGCGGCGGACCGCTCCGCAGCGCGACCCTCCGCCGACCGTCCACCGCCCGACCGGCGCTCGCCGCGCGACCGCCTGCCGGCCGACCGGGAGCCGGACGAGCGCCCGCGGCCCTGCCGCTGGTGCGGCGGGGAGCGGGGCTCGTCCTCGGTCGGCAGCGGGCCGTCGGGCGGCGTGTTGCGCTGCGGGATCTCGCGCCGGAGGAGCTGCTCGATCGCCCGCAGGCGGAGCCGCTCTTCCTGGTCGCAGAAGCTCACCGCTTCGCCCGTCTGCCCCGCACGGCCGGTGCGGCCGATGCGGTGCACGTAGGTTTCGGGCTCGTGGGGCAGTTCGAAGTTGATCACGTGCGAGACGCCGTCCACGTCGATGCCGCGGGCGGCGATGTCGGTGGCGATCAGGACCGGCGGGCGGTTCGACTTGAACGCGTCGAGCGCCCGCTCCCGCTGGTTCTGCGACTTGTTGCCGTGGATCGCGGCGGCGTTGAAGCCGGCCTTGTCGAGATCGCGCTGCAGGCGGTCGGCACCGTGCTTCGTACGCGTGAACACGATCACGCGGGCCATCGGCTCGTCGCGCAGCAGTTCCACGAGCTTGGCCCGCTTCTCCCGCTGCGGCACGAAGAACACCGACTGGCTCACCGTCTCGGCGGGCGTGGCCTGCGGCGTGACCGTGAGCTCGAGCGGATCGCGGAGCATCGAGTCGGCGAGCGACCGCACCTCCGCCGGCAGCGTGGCCGAGAAGAACAGCGTCTGCCGCGTCTTGGGCAGCATGCCGACGATCTTGCGGATGTCACGGATGAAGCCCATGTCGAGCATGCGGTCGGCCTCGTCGAGGACGAGGAACTCGACGCCCTGGAGATCGGCGAGCCGTTGACCGACGAGGTCGAGGAGCCGGCCCGGCGTGGCAACGAGCACGTCGAGGCCGCGAGCGAGCGCATCGGCTTGCGGACGCTGGCTCACGCCGCCGTACACGACCGCCGCGCGGACGCCGGCGTGTCGGCCGTAGGCGACGAAGCTCTCATGGATCTGGCCGGCGAGCTCACGGGTCGGGGCGAGGACGAGCGTGCGGCAGCGCCGGGCGGCGCGGGACGCGGGCCTGGCCCGCATCCGCTCGATGAGCGGCAGCGCGAAGGCGGCCGTCTTTCCCGTTCCCGTCTGGGAGCAGCCGAAGAGGTCGCGGCCGCCGAGGACGTGTGGGATGGCGAGTTGCTGGATGGGTGTGGGGGTGGCGTAGCCTTCGGCCTCGAGGGCGCGAAGAAGGGGGTCGGAAAGGCCGAGATTGGCGAACGAACTGGTGGTCTGCATGGCTGGACGATGTCCCGGAAGGGCGTGGGGACGGAATCTGGAGCCGTGCCACGATGGCAGAGCGATCCTGCGATGGATCACTGCCTGCCAAGCACGCCGTCCTTCACACGCAGGCCAAGCGGGTGAACCCGCGGCCGGAGGACAGTGCGTCGAGAGATGCGATCACGGCCGGGGCGGAGAAAACAATCCGTCGCCACCTGCCTCATCGATTCCGTAACGGTGGAAAGAATAGCATGGGCCGCCCACCAACGCAACACTGATGCCGATGCCATTCGAATCCTCGTTGCCATTCGTGCTGGTGTGCGCGGCGTGCGCCATCGCGGCCCTCCGCGTGTGGCTGCGGTTCCAGCGGGCATGGATCCTCGTGTCCGCGACGCTCATCGCGGCGACCGGCATCGCGGCGTTCGTCGCGGATCGGATGGTCGTGACCGACCGGGAGACGCTCTTGGAACTGTTTCCGAGGCTGGCCCGGGCGGCCGAAGCGCAGGATGTTTCAACGATCATGGCGGCGCTCGATCCCGACCTTCAGTCGCTGCGCGACGACGCCGGCCGCATCCTGGCGAAGGTGCGGCCGCGAGACGTCGTGCTCACGAAGCTCGAAATCACGCTGGATCCTCCGACGCACCCGTCCAACGCCGCGGCGGACCTGATCGCCCGGGTTACCGGCAATGTGATCGACCGGGGCGCTCCGGGCACGGTGGTGGTGACTGCCGTCGTGACGCTCCACAAAAAAGAGGGCACGTGGCTCATCACCGGCGCGGAGGCCGGTCCGCTGAAGCCCGGCTCGGCGCGCTGACCACCCGGTCGTTTCTACCGACGGCTCATGGGCGGTCCGGCGTCGCCGTCGTTGAGCGAGGACAGGGTCTGCTACGATGCCCCGACCCGTCACGGGCGTCCGCTCATCCCGTTCTCCATCGTCGAACCGGCCACGTGTCGCTCGTCCGTACGGAATCGCTCAACAAGACGTTCACGGGCGGCGAGGCTGCGGCCGTCGCCGCCGTGCGCGACGTGACCCTCTCCATCGCGGCGGGGGAGTTCGTGGCGATCACGGGGGCCTCGGGCTCGGGGAAGAGCACGCTCCTGCACATGATCGGCGGGATCACGCGGCCGACGTCGGGACGGGTGCTGCTCGAGGGCGTGGATCTGGCCACGCTCGACGATGATGCCCTCGCGGCGGTTCGCCGCCGGCGGATCGGATTCGTGTTCCAGCGATACAACCTCCTTCCGGAGCTCACGCTCGCGGAGAACGTGGCCCTGCCGCTGGTGCTCGACGGCACGAGGCCGGCCGAGTCGGATGCGGCGGCCCGCTCCGCACTCGACGCCGTCGGCATGGGCCACCGCGCGGCCCATCGCCCCGACGAACTCTCCGGCGGCGAACAGCAACGCGGCGCGATCGCGCGGGCGCTCGTCACGTCGCCGGCGATCGTGCTGGCCGACGAGCCCACGGGCGCCCTCGATTCGGCGAACTCCGCCCGGGTGGTCGAACTGCTCGAGCGGCTCGTGGCCGACCGTGGGCAGACCGTGATCCTCGTCACGCACGACCCGGCGGTGGCCGCGGCCGCGCGACGCGTCGTGCGCATGCGCGACGGCCGCGTGGAGGCCGACGATCCGGTCGGGGCTGCCGTGTCATGAGGCTTCGCACGCTGCTCCTGCGGCAGTGGCGAAACCGGCCCGGCCGCGCGATCGCCGCCGCCGCGAGTGTGGCCGTCGCCGTGGGCGCGGTGGTCGCGACGTGGGCCGCCGCCGATGCCTCGCGGGCCGGGTATCGCCGGCTCACCGAGACGATCGCGGGCACGCCTTCGATCGACGTCACGGCGCGCGACGGCGGACGGTTCGACGCCGAACTCGTGCCGCGGCTCGCGGACCTTCCGGGCGTGCGGGCCGTGGTGCCGCTCTTCTACCGGCCGACGATTCTCCGCGTGCACGAGAACCGTCTCCGCGAGGTGGCGGTGGGCGTCGATGCCGAGCCACTCGCGACCCTCGGTCTCCTCCGACTCGATGCGGGAGAGCCCTGCCGCGAGGACGACGAGGTGGTGCTCGACGCCAGGTTCGCCAAGGGGCTGGGTGTGAGCATCGGTGACGAGGTGTTGTTCTTCGCCCAGCGGCGGATCGCGCGGATGCGCGTGACGGGCATCGCGAACAGCGAGTCGCTCCGCTGGTTCGCGGAAGGGGCCACGATCGTCGTGGACATCCAGGCGCTCGAGTCGATGTCGCGGTCGGCCGCGCGGGTGGACCGCGTGCGGATCGCGCTCGCGTCCGACGCCGATCGCGCCGCGGTGCTCGCGGCGGTGGCCAAGCGGTTGCCGGCCGCGCTCGCGGCCGACGTGCCGGTGGGCCGGGCGAGCATGGCGGAGGACGTGCTGCACTCCGCGAACCTCGGGATCGACTTCGTGACGGCGCTGACGCTCGCCATGGCGTGGTTCATCGTGGGCAACGCCATGCTCATGAACGTGGCCGAGCGGAGGCGCGGGCTGTCACTCGTGCGGCTCCTCGGGGCGACGGGCCGGCAGGTGCGGCGGTTCGTGACGCTCGAGGCGGCGATCCTCGGAGCGATCGGGGCGGCGGTGGGCGCCGCGGTCGGTCTGGCGGCGGCAGGGCCGATCTCGGCGGGCATCTCGCGGGCCCTGGCGGCAGACGCCACTCCGCTGTCGGTGCATCCCCTCCTCGTGCCGGTGGCCGTGGTGATGGGAGTGATCCTCGCCGTGGCCGCCGCCTGGTGGCCGGCGCACGAGGCCACCTCCCTCGATCTCCTCGAAGGGCTCGCGGCCGCCCCTCCGCCACCGCCTCGAGCCTCGACACGACACCTGCTCGTGGCCGCGGCCGTGCTCGTGGTGGTGGCGATCGTATGCGAGGCCCTCATGTACGTCCGAGTGTGGCCGCCGCGTGCGTCGGTGGTCTCCGGGATCGCGTTGTTGCTCGCGTTCGTGGCGCTGACTCCGTTCCTCCTCAATCCGATCGTGCGGCACCTGGGAAACCTCGTGCCCACCCGCTGGCGGATCGAGCGCACGCTGGCGGTCGAGCAGATCGTGCGGCAGCCCGTGCGCACGGCCCTGACGGCCGGGGTGCTCGTGGTCGCGGTGAGCAACGGCATCGGCCTCGGGCACGCGATCCGTGACAGCGTGGACGACGTCCTCGCCTGGTACGGCCGGATGCTGCGGGCCGACTGGGTGCTCACCCAGGCCGGCGCGCTCTCCGTGTCGCGGGAGGATCGCGCGGCCGACTCGCAACGGCTCGAAACGACCGTGCGCGGTCTCGGCGGTGTGGTGGAGGTGGAAGGCATCGGTGTGGCGACGGGCCGGGTGAAAGGCACGGCGTGCGTCGTGATCGCCCGCGACATGCCCGAGGATCGTCCGCTGCCGGTCGAGCCGGTGGGGGTGTCGGTCGACGAGGTGCGGGCGGCGCTCGCTCGCGGGGAGGTGGTGGCCGGCACCGTCCTCGCGCAGCGCACCGGCGTGAAGGCCGGCGACGAGGTGGTGGTCGAGGTCTTCGGTCGCGCGACCCCCGTGAAGGTGGCGGCCCTCGTCGTCGACTACACGTCCGGCGGCGCGTCGATCCAGCTGAGACGCGACGTGGCCCGCACGCTCCTCGGCATGGAGGCGGCCGACGTGCTCCTCGTGACGGCTGCCGACGGCCGCGCGGCCGGGCTGCGCGAACCACTCGAGAAGCTGGCCACGGAACACTCGATGCTGCTGCGGAGTTTCGGCGAACTCCGTGCCTACATCGACACCATCGTCTCGGGGGTCGTCGGGTCGCTGTGGTCCATGCTGGGTCTCGGTTTCGTGGTGGGCAGCCTCGGTGTGGCGAACACCGTCACCATGAACGTGCTGGAGAAGAAGCGTTCGCTCGGC
>Ga0233425_10007741_pt1 | contig 14841 bp, 11 predicted proteins | sample Watercolumn_Towu_2_FD_181712 | JGI IMG/M metagenome (GOLD analysis project Ga0233425, IMG submission 181712) | Freshwater microbial communities from Lake Towuti, South Sulawesi, Indonesia - Watercolumn_Towuti2014_140_MG | ecosystem: Environmental > Aquatic > Freshwater > Lake | place...
CGAACGGCCCGGGAAGCGGTTCACCGGGTCGGGCGGCGGCAACGAGGTCGCCTCGCTCTGCTGGCGGACGATCGTGTTGATCAACCACCAGAAGCGGAAGTTCCTCCCGAGGATCGACTACGTCACGTCGCCGGGCTACCTCGACGGCTCGCCGGGTGCGAGGGAGCGGGCCGGGCTCCCGCGGGGGAGCGGGCCGTATCGCGTGATCTCGTCCATGGGCGTGTTCGACTTCCCGGCCGAGACGCGCCGCATGCGGCTGATCGGCACGGCTCCGGGCGTCACGACGCGGGACGTGCTGGAGAACATGGACTTCGAGCCCGGCGTGGCCCCCGACGTCGAGGCGCTCGACCCGCCGCGGCCCGACGAGCTTCGCCTGCTCCGCGAGGAGATCGACCCCGACCGGGTGGTCATCGGTCGCGAGTGAGCTCAGGGCGGGCAGACGCCCGAGGCGAACACGATGTCCATCGTGTGATCGGGGACGACGCCCCGCAGGTCCTGCCAGGCCACGCCGAAGGTCCCGTCGGCCCACGCCAGAGACGGGAAGTCCACGTTGGACTGGACGAGGGTCACATCCTGCGTGGCGCCCACCGTCGTGGGATCGGCCGTGACCGTGGCCACGTTGATGCTGGCCGAGTCACCGCCGGATCGCCACGCGACGCCGAAGCGGCCGCCGGCCCAGACGACCGCCGGCCAGGTCACGCGCCCGACGTCGCTCTCCAGCTGGATCGACGTTCCAGCCGGTGAGCCGTCGGCACCCAGTGCGCTGAATTGCACGTCGTTGGTGAGGTCGATTGTCGTGACGACATACACGAGGCCGTAGTGGCCTTCTCCCCAGGCCAGGAACGCGTAGCCCGAGTCACCGTCGCGGTCTGGATCGGTGACCTGAACGATCGCGGGGGCGGGGGCCGTTGCCGGGACCCGCCTGAAGGAGATCCGCGAGCCCCTGTCGATCTCATCCACCCAGACGATGCCGAACTCCTCGTCATCCGCGTTCCAGGCGATGGACGGCCAGTAGGAGTCCTCGGAAGCGCTGAGCTCGATCGATCCCCCCACCGGGCGCCCATTCGCCTCCAGCCTGGTGAAATGGACCGTGGATGAGGTGATCGTCACGTTCATGTCGGCCCACACGACTCCGAAGGAACCACCGTCCTCGGTGAAACCCCAGACGATGTTCGGAGACGCCGCGTACCTCTCGGCGCTCGCGATCAGAGTGCCTGCTGCAGTCGGTCTCCCTACGGCGTCGAGCCTCATGAAGTAGAGGTCGGCGCCGACGGTCAGCCTCCCGGTGAGTCGGTTCCGAGAATACACCAGCCCGTACCCGTCGCCCGTCCATTCCAGGGTGGCCGCGATGACCTGATTGTCGGTTCCCGTGATCGCCAGCGGATCGGTGCCGATGACGTCTCCAGCCGAGCTCAGCCGGGTGAAGTAGACCTCTCCGCGCAATGCGGCATCGTATTCGGCACCACCATTATCGATCCACACGACGCCGTATTCTTCCCCGGTCCACACGACCCGCGGCAGGGCCGTGAGGCCCGTGCTGGGGGAGATGTTCAGGTTGTACAGGTCGCACGGGTCGGCGTCCTCGTCGGTGTCGGCGTCCCCGTCGCCATCGGCGTCGCCATCGACGTCACCGTCGGGTGTCGCGTCCGTCGAGTGGAGCTCCTGATCGAACGGGAACGCGACGGAGCATCCGCCAAGAGCGATGATGAGGGCCGAGGAGATCGAGAGTGATCTGGCCTGTGACATCATGGCATCGTATCCCAGAACCTCTGCTGGCGGCACGAACCCCGGTCGAGCGCCTCAGGAGGGGGGGTCACCCGGGCAATCGATGGGGGTGCCGCCGCACGCGAGCACGAGCGTCTCGAACGAGCTCTCGGCCTCGATGGCCGGGGGTTCGTACTCCCGCCGTGTCTCCTCGCTCACGTTGCGCTGCTCGTCTTTTCGTTCGGTTCCAAGCATGTCACACCTCCGGGCTCTCAGTAGTAGACCATCACCTGACCGCTCCAGGTGCTCTCCGGGAGGCGCTGGTCCGCGGTCGCGAAGTCCTCGTATCCATCGCCATCGATGTCGCCGACGAAGGCGATCGTGTGATGTAGGGAGAACGCCTCGGTCCCGACCGCCCTGACGAAACCCAGCCCGTCCTGCGACTCGACCGTCGCCGGATCATCGACAAGGAGGGAAGTCGAGAGCTCGTCGCCCGCATCGACGACGCCCGGTCCTCCGAAGATGCAGGCGACTCGTCCCGAGAGCCGCATCCCCCCGCTATCGTGGCCGATGTTGGCGATGACCAGCACGTCGCCGACGTCGCCGGGCACACCGGTGTGACCGATGCTCCGGTCGGGAGCACCGGCGAACCCCGCGCCTCTCGCGGCGATCATGTATCCGAACAGGTCGTCCGCCGGCGTCGCCCAATCTGGGACCAGGGACGCGAACGTCGGGTCGAGCCAGTCCCCGGTGCTCAGATAAATGTACACTTTGCCCGCGTTCGAGCCCGCCTCGTCGTTCTGTGGCGCCCCGACGACCAGGTCGGCGAACCCGTCCTGGTCGATATCGCCGGCTCCCGCCACGCGGATGCCGAAGAGGTCGTCCGCCGCCTCGCCTACGAGGGTCTGTACCCGGGTGCCGTCGCTGGTCAGGATCGGTGACTCGGCCGCGATGGTGACGTCGCTCATCCCGCGCACGACGTACACCCGGCCGGCGCCGTTCCTGAAGTGACCCAGGGCCAGGTCGTCGTAGTCGTCGCCGTCGATGTCTCCGAGCCCGGCAACCCCCACACTGAACGACGGAGCGCGGACACCCACGTCGGCTCCGGTGATCTGCAGCACCGTCAGGTCGCCGGCGTCCACGGTCGTCACGAGGCCCGGCTCGATGTCACCCCCGCAGATCACATATGAATAACCCTGGTTGGCCGAGGCATACGGGGCGGACACGGCGATGTCCATGAACCCATCGCCACCCGCCGCGCCGCCGCAGAAGTCGCCGGCGCCCGTGACGGTCCACCCCATGCGTCCGGCGGCCGCGGTGCCGGTCACTGTGACATCGGCGGCCGCTGCGTCGAGGGTGCGTCCCCATGTGCGGTCTGGACCACCAAAGAAGACATATAGTGCGCCGGCGTTGGAATTGGCGAAGGGCGCACCGACGGCGAGGTCCGGGTTCCCGTCGCCGTTGAAGTCGTCGACCCCGACGGCGCTCGCCCAGCCGCCGGGGACGGTGATGGTGGTGTCCGGAGCCCACGTCGGTGTGCCGGGCATCGGGCTGAAGAAGATGTACGCGGCGTTCGTCGCGGCGACGACGAGGTCGTCGCCGTCCTCGCCGTCGAGGTTCCCGGCGACCGAGAGCAGGGTGCCCATCGACGAGCCCGCCGCCGCCACGGTGGTGAGCTGCGTCAGGAAAGCGGGGCGCTGCGAGTCGGGGGTGGCCACGAACAGGCCCGGGTTCCCCGCCTCGTCGATGGGCCGCACCGCCACGTAGTAGTCCCGCTCGATGGTGAGGTCGTTGATGTCGAAGGCCACCAGGGTGCCCGGGCCCGAGGAGCCGGCCTCCCACCGCGCCACGTGCGCGGCCAGGAAGTCCTCCTCGGTCTCGATGGGGTCGTGCGACCAGCGGACCTCGTGGGAGCCGACCCGCTCGCCGGGTGTCGTCCAGACGAGCCGGAGCGACGACTCGCGCCGGTCGAGGACCTCCGCGGTGAGCCCCGTCACGGGTCCCGTCGGGGTCAGGTCGATGGTCACGGCGACCGAGTCCTCGGCCAGCGAGCCGTCCACGTTGACCCAGACGCGGATCGTGTGATCTCCCTCGACGACGGGAACGTCGGCGCAGGCCGTCCCACCGGTGAAGGCGCTCGTTGCGCCTTCCACCGCGTCCACTTCGAAATGTCCGAGCGTTCCCTCGGGCACGGTCACGGAGCCGGCGCAGACCTGGATGGCGTAGCCCGCTCCCGGGTCACGGTCGTCCGGGCTCCCGAACAGAGTACCGGGCGCAGGGGTCGTGATGTCGATCACGTGGTCCGACCTCACCTCGACCTGGCAGGCGGCGGGGTCGGTGATCAATTCGTTGCCGTTCTCGTCGGTGGCCTCGCAGGAGAACGAGCTCGTCCCGACGAGGAGGGTCACGTCGCGGAACGAGATGAACCCGCCGGCACCCGACGGTCCGGTGAGTGTCAGGTACTCCCCGGCATCGGGGTGGGTCACGTGGAGCGTGCTCTCGTAGTTCGCCCTGAGTGTCAGTATCGACAGGGGCATCTCGAGCGAGCTGAGCGTCGAGCCGCAGACGGGCGCGAAGAGGGAACACTCGGGCGGGACGGTATCGACGAGGATCGCTACGTCCGGCGACGTCGCGAGGATGTCCGCCAGGTCGCGGAACTCCACGTTGAGGACCTGCGAGCCCTCTGGCAACGTCACCCCGGCGAACGTGACGGTGTAGTCGAGGACGCCGGTCGGCGTCTCGCACGGCGCCTCGGTGACGACCGCGGCGACGCCCATCGGGCCGTCGTTCAGCAGCTCCGCCGTGCCGTCCTCGCTCGCGCAGGCGATCACGTCGTACTGGAGGCCGGGAGCACCGCCGTCACGATCCGAGGCCATGTTGAGCACCGCGCCGCCGACGGGATCGACGATCTGCACCTGAGCGCCCTCGATATCGACCAGGATGGAGATCGACGCGCTGGCCGGGTTCCCTGCCACGTCCTCGATCTCCGCGATCACGTTCCACTCGCCGGCTGTCGATGCCTCGACATAGAGCGTCACGTCGCCGCCGGCCATGAGGTCTGTCCCGCCGTCGGGCATCGGCGACGCGCCCTCGAGGAACGCCGCGGTCTCCTGCCCTTCGACGTCGTCCGATGCGCTGGTGACGATCACCTCGAACTGGATGTTCTCCATGTCGGGGTAATAGTCGTCCTCCGTGGTGATGTACGCCCCGTCGGAGGGGGACGTGATCCGGAGGTCCGGCGGGAGGGTATCGACGAGGAACGAGCGCGGCGCGCTGCGGCTCGAGTTGCCCGCCTCGTCCGAGCACTCGGCCGCGACGTTCCGCTCACCCTCGGCGAGGGCGACGCCCTCGAACGTCGCGGTCCCGTCTTCCACGTTCTCCTCGCCCGACTCCGCTCCGTCCACGGAGAGCGACACGGTGATCGCCATCCCGTCGTCCGTCTCGACCTCGAAGTCACGTTGCATGCCGACGCGATCCGGGTCGCCATCCTCCTCGATGTTGAGAACATCGACCCCGCGCCCGGGATCGATGATGTTGCAGAGCGGCGCGGACGTATCCACGGTGACCTCGACCTCGTCCCACTCGCACGACTCGTTCGCATCGACGATCTCGATCCGATACGTATGAGTTCCTTCTGGTAGAGTGACTCCCTGGAACACGATGAGGCCGGTGCTGGACACGGCGACATCGTCTCCCGTGGGCGAATCATCGATGAAGAGCTCCGCGGTCTGTCCCTCGCCGGCGGAGCTGCTGGCCATGACGTCGTACTGGAACCCGGACGTATCTGGATCGCGGTCGTCCCCGTCCTCCAAGAGAGCGCCGTCCGTCGGCTGGGTGACCTGGACTTCGGGGCACGGCGGCGCGAGGCCGACGAGCGTCACGGTGACCACGCCCGAGATCACGCGTCCGCTGCTGGCGACCAGGGTCACCTCCCCCTCCTCGGTCCCCAAGGTGAAGTCACTGAAGACGACCGGGCTACGGTCGAACTCGACTTCCGCGGTGCGCTCTCCCGCGGCGAGCGTGACCACGTCGCCCTCGGTGAAGCCGTCGGCGTCGATGATGACGTCGTAGTTCAGTCCTTCGATTTCCGGATTGGTGTCGTCTTCCATGAAATCGAGCTCGGATTGATCGAAGGGGAGGATGATGGCGAGGCTCCGGGTCTCTCCATCACCCTTGTTGCATCCCTGGAGCGCTCCAGCGACCACGATGACCGTCAGCAGGCTCAACGACCTCATTCGACCCTCCCTGTATGCCCGTCATGCCCACTCCGTTCGCATTCGACGCGAACCCTGGTGGCGCTCAGACCGGGCGCGGCGCCACAAGTATCGCATCTCGGGACGGGATCGGCCACCCCTCCTTTTGCCCTGGCCGCCGCGAGGTGACAGTCGATCGTGGCGGGATGCTCGAGGCCGCCGTGCTCCAGCCACGCCTGAGCAGCACACCTCGTGCACGCCCAGGCCAGATCGCACGTGACGCACCGGTCCGGCGCGGACCACGACGCGTCGAGCAGCTTGCGGCGGGCGCTCGAGGCGCGCCACACGTCCGGGATCGGTCCGTCGAGCGCGGAACCCAGGGGGATCGGCAGGAGGGGGCACCGCCGGATCTCGCCGTCCGACCGCAGGTACAGCCCGCTCTGTACGCGCAGGCACGGCCAGGGGTTCTCGGCGGGCGTCCTCCCGGTGGAGTCCGGCGGTGGGAGGATCTCTCGGTGGAGCATGTCCAGGGCGTCGTGGATGGTCGCGACCGCCGGGGCGATCGCACGAGTGTCGCGCTCGGCGTCGAGCGACGGGCTGATCCGGAGATCGACAACGAACGTGCACCCGAGGTCGCCCGCGAACGCCATGAAGCCCTCGAGCTGCGCCGCGGTGATCTCGAGGAGCGGGAAGCGCAGCGACACGTTCACTCCGCGAGCGCGCAGCCTCGTGACAGAGGAAAGTGTATGTTCGAATGACCCGATGACTCCTGTCACCGAGTCGTGGACGGCCGGGTCGGTGCCGTAGACGCTGACGTCCACCGACAGGACGGGGAGGTCGGCGATCCGGCCGATCTCCGTGTCCTCGAGCCTGGTCGCGTTTGTCTTGAGACGCACGGCGAACCCGCGGCGCCGGGCGTGCGCGGCGAGGTCGAGCCATCGCGGATGCAGGGACGGCTCGCCACCCGTGAATGTGGCGAACAGGGTCCCGGCGTCCGCGAGCTCGTCGAGGGCGCGCACGACCATCTCCGGAGACGCGTCCGTGCCCGGCTCGAGGTCGAGGTAGCAGTGCGAGCACCGGAGGTTGCACCGGCGCGTCAGCTCGAAGAGGGCCGACAGGGGAAACCGGCTCCTCTCGAGCATCGCGACGAGGAGGGTGTCGCCTCGTGCCGGTCTCGCGCTCACCACCTCTCAGCCCTCCTCGTTGGAAACGAACACGACGAGACCCCGGTGCAGGAGCTCCTCGAGGAACGCGATCACGTCCACCAACGCCCTGTCGGGGCTCACGTCGAACTCCGCCGCGACCGAATCGGCCAGCTCCCGGGCCGTGCGCTCGCCGAGGAGGCCCCACACGCGGGACCCGACCGGGTTCAGCGTGATCAACTTGGCCTCGCGCGGCTGGACGATGAGCGCGGCGTCATCGATCACCCGGAAGGCCATCTCGTGGTGGCGCCTGACCACTGTATCCTCGCTGATATCGCTCATGCGCCCGACCTCCTCCGCACCTCGCCAGCGACGTCGGTGCCAAGCTCCCAGAGCAGCTCGGTGGCCACGGCGCGGTCGAGCACGCGCTGCGCCAGCTCGAACGCCCGGGTCACGGACCGCCCCCCGCCCTGAGGCATGATGACGGACCGCAGGAGCCTCTGGTTCGCCTCGAGCGCGCCGAGGCGTCTCGACGCGACCCCCGGACCCGCGCCCGGGAAGACGAGGGCGGCGAGCGGGATCTCCTCGGGACCACTGTCGCTGGCGGTGTCCGGTAGGAGCCGCGGCACGGTGACGACCACGGGCACTCCGCTGCCGGCGCTCACCGCGGTCCGGTCCACGGAGAGTGGGCGGGCTCCCGCGCGCTCGACCAGCCAGTGAGCCAGCGTGGACTTCCCCGACCCGCTCGGTCCGAGGAACGCGTACGCCACGCCGTCGAGCGCGACCGCGTCCGCGTGAAGGAGCAGGGTGCCGCTGTCCGGGAGCAACAGGGCGAGGCAGAGGTACAGGAGCTGGCGCACTGACATCATGTCCGCCACACGGGCGCTCGCGTGCCAGGCCCGATCCCGGTGCAGGGTCCCGCGCGACCGCGGTCCCTCGATGACCCACCCGCCGGAGCCGTCGGGGAGCGCGACGGCCCGCGACGGAGAGCGATGCGCGTCGTTCGACGCCGTCAGGTGGAGCGTGAGCCAGGGGTCGGAGTGCTCGACGACGAAGCCCTCGCACAGCGCACGGACTTCGCTGGCGAGCTTCCCGTCGTCGATCTCGATCCTGACCGGGTGCCGGGCCAGCAGCAGAGTGAACGGCTGGACCGTCATCTCTGCCCCTCCGGTCCTCCGGAGCCGCCGGCATCGACGCGTGCGTCGCACACCGGAACGGCCCCGGACGCGCTCAGGATCTCCTCGTTCACGACCCCGGGCGCCTCCTGCGGGATCATGTGCCCGGCCCCCGTGACGACCCTGAGCCGCCCGGTCGGGACCCTCTCGACGACGCGACGCCCGAGGCGGACAGACGTCAGCACGTCGTCCGTCCCCGCGATCACCGTGACCGGCACGGACAGGTCGCCGAGCCTGGGCTCGACGTCGAACCGGTGACACGCCTCGAGGTCCGAGAGGACCACCTCGAGCGGAGCATCGAAGAGCACGGGGATCTCCGCCTCGACGAGCGCGCGGGGCGTCCGGGGCGAGAACAGCGTCCGGGCCGCGAGGTCCCGGACGAGGTCCGGCCGGCTCCGGAAGGCCTCGGTCAACTGCCTCGCCACGTGCAACCGGGCGCCGCTGGCCACGAGGACCAGGCCCGCGACGAGGTGGGGCCACGAGAGGGCGAGCTCGAGCGCGACGGCGCCGCCCATGGAGTGGCCGACCACGACGACCCCGTGGAGCTCGAGTCGTTCGATCAGCTCCGCGACGGCCTTCGCCATCTCGACGACTTCGGTCAATGCCGGTCCCGGTGATCGGCCGTGGCCCGGGAGGTCGGGCGCGATGACCCGGCGGACCCGGCCGACGGCCTCGACCTGGGCCTTCCAGTCGTGCGACGAGCCCCCGGCCCTGTGGAGCAGGAGCACGGGCCTGGTCCCGTCCGGAGCCCGATCGAGCGTCTCCAGGAGCTCGATGAGGGGACCGCTGCGTCGTTGAGATGACATCGACATTTAATACCGATATTTATTGGTTGAGGCTGCCGAAGGTTTCATTCATGCCACGCCGGTTGGGAGGTCACACGAGGACCAGGTCTTCCGCGCTCTCGGCCTCGCGGGCCAGGATGGACGACGTCTCTTCCTGGCGCTTGAGCGCCGTCTCGTACACCTCGGCCAGGAGGCCCGGATGCTGCTGGATCACCTGGCGGAACGCATCTCGCGGGAGGATGAGGCAGAGCGCTTCGGTCCCGGCGCTGACCATGGCGGTCGCGGGCTGCTGGAGCACGAGCGAGATCTCGCCGAAGTAGTCGCCCGGAGACAGTCGGGCCAGGGCCAGCGTGTCGTCCGCGTCCGAGCGGGTCACGTCAACCTCGCCGCAGACCAGCAGGAACAGCCCCCTGGACTCGCTCCCCTGGGCGATGATGACGTCGCCGCACTCGAACCGGCGCTCCCGGAACCGCGAGATCAGCTCGGATCGGTCCGCGATCGGAATTCTCCGGAGCACCGGTGACGCCAGGACCACGTTCTCGAGCATGCGAGCGCGGCAGAAGGCATCGAGCGTCGCCGCGACTTCGGGCATCTCGTCTCTGACCGGCTCGAGCTTCTCCACGTCCGCGCGCAGCAAGGTGACGTCGCTCGCCGTTCGCACCGTGGCCGCGCGGGGAGTCCTCGCCACGATGGCCATCTCCCCGAAGAACGCGCCGGGTCCCAGACGCGCCAGCACGGTCTCCTCGCCTCCGCCCGAGCGCCGAACGACGTGGACCTCGCCCGAGGCCACCACGTAGAAAGCGCGTCCGACCTCGCCCTGCTCGACGACGACCTGCCCCTGCCCGTGCCGCTCGACGTCGAGCTGCGAGGCGAAGCGAACGAACGCGCTCGACTCCAGGGAGCTGAACAGCGGAAAGAACCTGCCCGCCGCGGGTCGCGTCGAGTCCAGCCGGGCATGGGCCTTCGAGAGCGCGGTCTCCACCTGACGCCGGACCAGGACCACGGAACGCGCATCCCCGAGGTGGACCTCCACCTTCGCGGGCATGGCGGGAGGCGCGGAGCGCCAATCATCGACGAGAGCGGTGGCGTCGGCCGAGAAGGTCCGAGCCAGGGCGGCGAGCAGGGCCCGTGCGTCTGTGCCGGCATCTGCGCCTTCGATCGCCGCGACGATCGCCATCGGGAGATCCCCGGACGCGCCGTACGCCCGTGACAGGTCGGACAGCGCGTCTGCGGCTCGGGGTCGATCCCCGGTCGCGGCCAGGAGCCGCGCGAGCTGATGCCACGCGAGGAGATCGTCCGGGTTCGCGTCGAGCATGGTGGCCGCCGCCAGGATCGCCTCTGCCGTCCGATCGTCCGCCCAGAGGCGCACGACGAGGTCGTGTGTCGCTTCGTGCATCGGAGTGCTCCCCGGCCATTGATACCAGGCATGCCGGACATCGTCCATGCGACTCCCGTCCGCCGGACGCTCGAGCCGTGCTCACCCCCCCCGTCAGCAAATGCACGCCGACATCGAGGGCATCCCGCGCCATGCTCCAGAAATCATGAACGTTGACGAAGGGTTCGTCCCGAGAACCCACGGGACCGGGGCGTCACGAAGCCCTGGCGCGGGTGATGCAATCCATCCCCGCCGCGTCACGTGCTCGTTCATGTTGCACGAGCCGTGCGTTGGCGCTAGCATGCCGAGCGTTTCGGGCGAGAGCATGAACCGCCACGCATCGTCTGGTGGAGCAAGAAAGAGGGAGTTTCGAATGAACCGTCTCGACCGTGTCACGGCCATCGCCCTTCTGGGTGCGAGCCTCGCCCTCGGGGCCTGCGCGTCAAGCAACGAGGAACCGCGTCTCGACGCCTCCATCATCGCCATGACCGCCACACCTCAGGTCCTGAGCCGCGGCGAATCCGTCGATCTCCGCTGGAGGGTCGCCGACACGCTGCTCCTGACCCTCTACGCCCTCCCGGGGAGCGCCATGCCCGACGACCAGCAGGCATGGCAGTGTGCCCGCGAGGGCGGTGACATGGTGTGCACGGCTCCCGCGATCCCGGGAACGGCCGACGGGTGGGCGTGCGACGCCACGTCGTGCCGGAGGAGTGTCGAGGACGATGCCGACGGGTACGCGCCGATCGCGCTCACCCCCCCGGTGAGCCCTGCGGGGAACTACCTCTTCTGGCCCGACGAGACCACGACCTACCGTCTCGAGGCCGAGGGGAACTCCGGGACCGTGGCCATGGCGTGGGTCCAGGTGGTGATCAGCGATCACGTTGGAGCCAGGATCGTGAGCTTCCACGCGTGGCCGACACCGGCACTGCGGGGCGAGGAGATCATCATCTCGTACCGGACCGAAGGCTGCGACACGGTCGATCAGGTCGCGGCGGAGCCCACCCTGACCGCGGCTGAGCTCGTGCCGGCAGAGGGCAACAACAACGAGCAGGGAACCTACACCTGGCTCGAGGCCACGGAGACGCGCGACTTCTACCTCGGCTGCCACCCCGCCGACGAGGTCGAGACCGCTCGCATCCGCTCGCACATCACCGTGCCAGTGATCGAGCTCCCCGAGGTGTGCGAGCGCATCGACCTCTTCGACGTGACACCGTCGGCCGACGTGGTGCCCGGGACCGAGATCGTCGTCGAGTGGCAGGTGAGCAACGCGGAGTGGGTCGAAGGCGGGGCCGAGCCAGAGCCAGAGCCTGACTTCTATATCTCGAGCATGCGATTCAGCGGGCGCTGGACCGGAACGATCGCGGAGGACACCACGTTCTCGATCGAAGCCCACGGCCGGTGCCACGGCGCTTCCGCGCGCCACACGGTCAACGTGGTCGACGAATAGCCCCGCCCCGGCCATCGTCCCCCCCCTACACCGCGCCGGTCCCTCGCTGGCGCTGACATGAATCAACCGGTAGATTCGTGCAACAGACCCCGTAGGACGAGGTATCGGGACCAGCCGAGTCGCGGAGAGGAGGAGGACGTGATGCGGATGCTGTTCGTGGTGGCTCCGGTGATCGCAGCGCTGGCGTGGCCGGGTCTCGCCCTGGCCGAGGACGCCGAGGAAGAGGAGCGCGCGCGGTCGGACGACGACCAGGAGGACACCGGAGACCGGGAAGAAGATGAAGGAGAGGACGAGGACGACGACGAGGACGACAGCGAGTGGGTGTATCTCGGGGCCCACCTCGGCGGTCAGTTCCTCGATCTCGAGGCGCTCTCTGCGGGCGATGCGATCAACCAGGTCGTGGACGACGCATACAACGACGCCATCAGCTCGGGCACGATCGACCCGGCCGCGCCGCAGCCGCGACAATACTCGGCGGACAACGGGTTCGAGTGGGGCGTGTACGGCGGGCTCAATCTGGGCCGGTGGTTCCGGATCGGCGTCCGGCTCACGCACTCGGTCCTGGATGTCCAGGGAGAAGGGGTCTCCTCGGGAGAGCCGCAGGTCAAATTCGAGCTCGACCTCATCACCGCATTGATTGAAGCCCAGCTCCGCATCCCGCTCTCGATCTTCGTCCCGTTCGTCGGCATCGGCGTCGGCTACGCGTTCCTCGGCGGCGACACGTCGATCATCTCGAGCCAGCAGGCGGACTCGGACTTCGGCCTGAGCTGCTTCGACGCGATGGGCGTGGTCGGTCTCGACATCAACCTCGGCTCCTGGTTCTCGATCGGCGCGGCGGCGCACTTCAGCTTCATCGGCTTCTATTACGACGGCGGTGACGACACGACCCAGGCCGAGGCGACATGGGGCTTCGCCACCGACTACCTCGCCCGCGTCACGTTCCGGATCTGATGCCGACCCGGCTTCGATGAAGGCGCTACTCCGGTGCCGAAGGGAGGGAGACGACCTGGGGAGGCTGCCGCCGTTCCTCGGCGGTGCACACCCCTTCGGCGAACGGTATCCTCGGCGTGACGACCATCACCTTCGTCGCCCCGAGCGACCCGACGGCGCCGTCGCCAACCTCGAAAGTCAGCTCCTCACGCCATCCCCTGCGGCAGCCGAGGGGCGCGTCCCGCACCCTCTCCACGGGGCGGGCGAGGAGCTTCGTCGGTGTGCCGCGGCGGATCTCGACGAGCGTGGTCGTGGCTTCCATCGGCGCTCCGGCGCCCGGGCCCGTGCTCTCCACCGTCACCAGGACACTCGAGCCCGCATCTCCCTGTGCGACCACCCTTGCGGTAGCCAGGTGCCACCGGATCAGCGAGGACTCTCCCAGCACGAGCTCGCGGGTCGTCGCCCCCGCGTCGACCGGGCTCTCCGGGCCGATCACCACGAGGCGGAACGATGCCCCGAGCCGGAATCCGGCGGACGAAGCCCGCGGTGTGGCGAGCACGAGCACGGCCTCCCCGCCGGTCATCTCCGTCGCCGCGAGCACCTCGGCTCCGCCCCGCCCTCGAGACACGCCGAGGCGGCGGATCAAGTCGACCGATTCGCCGTGAGCGAGCCGCTCGATCTCCGTGAGCTGCTCGCTGCTCGACGGAGTGACGCCGAGCAGGGCCCGGGCGAGCGGAGCCCCGGCCCAGGACCTGAGCCCCTGGCGGTATGCGTCCTGCGCCCGTGCCAGGTCCGATCGCGACTGGTGCAGCTCACCGAGGCCGTGGAGAGCCGCCGCCGCTGCGAGCTGGTCGCGGTTGTCCGTCAGGTCGAGCGCACGATCGAGGTCGTCCCTTGCCTCCAGGACGCGGCCGAGGCGCGACAGGTACCAGGCCCGGGCCACCCTGAGCCACGGCTCGTCACCGCTGGCCGCGACCGCCAGATCGTACCCCTCGACAGCCGCGGCGATGTCGCCACCGGCACCCGCCTCGTCCGCACGGGCCGCGAGCTCGAGCGCCCTGGCCGGCTGCGGCGACGCAGCGGTCGCGGCCGATGGGTTCCCGACGCCAACCCGTGCCGCGGACGCGTCCCCCGTCTCGGCACGGGCCCCTGCATCGCCTGGTGCGCCGTCGCCCGCCGGCGCCTGGTCGCTCCGCACGCCCGAGATCGGCAGGGGTGGGGCGACCCGCTCCGACGGAGCTCCGCTATCACCGTCGCACCGGCTACAGGCCGTTACGGCCGTCAACAGGACGAGCATCGAGCTCGGTCTCATCGTTCGCGCTCCAGAGCCCGCCTCTGGCTCCGAGGAACGGAGAACATTGTAGTGGCCCCTGTCGCCAGGTGCCAGGGTCGCAGGCACGTTTCACATCATTGCCGTGGAGGCGGGTCTTGTTTAGACTAACACCATCGATGAGGTGAAATCCTGACACACAGCGGCAAGGGGGGCGCCAACCCGGGAACGCGGGGCGCTCAGGCGCAGGAGGTGTTCGACCGCCTGCTCAAGAGGACGACCGAGATCCAGAACGCTCTGACGGTCCTCATGAGCGAGCTGCACCAGCTCCGCGCGCTCATGGGTGAGCCGGTCGGAGCTCCGGCGCAGAGGGTTGCGGCCCCGCCGGCGCCCGAGCCGGTGAAGCCGGCCCGGGAGCACACGGTGCCGATCGGGAACCCGCTCCCGGAGATCATCGACGACAAACCACGAGACCGGCCACGAGAGATCCCCCTGCCGGCCCGGCCGAACCAGAAGCCGGCTCAGGCTCAGGAGGTCGCGACGGCCGTGCTCTGGTCTACACCACAGGAGAAGCCACAGCCCGCCCCCAGCACCGACGACGACCTCGTCAACCTGCTCGAGCGCAGCGCGTGGGAGGAGTCGGACCAGCCACTCGTGCCGGACGACGATCCCATCGAGTTCGAGGAGCACACGGCGACGGAGAAGATACGCGGCTCGCGCCCCGGTGAACAACGTCCGACCGCACCGACCCCGAACCGGGCGCACAGACCATCGGAGCCGGCCCGACCGAACCAGCCCGCGATGCCTCGCCCCCTGTCTG
>Ga0233425_10007742_pt1 | contig 14841 bp, 8 predicted proteins | sample Watercolumn_Towu_2_FD_181712 | JGI IMG/M metagenome (GOLD analysis project Ga0233425, IMG submission 181712) | Freshwater microbial communities from Lake Towuti, South Sulawesi, Indonesia - Watercolumn_Towuti2014_140_MG | ecosystem: Environmental > Aquatic > Freshwater > Lake | place: Indonesia...
CCGCGGCGTTCAACACCTGGCGCTCGCCGTAGGTGCCGGGCGCGGGGCGGCCCAGCTGCATGGCCATCATGTTGGCCGAGTAGACCGCCGTCATGGTGCCCGCCAGGCCGCCGTTGAGGTCCTGGTCCCACGGCACGCCGAACTTCTTCTCCCACCAGCCGCCCGCGTTGAGGCGCGCGTAGTCGAGGGCCCAGTACTGGAACATGCGCCGGGCGATGCCGAAGTTGCGCTGCATGCCGTAGTAGTAGTTCTCGGGCCAGAACAGCACGCTGTCCTGCCACGTGCCCGCGAAGATCCAGTATTCCTCGGACGCGTCGAGCACGTTGAACGTGATCTCGAAGGGGTCGGGGCCGTCGTCCCAGGTGTCGCACCAGGGGTAGGAGCCCGCCATCTCGTCGGAGCAGAAGCGGTAGGGCACCTCGACCTTGCCGCCCAGCGAGGCCTCGTCGACGTCGGTGCGGGCCTCGATGGCCTCGAGCGAGCCGAACAGGTTGGGCAGCTGGCTGTAGTGGGCGCGGTAGAAGATCTGCTCGAGCTCGTCGGTGACGGGCCGGAGCACGTCGTAGGCCGTGGTGTTGCCGCTGGGGTTCTCGAGGTAGACCTTGTAGGGCGTGATCTTGGTGGCCAGGTCGGCGTCGTCGAAGACCTCGAGCATGTGGCCGTAGCCGTACTTGATGGCGGCGCGGTCGTAGGTGCCGAGGCCCGGGAAGCCGAAGTTCGCCTTCTGGCCGTAGTCCATGATGGACGAGTATTGCAGGTTGCGGACGTTGCCCGCGATCTGCTCGCGGGTCTCGGCGTCCCACAGGTTCTTCGAGGCCCACTTGCCGTCGGCGCCCTTGGCGACCTTGAGCTGCCAGTAGCCGGGCTGGTAGTTGAGGGCGTCGCTGGAGGCGGCGAAGTTGTGGCGCAGGCCGAGGGTGTGGCCCACCTCGTGCAGCGACACGCTGTAGTAGATGCGGCCCAGCAGGTCGTCGACCATCTCGGCGCGCAGCTCGTCCATCAGCTCCTTGACGATCTTCTGCGAGTTGGACACGCGCGGGTCCTTCGAGTCGAAGTACAGCGCGGCCGGCGCGTAGTGGTCGAGGTTGTAGTCGTAGGTGTTCAGGCCCTCGGCCTCGATGAGCGCCTGGGTGATCTGCAGGCGCAGCTTGCCGCCCGTGCAGTCGTTGCGCCAGTAGTAACCGCTGACGCCGTCACCCTGGTTGACCTCGACGCAGGTCCAGCCGTCGTCGTTCTGCTGGCCGTTCAGCGAGGCGTCGCACTTGCCCTGCAGCCGGTTGAACTGGTCGTAGTCGAAGACCAGGTCGGCGCCGCCGTCGAGCTCGGTCTTGACGGCCGAGCACAGGCGCGAGTTCAGCTTGGCCGCCCACTCGCGGGCCAGCGGGATGTACGCGGTGTCGACGTAGTCGGACAGGTACAGGCAGGGCTCGCTCATCTTGCGGTAGTAGTCGCGGCGCTCGTCGGCGCCCTTGCCGTTGGCCCAGCGATACAGGGCCATGCGCTCGCGCTGCTCGGGCGTGAGGGCGCGGTTGCCCATGTCGGCCCAGTCGCGGAAGATGGCGCGGAACTCGGGGATGAGGAAGAGCTCTTCGATCTCGGGCGCGCGGTCGTGCAGCACCTTCATGCGGTTCTCGGCGAAGCCGCCGTCGGTCTTGGGGATGGCGCGGCCCGCCGCCAGGGCCTCGCGCACGTGGGGCGCCACGACCTTCGAGGCGAACTCGGCGGCGCGCTCGTCGGGCACGTCGAACTTGGGCGCGCCCACCGGCACCACGTTGGCGCGCACCTTCTCGACGATCTCGGTGGACGACGTGATGTCGCGCCAGTCCTTGATGCCGGCCATGACCAGCACGCGGTCGATCAGGCGGTTGGCGCCCTGGCGCATGGCCGCCGTGTAGTTGTAGGCGTTGGCGTTGATGATCTCGCCGGTGAGCGGGTCGGGCGAGGGCGGGCCGTAGCCGTAGAGCCCGGCCTGGGTGGGCTGGTTGACCGAGAACAGGTAGCTGTAGCGGATGTCGCCGTTGCGCTTGGCGGTGGGCGTGTCGAGGCAGAACTCGCCCTCGGCGAAGCCGTCGCCCTTGTAGTGCGCCACGTACTGCGCCGCGTTCTTGCCGTTGTCCTTGGCCCACTGCTCGGCGGCCTTGCCGTCGGCGGTGGTGTTCTCGCACAGGATGAACATGGCGTGGTCGGCCTTCTTGTTCTTGCGGAAGGCCACCACGTCGTCGAAGGGCCGGCTCCACTGCTGCGCCAGCAGGATGGCCTCGGGCACCAGCTCGCGCGGGTAGCCCTCGGACAGGTAGTACACCACGGGCTTGGGCGTCATCTGCGTGTAGTCGAGCGCGCCGTCGGCGCCCGTGACGTACTTGTCCCAGATGCGGTGCCGGGCCACGTGCCGGATCTGCGCCTGGTAGTTCGAGCCGTAGCCGACGTCGTAGTGCATGCGCTCGGCGCGGAAGTACCCGAAGCGCTCCATCTGCTTGTCGTCGTACTGCTCGGCCACGTAGTCGGAGGGCTTCACCTGCAGGAAGGACGTGCGCACCTTGATGCTCTCGGAGGTGCACTCGTAGATGCCGCCGGCGTACCAGGGGTAGAACCAGCAGAGGGGCACGTACGAGTTGAGCTCGGGGTACCACGTGAGGGCGGCGCCGAACACGTAGTCGGAGGTGAAGTCCATGTAGCCGTCTTCGCGGACGGGCGCGTCGACGGGGCCCGAGGCCTCGCCGGAGAACGCCGAGTAGAACGAGCCGGACATCAGCCAGCCGAGCGTGAACTCGTAGTTGGCGGCCTGGTTCATGCCCCAGTCGACGCGCATGTACTCGCGCTGGTACCAGTAGCGGTCAGAGGTGTTCTCGACCTTGACGTTGGTCTTCTCGCCCGTGGCGGTGTTGTAGTCCCAGATCACGTCGAAGTGCGACGAGACGGCGAAGGCGGCCAGCGGGGCGCCGCGGTAGACGAAGCGGGGCTGGATGCAGAAGGCGCCCGCGGCCTCGTCGCCGTCGATCACGCCGCACGCGGCCTCGGTGACGCCCGTGACCTGGCGGCAGGTCAGGTCGGCCAGGCGCTGGCGGTCGCAGGCGGCGCCCAGGCAGCCCTCGAGCTTGGGGCAGGCGACGGGCGCGCCGTCGGGCGACACGCACTCGGCGTCGCTGTTCGAGCAGGCGATCTTCGCGCCGTCGGCGCCGGCGATGGCCTTGCCCACGTAGTTACCGTCGGCGTTGCGGTACAGGGTGTCCTTGTCGGACGTCATGCCCGGCTGCTCGGAGTTGTGGACGAACTCGTAGGTCCGGTAGAAGTACAGCGTCTTCTCCTGGATCTCGAACACGCCGCGCTCGAGCTTGCCCTGGTCGCCCACGAAGGTGTAGGCGGACACGAACGGCGCCTGGACCACGGTCTGGCGGTAGTACCACTCGCCGGCCAGGTCGCTCTTCTTGGTGACGTCGGCCTGCGTGCGGTCGATCTCGCCGAGCTGCTGGGCGCAGCCGACGAAGGCCAGGAGCAGGGCCGCGACGACGAGCTTCACGGTGGTCTTCATCCTATCCTCCCGTCGTCCTAGTAATTGATGGTGCCGTACACGCGGTGCAGCACCCGGAGCATGTCGAGCGACTGCGTGTACCGTTTGATGGTCTGCCCGATCTCGGCCTTCTCGTCGGCGTTGGCCTCGTCGGCCCAGGCATCGGCCGCGGCCTGCGCCTTGAGGACCAGGTCGTAGGCGGGCGACACGCGCTCGCCGCCGAAGTTGGCCTTGTAGGCCACGTAGGTCTTCAGGCCGAAGGGATCGGTGAAGGTCACGCGCTCGACGCCGAAGTTGGGGTCGTCGTAGAGCGCGTACTCGTCGCCGCTGCCCGCGATGAACACGGCCAGCGAGTCGATGAAGTCGGTGTTGAAGGCGGCCGGCATGTAGACCATGCCGAACATCGAGGCCATGGTCTGCAGGGTCAGGTTGTGGATCGAGGGTTCGACCAGCGGCTTGCCCTCGGAGGCGCCCGGATCGAACGGGTCGCGGTAGACGAAGCGCGGCTTCGGGCCGGAGGTGTCGACCCAGCCGGCGAAGCGGCCCAGGTCGTCGGCCACGATGCCGCCCAGCAGGTTGGTCATGGGCGTCTGGAACACCGTGTTGAAGCCGATGGACGTGCCCACGCCGACCGCCAGGCTCTCGCCCACGTAGTCGGACAGGAAGTTGGCCGTCGAGTCGGTCAACGTCAGCAGCGCGCCGAACTTCTCCCAGAACGAGCCGATGAACAGCGGGTGCTCGAAGAAGTAGTAGCCGTAGTCGATCTGCTTGCCCGTGCCGTCGTTCATCCAGAACGTGGTGTAGGGGAACTTGCCCTCGCCGATGGGGATGTCGAGCTCGGAGTCCTGCTGCCCCATCCACGGGCCCAGGTTCTTGTAGAGCGTGAGGCCCTCGGCGGTGGTCGTCTTCTGGAACGAGCCGGGCCACGGCGAGGACAGCAGGTTCGCCAGGTAGCGGAAGCTCTGCTCGGCGGTGTGGCTCTTCTCCCAGCCCTCGAAGCGGTTGTTGCGCCAGAGCTCCCAGTCGGAGTAGCGGCTCATGATCTGCACCATGAAGGCGTAGCTCATGCCGGCGTCCTTGAGGGGGGGCAGCCAGCGCTCGAGGATGCGCCCCAGGTAGCCCGCGCCCGAGCCGCCGCGGTAGCGCGTGTACGACTCACGCTTGAAGGCGTCGAAGATGTAGTAGTCGTGCAGGTTGTTGTACATGTGGTACGTGATCTCGCCCATGTCGATCCCGATGTCCCACGTGTAGCAACCCGTGTTGCCGCGCCACTCGTCGCCCATGTAGTGGTAGGGCACGGGCATGTAGGTGGCGTCGAGGTTCTCGCGGTTGAAGGCCTTGGCCATGTCGTTCTCGAACTTGACCCGGTAGTAGGGCACCGAGACGCGGCGGTAGTTGAACGCCGGGCCGCCGGCCAGGTAGTTGAAGAAGAACAGCGGGTGGTAGTAGCTGAAGAAGCCGCCCGCGTAGCGCCAGAAGTCGGTGCCCAGGTAGAAGGCGAAGGTGTACTCGGGGTAACCGATCTCGGCCGCGTACTCCTTGACGTAGCGCCGCGCGATGTCGGTGACCGCGTACACGTCGCGCAGGGCGCCGTAGCCCATCTTGATGGCGGCGCGATCGTACATGCCGAGGCCTGAGACGTCGAAGTTGATGCGTCCGCCGTAGTCCATGATGGACGCGTAGTGGTAGGCCGCGCGGTTCTTGACCTGCTCGTTCTCGTCGAGGCCCACCTTGGGGATGTAGGTGAACACCCGGCGGGGGTCGTCGGCGGGGGCCGACACGGTGACCTCGGGCAGGTCGAGGCCGTTGGCCGTCTTCACCTTGCAGGTGCCGCCGTCGCAGACCTGGCCCTCGTCGCAGGGGCTGGCGAAGCCGTTGCAGGCCTTCGACGCCTTGGCGATGCACTGGCCGGTGCCGGAGCAGGCCGCGCCGGGGGGGCAGTCGGCCGACGTGCCGCAGGGCAGCGCGTAGCCGGGCTTCCAGGCGCACACGCCCATCTCTTCGGGCAGGCCGTCGGCGCCCAGCGCGTAGGTCTCGGGCTTGCTGAGGGGCTGCAGGCACTTGCCCTGCACGCAGCGGTGCTCCTCGAAGCAGTCGGTGTCGGTCGCGCAGCCGGTCAGGCACTGCTGGCCCACCTCGCAGCCGTCGCGGCCGTCGCGGGCGCGGCACGGCACCAGGTGCTTGGTGCGGGCGGCGTAGTACTCGGGCCGGAAGTTGAACACGTCGTTGGACGAGTTGAAGTTGTGGCGCAGGCCGACCGTGTGGCCCACCTCGTGCTCGAGCACGCCGCCGTAGTAGCGCGAGCCGAAGCCCCAGGCCAGGGCGTCGCCCTCGAGGCAGGTGCAGATCTGGCCGGCCGGACACGTGCCGCCGTTACGGTCGGCGGCGCCCAGGTTCGGGTCGAACCAGTCGTCGGTGGGCTGCTCGACCTCGGGGGGCAGGTTGCAGCCGAGCTCCATGGCCGTGCCCACCAGGGCGTCGTCCATGAAGTCGCTGGTGATGACGCACACGTCCTTGGACAGGCGCGACAGGCGGTCGCGCTCCTTGCGCGCCACGGTCTGCAGCAGGTACTCGACCGCGGTCAGGTCGCCCGTGGAGGTCACGCCGCCGTCGAGGCTGGTGACCGCGCCGCTGGCGATGTCGGAGCCGTTCAGGAGCAGCTTGAACTCGTTGTTCGACAGGATGTCGTCGAGCACCGTGCCCTTGGCCCTGGCCAGGCGCGAGGCGCCGAGGCCCTCGCCGATGCCCACGGGGATCTGGTGGTGCAGCTCCTCGAGCAGCCGCGGGTCGGCGGCCGTGGCCACCACCTCGGGGGCGTGCACCGAGAGGTGCTGGGCCGGGCCGTTCAGCAGGCGGTCGAGGTCGAGCTGCAGCTGCACCTGGGGCACCACCGCGTCGGGGGCGGTCTTGCCGTAGGTCATGCGCTCGATGACGGCCAGTTCGGCGGGGGTGAAGGTGCGGCTCTGGCCCTGCTCGGCGGCCAGCGCGGAGTACAGCGTGTCGGTGGTGCCGTAGCCCTCGTTGCCCACCGAGCCGCGGTTGGCCACGTAGTCGGCGATGAACTGGCCCGAGATCAGGTCGTCCATCGAGCGCTTGCCGTTGACCAGGTCGATCAGGTCCTGCGAGTACTTGTAGTACGTGATGAGGGGCGCGCCGTAGATGTGGGCGATGCCGTGGAAGATCTCGCCCGTGTCGGGGTCGGCCACCGAGGGGCCGTAGCCCAGCGGGCTGGCCGCCTGCTCTTCCTCGATCCAGTAGAAGAAGCTGTAGCGGATGTCGCCGTGCTTCTTCACGGCGTAGGGCTCGCGGACCCACTTCTTGCACAGGTTGTCGATCTGCTGCGTGGCCTTGTCGACGAAGGCGTAGCGGCAGTCGTCGAGCAGCGCCTTGCGGTCGGGGCTGGACCACGGCAGCTCGGCCTGCTCCTTGGTGCACCCGTCGCCCGAGAACACGTTCTCGCAGGCCACGAACATCGAGGGCAGGGCGTTCTTCTTGACGCGCACGGCCGCGACCACGGCCTGGTCGTCGTCGGCGGGCATCCAGCCGACGCAGTAGCCCTGGCTGTTGTAGTTGTAGCAGGTCACGTCGGTGCGCTGCCCCACGGGCACGATCGTGACGCGCTGGTCGCCGCTGCCGACGGCCGAGTAGTCGGTGGCCTCGAGGTAACCGAGCTTCTTGGCGCGCTGCGAGCCGTTGACGGCCACGTCGACGACCGAGCCGGCCTCGATGGCGTTGACGAAGCGCAGGCCCTGGGGGCTCCAGGTCGAGGCCAGGTGCACCAGCTTGTCGCCGCCGCCGTAGACGAACAGGTGGTTCTCGCCGGCCTTGATCTCGACGTAGGACACCGAGGCGAGCTCGCTGCCGCCCGCCACCACCTTGAAGTGGCTGAAGCGCGGGTCGAGCATGGCGTAGTCGGTGCCGTTGGTCGCGGCGTCGAAGGCCACGCCCGTGAGGAGCGTCTTGGTCTCGTTGTCGGCGCCCACGGCCACCAGGTCGACGGCCTGGCCGCCCGGCGCGGCGTTGACGAGGCGCACCGCGGCCTTGGCAGGATCCTTGGCGCCGTAGTTGTTGTCGATCAGGTAGAGGGGCTTGGCCTTGTCGCCTTCCTTGACGAACACGGCCGTGTGGGCGCGCTGGCGCAGGGTGTCGGTGGTGTAGAGCGCGCCGTCGGCCCGGCAGAACCCGCCGCTGCACGACTGGCCGTAGAAGCAGGGGTTGTCGGCGTCGCAGGGGGTCTTCTTCTTGCACAGGCCGCCGGTGCAGTCGGCGTTGTCGCCGCACTCCTCGGCCGCCGCGCAGGGCGTGGGCTCCTCGGTGGGCAGGTAGTCGTCGAACAGGGCCGACTGGTTGCAGTCGGCGTTGGTCTCGCAGGTGCGCAGATCGTACTGGCCCAGGCCGTCCCAGTACTGCATCCAGGCCACGGTGTCGCGGAAGATGTCGTCCCACTGGTCGGCGGCCTCGTAGGCGTCGTGCAGCAGCTGCTTGGGGTGCTCGGCCGACAGGTGGTAGACGATGGGCCGGGGCGTGCGGGCTCCCACCGGAACGATCGCGCGCGTGACGCACGTGCCGGGCGTGAACCACTCCTCCTGCTGGCAGAACTCGCCCTTCGCCTCGTCGCAGTCGCTCTTGTACAGGCAGGGCTTGCCCACGTCGTTGCCGTCGGCGTCCTTGACCAGCACGTCGCCTTTGACCTGCCGCGAGTGCTCCCAGATGTTCCAGCGGTTGATGAGGCTGACCTTGCCGTGGTAGGTCAGGCCGTAGTCCTCGCTGTAGCCGTAGCGCTCGGTCAGGAAGTAGCCGAACAGCTCCTGCTGGTCCCAGTTGGCGTAGTTCCAGGGGATGTAGTCGCTGTTGACGGGCGCCTTCTTGAAGGCGTAGCGCACCTTGATGACCGTGCCGACGCACTCGTAGGGCTCGGCGGTGTAGATGCTGCAGGCCTCGGGCGCGTCGGGCTCGACGTAGTAGCGCAGCACGTAGTCCATGTAGTCGGGCGTGAAGTTGGGCCGGTCGGGGTTGTCGGCCTCGAACTCCTGCACGTAGTAGCTGATGGACGTGTTCTTGGTGGCGCCGGCCAGGAAGGTGAAGTCGGACACCAGGTTCTTGGCCCAGTTCACGCGGATGTAGTCGCGCTCGTACCACTTGCGGTCGGTGGTGTTCTCCTCGATGACGTTGGTCTGCTCGCCGGTCGAGGCGTTGTACTGGCGCTTGACGTCGAACTGGCTCTCGATCTCGAAGGCGGCCACGGGGTTGCCCGTGTAGACCTCGACGAACGGGTGGGCGGTGTCGGCCGGGTTCCAGTAGTTGCGGATCTGCCGCCTCTGCCACTTCTGCTCGGAGCCCTCGACGTACTCCACCACCGGGTAGGCCACCAGCATGGTCTCCTGGATGTCCCACATCAGCTTGCCGGTGGTGCCGAAGGGCATCTCGCCGATGAACGTGACCGCCGACGGTTGCGGCGCGTCGAGCACGGTGGCGGTGGAGTACCACACGCCGCCGAACTGCGACTTCTTCAGCTTGTTCATCTGCGTGCGGTCGATGTCGCCCACCTGCTCGGCGCACCCGGCGGCCAGGAGCGCGAGCGCGAGGAGAACGAGGCCAAGCGTGTGTTGCAGCTTCATCTTGCTTCCTCCTTAGAACATGACCACGAGGTCGAGGAACAGCGACGTGTAGTTGTTCGCGAGATCCCAGAAGTTCAGGAACGGCACGCGGAACCCGCCGTTGTCGGCCGTCTTGGGCGGCTGGTAGCTGGAGATGCCGAAGTTCATGTAGAACGGACCGGCCACCTGCCAGAACAGCTCGACGATGCCCGTCTCGACGTCGCGCCGGCCGCGACCCGCCTTGGCGCTGGCGGCCTTGAGCTCGTCGTCGGGGTAGGAGCGGTAGGTCCACGAGTTGGTCAGGCTGTACTCGATCCACAGCGTGAGGTCGTGGCCGAACGAGAAAGTATTGCTGATGTTCCACGTGAAGTACGCGCGGTTCGTGACGGCCCACTCGACGTTGTTGCCGCCCACCGCGATGAGGTCGGCGGCCAGTTCCTCGGCGCCGCGCAGGCGGGCGACGGCCACGGGCGTGCCGTCGGACGTGGAGACCACGGGGCTCGTGTAGCGGTTGAAGTTCTTCTGGACGCGCAGCCAGTAGTTGAAGGAGCACGTCCCGAAGGGCCACACCACCACCAGCGAGGGCCGGACCGCCGTGATCATGGTGCGGAACTGGCTCTGCTTCGACGTGGGGAAGAGCACGTCGAGGTTTCCGGCCAGGTTCAGCCCCCCCACGACGGGGACGTCCTTCGGCACGCGGTAGAACGAGCCGTAGGCCGCCGTGAGGATGAAGTCGGAGAGGGTGACCTCGCGGTTGATGGTCGTGGTGGAGTCGGCGTTGGACACGAACTCCTTGGAGATGTCGATGCGCGCACGCAGCGAGAACAGGTCGGTGAAGTAGTACCACGGCATCGCGACGAACGTCATGCTGTACGAGGGCTTGCGCTCGTACGGGTGGTCGATGAACGTGCCGGCACCCAACGAGTGTTCCAGGAGGAAGTAGCCGCCGAGCGGGAACGTCTCCTTCCGGGAAGCTGCTGTGCCGGACGCGTCGACGGCGTGCGCCGGTCCGGGTGACGCCGCCAGCGCCGCCAGGGCGCCGATGAGGAACAGGATCGACCGTCTTGTCACGGGCTCCTCCTGCTGGACGGGGACCCCCCGTGGGGGCAATTCGCGGCACCATACGACGCGCCGGGGCGGGCCGTCAAGGGGCGAATGCGCCTTGGCGACGGGGGATTCCGGCGGATCGTCGGGCCCGTCCGGGCGCGATCGGCGCGGCGATTGGGGTGGAGCGACCCGCCACCCGGAGTTAGTATCTTGACGCTCGACGAGGAGGACGATCATGCGGCGCACGATGCTGGGGCTGGTGCTCATCGCGCTGGGGACGGCGACCACGGCCCGGGCCCGACCGGCCGAGCTGGCCGAGCCCGTGCAGCGCGTGCTCTCCGATTACGTGCACGCCTGGTCTACGTTGAACCCCTACGCGCTGCAGGCGTTGGCTGCGCCGGGGGCGCCCGTGTTCCGCGACCTGGTGCTGTCCGACGAGCTGGACGGGCTGAAGGCCAAGACCGTGCGCGTCGAGGACGTGCGCCCCCTGGGGCGCGGGCAGGTGGCCTTCCGCGAGGTGCACGAGAACGTGCTGCGCGGCGGCACCCTGGTCGAGGTCACCCTGGCGGTCGAGCTCACGTTGGCCGAGGAGCGCGGGCAGTTGGTGATCCGCGAGCGCGTGGCCCGCACCGTGCCGCCGGTTTCTCCCGCGCGCGACCTGGCGGCGGCGGCGGCGCTGCTCGACCAGGGGCGGGCGAACGAGGCGCTGGTGGCCCTGCAGCGGGTGCTGCCCGAGCTGGCGGGCCGGCCCCTGGCCGAGGCCGAGGGGCGCTACCTGATCGGGCTGGCCTTCCGCGACCTGGCGCGGGCCGACAAGGCGCGCGAGGCGTTCGACGCCGCGCTGGCGGTGCACCCGGCCTTCCCGTGGGCGCTGAACGCCCTGGCCGAGCAGCACGTGCTGGCGGGCGAGGTGCAGAAGGCGCTGGCGCTGCTCGACCGGTCGCTGGCGGCCGAGCCGGGGCAGGACGCGGTGCGCACCCTGGCCCTCATGCTGCGCACGGCGTTGCAGGCCGGCACCGAGGCCGAGGTGGCGCGCCTGCTCACGCCCTGGCTGATGGGCGAGGTGCGCGCCCCCGAGCAGTTGGCGGTCGAGCGTTTGTCCAAGGCCGGCGAAGGTCCGGCCGCCGCCTCGCTGAAGGCGCTCCTTCACCTGCAGGCCGACCAGCCCGCGCTCGCGCGCGAGGTGCTGCTGGTGTCCGAGACGCGGCACCACGACGATCCCCTGACCCAGTGCCTGCTGGGCCGCGCGTGGCTCTCGCTGGGCCGCCCCGACCGTGCCATCAAGGTGCTCGACGACCTGAAGGAGCCCCCGGCGGGCTGCGAGGACGTCCCGCTGCTGCTGGCCCGCTCGTACGACGACGCCGGCGACGCCAAGCGGGCGCTCGACGCCTACGAGACGCTGCGCGGCGCGACCCGCCACGAGGGCCTGGCGCTCGTGCGCAGCGCGCGGCTGCTGCTCCGCACGGGCCGCGAGGCCGAGGGCCGGGCCGCCCTCGACGCCGCCCGCCGCGTGCCCCTGTACCGCACCGAGCGCGTGCTGCTGCACGATCTGATGGTCGAGAACGGCTACGATCCGCTGCGGTGACCCGCCGTCCTTGACCATTCGGCGAAGGGCGCTAGTATCAATCTGGACCGTCTAGCCAGGTGAGGCGACCATGCCCCGAAGCTGGCAGCTCCAAGATGCCAAGAATCGCCTGTCCGAGGTGGTCGAACACGCCCTGGCCGGCGAGCCGCAGACCATCACCCGACGCGGGAAGGACGCCGTCGTGGTCGTGTCGATCGACGAGTTCCGCCGCCTGACGCACGCGGGTGGCAGCCTGCTCGAGTTCTTCCAGAGCTCGCCCCTGGCCGGTGTCGAGCTGGACCTCACGCGCGCGAAGGAGCCGCCCCGCGAGGTGTCGCTGTGAAGGCCCTGCTCGACACGTGCGTGGTCTCCGAGCTCGCCAAGCCGCGCCCCGACCCCGGCGTCGCGGCCTGGGTCACGGCAGAGGACGAGGCCGATCTGTACCTCTCGGTCCTCACCCTGGGCGAGATCCGAAAAGGGGTCGAGCGGTTGCCCGACGCGCCCCGCAAGGACGTGCTGCGGGCATGGCTCGAAACCGACCTGCCGGCCCGCTTCCGCGGGCGCGTCCTCGCCGTCGACGCCGCGGTGGCCGACACGTGGGGCCAGATGCTGGCCAGGTCGACCCAGACGCTGCCGGCCGTCGACAGCCTGATCGCGGCGACCGCGCGGGCCCACGGGTTGGTCGTGGTCACGCGCAACGCGACGGACTTTTCGCGGTGCGGGGTCGAGGTGGTCGATCCGTGGAGGGCGTGACTACACCCGGCGCAGGAACGGGTTGCGCACGGTTACGCCCTCGATGGTCTGGCCATCCTGAAGGTCTTCGGTGCAGATTTCGGTGCACCCCCCCGATCGCGCCGCCGCTACAATCAGCGCGTCCCACAGCGAGATGCGGTACTTCGCCACGAGGAGCAGGGCAGTGTCGAGCTCGGCGAGGCCCTCTTCGACCACGTCGAACGTACGTAGCTCGTTGATGATTCGGCACGCCGTGGCATGGTCGGCCGGTTCGGCGGCCCGCCGGGTGGCGACGACGTAGAACTCCTTCAAGACCTGCACGCTCAACACGCCACGTCGTTCGTCGAGCAGCGTCGCCACCAGATTGCGAGCCGCGGCGTGTCGGGCCGGATCGCTGCGGTCGAACGCGTAGACGAGCACGTTGGTGTCGAGGAAGACCTTACCGGGCATGCAGATCCTCGCGGGTCCACCGCTGTTCGCCCACCCGCAGGGGCGCCTCGTCCATCAGCGCGAGCAGGCGCGTCCGCGCCTCGGCCCTGGATTCGCAGGCCTCGACCAGCTGCGTCAGGTGATCCCGAACGAGGCGGTTCACGGTGGTGCGCTGTCGGGCCGCCACGACGCGAGCCCGGCAGAGCAGGTCGTCGTCGAGAGAGAGCGTCAGGTTGTGCGAGGCCACGGTCACCTCCACGGATTACGTGGAACACGGTTCCTGTGTAAACGGTAGCGCCGATTTCGGGCCGGGTCAACGGTCTACAGATCGATCTGCTCCAGCCGATCGAACGGCGCGCCGAAGAAGCGATCGGCCGCGCGCTGGAAGCGCTCGGGCAGGTCGGTCATGGTGAAGCGCCGGGTGCCGTCCTCGGTGGCGGGGTTCTTCAGGCCCTGGGCGGCGAGCAGCTCGACCAGGTCGGCCGTGACCGTGGTGGCCGAGTCGACCAGCGTGAGGGGGCGGCCCAGCACGCGGGGGGCCTCCTCGGCGATCTGCTCGCGGAACAGCGGGTAGTGCGTGCAGCCCAGCACCAGCGTGTCGACGTTGGTGTCCTCGAAGGCGCGGCAGTAGCGCCGGATGACCAGGCGCGCCACGTCGGTCTCGATCCAGCCCTCCTCGGCCAGGGGCACGAGCAGGGGGCAGGGCTGCTGGAACACGCGCGCGGCGGGGTCGAGGGCCAGGATGGCGCGCTCGTAGCTCTTCGAGCGGATGGTGCCCTCCTGGCCGATGACGCCGATGCGCCGGGTGACGCTGGCGTTGACGGCCGCGCGGGCGCCGGGGTCGACCACGCCCAGGATGGGCAGGTCGAAGCGCTCGCGCAGGTGGGGCAGGGCCACGGCCGAGACCGTGTTGCAGGCGATGACGATGGCCTTGACGTCCTGGGCCACCAGGAACTCGACGCAGCGCTCGGCGTAGCGCCGGATGGTGTCGTCGGACTTGCTGCCGTAGGGCAGGCGCGCCGTGTCGCCCAGGTAGCGCAGGTGCTCGGTGGGCAGGCGCCTGGCGATCTCGCGGGCCACGGTCAGGCCGCCGATGCCAGAGTCGAAGATGCCGATGGGGGCGCGGGGGTCGTGCACGGTTCGGGCCTCGGGCGTAGACCAAGCGTGGCTGGAACGATACGGCGGGGTCACCGGTTCCGCAATAGCAGGAAGAGGCGGTGCCCGCGGCGATCGATCAGGAAGAGGATGCTGGCCGCGTCCTTGTTCTCGTCGAGCAGGCTGAAGAAGCCCTCGGCGTCGGCCACCTGCTTGCGGTTGAGCTCGAGCACGAGATCGCCCCGGCGCACGCCCGCGAAGGCGGCCGCGCCCTGGGGATCGAGGCTCTCGACCACCACGCCGTGGTCGTAGGCGGCGTTGGGCTTGTCGGCCGCGTCGGACACGCTGAGGCCCAGGCGCTCCTCCAGCTGCTTCCGGTCGGCCTGGCCGGCGCCGCGCGCCTTGCCCACCTCGACCGTCAGGGCCTGCTCGCGGCCCTCGCGCCAGATGGTCAGCTCGAGGCGCTTGCCGAGCTTGGTGAAGCCGATGGTGTTCTTCACCTGGCTCGCGTCGCGCGCCGGCTTGCCGTCGATGCGGACGATGAGATCGCCCGACCTGACCCCGGCCTTCTCGGCGGCGCTGCCCGGCAGCACCTCGCTGACCAGCACGCCGCCCTCGCCCGCGTAGTCGAAGTGCTTCTTCAGCTCGTCGGTGACATCCTGGATCATCACGCCGATCTGGCCGCGCTCGATCTTGCCGCCGCTGACCAGCTGCGCCATCACGGCCTTCAGCATGTTCGCCGGCACCGCGAAGCCGATGCCCATGTAGCCGCCGCTCTGGCTGAAGATGGCGGTGTTCATGCCGATGGCCTCGCCCCGCAGGTTCACGAGTGGGCCGCCGGAGTTGCCGGGGTTGATGGCGGCGTCGGT
>Ga0233425_10007743_pt1 | contig 14840 bp, 10 predicted proteins | sample Watercolumn_Towu_2_FD_181712 | JGI IMG/M metagenome (GOLD analysis project Ga0233425, IMG submission 181712) | Freshwater microbial communities from Lake Towuti, South Sulawesi, Indonesia - Watercolumn_Towuti2014_140_MG | ecosystem: Environmental > Aquatic > Freshwater > Lake | place...
ACGACTGATCGAGTGTCATGCGAACAAGTGATCGGGTGCGATGCGAATTACTGATCGGGTGTTATGCGAATAGGTGATCGGGTAAAATGCGAATGAGTGATCGAGTGCGTGCGAATATGCAAGCTATTGCAGAATATGATGTTTATGCACGCCAGGTACTTAATTCTCCCGATGCGAGAAATTTTATAGAGAGTGTATATAATCGAGGAAGCTATGATGGTATTAATCCATCACAAGCGTATCAGACTGGAAATCAAGCAATAGCAGATAAAGGAGGCAGTATAGCAAGTGATTATCAAACACAAGCAAAAAGTATAGCAGCTCAAGCAAAAACAAGCGGAGCAGGATTTGATACGGGAAAATACGACCAAGCAAAACGCGATGTTCAAACGGGGCAGCAAAACGTTAATACGCGTTTGCAAGAAACACAATCGGAGCTGAAAGATTCGTATAGTTCAGCACGAAAACAATCTCAAGAAGCGATTGAGCAAGGGGCAGATAAAGCAAGTAATTCACCAGTTAGTAATGGGCTTATGCCAATAGTTCGTCATCCGGTTGATGCTATTACCCATCCGAGTCGTACGCTTTCAAATGCGACAAATGCGGTAAATATAGAACCTAATTTTGTTGATAAAATAGAGAAAGGAGATAAATGAGGTGAATACAATGAAATATCATAAGTTTATTATTTCGGTTTGGTTGATGATTTTTACATTTTGCACAGTGAATTGTTTTGCTCAGATTTCTGATGCTGATAATTCTTTCTTGGTAAATTTAAAAACTGAGAAAACTCCGCAAAAGATGGAAAAAACGAAAGAGGCAAAAGAAGCAAGAGAAGAAAAATCTATATTTGTTGATCCAATACCGCGAGTAGACGTAGTTAAACTGTATAAAGAAGTACATCCTAATACAATCAGTTTTGATACACAAAAAGAAACTAATGAATTCGAAAAAAACTTACAGAGAAATAGTAAAGAGTTCGAAGCATCTTTGCAGAAAGAGCAGGAATTAACAAAAGAAGTACATCGGCAGAATGAACGGCAGAAAGAGTATCTAAAGCACCTAGAGCAACATCGAACCGGTTTGATATTTAGTTTAATAGGAAAAGCTTTCAATGCAGTTATTGGTTTTTTTACGTTAGTAATTTTCATCACTTTTTTTGTTTTTCTTATAAAATCTATTGTTAAACAGCATAGAAGATATAAAGAACAAATGATAAATCGTAAGTTTGATTTTAATCCAAACTGCAATAAATATGATACATATAATGCAAACCAACCACAGTCCAGTGCCTATAAGAGTGGCTCGGAAGATTATGAAGCTTCACATAGACGCGATGAGAGTGGGTGTTACGGTATAAATCCAGCAACTGGATTGCCGTTAAGATCACCTGGAATTGACGTTGCTGGAAATCCATTGGGTCCAAGTAATTTTTCTTCATATAACGACATGTTTTCGCAGAATACTACGATTACGCATAATAGTGATACAAATTTGTGATTTTCATTTTTCTGTTTTTTTATTAAAACATAACTAAATATAGTTGGAGGTGGGTTATGAAGGCAGTAAAAACAAAGGCAGCGAGGATGATAAAAATAGAGTTTTTTCTTTTATTTTTTTTATCATTACTTATTTTTAGTATTTCAGTAACATACTCTTCTAATTCTTCTGTAAATGATTTAATAAGTAAAGCTAGAGCTAATTATGGAATTACTTGGCCCATAACAGCGACTTTTAGCTCGATTGTTTATGATGATTGGCAAAAACCAAGTAAACCCTTACCGAAAGGTTGGTCTTATTTTATTCCATTATCGACCAATTTACAAATAGGCGGATATTATGCAGAATCATTTATTGAATGTGAAGTAGTTCCTGGTACTGATGTTAAATTATGCTCAATTGTGATTGCTCATAGGGGAGTAGTGCCAGCGCTTTGGAGTAATAAATATGAGGCATTTCTTACGTTTTTTAATTCAACGCCTGATTATTATTACAATGCCATAGCATATATTGATCAAGTCCGAAAAACTGCTAAAGCTCAATATCCTGACGCTTCTTTGATGTATTATCAAACAGGACATTCTTTAGGAGCTTTAATTGCCGAATTAACTACTGGTTCAACAGTTTTTGATGGAGTAAATACTGAAGTTTTTGATAGTCCGGGAGCGTTAACTATTATCCGTAATATGATGGATGCAAAGATACTTCCATCATCGGCCTTAACGATGACAGCAATTTGGACGACTTATGATTTTTCTGGAGCGAATTTAATTAATACAACTAATCCCCAAATTAAGCCGCCACATGGAGAGCAAATTGGTAATTATGAGTTTAATCATGAAGATTTTGCACAAGCTGGATTACCGTTGGATACCTTAGGATCTCCTGGGTTATTATATTTTTGGTCGGGTTATACGACAAACCAACATCATATAGATAATTTTTATTATCGATGGAACAAAGGAATTAAAGGGAATGAAAGCAAATATGGTGTTAACTTAAAAAACAGTAATGATGTTCTTTGGCCAAGTGGTTGGAAAGAAGCTTATGCTTATTATACTGGATATAAGCTCAAACCGAGATTTGATTATTGGAGCGGGATGGTAGATTATTTATGGCAGCATAATCCAGATTTACATAAAACTTATCAAGATGAACATGATTTCTTCATGTATTTTATAGCTAAATTACCTTCAGGAATGCAACAAACTCAAACAATGCATGATACTGATTTAATGAAGGATAATGGTGTAAATAATGCAAATAATTTTAATTCTAAAAAACCCGACTTTGAACACAATGTAGTTCCAGTAATACCGCCCAGACATCGAACGTGGGAACAAGTGGTTAATGATAATTATGCTGGTCAAGCTGATATGTTGAAAGCGATTTATGCAGCAGCAAGTCCGGATGAGCGGCTATATTATGTTTTAGCATGTGATGATGTTGATTTAGCAGAAAAGTTGATTCAAGAACAACATGCCAATGTAGATTATCAATATGGGGATGAGAAACTCTCATTATTACAAGTTTCAGTTATGCTTGGATTTAAGGATATGATGCAATTATTGCTTAAGTATCATGCCGATCCCAATTTGAAAGATAAAGCAGGGAATACCGCATTACATACTGTTGCTAAAGAACGGTATAACGATGCTAAGGATTATGCTGAAATTTTAATTGCAGCAGGAGCAGATCCAGAAGCGAAGAATAACGCTGGTGATACTCCACAAATGGTGATGTTCAAACATTATCCAAGCGGAACTTCGGATTTTGCTGCAGCATTGAAGAAAAGATAGAAAATAGCAACTATAAACATCTTTAGTTCTGCGAGTTAATATGATAGAAAAAAATCTTCAGCCGTCATCTCAGTATGTTACTTCTTCTAATTCCTCAATAAGAAACTTTACTCGCGGTGGGCAGATAACTTTTCATAATTTGAGAATGTTGTTCCAGATTAATAAAGCAGTAGGAAAGCTTTATTTATTTGCTTTAGTTGCATTGACTTTTGTTATGACTTATTTAATTGCTCCGCGAGAAATTATTTTAGCAGCATATTATTGGTGTTATTCTCAAGCGAGTTCTGTGCTGAATTTGCTTGGATATACTCCGCACGTGTTCGCCATACCTTATCATGGAGCGACTTATTATGAAACCCCAGAATCTTTTTTATCTCAAATCCGCTTTATAGAGAACGCTCATAGTATTTTGTATTACTTTATTGGTGGGTTTGTAATTGCCTTTATTATGAGTATGGCTATTGCAGCGGTATTTGTAAAATGGCTGATTATTCAGGGAGAAAAACGGACATCTAATCAATTTTTGCGCGGTTCAAGATTAGATACGACGGGAAATGTAGCAAAACAGATTAAGAAAGACAAACGCGCATCTGATATTTACATCAGTAATTTGCCATTAGTTGCCGGCTCGGAAACTCAACATATATTAATTCATGGAACTACAGGTTCGGGGAAAACCCAGTTAATTGCTAAACTTCTCGATCATTTGCGCAGAAGGGGAGATAAAGTTTTCTTATATGATAAAGGAGGAGTGTATACGCCGATTTATTATCGCAGCGGAAAAGATAAAATCTTAAATCCATTTGATGCGCGTTGTGAAAATTGGGATTTGTGGCATGAAGCGTTAAATGCTACCGATTTTGAAAATATGGCAGAAAGTTTAATTCCCATGCATGGAGAAACAGATCCTTTTTGGGTAAATGCTGCACGAACCATTTTTGGCAGTGCTGCTTATACGATGCAAGACGATAAAGATCGCTCAATTACCAAGCTTTTAAAATTATTGTTGACTTCAGAGCTTAAAGAACTGGAGAAATATCTTATTGGTACTGAAGCAGCGACATTAACTAGCGATAAGATCGAAAAAACAGCTATTTCTATTCGATCTATCATTACTACTTATTTAAAGTCATTAAGATTTTTACACGATTTAGATCGGGAAAATAAGTCTAAATTCTCAATTAGGAGCTGGATACATGATTTTATTAATGATCCAAATAAAAGTGATGATGGTTGGCTCTTTATTTCTTCTAATGCTGCTCAACATGCATCTTTACGACCGTTACTTTCAATGTGGTTTGCTATGGCTTCGATTACGCTTTTAAGCTTACCAGAAAACCGTGACCGTAGAATATGGTTTATTTGTGATGAATTGCCCAGTTTACACAAATTGCCTCAATTACCAGAAACAATAGCTGAAGCGCGTAAATTTGGCGGCTGTTTTGTGTTGGGAATGCAAAGTTATGCTCAATTAGAAAAAGTGTACGGACGAAATGCCGGCAGAGAAATATTTGATTTATTAAATACGCGGTTTTTCTTTAGAAGTCCAAGTGCTGATTTAGCTAAATTTGTTTCGCAGGAATTGGGCGAACAGGAAATTGAGGATATGCGCGAGAATTATTCGTATGGTGCTAATAGTATTCGTGATGGTATTTCAATCGGAACACAGCAGATGACTAAACCGATAGTTTTTTATCCTGAAATTATGGAATTGCCTGATATGAAGTGTTATGTGCGTTTACCAGCTGAATATCCTGTTACTTTGTTAGATCTTGAACTTGAACAGCGTAAGAAAATAGAAGCTGCATTTATTGCGCGTGATTTGGCAATTGATCCAGAAATGGAGGAAAGCATACAGCAAATTGAAAGAAAAGCCTTGGGTAAAGTCAAAGTACGCAAGATTGTTCATACTGAATCGGCTCTAAATGTAGAAGATGTAAATGTGTCGAATGACAACAAAGATAGCAATAATTCCATGTCAGAAAATAAGATGAAAATCAATAGGATAGAAAACAATATTGATGAAAAGATTCAAATTTAAATTAAGGGAGTTTATTACCAAAAAAATACAAAAGTACGAGAAAAATGTAAAAAAATAAAAAAGGTTTTAAAGTGCTGACTATCAATCTTATAAAAAACGCCACAGGAGCTGCTAAATATTATACAAAAGAAGATAATTATTATTTATCTGAATTTGATGCTAAAGAAGCATCCCTTTGGTGGGGTGATGGTGCATCTCGATTAGGAATCAACGGGAAAGTCACAGAACCAGAATTACAGAAAATGTTTGAAGGTAAATTGCCGAACGGAGCAGTTATCGGCTTACAAAAAGACGGCAAGATCAAGCACCGTGCTGGTTTTGATTTATGTTTTCAAGCACCGAAATCTGTTTCTATTTTAGCTTTGGATGGAGAAGATAAGCGTTTTTATAATGCTCATTTAGATGCTGTTAAAGAAACGCTTAAGATTATAGAGCGAGATTGTGCCCAAGCTAAAATTCAAAAAGATGATCAAATTAGCTTTGAAAACACAAAAAATCTTACAATTGCTTTAATTCGTCATACTGCCTCACGTAAATTAGATCTTCATTTACATACGCATGCTTTAGTAATAAATGCTACGCAAAGACAAGATAACATGTGGCGGGCGCTGGCATCCAGTAAAGTTAAATCTGATGATCAAGTAAACGGTTTTTTTGAGCGTATTTATCAAAATCAGATTTATTATGGGTTAATTTATAAATCATCTCTTGCTAGTAAAGTACAAAATTTAGGTTGTGAAATAGAAATTGTAGGGAAGCATGGAATGTGGGAAATAAAAGGCGTTCCCAAAGAAGCCCGAGAGATTTTATCTAAGCGCCGCAAGCAGATAGAAGAAAAGATCGAGCAGTTAAATTATCGTTCTTTAAAAGCAGCTGATTTAATAACTTTAAATACTCGTGATAAAAAACCAAAAGATATTCCTTTAGATGAGATTAAAAAGATTTGCAGAGAAGAGCTTGTTTTAGTGGGTTTTTCATCAAAAGAATTTCTTGCACAATTAGATAAAAGCAGGGAAGTTCAAGGAAAACAAGGGAAATTAGAAAAAGACATTATTAATGTTGGTGAAAGTATAGAAAAAATAAAAACGCATGAAGCGGAAAGGATGGGCAGAATAAAAAAAACGGTTTATGATGCGATTGAACATTTGTCTCAATATAATTTACGTCTTGATTATGCAAAAACAGCAGCACAAGCGCTAGAATTTTCGATTGGGAAAGCTAATCCTCGTGATATTACTCATGCTTTAGATGAAATACTAAGAGAAGGAGGAATTATTACTCTTGATAAATCTGGTACTGCGTTTATTACCAAGGATTTGATAGAAACCGAAAAAACAATTATGGATTTTGTTACTAAGGGGAAGGGTACAGCTTCTGCAATAGAAGCTGGGCGGGAAATTATTGATGAAACAGAATTAAGTACAGTAAAGGAAACACAAGAAGCCAAAGAATATGCGCTAAAAGTTTTACAATCAAAAGACCGATTAAGTCTAGTTAATCATCGTGGCGCAGATAATAGAGAATTTATTTCAGCAATTCTCAATGTTGCAGAAAATACGGGTAAAAACGTCCGAGTATTATCACCTAGTCGCATTATAACAAATGACATTAATCAAAATATCAAGCGCAAGCCAAGTAATTTGTGGCGATGGTTAGTATCTTTAAGCAAACCAGAAGTTGGAGAAAGTATCGCAGGGTTTAACTATAAGTACAAAGAAGAATTGGAATATTCTTTATTGCGTTTTAGACAGGGAAAAGAAGTAATTATAGTTGATGGTGCTGAAACATTGGGATGTTGTGATATGAAGACATTACTCGAACTAACCGAAAAAACCAATGCCCGAGTGATTTTTTTGAATGATCTCAGCGCCAGACAAGGATTTAAAGCGGGAAATCCAATTGAAACTTTAAAACAAGCTGGTATTGAAAGATTTAATGTTGATAGTTTTAACCGAAATCAAACTTGTACAGTTAATTTAAAAGAAGTTCAAGATGATAATAAGCGAACCAAAAGATTAGCTCGTATTTATGCATCTTGCACTTCTTCACTATTGGATAGAGAAGCAGATAGTCGTAAGCATAAAAATCTCGAAAACACAGTAGTTTTATTGAGTTCAAAGGCTCAGCTTAAAAACACAAACGAAGCCATACGTCGTGAATTACAGAATATAGGAAAGCTCTCAAGATTAGAGCATGAAGTTTCAGTGTTAAATCCGGTATATTTATCTAAGGTTGAGAGTGGTTTTGCTCAACAATATAAAAAGGGCGGTGTAATACGTTTTTACGATTCTTCTCATAGCAGGCATTATACAGATTGGAATATAGAGAGAGTTGATAAGAAACACAATATTTTAAGGTTAAGTTTATATGATAAACCGCACAAAAAGCAGTTATGGAATCCTAAAGTTCAAGAAAAGAATTTTAGGGTTTTTGTTAAAGAGACCATTTCAATTGCTGAAGGAGATAAGCTAATTGCTTCTGCTAATATGCGTTTTCTGAAGATCAAAAATGCCGATCAATTTATTGTTGAAGAAATCAATGGAGAAAACATTAAATTATTTGATGGGACGAGAACTAGAAAATTTAATTTAAAAGATTTAGAAGGATCTCATTTACAATATAACTACGCAGCCGCTCTTAGCAAATCCTCGAAAAGACAGGCAGAGCATGTTATTACGGATATCAAGGCTTATTCGTTAAATAAACCAACTTTAAATGAGCTTACAAGTCGTGCACAAAAAACTCTTACTATTTTTACTGATAATGCAGAAAGTGCGCGTAAGATGGCTGAAGTTATTCCAAACAAATTGACTGCAGCCGAAACACTTTTTAATTTTGCTGATGCTAATAATCATGTTGATAGATTAATTAGTGATAAAACCGTAACTGAAATTAAAAATGATATAGAAAAAGTAGTCACGGCTCTTGCTGCTTTTGGCAGTAAAGACAAATTAGATGAAAAAGCTGAAGAAAAGGCGGTGAATTTTGCTATAGAGAAAATTACTTCGCATAAAGCTGGTTTTACACATAAAGAGTTAGTTATTGAATCGCTAGAGCATGTCTTGCGTGAACGAACGAGTTTTCATAATCAAGATGTGACTCATGAAAAGATAATAGAGGTTATCACTCAAAAGTGTAAGTCTGGTGAGCTTGTAATGGGAAAACATTTTGAAGATGGTACTCGTTGGACTACTAAAGAGATTATTGATCTAGAGCGATTCATACTTAGTGATCTGAAAATAGGGAGAAATACAGTAGCGCCTATTTTTGATCGTGATTCTGTAGTAAACATATTAGAAAAAACGTCTTCTCCTATGCTTACTCCAGATCAAAAAAATGCTTGTTGCTTGATTGCTACAACAAAAGATAAATTTATTATGGTTCAGGGTTATGCTGGTACTGGAAAGACTACAATGTTTGCTCAAATACAGAGAATGCAGCACGATCTAAATTCTAATTTTGAGATATTAGCTTTAGCTCCGACTCATCAAGCAGTAAAAGAATTAAAGAATGTTGGTTTAGAAGCACAGACTTTAAAGAGTTTTATTGTTGGACAGAAAAGGCAAGCTGAACAACAAAAAATGCAAGAAATAAAAAAAACACAGGGGACACAAGAAACGCAAGAAATGTCGAGCATACCAAAAGAACAAAATGTAAGAGGAATACCAGAACAACAGCAAGGTCGTATGGATTTAGATGGGAAATTAATCATACTTGATGAAGCATCTATGGTATCCAATAGGGATTTCGCTGATTTTTTAAATTTAGTTCGTGATAGTAAAGCACATATTGTATTAAGTGGTGATATAGCGCAACACATTGCCATAGAATCTGGTAAGCCGTATGAAATAGCACAAAGAGCCGATATTTTAGAAATCGCGTATTTACGCGAAATAGTTCGGCAGAAAAATCCAGTGCTTAAAGAAGCAGTAGAGAATATCATTCAGGGTGATTATTCTGCTGCTTTTAACAAGATAGCAGCTGAAGATCAAAGACAGCATATTGCAAGAGATAAAAATAGTGCTTTTGCTGATTCTTTTAATGAATTAGGATGTTCAGTAGTCGAAATCGATAATAGAGCAATAAAAGTAGGGGGAAAAACTTTAGAAAAACGGGTTGCAGAGGATTTTTTATCGCGAACCCCTGAAACAAGAAATAAGACGGTGGTAATAGTGCACGCTAACGAAGACCGAAAAGTTATCACTAGCCTTATTAGAACTGGTTTAAAAGAACAGGGAGAAATTGCACCGACTGGTATTCAGATGAATTGTTTAATCCCAAAAGTTTTGACTAGTGTTGAGCATAAGTTTTCAAGTTTTTATGGTGTAGGTGATGTAGTAAAATTTGGTAAGAATTATTATCGCGTAATAGAAAATGATCAGGCTTCAAAAAGCATAGTATTAAAAGATGAGGCGGGAAGGATAAAGTATTTCTATCCCGAGAAATATGCTGATAAATATAATATTGAGCTTTATGAGCATGCTAAGGAAGAGCTGGTAGTTGGTGATGTTATTAAATTTACCAAGACAGATAATGAGCATAACCGTTATGCTAATGCTGAATATCGGGTTAAAAAGGCGGACGGGAATAAAGTAGTAATTGAGAGTATAGGTAAAATAGGTAAAAATGTTAATGAAAAAAACGGGGGAAATGGAAAAAATAATGGAAGTAAAGATATTGTTTTAGATGCTAAAAAATTAAAAGATGCACACTGGGATTATGCGCATACTGTAACGGGTTATGGTATTCAGGGTGGTTCTAAAACGTATGGAATTGATTTTGAGGTAAGTTATCACAAAAATCTAGCTAGTCAGCGCAGTTTTTATATTGGTACAAGCCGTGCCATTCAGCACTTAATCATATACACTAATAATAAAGATAAACTGCTTGATCGTATTTTATCTAATAAGGGCGATAAATACGCGGCTCTTGAAGTTACCGGAGAAATAGCCCCATTAAATATGCACAGTAAGCAGGCAGATAAGGACTTAGCTGCTAATGACAAGAATATAGAAAATATAGAAAACAAAAAAACGAGCGAGAATCGTTCGCAGTTTTATGATGTTAGAGAAATTGAAGGATTGCTGAAAAACTCTGTTGGACCTTTTGTTGAAAAATTGTTAGGTAAGCCCAATCCCAAGTTATCTTCTCCAAATGAGTGGCGTTATGGCAATAAAGGAAGTCTTGCGATCAAAATAGACGGAGAGAAGAGAGGATATTGGTATAATTTTGAAACAGGAGAATCGGGTGGCTTGTTATCATTATTGCAGAAAAATATGGGCTTATCATTTAAAGATGCGTTGCAATATGCTGCTAATGTAGTTGGTATCGGGAAAGATTCTGCTATTAAAGATAGTGAGAATATACTTATTAAGCATAAGGAAGACGATGAAAATCAAGTAAAAACTGATAAAAACGATGAAAATAAAAAAACCAATGAATATGCTAAGAAATTAATAGCGGGAAGTTTACCTATTACTGGAACAATAGTTGAGAAATATTTGAAAAAAACCAGAGGTATTGTTGACGTAGATAGCCCAGATATTAGATATCATCCAAAGGTTTTTACTGATAAAAACGCAAAAGAAAAGTATCTTCCGGCAATGTTATGTTTTGGTAGAGATAAGAATGGAAATGTCCAATGTGTTCAGGCAACCTATTTGGATTTTAATACGGCAAATAAAGCAGATATAGACGTAAAAAAGCGAACTTATTCTTCTCCTTCTGGTGCTGCAGTACAACTTAAAGCTCTTGAAGAATCTGCGAAAACTAGCAAAAATGACAGGATAAGTTTTATAACTGAGGGAATAGAAACCGGTTTAAGCGTTAAAGATGCGGTTAAGAAACTTAAAAATAGTGATGTTTTTGCAACGCTTGGTAAAACTAATTTCTTACGCATTTCAACGGATAATCTTGGGCAGAAAGTAATATTTTGTTTAGATAATGATGGCGAAAAAACATTTACAGATGCGGTTATCCATAAAGCTGCACAAAAATTAATTGATTCAGGAAAGGAAGTTTTTATTGCTTTTCCTGAGCAAACCAACGATGGCAATAAAGGAAAAAATGCAAAGATAGACTTTAATGACGTAGCTCGTTCAAAAGGAATTCCGGCAGTTAGAGAACATTTGAATAATGCAATTTCGTATAAAGAATGGCAGGGCAGTATAGCTAAAATTTTGGAGAAAAATGAAAAAATCAGCAGCCAAGCGATAATGAATATTGTTCATAATGAGCAAAAGAATGATGTAATAATGTTGAATAACATCAAGAACATTACTTCAAAAAATACTGAAGTTAGCAAATCTGAAATACTCCGCATGGGAAAACTGCTTGATTCAGAAAAGATGGTAATACAAAAAAACAATGAGTTAAATAAGCAGAATAAGCAAAATATTCAGAAAGATTTAGCTAAGGCTGAAAAAGAAATTTACTAATCTTTACCAATATAACCGGCTATATATGATTGTACATTTTTTTTAATTATGTCCAAAGTATCGTTTATTTTTTCACCATCTTGCTGAGATTTTTCATTACGAACACAAGCGTAAACATCGGCAAGAATTGTGAGAATTCTTAACAAATATTCGGTATGTTTTGCGATAAGTTCTTGTCGTTTTTCTTCTTCTTTATTACCTTTTCCACCATGAATTTGTTTAACATTGTATCCAATTTCTATTAATTCAGCTGCTAGTTTTGATAAAGATTTTTTATTATTTTCTCCCATTTGTTTTAAGTTTTTAAGTAGAGAGTCATCAATAAAAGTGACTAATCTTGGCATAAAATTCACCTGTAATTTTAATTATGTAATATGTTTTTGATTAATAAAAAATCATTTTAAAAATTTTTTATGATTACAATGTATTATACACTAAATAGTGCTCAGTAGTAGTGCATAATTAGGCACTATAGTGCAATATTAGGCATTAATTATGCACTAATTTTTAGTAAAATACCCTATTTAGTGCCTAAAATAAAGTATTATTTTTACAAAAAATCAATTTTTGCCTATTTAGTGCTGCACTATGCACTAAATATTGCATATAGATTTTTTTTGGCAAATTAACAAAAAATATTTTTTATTAATTTTATTTTCATAATCAATGAGTTATTAAAAATGTCACAGGTGACGAGGGGTGTGCTATCTTTGGAAGAATCAGCAAGCATCACATTATTAGTTACATTAATATTATTTGTTTTTTTAAATTACGTAAATTTGGTTTTTTACCAAGAATTTTTAGCAAAATTTTTAGAGAAATTTTGTTGGCAAGATGAAATATTTTTGACAAAATTTATAAGATTAATTTATTTGGTATTTACAATAAAAATCCACGAGGTAAATTTTATGTTATTAATTAAAAAAACTTCAAAAAAAGAATCTGAAAAATTAAAATTAACTGTTGATGCAGAGTTATTAGCTAGAGTACAAAAATATTGTGATTTAGGCGAAATAGAAGTTAATGATTTTTTTGTTCAAGCGGCGGAATATATTTTAAAAAAAGATAAAGAATTCAGGAAATATGAAGAAGGAAAGGGCAAGAAATAGTTATTTATATGAGTTTAAACGCAGTTTAATAAGCGCTAATTTTATTATTAGCCAAGTATATAGTCAGAGCTATTTAGTCAGTATTGGCGTTTTTATTTCTTTTATGCTTAATATATTGAAAAGTATCTAGCACGCAAAATAAAATGGCTGTTAAAGCACAAATTGATAGTACGCATATATTAGCGTACAAAGAGCTTATTTTATGTTCGTAAAAAAAACGTTCCCACGAACCAAAGAAAAAGCCAAGCATAAAGATAGCTACTAAAATGGATATGGATAACAAGATGTAGCATTTCATATTTTTGGAAAGCAGGCAGAAAATATTAGCAACTATAAATAATATTGCTGCTATAAAAAGACCTGATATTAAAAAAAATACGATCTCAAAACCGCACCCAGCCTTGCAACTCGCGTCTTTAGTGCCTGTGCATGCGTGCATACAAAAGAGCGTAGTTAATGGAAATGGAAGAATGCAACTAATCACAGCTCCTAAATGTAGCAGATATGCTATGATATTTTTTGAAAAAAATTTTGGCGAAATTATAAGGATGTTTTGATTAGAATGAGTCATTAAATTATTCTGCATATTGTGCTATTATTTTTAAATGTTGAATTACATTTTTTGTAATCAATAACATTTTTGGTTTTTCAGCGCTAAACTCTATTGTATATTATAAATAGAATTTATTAGGTAAACAAATTTAATAGTAATTTATAATCGGGGTGAGGAAATATGAAAGTATAAAACAAACTTTATTACAAGGTGTCCGAGAAGCGGTCGAGTATGCTTCTGAATATAAAGAATCTTGGCAAGATATTTTCGGGTATAAAATACACGAAATAAAAGTTCCTTCATGTTTTAAAATTAAGGATGATTTAGGTGGAAATGATCAAGTGCAAACGGATAAGAGGTAAAATACATTATAATAATTTTTTATGATTCCATTTTATATAAATGATGTATCAATAGAATGTATAAATCATGCGGCAATTACGTATCAAGTGCCAGCTACTGTGATAATTTCGGTGTTAAAAATGGAAGGGGGAAAGAATGGTTCAGCAAATCGCAATAAAGATGGCAGTTATGATTATGGACCAATGCAGGTAAATTCGAGGTGGTTAAGAACAATTACTCCTTATGGTTATACGCAAAACGACATTCAATTTAATCCTTGTATAAACGTTGAAGTCGGGGCTTGGATTTTAAGACAAGGTATTTTTGAGGGTAAAGATTATTGGAATGGTGTAGGGAATTATCATTCCCACACGTCAACTTTAAATGAGCATTATCATTTTAAAGTAAAGTATTATTACAATTGGTTAAAACAGTTACTGTCTCAGGAGTTCAAAAAAACAGAAAGGGGGGAAAGGTAAAAAATGTTAAAATTAAGCATTTTGTTTATAACTTACAATATTAAGCAATAATTTTCATAAGGATGGTTTTTTAAATCGGGAACTATCAGGAACTATCGGGAATTATCAGGAACCGTACTTATCTTATCTGATTAGGTTGGCAGAAATGTAAATATGGATGTTAAAAAACATATTTAAAAAAGTAGCGAAAAAAATATGGGAAATATCCATTCCCACAGTAAGAATATTTTCAAGAATAAAGAAATTAAAGCAATTGATGTTACAGCGTTATGTGGCACGTCTCAAAGAACCAGGAGCATAAATTAATGTATTCTTACGTGAAGATTGGGAAAATTTTAAGAATTTTTAAGAACTTTTAGGAACTTTTGAGAACCTAGTAATTCTTGCGAACTCTTGGGACGTGGAATATGACAAGAACGGTTGTTAAAATTTTTATTGGTGATGGGATAACTAAGTGGTGAAATAACCAATTGGGTAATTGCGAATAAACAGCGATAAAACAATTTGAGTTATTTAAAGTGGTTTTATAAGAATATCCAAGATGGTGAATACAGGTAATGGGAGTAGGCAAAAATAAAAC
>Ga0233425_10007744_pt1 | contig 14839 bp, 14 predicted proteins | sample Watercolumn_Towu_2_FD_181712 | JGI IMG/M metagenome (GOLD analysis project Ga0233425, IMG submission 181712) | Freshwater microbial communities from Lake Towuti, South Sulawesi, Indonesia - Watercolumn_Towuti2014_140_MG | ecosystem: Environmental > Aquatic > Freshwater > Lake | place...
GAGGAAGGAAGGCTGCCGGCCGACGAGCGCGCGCCGAAGCCGCCGGCGGCGGCGCGATAGGCTGGCTGGAAGCGGCGTCGGTCCGGTCGGAATAGGCCGGGCGCTACTGCGCGCCCGAGACCACCTGGAGCTTGCCCTCGGCCACGGCGATCCTGGCCTCGACCGCCGCGCGCTCGTCGTCGGTCTTGGCGGCGGCCAGGTCGTCGGCCAGGTCCTTGAGCTCCTGCTCGACCTGGGCGCGGTCGATCTCCGCCACCGGCATCGCGACCTCGGCCAGCACCGTCAGGCGCTCGGGCGTCACTTCGGCGAAGCCGCCCGCGACGAAGATGCGGTCGGTGACCTTGTCTTCCTCGTACACCTCGATCACGCCGGGACGCACGCCCGAGATCACCGGGGCGTGGCCGACCAGCACGCCGAAATCGCCCTCGGCGCCCGGCACCACCACCATCTCGACCTCGCGCGACAGCAGCAGCCGCTCGGGCGCTACCAGCTCGAATTCGAACTTATCGGCCATCGCCTTGGTTCCTCATCGTTGGCGCGCCGTCCTGAGGGCCCGCCGCCTCGTCCTTCGAGACGGTCGCTGCGCTCCCTCCTCAGGATGAGGCGGCGGGCGTCTCGAAGGATCACGCCGCCTCGGCCGCCATCTTCTTGGCCTTCTCGACCGCTTCCTCGATCGTGCCGACCATGTAGAACGCGGCCTCGGGCAGGTCGTCGTAGTCGCCCTTCACCAGGCCCTTGAAGCCGCGGATCGTGTCCTCGAGCTTCACGAACACGCCGGGCGTGCCGGTGAACACCTCGGCCACGTGGAAGGGCTGTGACAGGAAGCGCTGGATCTTGCGCGCGCGCGCCACGGTCAGCTTGTCCTCTTCGCTGAGCTCGTCCATGCCCAGGATCGCGATGATGTCCTGCAGCGACTTGTAGGTCTGGAGCACCCGCTGCACGTCGCGCGCGACCTGGTAGTGCTCCTGGCCCACCACGCGCGGGTCGAGGATGCGGCTGGTGGAATCGAGCGGGTCGACCGCGGGATAGATGCCGAGCTCGGCGATCTGGCGCGATAGCACCGTGGTGGCGTCGAGGTGCGAGAACGAGGTGGCGGGCGCCGGGTCGGTAAGGTCGTCGGCGGGCACGTAGATCGCCTGCACCGAGGTGATCGAGCCCTTCTTGGTCGTCGTGATGCGCTCCTGCAAGGCGCCCATGTCGGTGGCGAGCGTCGGCTGGTAGCCCACCGCCGAGGGGATGCGGCCGAGCAGCGCCGACACCTCGGACCCGGCCTGCGTGAAGCGGAAGATGTTGTCGATGAACAGCAGCACGTCCTGGCCTTCCTCGTCGCGGAAGTACTCCGCGAGCGTGAGGCCGGTGAGGCCGACGCGGGCGCGGGCGCCCGGCGGCTCGTTCATCTGCCCGTACACCAGCGCCGCCTTCGAGCCGGGCCCGTCGAGCTTGATCACGCCCGACTCGATCATCTCGTGGTAGAGGTCGTTGCCCTCGCGCGTGCGCTCGCCCACGCCGGCGAACACCGAATAGCCGCCGTGCGCCTTGGCGATGTTGTTGATCAGCTCCATGATGATGACGGTCTTGCCCACGCCGGCGCCGCCGAACAGGCCGATCTTGCCGCCCCTGGCGTAGGGCGCCAGCAGGTCGACCACCTTGATGCCGGTCACCAGCACCTGCGCCTCGGTCGACTGGTCGACGAACTCGGGCGCGGGCTTGTGGATCGGCGAGGTCTTCCTGGCCTTGACTGGCCCGCGCTCGTCCACCGGCTCGCCGATCACGTTGACGATGCGCCCCAGCGTCTCGGGGCCCACGGGCACGGTGATCGGGCCGCCGGTGTCGGTCACCTTTTGGCCGCGCACCAGGCCGTCGGTGGTGTCCATGGCGACGGTACGCACCGTGTTCTCGCCGAGGTGCTGCGCGACCTCCAGCACCAGCTTGGCGCCGCGGTTCTCGGCGTGCAGCGCGTTCAGGATCGCCGGCAGCTCGCCGTCGAAACGCACGTCCACGACGGCGCCCAGCACCTGGGTTATGCGTCCGGTCGTGTTCCTTGCGGTCTCAGTCTCAGCCATCGCTCGCTCCTGCTCGGATTCCTAGACCGCCTCGGCGCCGGAGATGATCTCGATCAGTTCCTTGGTGATCATCGCCTGGCGGGTGCGGTTGTAGTTGAGGGTAAGCCGGTTGATCATGTCGCCCGCGTTGCGCGTGGCGTTGTCCATCGCGGTCATGCGCGCGCCGTTTTCGCTGGCGTTGCTCTCCAACAGCGCGCGGAAGATCTGCACGCCGAGATTGAGCGGCAGCAGCTTGGCCAGGATCTCGGCCTCGTCGGGCTCGTACTCGTAGACCGCGAGGTCGGCGCCGGCGGGCTTCGCGCCCTCTTTGGCGCCCTCCTCGCCCGGCGGCGCGAAGGGGATGAGCTGCCGGTCGGTCACCACCTGGCTGATGGCCGATTTGAAGCGGTTGTAGACCACGTGGACCACGTCGGCCTCGCCCGTCTCGAACATGTGGACCACGCGCTGCGCCACGGTCTGCGCGCGGGTGAAGTCGATCGTGCGGCCCAGCTCGTCGCTGCCGGGGACGATCAGGGCGCCCATGTCGCGGCGCAGGATGTCGCGCGCCTTGCGCCCGACGCCCAGGATCTTGACGGTCCTGCCCTCGGCGATGAGGCGCTTGGCCTTGTTGCGCACATGGCGCGCGATCGCGCCGTTGAAGCCGCCGCAAAGCCCGCGGTCGGAGCTGACCGCGACGATAAGGTGCGTCTTGTCGTTTCCGCTGCCGACCAGGAGCCTGGGCGCGCCCTCGCTGCCGGCGAGGCTGGCCGCGAGCGAGCCCAGCATCCGCTCCATGCGCTCGGCGTAGGGCCGCGCGGCCTGGGCCTGCTCCTGCGCGCGCCGGAGCTTCGCCGCGGCCACCATCTTCATGGCCGAGGTGATCTTGCGCGTCGACTTCACGCTGTTGATGCGCAGGCGGAGGCTTTTCAGGCTCGGCATGGGCCTTTGACCTAAGTTTCCCCGGCCGGGGCTCTAGGCCGCGAACTTCTGGGCGAAGCCGTCGAGGAACTTCTTGAGCTTGTCCTCGGTGCCCTGGGTCAGCTCGCGCTTGTCGCGGATCTCGGCGAGGATGTCCGGCGCCTTGGCCTTGATCTCGGACAGCAGCTGCTGCTCGAAGCGCGTGACGTCGGCGACCGCGACCTTGTCGAGATAGCCGCGCACGCCGGCGAAGATCGCCACCACCTGCTCCTCGACCGGATAAGGCTTGAACTGCGGCTGCTTCAGCACCTCGGTCAGCCGGGCGCCGCGCGCCAACAGGCGCTGGGTCGCGGGATCGAGGTCGGAAGCGAACTGCGCGAACGCCGCCATCTCGCGGTACTGCGCGAGCTCGAGCTTGATGCGGCCGGCGACCTGCTTCATCGCCTTGATCTGTGCGGCGGAGCCGACGCGGCTCACCGACAGGCCCACGTTGATGGCCGGGCGGATGCCTTTGTAGAACAGCTCGGTTTCGAGGAAGATCTGCCCGTCGGTGATCGAGATCACGTTGGTGGGGATGTAGGCCGACACGTCGCCGGCCTGGGTCTCGATCACCGGCAGGGCGGTGAGCGAACCGCCCTTGTTGTCGTCGTTCATCTTGGCGGCGCGCTCCAAGAGGCGCGAGTGCAGGTAGAACACGTCGCCGGGATAGGCCTCGCGGCCGGGCGGGCGGCGCAGCAACAGCGACATCTGCCGGTACGCCACCGCCTGCTTCGACAGGTCGTCGTACACGATCACCGCGTGCATGCCGTTGTCGCGGAAGTACTCGCCCATCGCGCAGCCGGTATAGGGCGCCAGGAACTGCAGCGGCGCGGGCTCGGACGCCGTGGCGGCGACCACGATGGAGTACTCCATCGCGCCACTGTCCTCGAGCGTCTTCACGATCTGCGCGACGGTCGAGCGCTTCTGGCCCACCGCCACGTAGACGCAATAGAGTTTGCGCTTCTCGTCGCCCGAGGCGTTGACGGATTTCTGGTTGATGAAGGTGTCGAGCGCCACGGCGGTCTTGCCGGTCTGCCGGTCGCCGATGATGAGCTCGCGCTGGCCGCGGCCGATCGGCACCAGGCTGTCGATGGCCTTCAAGCCCGTCTGCACCGGCTCGTGCACCGAGCGGCGCGGGATGATGCCGGGGGCCTTCACGTCCACGCGGCGGCGCTCGGCGGCCTCGATCGCTCCCTTGCCGTCGATCGGGTTGCCGAGCGCGTCGACCACGCGGCCGAGCAGCCCCTTGCCCACCGGCACGTCCACGATCGCGCCGGTGCGCTTGACCGTGTCGCCTTCCTTGATCGAGCGGTCGTCGCCGAAGATCACGACGCCGACGTTGTCGCTCTCGAGGTTCAGCGCCATGCCCTTGATGCCGCCGGGGAACTCCACCATCTCGCCGGCCTGCACGCGGTCGAGGCCGTGCACGCGCGCGACGCCGTCGCCCACCGCCAGCACCTGGCCCACTTCGGCGACGTCGGCCTCGGAGCCGAAATTCTCGATCTGCTTCTTGATGATCGCCGAGATTTCGGCGGCGCGGATGTCCATGGTCAGCCAAGTCCCTTCATCGCGAGTTCGAGCTTCTGCAACCTGGTCCTGAGCGAGCTGTCGACCATGCGCGAGCCGACGCGCACGACCAGCCCGCCGAGCAGCGAGGGATCGACCTTGGTTTCGACCGAAACCTTGGCGCCCATCGCCTGGCGCAGCGCGGCGACCACCGCCTCGGCCTGGGGCTTCGAAAGCGGCGCGGCCGAGGTGACCTCGGCGGCGATCTCGCCGCGGCGGGAAGCCAGCGTGGCGAGAAACGCCCGGATCATCGCCGGCACCGCGAACAGGCGGCGGTTCTGCGCCACCAGGCCCACGAACTTCCGGGTCAGCGCGTCGGCGCCCATCCTCTCCAGCACCGCCGCCATGGCGCGGCCCTGCTCCAGGCGGCCGAGCACCGGGCTGCGGATCAGGCGCACGAGGTCGGCGCTTTGGGCGATCAGCTGATCGAGCGAGCGCAGGTCCTGGGCGACCCGGTCGAGCGCCTTGCCCTCGTCGGCCAGCTCGTAGAGGGCGGCGGCGTAACGCTCGGCCAGACCCGCCACGCCCATCGATTCGGCAGCCACGTTTCAGTGCCCGTCCTGCAAGACAGAATTTTTCCGGAAACGGCGCGGCGCGGGACGCCCGAAAACGGGCCTAACCCCTTGCCGCATAACGGCCCGGCTCCCGCGGACGACCCCCGCCCGCAAGGCGCGCGATTGCTAGCATTTCCCTTTGTGCGGCGCAAGAAGTCGGGGTGGGAAAAACCGCGGCAATCAGCCGCTGGCAAGCCCTTGAACGGTCTGGCGGATCACCTGGAACGCGCGCGCCAGGACCATCTCCTTCCAGGGCGCGGCGTCGGGGTAGAAATGCTTGCGGATCGCGGCCTTGATCGCGCGGCCCTTGGCCGTGGCGAGCTGCTCGGGCCTGACGCCGCCGCGATGCAGCCAGTGGTCCTCGCGGAACACCACGGCCCCGCGATCGCGCGGATAGGTGCCGTATTCGAGCGTCACGAAATTGAGCGCGACGCCGGGCAGCGCCCGGGCGTAGCCGAAATGCGTCAGGCCGTTGCGCGCCTGGCTCGACGTCGTGCCGCTCGCGGACTCGGTCAGGCTGTCGCCGTACCACGCCCGCGCGCGGGCGAGCGCCGCGCTGCCCAGCTCGTGGTGGCAGATCGGCTCGCCGTAGCCGTGCGGCCCCAGGCCGGTGTGGAAATCGACCCCCGCCACCTGCGCGCGCTTCGCCAGATAGCGCGCGCAGATCGCCTCGGTGGTCTTGCGCGACCAGGTCGGCCCCGCGCCGCCGTAGAACACGCCGTCGGGATGGCGGTACTGCCCGGCCGAATAGGCGGTGAAATAGGCGATGTCGCCGTGCTTGGCGCGGTAGGCCTTGAGCTTCTGGAGCGCCGCCTCGAGCACCGGCCCCTCGATCTCCCTCGGCACGAAGGCGTCGGCCAGCTCGTCGTAACCCGGGTTCTCGGGCAGGGGCTTCGCGAAATCGACGAAGTTGCGGTTCTGGTCCACGCCCTCCTCGGTCACGCGACGAAGCCATGCGAAGCCGTGCGGGTTGATCGCATGCACCAGCAGCACGGCCACGTCCGTGGGCAGCCTGCGCGCGGCGTCCGACCGCAGCCACGCGACCTGCGCGCCCGAGCCGCAGAATCCCTCGACGCCGTGCGTGCCGGAGATCAGCACCGCGACTTTTGTCGCGTCCTCGGGGCCCAACCACGCCACATCGGTCGAGAGCGCCTCGCCGTTCGGGCCTCTATTCGGGTTGTCGTAGCGCTGGAGCGCCGCGCCCGCGGCCCCTGCCGCGGCCCCTGCCGCGGCCAGGAACTTCTCGCGCGCCGCGGCGTAGTCGGCGGAGAAGGAGGAAAGGTCGAACGTCATGCCCGCAGCGCGCGCAACAGACCCTTGGGGTCGCGCCGGATCGCCATCAGCAGGGCGCGGGCCGGGCCTTCGGGCAAGCGGCGCCCCTGCTCCCAGTTCCGCAGCGTGTGCGGGCTGATGCGGAACGCCCGCGCGAACCGCTCCTGCGACAGCCCGGTCTTGGCCCGGATCGCCGCCACGTCGATGGGCTCGACCAAGCGCAGGCGCCCTTCGCGGAACTCGGTCCCAAGGTCCAGGTGCTCGGTGGCGGAATCGTCCTCGGTCGCGTAGCGCGCGATGTCGCGCTCGGTGGTCGCGCCCAGCTTCCGGCGGTCGATCCGCCCGCGGCCGAGCCGCTCAGGCTTGTACCTGACGATAGGCATCGCGCTCTCTCCTGCTGGCCGGCCGGGCGGAAATGATCCGGCGCGCCGCGCCCCGCCACGTATAGACGACGAACAAGGTATCCCCTCCGACGCGCCCGATCGCCTGGATGCGGCGCTCGCCGTATTCGCCGCGCGTGTCGTCCCGCTCCAGCGTCGGCCCCGAGAAGATTCTACAGGTGTATGCGAAATCAAAGCCGCGGCCGCGCAGGTTCTCGGCGCTTTTTTCCTCGTCCCATTCGAACAGCGCGCCGGCAGCATAGGTCAATGGCGGATGTCCGTCAATGGCTTAGCGCAGCGGCGGCGCCAGCAGCGCGTGGATCAATATCCCCGCCGCCACCGAGACGTTGAGCGACTCCACGCGCCCGCCGGGAACCGCGACCAGCTCGTGCGCCGCGCGTTCGACCGCGGGCGAAAGCCCGGTCTCCTCGTTGCCCAGGACCAGCGCGATGGGCCGGCCGTCGGGCTTCAGCGCGTCGAGCGGCTTGCCGCGCGGCGAGGCCGCGACGACGCGGTGGCGCCGGCCCAACTCGACCAGGAATCTTGCCAGCGCCCCCGGTTTTCCCTGGGGCCTCCACAGGGTCACGAACTCGAACCCGCCCTCGGCCACGCGGTAGGAGGCAGGCGACGGCAGCGCCTGCTCCGGCCGTTCCGACAACACGACGTGTTCAAGCCCTAGGAACGCCGCGGTGCGCACGATGGCGCCGAAATTGTGCGGGTTCGACACGCCGTCCATGACCAGCACGGGCAGGCGCGCCTCGGCCCAGGCGGCGATCTCGGCCGGCCCCGGGACGCGGGGCGCGCGCGGCAGGACCGCCGCGACCATGCCGCCGTGGTGCAGCGTGCCGGCGATCTTCGCCAGCTCCGCATCGTCCTTGACCGCGTAGGCGCGGCGGCGCTGCGCGAGGTGGCGGCAGATCGCGCCCGCCGCCGGCGCCGCCGCGCGGCTGAGATAGAGGCGCAGGATCGCGTCGGGGTCGCGCTGGAACAGCGCCAGGACCGCCCGCGCACCGCTCACCTTCAGCGTCTCCTCGGCGGGCGCGGCCGGCGTTTCCGGCCGTAGGCGCCGTCCGAACCCAGGTCCGTGCTTGCGCGCGCGCGGCATGGCGACACCAGAGACGCAGGCGGTCCGCGCGTCAAGGGCCGCCGCATTGACCGGGTTTCCGGCCGCCTCCTACCATGCCGTCGACAGGGGGATCGCCATGCGCCAGGACCGTTACGGCCTGCCCGTCACGACGGGCTCCGAGGCCGCGTTGGCCGCCTACGACCGCGCGGTCGCGCTGCATCTCTCCGCCAACGCGGGCGACGAACCGGCGTTCAAGGAAGCGCTCGCGGCCGATCCCGGCTTCGCCCTCGCGCATGTCGGCCTGGCGCGCAGCCAATACCTGTTCGCCCGCATCGCCGAGGCGCGCGACAACGCGAAACGCGCCGTTGAGTGCGTGGCGGCCGGTACCGACCGCGAAAAGGGCCATGTGCAGGCGATCAGCCTGGCGATCGCCGGCAATCTGCCCGGCGCGCTCGACGCCGTGCTGGGGCATGTCGCGCGCTGGCCGCGCGACGCGATGGTGCTGGCGCAGGCGCTCGGCGTCTACGGTCTGATCGCCTTCAGCGGCCGCAAGGAGCATCACGCGGAGCAGCGCGCGCTGCTCGACTCCCTGGCGCCGCGATGGGGCGAGGAGTGGTGGTTCTTGGGCTACTGGGGCTGGTCGCACGCCGAGACCGGCGAGGCCAAGCGCGGCGGCGAGCTGGTGGACCGTTCGCTCGCGCGCTACCCGCGCAACGCCCACGCCGCCCATGCCCGCTGCCATGCCCACATCGAGTGCGGCCAGCCGGACCGGGGCTACGCGTTCGTGAAGGACTGGCTGCCGCCTTACGACCCCGCGAGCCTGATGCACTGCCATCTCTCCTGGCATGCCGCGCTGTTCGAGCTGGACCTGGGCAAGACGGACGCGGCGTTCCAACGCTACCTCGCCGGCGTGCGCCCGTCGGCGTCCAGGTGCGCGCCCATGCCGACGCTCGCCGACAGCGCCTCGTTCCTGTGGCGCTGCGGCCTGCGCGGCGCGGGACCGAAGCCGTTGCCGTGGCCCGAGGTGGCGCAGTACGCGCAGCAAAGCTTTCCCAAGGCGCGGCTCGCCTTCGCCGACCTGCACGCGGCCATGGCGGCGGCCGCGACGGGCGACCGCGCGGCGCTGGAACGGCGCGTGGAAGAGCTCGAGGCCCTGTTGAAGGACGGCAAGCTGCCGCAGGGGGCCGTGGTTCCGCTGCTGTGCCGGATGCTCGGCGCGTTCGCGCGGGGCGACGACATCGAGGCGCTGCGCTGCTACGCGATGGCGCGCTCGGACCTTCCGCGTTGCGCCGGCAGCCACGCCCAGCGCGAGGTGTTCGAGGACACCGCGATCGCGGCGGCGCTGCGCGCCAAGCGCCGCGACACGGCGCGCGAGCTTTTGGAGGCACGCTTGAAGCGCCGGCCCAGCGCGCGGGACGCCGCGGCGATGGGAACGCTCGCCGCTACATGAAGCTGTAGGGATCGACGTCGACCTGCACGCGCGCGTCGCCCGTCACCGGGACTTTTGCGAGCCATTCGCGCACCAGGCCCTGCACGTCGGCGCCGCGCGGCGCCTTCAGCAGGAGGCGACGGCGATGCCGCCCGCGCAACAGGCGCAGCGGCGCCTCGGACGGCCCGAGGACTTCGACGCCTTCTCCGCGCGGCGCGGTGCGCGCGAGCGCCCGGACCGTGGCGTCGGCATGCCCGGCGTCGCCTGCCGAGACGATTAGCGCCACCAGCCGGCCGAACGGCGGCATGCCGTGGCGCTTGCGGTCGGCGGCCTCGGCCGCGAGGAAACGGTCGCGGTCGCCCGCGACCAGAGCCTGCATCACCGGATGGTCGGGATCGGCGGTCTGCACCAGCACCCGGCCCGGGCGGTCGGCGCGGCCCGCCCGCCCCGCCACCTGGTAGAGAAGCTGGAAGCTGCGCTCGGCCGCGCGCAAATCACCGCCGCTCAGGCCCAAATCGCCGTCCACGACGCCGACCAGGGTCAGGAACGGAAAGTGGTGGCCCTTGGCCACGATCTGCGTGCCGATCACGATGTCGATTTCGCGCTCGGTGACGGCGCGCACGAACTCGGCCGCCGCCTGCGGGCCAGTGATCGTGTCGCTCGCCATCACCGAGACGCGCGCCTTGGGAAACAGCTCGGACACCTCCTCGGACAGGCGCTCGACTCCGGGTCCGCAGGCCGCGAGCTCCCCGGCCGTGCCGCAGGCCGGGCAGGCTTCGGGCGCGCGCATCGCGTGGCCGCAGTGGTGGCACTGGAGTTGGCGGATCAGGCGGTGCTCGACCAGCCAGGCCGAGCATTGCGGGCATTGCAGGCGGTGGCCGCAGGCCCGGCACAGCGTCAGCGGCGCATAGCCGCGCCGGTTCAGGAACAAGAGCGCCTGCTCGCCCTGCGCCAGGGTTTCCTTGAGCGCGTCGCGCAAGGGCGGCGACAGCCAGCGCTGGCGCGGCGGGCGGTGGCGGCGCAGGTCGACCGCCTGGATCTCCGGCAGCACCGCCCCGGCGTGGCGCGCGGGCAGGTGCAGGCGGCGGTAGCGCCCGGCGTCGGCATTGACGGTGGATTCCAGCGACGGCGTGGCCGAGCTCAGCACGATCGGAATGCCGCCGAGATGCGCGCGCACCACCGCCATGTCGCGGGCGTGGTAGATCACGCCGTCCTCCTGCTTGAAGGCCTGGTCGTGCTCCTCGTCCACCACGATCAGGCCGAGATCGGGATAGGGCAGGAACAGGGCCGAGCGCGCGCCGACCACGACGCGCGCGCTGCCGTCGCCGACCGCGCGCCAGTTCAAGCGGCGCTGCTTTGCCGACAGCTCGGAGTGCCACTCCGCCGGCGGCGCGCCGAAGCGTTCGGCGAAGCGGCCGAGCCACGGCGCGGTCAGCGCGATCTCGGGCAGCAGCACCAGGGCCTGTCGGCCAGCCCTGAGCGCCGCGGCGATCGCCTCGAAATAGACCTCGGTCTTGCCCGAGCCGGTGACGCCGTCGAGCAGCGTGACGGAATAGGCCCCGCTTGCGACCCGGGCCTTGAGTTCGTCCGCCGCCGCGCGCTGGTCCTGCGACAGGGCGGGGCCCGGGCGCGTGCCGTCCGGCTGCGGCGGCGGGGCGGCGGGCAGCGCCACGGCTTCCAGCAGGCCGGCGTCGGCCAGCGCCCGCGCCACGCCCGTGCCCACCCCGGCCTCGCGCGCGAGGTCGCCCAGGGGCCGCGCCGGGCCGGCCGCGGCGAGATCCAGCAGGCGGCGGCGCTGCGGCGTCAGTTTGAATCCCTCGGGCAGGCCGGCGCCGGAGCGGCGGTAGGCGATCACCGGCCGCGGTTCCTCGAACGCCGCTGACACGCTCATCGCCATGCGCAGCACGGTGCCGGGCGGATTCAGGGTGTAGCGCGCCACCCAGTCCACGAATCGCCGGGCCACCTCGGGCATCGGCGGCAGGTCGAAGCGGTGCAGCACCGGCTTGAGCCGCGATTCGGCGATGGCGCCCGGGCCGGTCTCGCCTTCGCCCCAGACCACGCCGATCTCCTCGCGCCGGCCGAGCGGCACGATCACGAAATCCCCCGCCGCGACCGGCAGTTCCGCCGGCACTCCGTAGTCGTAGGCGCCGTCGAGCGGCAGCGGCAGCAGCACCTTCACCCGGCGCTTGCCGCCGGTTGCCGCGGCCGAGGTGGCAGGGCGGGACTGCATCGGCTAGACTCTCCACGCGAATCGGCGCTATGCCGCGACCACCATAGCCGACCGGGACGGCAAGGGGCCAAGACCCAGAGGGGCGGAAAAGGCAGGGACGACGGGAATGAAGTTCTTCATCGACACCGCCGACATCGACGAAATCCGCGACCTCGCCGCCACCGGCCTGGTGGACGGCGTGACCACCAACCCGTCGCTGGTCGCCAAGACCGGGAAGGATTTTATCGCGACGGTGCGCGACATCTGCCAGGTCGTGCCGGGACCGGTCAGCGCCGAGGTGACCGCCACCGACCACGCCACCATGCTGCGCGAAGGCCAGAAGCTGGCGCGCATCGCCAAGAACATCGCGGTCAAGGTGCCGCTGACGCGCGACGGGCTCAAGACCTGCAAGCGCCTGTCGGAAGACGGCATCATGGTCAACGTGACGCTGTGCTTTTCGCCGGCCCAGGCGATTCTGGCGGCGAAGGCGGGCGCGGCGTTCGTCTCGCCCTTCGTCGGGCGGCTCGACGACGTGGCGGCCGACGGCATGCTGCTCATCAAGGACATCGTGGACATCTACCGGCAGTACCCGCAGTTCAAGACCGAGGTGCTGGTCGCCTCGGTGCGCGGACCGCTGCACGTGGTCGCCGCCGCGCGGATGGGCGCGCATGTGGCGACCCTGCCGCCCAATGTGCTGCGCCAGATGTTCCAGCACCCGCTGACCGACAAGGGCCTGGCGGCGTTCCTGGAGGACTGGAAGAAGACCGGCCAGTCGATTCTCGGCGCCGAGGACGGCGCCAAGAAGCAGGCGGCGGAGTAGGCGTTGCGCGACAACGGCGCCGGCGCCCCCAACGCGGCCGCGGGCCGCGCCGCCCAGCGCGCGGCCGCGGCCGATCCCCAGAACGGCGGCGTCGGCGCGGACGCGGTGATCCGCTTCCTGCGCGCCGAGCCCGATTTCCTCAACCGCCATCCCGAGCTGCTGGCGACGCTGAACCCGCCCCGGCGCCGGCACGGCGACGGGGTGATCGACCTGCAACACGCGATGCTGGAGCGCCTGCGCGGCGAGGTGACGCAGCTCAAGGACACGCAGCGCGAACTCATCACTGCCACGCGCGGCAACATGACCTCGACCGCGCGGGTGCACGCCTCGGTCCTCGCGCTGCTGGACCAGCCGAGCTTCGAGCACCTGATTCACGTCGTCACGCACGACCTGGCGCAGATGCTCGACGTGGACGCGGCGGCGCTGTGCGTCGAGCGCGTGCCCGGCGACCAACCGCCGGCGCCGCCGCGCGGCGTGCGCATCCTTGATCCCGGCGACGTGGACGCCGTGGTCGGTCGCGGCAAGGGCGCGGCGCTGGTGGAGGAGGAGAACGGCCATCCCGCGATGTTCGGCGCGGCCGCTTCGCTGGTGCGTTCGGCGGCCTATGTGCGCCTCGACATCTCGCCGCGCACGCCGCCCGGAATGCTGGCGCTGGGCTCGCGCAACCCCGGCAATTTCCACCCCGGCCAGGCGACCGAGCTGCTCGGGTTCCTCGGCGGCGTCCTGGCGCTGTCGATCCGCTCGTGGCTGGATTTGCCGAAGTAGCCGACGGCGAAACCGGCCGCGCGGTAGAGGCGTGGCTGGAATGGCTCGCAGCCGAGCGCCGCGCCTCCGCGCGCACCACCGACGCCTACCGCCGCGACGCCGCACAGTTCTTGCAATTCCTCGCCCGGCACCGCGGCGGGGCCGTCGGCCTCAAGACGCTGGAAGCCATCGGCGCCGCGGACCTGCGCGCGTTCCTGGCGGACCGGCGCGGCCGCGGCATCGGCCACGTCTCGAACGCGCGGGCGCTCTCGGCCCTGCGCAACCTGTTCCGCTGGCTCGATCGCAACCGTTACGCCGCGGTCCACGCCGCGGCGCGGCTGCGCTCGCCGAAGCTGCCGCGCTCCGCGCCCAAGCCGTTGACCCAGCCCGAGGCCGAGGCGCTGCTGGACGGGGCGGGCGCGGACGCGTCCGCCTGGATCGCGGCGCGCGACACGGCGCTGTTCACCCTGCTTTACGGCTGCGGCCTGCGCATCGCCGAGGCGCTGGACCTCCCGCGCGGCGCGGCACCGTTGGGCGACGCGCTGACCGTGCTCGGCAAGGGCCGCAAGGAGCGCGTGGTGCCGGTGCTGCCGGCCGTGGCCGCGGCGGTGGAGCGGTACCTCGCGCTCTGCCCCTATGCGCAATCCCGGACGGCGCCGCTGTTCGTGGGCGCGCGCGGCAAGCGTTTGCAGGCGGGGGTGGTGCAGAAGCGCCTGCGCGGCCTGCGGCGCAAGCTGGGGCTGCCGGAGCATGCGACCCCGCACAAGCTGCGGCACAGCTTCGCCACGCACCTGTTGGCGGGTGGCGGCGATTTGCGCGCGATCCAGGAACTCCTGGGCCACGCGTCGCTCTCGACCACCCAACGCTATACCGACGTGGACGCGGCCGCCTTGCTCAAGGCCTACGACCGCGCCCATCCGCGCGCGCGGGGTTGAAAAAAGGGGCCGCCCGCGGGCGGCCCCTTCGCTTTCCCGACCGGGGCGCCGGTCTAATAGTCCATGTCGCCCATCCCGCCCATGCCGCCGCCCGGCATCGGGGCCGCGGCCTTCTTCTCCGGCTTCTCGGCCACCATCGCCTCGGTCGTGACCAGCAGGCCCGCGACCGACGCCGCGTTCTGCAGCGCCACGCGCACGACTTTGGTCGGGTCGATGATGCCGGCCTTGACGAGGTTGGCGTACTCGCCCTTCTGGGCATCGAAGCCGAGGTTCACGTCCTTCGACTCCAGAAGCTTTCCCACCACCACCGAGCCGTCTGCGCCCGCGTTCTCCGCGATCTGCCGCGTCGGCGTGGTCAGCGCCTTGCGCACGATGTCGACGCCGATGCGCTGGTCGTCGTTCTGCGGCTTTACCCTTTCGAGCGAGCGGACCGCGTACAGCAGGGCCGCGCCGCCGCCGGCGACGATGCCCTCCTCCACCGCCGCGCGCGTGGCGTGCATCGCGTCTTCGACCCGGTCCTTGCGCTCCTTGACCTCCACCTCGGTCGCCCCGCCAACCCGGATCACCGCCACGCCGCCGGCCAGCTTCGCCAGCCGCTCCTGCAGCTTCTCCTTGTCGTAGTCAGACGTGGTCTCCTCGATCTGCTGGCGGATCTGCGCCACCCGGCCCTCGATGTCCTTCTTCTTGCCGGCGCCGTCGACGATCGTGGTGTTCTCCTTCTCCACGGTCACCTTCTTGGCGGTGCCCAGCATGTCGATGGTGACGTTCTCGAGCTTGATGCCCAGGTCCTCGCTGATCACCTGGCCGTTGGTCAGGCACGCGATGTCCTCGAGCATCGCCTTGCGCCGGTCGCCGAAGCCGGGCG
>Ga0233425_10007746_pt1 | contig 14839 bp, 11 predicted proteins | sample Watercolumn_Towu_2_FD_181712 | JGI IMG/M metagenome (GOLD analysis project Ga0233425, IMG submission 181712) | Freshwater microbial communities from Lake Towuti, South Sulawesi, Indonesia - Watercolumn_Towuti2014_140_MG | ecosystem: Environmental > Aquatic > Freshwater > Lake | place...
CTCTTCTGCTTTCGATGTCACATTTGGCTACAAGACCGGTGCAGCAGCAGTCTTCCTTCTGACCGGAGGAAAAGCCGGGGTCACTGTGGCGAATGTTGACGGCAGCCAGATCTTTTACAAGGAGACTGCAGAGGCTATCAAGCGCAGGGAGGTCGATATCACTGAGGTCGGCCTTTATGAGAGCCTCGGCACCTGCTTCGGCAGAAAGCCGGAGAAGTACAGTTACCAGTTCACTGAGATTAGGGACAAGATAGTCCGCCACCTTTAGGACAATCCGCAGTCAGCGAAAGGCAGGGCCTGTCAGTCAGGCACCTGCCTTTTTTATTTTTCAGGGCCTGAGCTGCCTGTGATAATATGAAGACAATGGCAGACAGGATAAAGAAGATGGATGCATTTCTTGTCCAGAGGCTCTGGGGCAGTGAGGCCGGTGCCGAAAACAGGATAAGGCGGCAGAGGACCAGGTTCCTGCGCATCCTGTATCTGGCGCTCAGGAGCCTCGGAGAGGAACAGTTGATCCTGAGGGCAATGAGTCTGGTTTATACAACTCTCCTCTCCCTTGTGCCTCTTCTTGCCGTAAGCTTCTCTGTGCTTAAGGCCTTCGGAGTGCATGCGAAGTTCCTGATCGTGATCTACTATTTCCTTGAGCCTCTCGGAGAGAGCGGCATCGACCTTTCGATGAAGATCATAGGTTTTGTCGAGAACGTCAAGGTGAGCGTGCTGGGGTCCATCGGCCTTTCGGCCCTTATCTATACGGTCATATCTACTATACAGAAGGCCGAAAGCGCGCTCAACTACATCTGGCATATCAACGGCACGCGCAGCTTTTCGCAGAGGTTCAGCAATTATATGAGCGTGCTGCTGGTCGGCCCGGTGCTCATCTTCTCGGCATTCGGCATAACGGCAGCCATAATCGGCAGTGAGCTGATGAAGAAGGTCATGGCTGTCCATGCGCTCGGTTTTGTCATGTTTGGCCTCAGCAGGCTCGCACCGTATCTGCTTATAACCGCAGCCTTCACAATGATATATATATTTCTGCCGAACACGAAGGTCAGGTTCAGGGCAGCGCTTTCCGGAGGGATAGCTGCAGCAGTCCTCTGGCAGACCATCGGCTGGATGTTCGCTTCCTTCATCGCTTCATCAGCCCAGTACTCTGCGATCTATTCCGGTTTTGCCACCCTCATACTGCTCCTGATCTGGCTCTACTGGAATTTTCTGACACTGCTCATAGGAGCGCGGATCTCCTTTTTCGTGCAGCATCCCGGCCTCCTTGATTCTGGAGGCCGCGTAATAACAATGAGCGAACAGCTGAGGGAGAGGCTTGCTGTTGCTGTCATGTTCCTTGTCGGCAGCAGTTTCCATTCAGGGGAGCGTCAATGGGACTTTGCGGCCCTGACCGCCAGACTGGGTATGCCTTCCGAATATGTTCTGGAAGTTGTTTCACTTCTTGAGGAGAAGGGCCTGCTTGTCAGGGCCGGTGCCGAGCCCTTTTCATACATGCCTGCAAAAGACCTTGAGGTGATCTTTCTGTCCGAGATAGTGGCGGCTGTGAGAAGTTCGGAAGATGGAATGGTCTCCTCAGCCAGAAAGGCAGTTGCCGTGCCTGAGGCTGACGCGGTCATGAAGCTCATTGATGAAGCTATCGACTCGTCACTGAAGCAGAGGACACTCAGGGACCTTATTGCCACAGGCTCATGATGCTGAAAAATGACGTCGTAAGGAAGACTGCAGTCTTCCTTCTTGTCCTTCTCCTTATTGCGGCGGCCTCTGCATGGATACGCTTCTCCGAGCTTAAAAAATCACTCATAACAAAGATATCTGAAAGGGCGGGGTCTGCTTTTGGCCAGAGACTGGCGATAGGAGATATATCATTCAGCGCGCTGACAGGCATTACAGTCCATGATATTGCGCTCAGCAACCCTGAAGGGTTCCCTGAAGGGGACCTTCTCAGAATAAAACGTCTTGGGCTTTCGATTAGATACCGGGAACTTTTCAGAAGGCAGTTGTCCTTCGACAGGATCGAGATGGACTCGCTGGTTGTTTCTATACTGAAAGATAAGACAGGCGCAGTCAATGTCTCGGAAAAGCTGAGGGCCCTCTTTTCCGGAAAAGGCACTCTATCGTACAGGGTCGATGAGCTTTCGGTGCGGAAGGGCGGCATATCCTTCAGCAACAGCCCCCTGTACAATGTCAGCGATATCGAAGCTTCGCTTGCTGATATTGCCTCTGAAGGCAGCCCCAGGTCCAGGGTCAGGGCTTCCGGATTTGCTGCCGGAAACAGCAGGATCGAATTGGACGGATGGATATTCCTTAAGGATGAAGCAAAGAGTTTCGGCCTGACCATCAGGTCAGGAGAGGTCGGCCTTGCACTCTTCAGTCCGATGCTGGCCGGGTACGGACTCGATCCGGACAAAAGTTCCGCAGAGATTAAGGTTGTCTCTGAAGGGGACATGAAACACGGTGTATTGATCGGGATAGAGGGCCGGCTTAGAACAGGGCCGTCCGGATTCATAAGTAAAATGGGCAGGACGATCAATATCAGTTCAGACCTCTTTATCGATCCTGCCAGGGACAGGCTTGTACTGAAGAGAATAGAAATGACAAAAGGCAGGGAGATGGTCCTGCATATGAGCGGCTCTGTCAGCAGGCTTCTCCATGACCCTGAGTATGCAGCAGATATAATTATTAAAAGGCTCGATCTGTCAGCGTTCAATTTCATCAAAGGCCTGAATTTCTCGGGCACTGTCGCATCACAAGGGATAAACATCCATGGATCATTCCAGGGACCGCCGCATGTATCCGGGACCCTTGATGTTAGTGAAGGCGCTCTGAGTTCCGAGGCCGTTGAAATGCGTCAGGTCAGCGCTGCGGTGACTTTCAGTCTCGAAAAAGAACTGTCATTAAATGCGAAGATATCATCCAGGGTCATCAAGGCTGGGGGTGTCATGCTCCGGAGACCCCCGGACATGTCAGTATCTGTTGAGGCTTCAGGCAGACCTGAAGCTGTCAGGCTCTCGTCAAAGGTTACTCTCTCTGATGCAGAGGCCTCTATTGGCAGAAAAGCGGCTGCCCTGAAGTCGCTTGCCCTGATCTTTGAAGGCAATATGCGCGGCAGGAATATGGACGGAATGGTATCAGCAGACATTCAGGAACTGGCCTATGAAGACCTCATGCTGAAGAAGATAAAGGCCGGCTTTGAGCTGCAGTTTGACGGTGCTGCTTTTAACCTGAAGCATCTCAACGCGGATAGCGAGAAGGGAGAAATGTCTGCGGATAGTGTCAGCTTCATCATGCCGGTGAAAAAGAAGCCTCTGGAGATCGTGCTGAAAGAGCTTGGCATGCGTGAAGAGACTTTCGGGACTGCCGTGAAGGGCCTTGACCTTGAGATGACACTGGATATTGACGGAAACAACACAGGCGGATCAGGAGTCTTCATTGCAAAAGGCGTAGAGGTTTATGGCATAAATTCAGGGAATATCTCGGGTGCCTGCCGCTTTGACAGATCAGGTTTTGAGCTTGACCTGAAGGGCCCTGATTTTCTGAAGGGGCGCTTACAGTTTTCTGCCCGTGGCAGGACAGAAGATGGACCGTTCCCGGTCCAGTTGGACCTCAGGGCAGAAGAACTCGATATCGGCAGGGCCTCAGGAACTATTAAAAAGAGGCTCGCCCTGCCTTATGATGCTGCAGGCCGGGTCGGGCTTGTTACATTCATGGGCGAGGCGGTCTCGGCCTCTGACATCAGAGGCAGCGCGCACCTGTCTGTGGAAAAGGGTTCTCTTGCGGATGCAGAAAAACGCAGTATCTTCAGAGATGCCTCAATTACGGCAGATATGACGTTTAAAGGAAAAGATATGGTTTTTACGGCAGAGGCCATGGCAGACGGCATTTCTGCAAAGATCTCCGGTTCTGCGGAAAGGTTCCTGGACAGGGACAGGTCGATGAGCATCCGCCTGAGCATGCCTGAGGTGAAGCCGGGAGATATCCGAACGGTCTTCTGGGACATTATGCCGGACAGCCTGCTTTATGCCGGCATGGATGGAAGCATGGCGCTGGACCTGCTTGTATCATACGGCAGAAGCGGAATGACCGCGGACGGGAAACTGCAGATCAGAGGCCTTATGCTGTCAGGGGAGAACAATGAGTACTCGGTCGGTCCGGTAAACGGCATGCTGCCTTTGCATTACAGCTCTGACGGAAGCGGGGATGTTTCGCACGCTATACCGGTATTTGAGAAGGACGGATATGAGGAGCTGAAAAAGACTTTTTACGGCCCGGAGAAGTATTACGGCAGCGAGATCAGTATAGGCTCGGTAAGGTATGGTTTCAGGTTCATGGACAACATCTCGCTCCGGGTGGTCCAGAAAGGCAGGGCTTTGAACATAAACCATATCAGTGCTAATATGTTTGGAGGCAGGCTGTACGGAGCTGCTGTGGTCGAATACGCGCAGGGTCTCGCATACAGGGCAGGCATGCTTGCGGACGGCATAAGCCTTACCAGTCTCTGCGATGAGATAATACCCATAAAGGGTTATCTGTCCGGCAGAATAAACGGCATTGCTGCCCTGAAGGGCAGAGGGGCCAACCTCAATAATATTATCGGGAAGGCCGATTTATGGACGTATTCGGACAGCAGTGAGAGGACGCTCATGAGCAGGGAGTTTCTCGAAAAGCTCGGCGGACCGCAGGTCAAGGCCTATCTTGGTGAGCGAAAGTTTGACAGGGGTATCATGAGCCTGTATATCCAGGATGGAGATTTTATATTCAATGATCTCGAGATATCCAACAGGAACTTCATAGGCATGACCGACCTTATGGTAAAGGTTGCGCCATTGAACAACAGGGTCTCCATAGACCATCTGTTATGGACCATAACAACAGCGGCCCAGAGGGCAAGGAAGGAATAAGGAGGAGAGAAACATGAGCAAATATTTCAGGTATCTGCTGTCAGGACTTACATTTGCAATTGCTGCCTGCGCTGTAATAACCGTGAATATCTACTTCCCTGAAAAGGACGTTAAAGAGGCATACAAGGCCCTCGAAAAAGAGCTCATGAGCCCTGAACCGAAACAGGAGGAGAAGAAGCCGGAGGGCAGGCCCGAAAGCTCCATAAGGTTCGATTTCGTGACGTCTGCCGACGCACAGGAGCCTGGCATGGCAGACAAGATCGCGGATGCAGTAAAGAAGATGCCTGACGTTGTTAATGCCTATAGAGATATGGGTGCGCGTGTAAAGGATATAGACAGGCTCAGGGACAGCGGTGTGGCAGGGGAGGCAGAAAGCGGCATGCTTGTCGAGAGGGAAAAAGGAATGACCCCTGCCGACAGAAAGCTCCTTGACGCCGAGAACGCAAGCAGAAGGGCCGTGATAAATGGGATGGCAAAGGCGATCATTCGCATCAACCGCCAGCCCGAGACGCCTGAAAACTTCAAACAGGTGATACCCCAGGCCACGGCGCAGTTCGCCTCGCTCCGCCGAGACGCCGCAAAGAAGGGCTGGTGGATACAGGATGACAATGGAAACTGGAGTAGAAAATAGATGTGGTATTCTGCCGGGTTTCGTATGCTGCGCGAACCTTCGACAGTTCTAAGCTTATTTCGCTTTCGGCTCGAAACTCGCTCCGGCAACCGAAGCTCAAACAGTCGAGCCTCTTACCGCTTGATTTCGCCAAGAACTGTTACCGAAGGACCGCTGATGCTGCTCAACCCGGCCTGTATGCAAAAAAGATACAGCGCCGGGAAGTAAAGAACGTATATGATTACACCTTGAAAGAAAGACATCATAATATGAAATTTGATTTTCGTGCAGCTCTCACTACAGACCATGCTGAATAAAGAGACGGTTTCGGCCTTCTTCAGAGAGCGTTCTTCCAGACCTCTGCCATACAAAGAGATAGTCGAGCTGATGGGACTCAGCAGACCGGAGGCCCGCGCGCTCAAGCGCCTGCTCAGGGAGATGCTGAGGGACGGAGAACTGGTGCTTAACCGCAGGGGCATGTACGGGCCTGCCGAGGAGATGAACACTTCTGTCGGCTATTTCGAGGCGCACAGAGACGGCTACGGATTCGTGATACCTGAGAAGCCGGGCGAGCGCGACTTCTTCATCCCTCCGAAAGGCACAGCTGGCGCAATGAGAGGCGACCGGGTCATTGTAAGGGTCGAGAACTGGAAGAAGCGCGAGGCCCGCGTACTTAAAGTTCTCGAAAGGTCATTCTCAAAAGTGCTGGGTACTTTCGAGATAACAAAGGCAGGTTCTTTTATAAGGCCGAAGGAGAGATCGATATCATTCGATCTTTATGTCGCACCTGACAACAGGGGCCAGGCAAAGAACAGGGACCTTGTGATCGCTGAGATAATCTCCTATCCAACAGACAAAAGACCACCCTCTGCAAAGATCATAAAGGTCATAGAGAGGCCTGACTCGCCGGCTGAAGAGGTTGAACTGATCATAGACGAGTTCAGCCTTCCACGCCGTTTTCCAAAGGATGTTTCTGACGAGGCAAAGATGCTTCTTTCCAATCCGCCTGATTCAGGGCATAGGGAGAGGCGAGAAGATTTGCGGAATCTCACCACTGTCACAATAGACGGCGAAAGGGCAAGGGACTTTGACGATGCTGTCTCGATACAGGCCTCTGGCCGCGGATACAGGTTATGGGTGCATATAGCAGATGTCGGCCATTATGTGCCCTGGAACTCTGCCCTTGATCTTGAGGCAAGGAAAAGAGGCACAAGCGTATATTTCCCTGACAGGGTCATACCGATGCTCCCGAAGGAGCTCTCTGAAGACCTCTGCAGCCTGAAGCCGAAGGTGGACAGGAATGCCTTTACTGTCGAGATGGAGTTCGACAGGTCCGGCACAATGCTTCATGTCAGGTTCTACTCCAGCCTGATAAACAGCAATGAGCGCATGACCTATACCTCTGTCAGAAAGATAGTCATAGACCGGGAACCTGAAGAGCGTGCAAGATACGGCGCATTGCTGCATGACTTTGAGCTGATGTCAGAGCTCTGCCATATCTTAAGGAACAGAAGATTCAAGCGCGGCAGCCTCGATTTTGACCTGCCGGAACCGGAGATACTGCTCGATATTCAGGGAAGCCCAGAGGCGATCATAAAAGCAGAGAGGAACTTTGCCCATATGATCATAGAGGAGTTCATGATCGCTGCAAATGAGGCGGTTGCTGATCATATCGAAACAGCAGGCATCCCCTGCCTCTACAGGATACATGAGGAGCCTGATCCGGTGAAGCTCGAAAATGTGATCCAGATTGTGAGGCAGTTCGCACGCATAGGAGGCAGGCAGATTACACCGAAGGATTTTGCCGGCCTTCTAAGGTCGATCAAGGACAGCCCGCATGAGGAGATAGTAAATTACATAATACTGAGAAGCCTCAAGCAGGCGAGATACTCAGTCACTAATGTCGGACATTTCGGCCTTGCCTCTGCATCATACACGCACTTCACCTCCCCGATCAGAAGGTATCCTGACCTTGTTGTCCACAGGATACTGAGGGAACTGCTCACAAAGAAGTTATTTTCTGACCAGAGGAGAAGAGAGTTCGAATCACTGCTGCCTGACATTGCATTCAGCTCGTCGCGCACAGAAAGGACCGCTGATGATGCCGAATACCAGGTGGTGAAGGCGATGCGCGCCTGGTTCATGAAGGACCGCATAGGCGAGACCTTTGCTGCGAAGATCTCAGGCGTTACTCCTTACGGGCTCAGGATAAGGCTTGATGATTATTATATCGAGGGGTTTCTGCATGTCTCGGCAATGAGCGATGATTTCTATCAGTTCAACGAGAAGACAATGCGCATGCACGGGAGAAATACAAAACGGTCATACAGGATCGGTCAGGCCCTCACTGTGCGGGTCGACAAGGTGGACCTTCAGGAGAGGGAGATCATCTTCGGGCTGGAAGAGAAGAGAGATTAAGGACCTTCATTCCGCTGCCAGCCTCTGCCGCATTATTTAATGCCTTTGCAATGAACCTCTTTGCCTTTTTTGCTGCATCATAAGGGGACATGCCGAGTGCAAGAAACGCTGCCACTGCGGATGAGAAGGTGCAGCCTGTGCCGTGGAACTCGCCCTGTACCCTTCTTCCCTTTATCTCATGGAATTTCCCGTCAAAGAAGATATCAACAGGAGCACCCTTGCTATGACCACCGGTAATGATGACCACCTCAGGTCCGAGTTCCTTCAGCATTTCAGCCGCCCTTTTCATGGATGCCTGGTCAGTTATCTTCATCCCTGACAGCACCTCTGCCTCTGAAATATTGGGAGTTATAACCCTGCATAGAGGCAGCAGCTTTTTCCTGAGTGCTGTTGGCACTGAAGTCTCGGAGAGCTTTTTGCCGGATGAGGAGATGAATACCGGGTCGAGCACGACATTACGGATCCCATGTTTTCTGATTGCCGTGGCTGCTGCTGCCACATTATCGCTGCTCAGAAGCATGCCTATCTTTGTTGAATCAGGGACAATATCTGCAAGAAGCACATCAAGCTGTTTCTTCAGAAACCTGCTCTCAACAGCCTGCACCCCGGCAACTCCGCAGGTGTTCTGGGCCGTCAGTGCAGCCGCAGCAGAAAGCCCATAGACGCCGAGCGCCTGAAATACTTTGAGATCTGCCTGAATACCGGCCCCGCCTGACGGATCGAATCCTGCGATTGTAAGGGATATTCTCATCAACAGGATTATATATCCTGGCACTCATATTCTCAAGAAACCACGCATTTCAACTTTGCGTGATCAGCATATCCGGAGATAAAATATGCATCGTACATGGTAAAATAATTCTGATGTCATCAAAAAAAGTCTTCATGATCGAACGGTCCCCTGATGTGTTCCAGGGTGTGGCAACATGTCTTCAGGAGGAGGACATAGACTTTGCTTCTTTCCCGACGCCTGAAGAGGCTGCCGGCTCAAAAGAACCTTCTGCCCTGATCGTTCTTTTCGGCGGCAATGATATTTCGGTCATCAGGAATGATCTTGAGACCATTAAGACCCATCCTGCCTTTGCAAGGCTGCCGAAAGTGCTGGTGCTTCCGTTCAATTCTGAAGTGTCCCAGGCAGGACTAAGACAGCTCGACCTGCAGGAGATATTCTATACACCTGTCGAGAAACTGAAATTCAAGACCGTCCTATCGAGCTATCTTCACAGGTCCCCACGCCGCGTATTCAGGATACTTGTGAGCATAACCGAGGACGGGAGCAAGGTCCGTTATTCAGGGCTCTCGATGGATTTCAGCGACAGCGGCATGGCCTTCGAGAGTACGGCCGATTTTCCCGTCAGGAAAGACCTGATGATAAGCTTTGTGAATCCGAGAAACAGGCAGCGGATCTCACTGAAGTCAGAGGTGGTCAGGAAGACCGCTTCCCCTCTGGGAGACAAGGCCTTTTATGGAGTGATGTTCAAGCAGATGTCAGGCAAGGACACCCTTGAACTGAAGGGTTTCATAAGCGGCTCTTCAGTGGCATGAACAGATCATTGCCTGCTGCCTGTTTGACAAACAAACGGTTTCTGGAGTATGTTATATATCTGCCGCGGGGTGGAGCAGCCTGGTAGCTCGTCGGGCTCATAACCCGAAGGTCGTAGGTTCAAATCCTGCCCCCGCCACCAAAATAAATCAATGGGTTACGGTAAACCGTAGCCCATTTTTTTTGTAACAGACCAGATTCTGCACTATGATACTGTTGTCCTGTAACCATGAAAAAGAGATTAGAACCTAAACTGCTGACAGTCCTTCGGAGAGGCTATTCCCAAAAGGACTTTATCAGGGACCTGACTGCCGGTGTTATAGTCGGGATCGTGGCGCTGCCGCTCGCAATTGCCTTTGCCATTGCATCCGGCGTAAAACCTGAGCAGGGTCTTTATACGGCCGTGATAGCAGGTCTTGTGATAGCCCTGCTTGGCGGAAGCAGGACCCAGGTCAGCGGCCCGACAGGCGCCTTCATCGTCATTATTTACGGCATAGTCCAGAAATACGGTTATGAGGGGCTTGCAATAGCCACCCTGACTGCAGGCGTACTGCTCATAATCATGGGCATAGCCCGTCTTGGCATATTTCTCAAGTTCATCCCTTATCCGGTCATCGTAGGATTCACAAGCGGAATAGCAGTCATCATCTTTTCCTCACAGATCAGGGATTTCCTCGGGCTCTCGATAGCAAATGTGCCGGCAGAATTCGTCGAAAAATGGATAAGCTACGCAGAGAACATTGGCTCTTTCAATCCTAACGCATTGATCATGGGCGCTGTTTCGCTCCTGATAATCATCTTCTGGGGCAGGGTCACGCGCAAGATACCCGGCTCTCTCGTGGCAATAATACTCGCCACCCTGGCTGTTCAGATGTTCAATATCCCTGTAGAGACCATAGGCAGCAGGTTCGGCGAGGTCCCGAGCCAGATACCTGCCCCGGCAATGCCTTCAATAAGCTGGTCACTCATAAAACAGACCTTTTCCCCTGCAATGACAATAGCCCTGCTCTGTGCAATTGAATCGCTGCTCTCCGCCACTGTTGCGGACGGGATGATAGGGTCAAAGCACAGCCCCAATATGGAGCTTATAGCCCAGGGCATAGGCAACATCGCAGCCCCCTGTTTTACCATCTTTTCCCTTTTTCAGCAGGCCACAACCCGTTCCGGTTTAAGTTAAAGACAGAATTTGACGATTTATCTTAATGAAGACGAACTTGACATGTTCTGTCCGTCTGACAGGATATTTAAAGTGGTCAATGGATTTATTGCATAATCCCGGAGGGTTATATGACGACAGATAGAGAGATCAATGTTGTCGGCAGGGCCTGTCCTGCTCCGTTGATCAGCCTTGCCAAAGAGGTGCGCATCATGCAGAAGGGGCAGACCGTGAGGATCACAGGCAATGACCCTATCTTCGAAGAGTCCATTGTCCAGTTCTGCTGCGATGGGACACACGAGATACTCGAAACCAGCCGTGAAGGGAAGACCGTAAGCATTGTCATCAAGGTCTGATCTTATGGCCCCGAACCTGAACCTTAGCGGAGGCAATTATGGATAAGAAGAAGGCGACCATACTTTTGCAGAGCGGAGACCTCGACAAGGCGCTCTGCGCCTTTATATTTGCGAATGGCTACGCATCGCTCGGCATAGAGGTGAAGATGTGGTTCATGTTATGGGGCTACAACTGCCTCAAAAAACGCCGGAGCATATTCTCGGTCTTTAACCGCAGGACAGACCCTGTCAGGGAGTCTGCGTACAGGGTGCTCGAAACGGACAATATCCTGCAGCCGATGGTCGAGATGCTGAACCGCGGAGGCGTTCAGCACCTTCCTATGTCAAAACTGAACCTTATGGGCATTGGGCCTTTTCTCTTCGACAAGATGCTGAAGAAGAAGAGCATTATGGGCCTGGAAGAGCTGATAAGAAGCGCAGACGAACTTGGCGTAAAATTCAAGATGTGCCAGATCTGCTTCGATGCAATGGGCATAAGCGTTGACGATCTTATAGTCCCGAATGTGGAGGTCAAGGGCGTTGCGGAATATGCAAAAGATACAATGGAAGCACATGTGAACCTGTTTATCTGAGACCAGGGGAAAATGGAACCCTATGAAATTATAGACCTGCGGGAGACGGTTGACCGTCTGCAGCAGGAGGTATCTTCGCTGCGGGCTGCACTGAATGAGACCGATTGCGGAAAGGCCCTGCTGAGGCAGGGGGTAGAATTTTCCCGCCTGCTCTCTGTCAGCAAGCTCATAGTCTCGGAGCTTGATCTCCAGATGGTCTTTGAGCTGGTTGTGGAGAATGCCCGCGAGATAGTCGATGCTGAGCTGGTGCTTCTTCCCATGCTGAACGAGGGGGCTGACAGATACTCATATGTGGCAGCATCCGGAGCTGGCGCTGAGGATGTGCTGAATGAGGGCTTTAGTTCTCATGTCGGCATGTGCGGATGGGTGCTTAAGCATAAGCGCAGCCTGCTCTTCGGCGAAACAAGCACACACTGGATGGATGAAAGGACATCATGGGAAGAGGGACAGCAGTCCGCAGTTCTTGTCCCGCTTTTCGGACGCAAGGGCATAATCGGAGGATTGTCTGCACTCGGAAAGAGCGGGGGAGGATGCTTCACACAGCATGATCTTGATCTGCTGACCATGTTTGCCAATCAGGTGAGCATTGCTATTGAAAACGCAATGCTGTTTAAGCAGGTCACCCTGGAGATCGAAGAACGCAAGGAGGCAGAAGAGAACCTGAAGGAAAGTGAAGAGCGCTTCAGGCTGGCAATGCTTGGTTCGAATGACGGTCTGTGGGACTGGGACCTCTCATCTTCCAGTGTCTACTATTCTCCGCGCTGGAAATCGATGCTTGGTTATGGTGAGGATGAACTGGAGAACACCCTCGAGACATGGAAGAAGCTCGTACATCCTGAAGACCTTGACAGGACACTCGAAATGGTACATTCTCTGCGCGAAGGACGCTCAGCCAAGTTTGAGGTGGAGTTCCGCATGTACCATAAGGACGGGAGCTTGCGGTATATACTCTCAAGGGCATTTCTGGCCGATTCCCCGGCAGGGCACAATATGCGTCTCATCGGGACCCATGTTGACATAACTGCGCGCAAAGAGTCTGAAGAGAAGCTCAGGCAGAGCGAGCAGTTCATCCGGAATATCCTCGATACAGTTGATGAAGGCTTCATATTCATTGACCGCGACTACAGAATACTGACGGCCAACAAGGCATACTGCGGGCAGGTTGGCTGTTCTGCCGAAAATGTGATCGGCAGGCAGTGTTATGAGGTATCTCATAAGAAAAATAAGCCCTGCCATGAAGACGAAGAAGATTGTGCTCCACGAAGGGCATTTGAGACCGGTGAGCCACAGACAGCCATTCACAGACACCATGATACAAATGGCGAGATGATGTATGTAGAGACAAAGGCATACCCTGTCAAGGACTCGTCCGGCAATGTAATATCAGTGATCGAGACACTTAACAACATAACCGAGAAACACCTGCTTCAGGAGGAGAGGCTGAGAAACCAGAAACTCGAAGCCATCGGCACCCTTGCAGGCGGGATTGCGCATGACTTTAACAACCTGCTCCAGGGTATATTCGGGTATATATCAATGGCAAAGATGATGATCGACAGGAAGGAGCGGTCTATTGCGATGCTTGAGCAGGCTGAGCAGGCCCTGAATATGTCAGTGAACCTTACTGCACAGCTCCTGACCTTTTCGAAAGGTGGCAATCCTGTCAAAAAGACCGTTTCGCTTTGTACTGTGATCGAAAACTCTGTAAGATTTGCCCTCAGCGGATCGAGCGCATGCCACACAATAGATATGGAAGACGGGCTCTGGCCTGTCGATGCTGACGAGGGACAGATAAGCCAGGTCATCCAGAACATTGTCATAAATGCAGACCAGGCCATGCCCGAAGGAGGCAGCATAACGATAACAGCGAGGAATTTCAGAGCTTCAGGCAGTGATGATCCCAGACTGTCTGAAGGAAAATATGTTCAGATATCGATAAGTGACACCGGCATAGGTATCCATGAGAAGTATCTCCAGAAGATCTTCGATCCTTATTTCACCACCAAGGAGAAGGGCAGCGGGCTTGGGCTTGCGACCTCATATTCGATAATAAAGAACCACGGCGGCATAATAAAGGTCTCATCAGAGGTCGGTCATGGTACGGTCTTTTCCATATATCTGCCTGCATCAGATGCCGGTACTGAGGCTGCTGCGTCCCCGGCTGTTCCTGAGACCTCGATAAAAGGCAGGATTCTTGTCATGGATGACGAGGAGCTAATAAGGAACATAGCAACCGAACTGCTGATCGCACTGGGACATGAGGTCGAGGTTGCGGAGCATGGTGATGCTGCACTTGATGCATACATAAGGGCGAAGGATTCCGGCCGTCCATTTGACATAGTGATACTGGACCTTACGATAAGGGGAGGCATGGGCGGAAAAGAGACAATAAAAAGGCTGAAAGAGATCGATCCTCAGGTCCGTGCCATAGTGTCGAGCGGTTATTCTGGAGATGCGGCCCTGTCCAACTATCTGGAACTCGGGTTCAAAGCCTTTCTGAAAAAGCCTTACGATATCAATGCGCTGCGCGACTCCCTGAATGCGATGCTGAGCGAGGGGTAGTAAGATTAGGGGCTAAAACTGGGACCTGAACTCGGCGAGGGAGTTCTTAAGTTCATCAAGTTCTCTTTTCAGCGCAGCAACCTGTTCCTCAAGTGCAGTGATCCTGTCCGGTTCAGAAGTCGCTGAAGTTTCGTCATAAGTCCCGCTGTTAAATGTTTCTCCTGAGAAGAGATGCATGTATCTCCTCTCTTTTCTTCCCGCCTCTCTCGGAAGAAGAACTACGAGCGGGGGTTCCTGTGCAGAAAGGTTCTGAAGCACATCAGCTGCAGCCTCAATGCTTCCGAATTCAGAGAGCCTCTCGGTATGCGACCGAATCTCTCCAATGGTCTGGGGCCCGCGGAGAAAAAGCTCGCAGAGCACCGCGAAATCCTGCTTCGAGAGATCAAAACGGTCAAAGAGGGTATGCAGGAATTTAGGCACCCTGCTGCCTGCGGCAACAGTGCTTCTTGCCAGCCCCTTTTTCTGAAGGCCATCGAGACCCTTCTCCACATCTTGTTCCACGAGGGAGAGAACCGGATTCCGGTTTGACTTCTGGTTGCAGGCGTTGGTAAGACTGTTCAGGGAGAGCGGGTAGTATTCAGGCGTTGCCATCTCTTTTTCGATGAGGCATCCGAGTATCCGCACCTCTGTGCTGTCAAGAATCATATCCATTAAAAACCTCCGCTCATCTGAAATAATATTTCTTATTTTATAATAATCCGGCAATGACTTTGAATCCGTA
>Ga0233425_10007747_pt1 | contig 14839 bp, 13 predicted proteins | sample Watercolumn_Towu_2_FD_181712 | JGI IMG/M metagenome (GOLD analysis project Ga0233425, IMG submission 181712) | Freshwater microbial communities from Lake Towuti, South Sulawesi, Indonesia - Watercolumn_Towuti2014_140_MG | ecosystem: Environmental > Aquatic > Freshwater > Lake | place...
GTGCTTCCATGGCAAAATGCGCTTTTTGAGGCGCAAGTGCTGACTCCATTTTGCCTAGCAACGGTCGTGGTGTTGATCACGCTGCCCTGGGCCGCGAATGCCGCCCCGCAAACCGTGCCTCGCGCACAGGCGCCCTGGTGGGAACGAACAGCATCGAGTACGCACTCGGGGAAGACACATCTCGTACGCGGGGATCTCTCCGCCGACAGTCTTGCCGCGTCGTCGCGCGCGATCGACGCGCAGTGGCAGCAGATCGATGCCCTACTTGGTTCGCTGCGGCCACGCTCGCGTTCAGTACAGCAGGTGCTCGTGTTCGATGCGTTCGACGATCTTGCCGACACACTTCGGTCCAAGTTCGCGATCGATCCGCCGGGGCATGCATTCGCGTTCTTCTCGCCGCTTGGGCAGGGGGTCGCGATCTGCACCGAAGATGTCGCTCCTCCACAGGCGATCCGCGGTCTCGCCGCTGCGCTCGCCGCCGAATATCTGAGACTCTGCTGCGGCGGTGATGTCCCGCCCGCAATTGAATGCGGTCTGCTCGATCTCGTTGCACGCACCGATCCGCGCGGCAATGGCACAGGTGCTGCCGCCATTGCGGTGGTTCATCAGGCGCTCGCTGAGAAGTCGGCGCTTTCACTCTTTGAGTTGTTGGTGAAGGACCGCAAGGAGTGGGAGGAGGACTGCGCGAACAGCGACAGCAGCGCGATGCAGGAGCAAGCCTCGTCATTCGTGCGCTTCCTTCTGTCGGGCAAGGGAGGTTTGAAGGCCGCGGCGTTCACCCAGTTCCTGCAGGAAATCTCCTACGGATCCACCGCGTGGACTGCGTTCGAGCGCGTCTATGGCATCGCAACCGATCGCCACTGGGCTGAACTCGACAAGCGCTGGCGAGATTTTGCGCAGCAGGAGCAGCCAAGCGCAACCGAGACGCTGCGCGAGCGCCTCGCATTTCTCGCGGAGGGTTTGCTGATGCTCGATCGAGCAGGAGCGTCACCGAGCAGTTTCACGGAACTGTCGCAATCGCTGACCGATCGCTCCTTTTCTTGGCCGATGCGGTGGCGCCCAGGATTCTCTCCCGTTCGCGCGGCCGATGCGGCCTCGTTCCGCCCCGTCGATGCGCCCGCGCGCAAAGGCAGTTCGGCAAAGCAGGCGGAGTTCACATGGACCGCCGCGGCACAGCCGGGCGCTGGGTCCGCACCATCGGCGGCGCCGCCGAGCGGTGGCGCGCAACAGCCGCCGTCCGCACCGCGCCTGCCGATCATCTCGAGCAGCGATCCACCCGGTCGCGGCCTCCAGATTCGTTGGATCAAGACGCGCGAGCAGCCCGAGGCACCGTGGGTCTGGGATCTTGTTCCTGCGAAGTGACGCGTAGCGGCGTACATTCAACCCGCATGGCGCAGGGAACCGCATCCCCAAGCAGCACGCTTCGGGCACTGCTCGATCGAGGGTGCGTTGTCGTACCCGGGGCGTTCAACGCACTCGTCGCGCGGGCTGTTGCGCGTGCTGGTTTCGACGCGTGCTATGTGTCCGGCGCCGCCACTGCCAACTGCAGCGGCTACCCAGACATCGGACTTGTTTCGCTCTCGGAGGTGTGCCGCACAATCCGCGAGATCGCCGATGCAAGTGGATTGCCAGTGATCGCTGATGCCGACACAGGATTCGGCGAAGTCGAATGCGCTGTGCGTGCCACGATCGATTACGAGCGCGCGGGCGCAGCAGCGCTGCACATCGAAGATCAGGTTTTCCCCAAGCGCTGTGGGCACCTCGATGGAAAGGAACTCATCTCGCCGCAAGCGATGGCGGACAAGATCGCGGCGATGAGCAGCCGCAAGCTCTCGCGGGACTTCATCCTCATCGCGCGCACCGACGCGCGCGCCATCGAAGGCATCGATGGCACCGTGCGCCGCGCCAACCTGTACCGCGAAGCCGGTGCCGACACGATCTTCCCTGAAGGTCTCTCCACCGGGAACGAGTTCGCGCAGTTTGCAAAGGCATCACCCGGATGGTCGCTCGCCAACATGACCGAGTTCGGCAAGACCGAGTCAATCAGCGCGCCGCAGTTTGCTGCGATGGGATACGCGGCGGTCATCTTTCCGCTGTCAGTGATGCGAGTGGCGATGCACGCGGTCGACGAGGGACTCCGCCATTTGAAGGCGAGCGGCTCGATGGAGGCGATGCTGCCTCGAATGCAGCATCGGAAGGAGCTCTATGAACTGCTCGGCTACACCCCCGGCGCGCAGTGGAACTACCCGCGCGGGTAGTTGTGGCTGTCGCGCTGAGCAGCTGCCGCGCTGAGCAGCTGCCGCGCTGAGCAGCTGCCGCGCTGAGCAGCTGCCGCGCTGAGCAGCTGTCGCGCTGAGCAGCTGCCGCGCTGAGCAGCTGCCGCGCTGAGCGGTCACTTGCCGATTCGCGTGAACAGGTAAGGACCGACAGTGGAACCGCCGACTTGCTGACCATCTGAGTTCATCGTTCGGTCCCACACTTCAAAGCCGCCGTGGTCGATCTTGAGTGCTGTCATTGACGACACGCCCGACGACCCTGGCGGGATGCATTCATCGGGTTGAGTAGACCCGCTCCACGATTTGTCTTCGTTCTCGCGAAGTGTGATCGTGCAGCCGCTGATGGGCAGCAGGAGATCGGCGGTTAGCTTTCGCATGGGGCGTTCCAACTTCCACTCGCCCGCGTACTGCGCAGCGTCGCCCGGCAGCGCATACATCCTGCATTCCACGGAGTCCGCATCGTTGCCGTCAACGATCTGATAGATGCGCTGGCGATATGGCTTGTCCTCACTACTCGCGAGCGACTGTTCCACATAGAGCCACAGTCCATCGATGCGATCCACCCAAATGGGACGAAGATGAACGCGGATGCTATCGAACGCTGGGTTCGACTTGGCTTGCTGTTCGTTGGAGAAGTCGCCTGCCATGCAGGAACCAACTTCGCGGCTGTTCATCGAGGGGAGAGCCGGATCGATTCTTGCCGAGGACTCTGTGCCGCACCCAACGCCGAGGAGGCCTGCCGCGAGTGCGGCTGCGGAGGGGAGGAAACGCTGTCGATGAAAGCTCATTCCACCATTGTCCGTTGGTTTGTCGACTTTCGCTAGTATCGATCTCTCCATGACGACTTCAGCACCGAACAGCCCAACCCCATCGGCTCCCAAGACCCCCGACACCCGCGGACTCGCGGGACAGACCGTCGGCGATACGGCTATTTGCGAGGTCAATCAGAGCCAGTTGATCTACCGCGGCTATGAAATCGCAGACCTCGCCGAGCACGCGTCATTCGATCAGGTGGCTTTCCTGCTGCTGATCGGCCACAAGCCGACCGCCGCAGAACTGGCGGCGTTCAAGCAGGAGCAGGGGGAACTGCGCTCGATCCCGGCGAGCGTTCGCGATGCAATCGTGCGCATCTGCCGCGAGAGTCCGAAGGCGCATCCGATGAGCATTCTGCGGACAGGTGTTTCGCTCTTGTCGCATCTCGATGCGGAGTGCGAGGACATTTCGCCCCAGGCGGAACTGCGGAAGTCCAAGCGGTTGCTTGCACAGATTCCCACAATCATCGGTGTGTGTCAGCGCACGCTTGAGGGCAAGCCTGTGGTCGATCCAGATCCAAAGCTTGACCACGCATCGAATCTGCTGTGGTGCATGACGGGTGCGCGCCCGACGGCGCTTGCCGCGCGGATCATGGATGTCAGCCTCGTTCTCTATGCCGAACACGATTTCAATGCCAGCACTTTCTCTTGCCGTGTGATTGCGAGCACGGAGACGGATTTGCACTCTGCTGTGTGTGGTGGCATCGGAGCGCTCAAGGGACCGCTGCACGGTGGGGCAAACGAGATGGCGATGGAGATGCTGAAGGAGATCGACCGCGACTGCGCGGGTGGGGCCATGACCGTGGATGCTTGGATGCAGCGAGCGTTCGTGGAGAAGCGGAAACTGATGGGGTTTGGGCACCGCGTGTATAAGAACGGCGACCACCGAGCCCCCATCCTTCGCTCCTGGGGTCTGAAGTTGGCGGAGGAACTTGGGCCAAGTGCACGCAAGTGGTTTGCGCTCGGGGACCAGGTGCAGGCAATCATGTTGCGGGACAAGAAAATCCATCCGAATGTGGACTTCCCGTGCGGAATGACTTACTTCATCATGGGAATCCCGGTGCCGCAGTACACGCCGATCTTTGTTGCCAGTCGGATCACCGGCTGGTGTGCCCATATCATGGAGCAGCACGGGAACAACAGGATCATCCGGCCTCTTGCCCAGTACTCAGGACCAGCCCTGGCGAAGTGGGCTTGAAGCCCAGCAATAGTTATCAGACTAAAATCCTGATGTTGCCCCGTCAGGGGAGTTGAGCCCAAACTGCTGCACGACTTGCCCTTGGCACACTTGCAAAAGTATTGCTGTGGATTTGGCATTGTCGAGACATCTATTTGCTTTCGGGCCACTTCGGTGTACACTACTGCGGCGAGGAGGCATGGGAGCGGGAATTCGGAATGTTCCCCGTGAGTACCTTTGCAAAGTCATCACTAATCTTGGCCGTTCTTTCGGGCGTCGCGAGTAGTGCTTCCGCTGAGTTGTTTGTTGCAAGCAGCCAGTCGGTTTTTAACGAGCTCGTTGAGGGCTTTGATGGATCGGTCATCGGGCAGACGTTTGGCGGCTACAGCGGTTACTATGACTCCGGGTTGAGCGGCGGGAGCGGAGATGCCGCTTGGACCGCCGAGGCAGCTGGGGGTCTCTATGCCGACTTCGAGATCATGTCGACAAACGTTTCCTCTGTCGCCCTCACCTTCAACTTCTCGAGCGCGAATGTCTTTGCGGTGGGCGGCAACTTTTTCAACACGAACTGGGACTTTTCTACCGGACCCGGTCTCGTGAAGGTGGTTGTTGGGGGAGTGAGCTTCGTTCTCCCCTCCTCACCATCAAGTTTTGCCGGCTTCGTAAGCTCGAGCGGATCGATCTCGTCGATCTCAATCGTTCGTTATGGCGCCGCGGCTGCTGGAACTTACGCTTCGACCAGCTCGCTTTCGATAGGGGTCATCCCCGCACCCGGCGCGGTTGCCTTGCTGGGTATTGCCGGCCTGTCAGTTCGCAGGCGCCGCGCCTGACGGGTTCCCTACCGCCGAAGTCTGCGGCGGATGGTCTTCCTCGAGACACCGAAACAGAAGAATCGGTAGCGGGCGGCGCGTGGCGCCGCCCGCTGCCGTTTTGAGTTTCCCCCCCAAATGTAAGTAGTCCCCAACTGCGTCATTGTCGGGATGATGGCTGGCCTGCTTCTCTAGACTTTTGGCAGGTGCAAGACATCAACTCGATCAGTCTCAGTGCGCTGTGGGATCACCTCAGCAGCGGAGTTGGCGCTGCAACGGTGGCTCAATCGCTCGAAGAGGATGGTGCGTTCAGTGACATCACCACTCAGTCTTGCGACGCGCGAGGAGAGCGCTGCGCGGCAGTGGTCTTGCGAAGTGGCGGATGTGTCGCCGGGCTTCCGCTCGCGGACCTGTTTGCCGCACGCTGTCCAACGCTCCGATTTGATGTGGCGGTCGGCGCTGCGGATGGCATGCGCGCGCAGCCTGGCACACGCTTACTCCTCGTGCAGGGTCCGCTCAAAGTGCTGCTGCCCGTGGAGCGATCACTGCTCAATCTGCTCGGAATAGCTGTGGCAACAGCGACGGCCACGGCTGCCTATGTGGACGCGATTCGTGGATCACGCGCCGTGATTTGCGACACACGGAAGACGCTGCCGGGGCTGCGTTGGTTGCAGAAGTATGCAGTCCGATGCGGCGGCGGCCACCTGCATCGTTTCGGGTTGTCCGATGCGGTTCTCTTGAAGGACAACCATCTCTCAGGGCTGCATGGTGGGGACTTCGCAGGGGCTGTGGAGGCTGCGGCAGTCCGTGCACGCGCATCGGGACGAAGCCTTGCGTTTGTGTGTGCTGAAGTCGATTCGCTTGATCAATTGAGAGTGTTGCTCGCATTGCCCGATGGAATCCTCGACATTGTGCTGCTCGACAATTTCACTTTGCGCGATCTTGCCGATGCAGTTGCTCTGCGTGATGCAGCGCGACCGCACCTCCTGCTTGAGGCCTCCGGTGGCGTGCGCTTGGAGTCAGTGGCGGGAATAGCCGCAACGGGCGTGGATCGCATCTCAGTCGGGGCAGTGACGCATAGCGCGGGCTGGGCTGATGTGGCGCTCGACATGATCGACTGACCGCAGGCCCCTGCGCTCACTCATTACCATTCCGCAACAATGGCACATCAAGTGAAGACGATGGTGGTGGTCGGTGGTGGCACGATGGGTTCAGGCATTGCATTGACCGCAGCACAGTCGGGAATCAGCGCGGTGGTCGTCGATGTCGGCGCGGAGCAACTGGGGCGCGCTCGCGCGTACCACACCAAGACGCTCGCGCGCCTTGTCGAGAAGCAGAAACTGACTGCTGACGCGGCCGCAGCGGTTGCGCAGCGGCTGTGCTACGAAAGCGATCTCGAGCAAACGCGCCATGCGGACTGGGTGGTGGAGGCGGCAAGTGAGAATCCGGAAACGAAGAAGAGGCTCTTTAGTTCCTTCGTCCGCATCTTTTCTCCCGAGGTGGTGCTTGCGACGAACACAAGTTCTATCTCCATCACTGACATCGCGACGGCAACTGGGGAGCGCGCGAGCCATGTGATCGGAATGCACTTCTTCAACCCCGTGCCGGTGATGAAGTTGGTCGAGGTGATCCGCGGTCTCGCGACAAGCGATGAAACTGTCGAGCGAACGCTGGCACTCGCGAAGGTGATGGGCAAGACTCCCGTCCCCGCGAACGATCGTGCGGGGTTCGTTTCGAATCGTGTCCTGATGCCGCTCATCAACGAAGCGTTCCATGCGTGGATGGAAGGCGTCGCGAAGCCGGAGGACATCGATCAGATCATGGTGCTTGGCTGCAACTTCCCGATGGGGCCGCTGCGGCTGGCAGATTTCATCGGGCTCGATGTGTGCCACGACATCATGATGGTGCTGCACCGTGAGCTCGGCGACCCGAAGTTCTTCCCTTGTCCGATGCTTCGGCAGTTGGTGACGGCAGGTCGCCTTGGAAACAAGACGGGGCGTGGCGTATTCGAGTACCCGCAAGGCTGAACAGGCCGAGTGCCGCGCGGATGCCGACGCGTCACGCGCGTTTGGACGCACGCGACCCGCGAAAGACGAAGAGCCGCGAGCCGAGATAGTTGAACACCATCCCAGCGAGCACGCCGCACACCGCAGCGGTCTGCAATCCGAGCAGGACATCCGTCCATCGCCGTGCAAGTCCGGTGGTGACGAACCAGTTCACGATCGCACCGAGCAGGCACACCGCGATAAACATCAGGAACTGCTTCGGGAGCGGTTGGCGGGTTCGGTCGCCAAAGGTCAGGGCACGATTGAGCAGGAAATTGCTCGCCATCGACAGGAGCACCGCCGCGGTCACCGATGTGTTGAGAATTGCCTCGCGCGATGTCATGCCCGTGGACTTCAGGGCCTCGGAGACTGCAGTCAGCGTGACGAGATTGACGAGGAGTCCGCTCGCGCCAACGAGAGCGAACTCGCCGAACCGTGCGACTTCGCCGTACTTCCAGCGCGCAAGCTGCCGCACATGCATGATGTACCGCAGTTGTTCCCGCAGTCCCATCTTGCTCTTGCCTAGCGCGCGGTCACTGAAGTGGATCGGCACTTCAGCCACCGTTCGGCAACGGCACTTCACGATCAGTTCGAGTCCGATCTTGTAGCCGATGGGATCAAGTTCGCCGATCGCACGCTCGAGCAGATCTCGGCGCATCGCGAGGAATCCGCTCATGGGATCATCGACCCAGGTGAAGAGTCTTGCAAGCCATGTTGCGCCGCGACTGTTGATGTGGCGAAGCAGCGACCAGTCACCCGCGATCGTTCCTCCTTTGGTGTAACGCGATCCGATCACCATGTCGTTCTCTGTGCGCTCGGCTGCTTCGACGAGTGCTGGGATTCGCTCTGGCGGGTGCGAGAGATCGGCGTCCATCACGACGAGAATGTCGCCGCGTGCCGATCGAAGCCCTTCAAGCACTGCGTACCCGAGTCCCCGCGGCGGCTTTCGTGTGACGAGGTGAACCCACGGCTCATTGGCAGCCTGGACAGCGCGGTCGATACCGTCGTCGGATGGGTCGTCCATCAGCCACAGATCGAAGCGGTGCCCGGTGGGTTGCATCGCATCTCGGATGCGGCGCACGAGTTCTGGGACATTCATCGCCTCTCGAAAGGTCGGGACGATGATGGAAACGCTCGCAGGCAAGTCGCGCGCGATCGTATCGACGAAGGGACGGGCGATAGACTTGGGGTATGAGCACTGTGCCCTCTCGGTCCAACACGCCGGCTGCGAGCGCAGCAACCACCACGCCCGATGCGGCACTCGGTCAGGCGCGGAAATCTGCGGTTGACCCAGAGTCGGTCACGCTGTCGGGATATCAGGTGGACCTGTCGTACGGTCCGAAGGAGGGATCGACAACGGATCCGAGTGATGCCACGCGTCCGCACGCGAGGATTGGTCAGGCGGGGCAGTTCCCGTACACGCGCGGCATTCACAGCACGATGTACCGCGGTCGCCTGTGGACGATGCGACAGTTCGCGGGATTCGGCAGCGCCGATGACACCAATGCGCGCTTCAAGTACCTGCTCGAGAACGCAAAGGGCACGAAGGCGAACACGGGGTTGTCGACGGCGTTCGACCTGCCGACGCTGATGGGCCGCGACTCGGACGATGCGCTGTCGGTGGGCGAAGTGGGGAGGTGTGGCGTCGCGATTTCGACGATCGACGATATGGCGCGTCTGTACGCGGACATTCCCGTCGGCGATGTCACGGTGAGCCAGACGATCAACGGACCTGCGGCCGTCATCTGGGCGATGTACTTGGCGATGGCGCAGGAGCGAGGCATTCCATGGGAGCGTCTCGGTGGCACGCTACAGAACGACATCCTCAAGGAGTTCCACGCGCAGAACGAGTTCATCTACCCACCGGAAGCGAGCGTCCGACTGGTGGTGGACACGATGGAGTTTGCGGGCAAGCACACTCCCAAGTGGAATTCCGTGTCGATTAGCGGATACCACATTCGTGAGGCGGGTTCGACCGCGACGCAGGAACTGGCGTTCACGCTGCGCGATGGCATGGAGTATGTGGAGTGGGGGATCAAGCGCGGAATTCCTGTCGATGCGTTTGCGCCGCGGCTCTCGTTCTTCTTCAACAGTCACAACGAGTTCTTCGAGGAAATCTGCAAACTTCGCGCGGCGCGGCGCATCTGGGCGCATGCGATGCGCGAGCGATTCGGCGCGAAGAGTGAACGCTCATGGCTGATGCGCACGCATGTGCAGACCGCTGGGTGTTCGCTCACCGAGCAGCAGCCGCTGAACAATATTGTGCGCGTGGCGTATCAGGCGATGGCCGGCGTGCTCGGCGGTTGTCAGAGCCTGCACACCGACAGCATGGACGAGACGCTCGGTCTGCCGACGGAGCAGGCGGTGCGTGTGGCGCTGCGGACACAGCAAATCTTGGCACACGAAACGGGCGTTCATCGAACGGTCGATCCGCTCGGCGGATCGTGGTATGTCGAGGCGCTGACGGATCAGATGCAGGCGGACGCCGATTCCATGATCCGCACGATTGATGGCATGGGCGGTGTGGTGGCGGGAATTCACAAGGGATATTTCCGCCGTGCGATTGCCGAGGCGAGCTACCGTGTTGGACAGGAGATGGAGGCGGGGGATCGCATTGTGGTAGGTGTGAACGCGTACCCCGAGGGAAACGAGGAGCGTTCTGTTGAGATTCTGCAGATCCCGCATGAGGTGGAGACTCGTCAGTGTGAACGCCTCGCGGAGTTCCGGCGAGTTCGGGATGGCGATCGCGTGAAGCGTTGCCTCGACGAGATTCGCCGCGCGGCGCGTGCGGGCGAGAACACGATGCCCGCGCTCGTGGAGGGCGCGCATGGGCGCTGCACACTCGGCGAGATGGTGCAGGCGCTCGCGGATGTCTTTGGGCGGTACAGCGGCGGTCCCGAGTGGTGACCCGCTAGGGTCTGCCCCGGTTTGTGGTGACAGACCGCACAGGAGGCCGCACGGTGCACGACCACTTCGCAGCAGCCGCTACTCTGCGGGCTTGAAGTTCCAAGGTCCCAAGGGCACCCGCGATTTTTACCCGCGCGATATGGCGCTGCGGCGGCACATCGAGGCTGCGTGGCGGCAGTCGTCGATCGTGCACGGCTTTGAAGAGATCGACGGGCCCACTTTTGAGCACCTCGATCTCTACACGGTCAAGAGCGGCGAGGGAATCGTCAGCGAACTGTTCAGTTTTCGCCGCGCCGGTGGCGAGGATGATTACGCGCTGAGGCCGGAGTTCACGCCAACGCTCGCTCGCATGGTTGCCGCGAAGGCAGGCGGACTTCCCAATCCGATCAAGTGGTTCGCAGTGCCGTCGCACTTTCGTGCGGAGCGGCCGCAGCGTGGTCGTCTGCGGGAGTTTCTGCAGTGGAATGTGGACCTGCTCGGCATCGATGGTCCGCAGGCGGAGATCGAAGTGCTGTCGACGGCCATTGTTGCGCTGGAGCGGCTTGGATTGTCGCCGGATGATGTGCGTGTGAAGTTGAGCCACCGGGGCGTTGTTCGTGCGGCGCTGCGCTCGCTCGGCGTTTCCGAGGAGCGCACGACGGATGCGTTCACGCTGCTGGATCGGCGCGACAAGTTGGATGGGGCTGCGTTTGCGGCGCGCGCCTCGGAGATTGGGCTCGGAACGGCGGCGCTCGATGCATTTGCGCGCGTGGCGCGCACGCGTTTTCCCGCGGCGACGGCTGGACAGGCTGTGCGTGAGGCCACGAACTGCACCGCGGAAGATGCCGCGCCGTTGACGGCAGTCCTTGATGGGTTGAAGGCAGCGGGCATGGATGCGTGGTGCGAGGTCGATCTGGGCATCGTGCGTGGCCTTGCGTACTACACGGGGTCGGTGTTCGAACTGCATGAAGCGAGCGGCAGCGAGCGCGCTATCGCGGGCGGCGGGCGTTACGACGGGTTGGTGGAGATGTTTGGTGGACCGCGAACGCCTGCAGTTGGAATGGGCATGGGCGATGTCGTGCTTGCGCTCGTGCTACGGGATCGCGGCAAGTTGCCCGCCGATGATGGAGAGTCGCTTCTCCCGCGACCTGACGCGTTCTTCATCAGCGCGCAAGGCGAGGAGTCGGACCGCATGTTGCCTGGACTTCTTGCATCACTTCGACGCGGTGGACTGCATGTGCGGCAGAGCTACAAGTCGACGCGCAATGTCGGGAAGTTGCTCGGCGATGCGGGGAAGTGCCGCGCGCGTCGTGCGGTCATTCTCGGTGCCGAGTTGGCGGACGGCATGGTGCAGGTGAAGGATCTCGATCGCAACGAACAGATCGTGGTGCCGCTGCAGGGCCTCGCGCAGCATTTGCGCGCTTCATGACCTTCTGCGAAATGCCGCCGCACACCGTGTGTGCGCCGTTCATCAGCGCCAGAATGCACCAAACACCAGGATCACCCAGACAACTGCGGCGAGTGCCACCTTCACAAGCGTGCCTGCGATGCGCCCGCTTGCGGCGCCAACCGCTGGTTTGATCGATTCGCGCGCGGATTTCCCGCCTTTCCAGATCTCACCCGTCGATGCTCCGATGGCCGCACCGAGTGCTGCGCCCGCGATCGTTCCGATGAGTGGCAGCGGAATGAACAGAGTGCCAACGATTGCGCCCGCGACCCCGCCCGCGAGCGCGCCGATCGTTCCCCACTTCGATGCACCGCCCGCCTTCGCGCCCGCTGCGCCCGCGAGGAACTCGATCACCTCGGCTGTGAACGCGATGGCAACCCCAACACCGATTGCGGTCCAAGCGACCCAACCGCCTGCGTGTCCGAGCCACAATGATGCGAGGAGTTCATGCACAACGGCAAGCAGCACCATGAGCCAGATGCCTGGCACCGCAAGGAGGGTGCTGATGCCGGCAATGGCCGCGAGCAGCGCGAAGAGGGAGGCAGAGACATAGAACGGCCACATGATGCTGCAGACTAGAGGCTGTGCGGCAACGGACCGCTCGCTGTGCAGTGGGCGCGCCGGGGCGGGAGACCAGTCAGTCGGATTCGGTGGAACGCGCTGCAGCCATCCCACTGGATGATGATCTCTTCGGTGCTGTCCCCGGGCCGAGTGGGTGGATCGCCATGAGCGCGCTGCTCGCGGGCCTTCATCCATTGCCCTCGCTTCAGCGGCGTGACAGTGCTGCCGTCGGCGAGTTCGCGCTCCTCACGGGTCGTCAGGTAGTGCACGCGGTGATCCGCCAGCGGTTCGAGCGGCGTGGTCCAGCCGACGGATGACTCGCGCGGGTCGCACACGCAGCGGAACGCGCGTGCCGACCGAGCGTCCGGATCGCTCGTATCGGGGCTGCGCCCAAAGAACCAGTCGAAATGCGACGAACCATCGGCAAGCCGGTGCAGTGCAGTGGCCATGGGCAGCCAGATCGATGCGCTCGCATTCATCGCGGCGACGACCGTACACTCCCGCCCAATGGACTGCCACACCCTTCGGCGAAGGATCGCATGGATGCTCGCCTCCGCGACAGCGCAATTCACGGCTCGCAAACTCATACGCAACTCGCGCATTTCGGCGACCGCGTTCATGCTTGGCTTGGGAGGACTGACATCGATCCTTGTTGCATGCCAGAGCCCGCCATCGACCGAGCAGTCCATTGAGCGTGGCAATCACTATCTCGAGTTCGGTAGGTGGCAGGATGCGGCGGACGCATTTCAGCCGGTGATCAAGAACAGTCCGGGTAACTGGGAGGCGGAGTACGGCTACGGCGTTGCGATGGCGAACCTCGGGGATCTTGTGACCGCGCGCCGCTGCCTTGAGACGGCGAACGACGAATCGCCGGGCAACATGAAGGTGATCGAGGCGCTTGCTGATGTGATGTTCCGCCAGAACGACACGAGTGCGATGTACCAGTTGCTTCGCGGCGCGGGCGCTTCGCTCGGCACGCCTGATCCATGGATCACGCTCGGCCTGTACGCGATTCGCCTCAAGGACAACGACAGCGCCCAGCAGGCGTTTGCCGCAGCGATTGAGGTGGATTCTGGTGCGGTGCGCCCGCGCACCACAGAGCCGTACTACCAGATGGCGATGCTGCAACTGTCGCTCGGCCGAAAGGACGATGCGGTGCGCAGGTTGCGGCAGGCATACGGTGTTTCCGCGAGCGACCCGCGCGTGGTGCAGGCGCTGCAGGGGCAGGGCGTGGCAATCGATGCGGCGACCGCGCTGCCGCCGGGACTTTGACGCATGAGTCCTCGCGCGCGCTCGACTGGCGCGGTACGAAGCGCGGCAGATGAAACTCTTTCTATGGAGCAGTGGTCCTCGGTGTTGGGACTGCTTGCCGATCCACATCGAGTCCGACTCCTGCGCGCTCTCTCGCGCCACGAGCTGTCGGTCGGCGAGATCGGTCGCGCGCTGCAGATGCCGCAGTCGACGGTCAGTCGGCAACTCAAGTTGCTCTTCGATGTGGGAATGCTTCAGCGGAGAGTCGAGGGAACAACGAGCTTGTACCGAATCGACCGTGATGGGATGCCCGAAGCAGTGCGATCGCTTTGGAAACTCGCGCAGGTCTCGCTCGGTCGTGCGGCGGACCTTGAGCAAGATGACGCGCGATTGACGGCTGTGATCGCCGCGCGGCGCGCTGGCAATGGATTCTTCAGCCGAATTGGCGGTGACTGGGACATCATTCGGAAGGAGTTGTTTGGCGGAGTGGTCGGATGGGAGGCTGCCCTTGGACTGCTGCAATCCGAAGCGGTTGTCGCAGATCTTGGCTGCGGCACGGGCGAGATTGCCGAACGAATTGCGCCCTATGTGGGCAAGGTGTTTGCGGTGGACAGCGAGCGCGCGATGATTTCAGCTGCGCGTCAGCGGCTTGCGCGGCATCCGCATGTGGTGTGTGTGGAGGGCGATCTCATGAGCCCGCCAATTCGTGCTGGAACGCTCGATGCGGCGGTGGTATCGCTTGTGCTGCACCATGTTGAGGACCCTGCTCTTGCGGTTCGAAGACTCGCTAGGTTGCTGAAGCCGAGTGGCGTGCTTCTGCTGATCGACATGGCGGCGCATTCGCGCGGCGAGTACCGATCAACAATGGGGCATCGGCACTTGGGCTTTTCTCAGGCCGACGTTCGGAAGTGGGCGGATGATGCCGGACTACATGTCAAGCGCTGGCACAAAATGTCGCCCGCCATCGAGGCGAAGGGACCCGGGCTATTCAGCGCATTACTTGGCGGGGCCGGTGGGAGCCGCCGGCGTGACGGGGGCCGCCGGAGTGGTCGGCGGGGAGGCTGATCCGCCGAACTTCGCCAGTACAGTCGATGGGTCCTTTCGGACGGAATCCGCGCACTTGGGGCAGCACAGCCGCACAAGGCGTTCGCCGATGACGATGTCGGTTGGCTGCGCCGGCAGCGGTTCGCCGGAGACGGCACAGTTCTTCAGCGGGTAAGACGCTTTCTGCTTCTCGACGATGGCATTGTCGATCGCGGTCAGATACTTCATCGGATCTTGGCGAACCTTTTTGATGCAGCGAGGGCAGCAGAGGCGAACCAACTTGTTCAGCACAACGACATTCTTCACATTGCCCGCATCTGGAGCGTCTGGCGCGGCAATCTCCTCGTCGCGCATCACCACGCAGGTGGTCATCGGATAGAGCGGCATTTGCTGCGCGATGATCGCGACATCAACCTTTTCGAGAATCTCTGCGCGGTCCTCCTTGAAGGTCTTGACGCAATTGGGGCAACAGAATCGGATTTCCCGCCCGTTGAGCGCACCATCCTCTGGCTCTTCGATGACGAAACTGAC
>Ga0233425_10007748_pt1 | contig 14838 bp, 11 predicted proteins | sample Watercolumn_Towu_2_FD_181712 | JGI IMG/M metagenome (GOLD analysis project Ga0233425, IMG submission 181712) | Freshwater microbial communities from Lake Towuti, South Sulawesi, Indonesia - Watercolumn_Towuti2014_140_MG | ecosystem: Environmental > Aquatic > Freshwater > Lake | place...
AGGGCGGCTTCGACGCCGGCGACTGCGTCCGGGTGGTCGGACCGTCGGGACTTCTCGGCGTGGGCCTGGCCGCCTACGCCGCCGCTGATTGCCGCCGGATCCAGGGCCGCAACAGCCGCGAGTTCGAGGCGCTTCTGGGTTGGAAGGGCCCCGGCGTTGCAATCCACCGCGACGATCTGGTGCTGACGTCATGACGACGGTTGAGGACGGGATGCAGGCCATGGGCGCTCGGGCCCGTGCGGCCTTCGACGCCGTGCGCATGGCGCCCGCCGCCACGCGCACGGCCGCCCTTTTCGCGATGGCGGACGCCCTGGAGCGCAACGGGGGCGCCATTCTCGCGGCCAACGCGGGCGACCTGGCGCGCGGTCGTCATGGCGGCATGGCCGAAGCCATGCTCGATCGACTGGCGCTGGACCCGGGCCGGGTCGCGAGCATGGCCGCCGCCGTGCGACAGATCGCCGACCAGGCGGATCCCGTTGGCGGCGAGGATGAGCACTGGACGCGTCCCAGCGGCCTCGACATCACCCGGGTCCGGGTTCCGATCGGAGTCCTTGCGGTCATTTACGAGAGCCGACCCAACGTCACCGCTGATGCTGCAGCCCTGTGCGTCCGCTCAGGCAATGCGGTGATCCTCCGTTCCGGTTCCGACGCCCTGGCCAGTGCGACGGCTATCCACGCCGCCCTCGTCGAGGGACTGATCATGGCGGGTCTGCCGGGCGACGTCGTCCAATTGGTCGCCACACCCGACCGCGCCGCGGTCGGCGCCCTGCTGACGGGCCTGAACGGAGCCATCGACCTGATCGTCCCGCGCGGCGGTCGAAGCCTCGTAGCCCGGGTCCAGAGCGAGGCCCGCGCCCCGGTCCTGGGGCATCTGGAGGGGCTGTGCCACACCTACCTGGACGCCGCCGCCGATCCGGAAAAGGCTCGAAGGATCGTCCTGAACGCAAAGATGCGCCGCGTCACGGTCTGCGGTGCGACGGAGACGCTGCTGGTCGACGCCGCGGCGCCGGAAATGCTGTTGCGGCTCGTCGCCGAAGACCTGCTGGCCGCCGGCTGCGTCCTGCGCGGCGACGCCCGGACCTGTGCGATCGTGCCCCGGGCGACGCCTGCCGCCGAAGTTGACTGGACCACTGAATACCTCGCGCCGATCCTGGCCGTCCGCGTGGTGGATGGGGTGGCCGGGGCCATAGCGCATATCGCCAGGCACGGCTCAGGTCACACCGACGCCATCGTTACGGAGAATGCGGCCGCCGCCGCCGAATTCCTGGACAGGGTCGACAGCGCCATCGTCATGCACAACGCCTCCACCCAGTTCGCGGATGGCGGCGAGTTCGGTTTCGGCGGCGAGATCGGGATCGCCACCGGACGCCTGCACGCGCGCGGTCCGGTGGGCGCGGCCCAGCTCACCACCTACAAGTATGTCGTTCGCGCGGTCGGGGCCGTTCGCACCTGACCCCATCCTCAGTCCGCCCGGCCGTCCGCCTTGTGGAGATGTGCAGAGACGGGTTTGCTTTGGACTGCGTCACATCGGATGACCATGCTCAGGGGTCTCAAGCTGGCTCCGGCGGCCCCGCCGTCGGCGAGTGGGCATGCCGCCCGGGCCCCCGCCTATCCGCCGTATCCGCGACCGCCGCCTCCGAAGCCGCCTCTGGAGACGACAGTGGTGCGGCTCTGCACGCGCGTCGGGGCCTGTCGGGCGACGGGGGTGTGGTCATAGGCGTTGGTGACGGTCCGGCCGGTGCGGTAGTCCCGTGACAGGTAGCCGCCGCCATAGCCGTTGGAGTACTGGCCTTCGCGATTCCGATACAGAGGCCCGCCGCCGCGGTAGCCGCCGTTGTTCAGCAGCTGCCCGATGACGAAACCGGTGGCCAGAGGCCCGAAGAAGGATCCGCCGCCCGAGTTGAGGGGCCGGCATTGGTCCGGACCCCACTGGCCTTCGCACTCGGCCTGGGTGAAGTACCGCGGCGCGCTGCGCTCGGCCTCGGTCTGGGCCGCAGCGTATGAGGTGTCGCACTCGGCGTCCGGCACGTCGTCGGCGGTCTTGCACTCCTCCAGCGACGTGTACGCCAGCACCGGCTCGACCGGTTCGGGCGCCGCCACCGGGATGGAGTCCGGCGAACCGCACGCGGAGATCGAGAAGCCGACCGTGGCCATCAGGCTGGTCAGCTGAAGCGACCGCGATCGCTTGAGCCGGCGCAGGGTGGTGGTTTCAGGCGGGGTGTGGAGCGGGACTTGCGGGTTCACAGGCGCCTCACGCGGTCATGCAGGCGGCGTTGAGCAAGCCCACGCCGATGGAAATGGAAGCCATGTAGACGCCGGCGGCCAGTTCGCCCGCTTCGATCCGGGCGGCGAGGGCGCGATAGACCAGGCGGCTGACGACGATGAAGGACACGATCTGGATCACGCCGGCCAGCAGCGCCCATGCGGCGAACTCCGGCAGGCTGACGGTGTTCGACAGGGCCGAGGCCAGAGGCAGGACATAGCCGATCAGGGCGCCGCCCAGGGCCACGGCAGCCGCGACGTTGCCCTCCCGGATCAGGGCCCGCTCATTGTAGGGCGTGACCAGCTGGTAGATGAATTTGAAGGCGGCGAAGAACAGCACCGCCGCCACGAAGGCGATGATGAAGGCCGTAGCTCCGGTCTGGAATGCGAACCAATCCATGTGTGTCTTCCCCTCTGTTGCGCCTAGGCGCGGAATTCGGCCATCTCCAGCGGGATGCCGATCATGATCTCGTGCGTCGTCTCGCCGCCGTCGGGCTGCATCTCCAGCGCCAGCATCAGTTCGCGCCCCCCGGCCAGCTCGCGTCCGTACAGCATGCAGGTCTGGAAGATGCGCGCATAGGGCGTGGTCGCGGCCCGGTCGTCATAGATGGTTTCCCACAGCGTCACAGGCGCCTGGGGGGCGTCGCTCTCGGCGAACCACAGCCGGGGGTAGGCCGGCAGGTCCTCGGCCGCGCCATCGAAGACCGGCGCCGACAACCGGTCCGACCAGAGGCGGCGTTCGCGCTCGCCCGGCGGATAGGCCGACGACCAGGGGGTGAACAGGGTGAAGTCGTAGGCCGCATCGCCTTCGGCGTCGTCGCTCATGGCCTGGAGCATGACGTGATCGTCGGTGTAGAAGCGGTGGACGTACTGGCCCCCGTCGAGGGTGATCACGCCCTGGGCGGTGATTTCCAGCGCGTCGCGATCCAGAGTGAAGCGGGTCTCGTCGCCCAGCCGGCGCCAGGCCAGCGGATCCAGCGACACGGTGCGGCCGACGGTGATGTTTCGCACCTCGGCCAGCCCCGGAGCGGGCGGCGGCTTGTCGCCGGAACCGAACAGTCTCCTGAACATGACCCGTTCTACCCGGTCAGGCTCGCCGCATCGACCCTTGCGGCGGCGACATAGAAGAGACGGTCGCCGGCGACGACCGGTCGTTCGGTCGGCGGATTGAAGGTCGGAGTCGTGTCGCGGCCCGGCTGGAGGGCCAGCAGCGTCGCGCCGCGATCAAGCAGGGCGCGCGCGAGATCGCCGAAGGCGCGGGGCTGCCGATCCGGCCACGCCAGGCTGAACAGGGTCGCGCCCTCGTCCAGATGGCTGGTCAGGGCGCTGATGACCTGACTGGCCCCGGGATCCTTGCAGGCCCGCGCGACGAGTTGGGGCCCGGAAGACAGGATGACCTCGACCTCCGGGCAGTGCTGGCCGATGAGCCGTGCGTGGTCCTCGTCCTCGAAGTGGCAGACGACGTGCGCCGTCGCGGGCGCGAGGGCCGTGGCGGCCAGCGTCGCGGACAGGGTGTCTGAATCGGAATCGGTGAAGACCAGCACGCGGCTGGCGTGGGGGACGCCCGCACGGATGAGGGCGGCGGTCGAGGTCAGGCTCTCGGACTGGACGTAGCGAATCCTGGCGTCGAGATCGGTCAGCGTCTGGCGGGTCAGGAGCACCAGCGTCTGGTCCGGCGAAAGGTCCGCGCACAGTTCGTCGATCATCTTGGGCGTGCGCGCGGGGTGGTGGCCGATCAGGACGATCGAGGCGGTCATCTTTGAATAGTCTCCCTTGCCGGCGCGGCGAACGCGCCAGACGTCTCCGATGGCGGCCAGAACCTTGGCGACGATGGTGGTGAAGGCGGCGATGGCGCCGGGAAAGACCCACAGTGCGGTGATGAGACGACCGGCGTCGGTCTGGGGACTGAGATCGCCGTAGCCGACCGTGTAGGCGGTGGTGGCGTACCAGTAGAAGAAGGTGGTCGCGCCATACAGCTTCTCCTCGCCCGCGAGCGCCAGCATCAGCCACGTCAGAACCGCATGCGTTCCGATCAGCATGAACAGCAGCGTCCAGTGCAGATCGGCCATGGCGTGGAAGGCCCGGTCGAACAGGCGCGCCAGTTTCAATCTCGGCAGCAGCATGTAGGCTCGCAGGACGCCGGACCGAATGCCCGGATGACGCGAAGTCTTGGCAGACCCCTAGCCGATGTCAACTGTTCCTGTTACGCGTTACATGAAACATGCGTAATTCACCTTCAAACCCCTTGCCCTCGGCGAACGATCGTATACGTGCTTGGCGCAAGGCCCGGCGCGAGGCGGGCATGGTCAAGGTGGAGTTCTGGGTTCCCGACGCCGCGAAAGACGACGTGAAGGCGGCGGTCCACGCCATCATCACCGAGTCGACACGCGGTCCTGTTCTCGTCCGGCGTTCGCGCCGCAGTCCTCTGATCGATCCTTCTGGAGTGAAACATCCCATGGACGCCGTCATCGAAACCGCCTGGACCGTGCCCGCCATCAAGGCGGCGCTGGACGCCTCCGACCTGGTCCGCGAGGGCGAAATGAGCCTGCGGGTCGTCGAGGGGGCCGAACCGGTCCTGCTGGCCACCATGCATGAATACGGCGACCTGCCGATCTATCTGAGCGTCGGCGGCTCGCAGATCGTGGTCTCCGTCCTGCTGTGGCCGGTGGCCGAGCAGGCCGATCCGGCGCGGTTCAACGAATTCCTGCTGAAGGCCCAGCGGATCGTGCCGCTGTCCAACTTCGCCATCACCTCGGTCTCGGGCGAGGACGTCTATGAACTGATGGGCGAGCTGTCCTGCAAGACGACCCTGCAGACCATACTGATCGAGTTGCGCACCCTGGCCGAGAACGCCATCGACGCGACCGGGCTGCGCGAAACCTTCGGCGCTGAAGCCGCCTGAACCGGGAGACAGAACCATGTCCATGCTCGCCAAACTGTCCGCCCTGTTCCGCGGCACCGCCCATGACGCCGGCCAGGCGGTGGTCGACGCCAATGCGCTGAAGATCCTGGATCAGGAAATCCGCGACGCCGACAACGCCCAGGGCAAGGCCCGCGACGATCTGGCGGGCCTCGTCGCCCGCCGGCGGATGGCCGAAAACGAGATGAAGAGCTTCGGCGACCAGATCGCCAAATACGAGAACTCGGCGCGCACGGCCCTGGCCCAGGGCAAGACCGATCTCGCCCGCGAAGTCGCCCAGCGGATCGCCGAGCTTGAGACCGAGATCGGCACCCGGGGACCGCTGATCGAGAACATGAAGGCGGCCGAGGCGCGGCTGCGCACCGCCATCGCGACGACGGACCAGAAGATCGAGACGCTCCGGCGCGAGATCGACATCGTCAAGGTCAATGACTCGGTGCAGAAGGCGCAGACGTCGGTGGCCCTGCAGTCGGCGGGCGCGCATTCGCGCATCGGCTCGGCGGCGGACAGCCTGCAGCGCATCAAGCAGCGTCAGGCCGTCAATGAAGAGAAGCTGCGCGCCGGCCAGGAGCTGGAGGACAAGCGCACCGGCGCCGATCTGGACGCCAAGCTGAAGGAGGCCGGCATCCTGCCCGGACAGGCCTCCGCCGATGACGTGCTGGCGCGGCTGACCGCTCAGGAGATCAAGGTGGTGACTCCGTTGATCGAGACCTCGACGCCGGTGTCGAAGGACCCGGCCTAGGCCCCATGGAACGTCTGACGCTCGATCCCCGGCCGGACTGGCAGGCGCGCGCCGAGGCCGTGGGTTTCACCTGGCACCACGATTCCGGCGAACGCTACTGGGACGAGAGCGCGGCCTACGCCTTCTCGATCGAGGAGATCGAGGACGGGCTGGAGGCGCCGACCGCCGAGTTGCACCAGATGTGCCTCTCCCTGGTCGACGAGGCGGTCAGGTCGGAACGGCTGATGACCCTGCTGGAGATTCCGGAGGCGTCGCGGGACTATGTGGCGGAAAGCTGGGCGCGGCGCGACCCGTCGCTGTATGGCCGGTTCGACTTCGCCTACGACGGCAAGGGCCCGGCGAAGCTGTATGAATACAACGCCGACACCCCGACCAGCGTGTTCGAGACGGCCGTCTTCCAGTGGCTCTGGCTCGAGGACCGGATCGCGGACGGAACGCTGCCGGCCGGGGCCGATCAGTTCAACAGCCTGCACGAGAAGCTGGTCGACCGGTTCCGCGCGATCTTCCCGGACGGGGGCTTCGTGCATTTCAGCTCCGACCCGGACTTCGTCGAGGACCGCCAGACCGTGCGGTTCCTGGAAGACCTGGCGCGTCAGGCCGGCCTGGACCCGAAATTCGTCGCCATCGACGAGATCGGACTGAACGCCGACGGCCGCTTCGTCGACGATGAGAACTATCTGATCCAGGCGATGTTCAAGCTGTATCCCTGGGAGCAGATGCTGCGCGACGACTACGCCGCTCCCCTGCCGAACGCGCAGGTGACGGTGCTGGAACCGGCGTGGAAGGCCCTGCTGTCCAACAAGGGTCTGCTGCCGCTGCTGTGGGAACGGCACGCCGGACATCCCAACCTGCTGGCGGCCTTCTTCGAGAGCGACCCGGCCCATGCCTCGCTGGGCGACGCCTATGTACGCAAGCCGCTGTTCTCGCGGGAGGGCGCCAATGTGTCGATCGTGGAAGGCGCGTCGCGTGAAGAGGGGCTGGACGGCGGCTATGGCGAGGGGACCAACATCCGCCAGGCGGTGCACGCGCCTCCCCGCTTCGACGGCCAGCATGTGATCGTCGGCTCGTGGCTGGCGGGCGACGAGCCGGCCGGCATCGCGCTGCGGGAAGATCCCGGTCGGATCACGCGCAACACCTCCCGCTTTGTCCCGCATTTCATCCGCGGCTGACGTCCGGTTCCGCGACCCGCCGGCCGGGATCAGTTGACCTCAGGCGTGGCGTTGCCGACGGGCAGACAGCGAAAGGGCCGCCCCGGTTCCCCGAGGCGGCCCCTTCCGACCGGCTGGCGGCGGTCAGTAGCGGTAGTTGATCCCGACCAGGAACGTCCGGCCGTATTGCTGGTAGTCGATGACCCGGCGTGAATCGTTGTTCTCGAACGTCTTGAACTGCTCGTCGGTCAGGTTGTTGACCTGCGCCAGGAGCGAAAGCCCCTCCAGCCGGCCCGACTGGAACTCATAGCCGATCTGGGCGTCGACGACCGATTCCGCGTCCACCATCCGCTGAATGCGGTCGGTGCCGACGCCGGACAGTTCGCCCAGGAATTCGGAGCGATAGCGGTCGCTGATCCGGGCCTGGAAGCCGTTGCGCTCATAGTAGAGGGTCAGGTTGCCGACCTTCTCGGACAGCCCCGGCAACGGGGTCGACGGACTGCCCGGGTTCGGGACGATGTCGCTGTCCGTCCAGGAGGCGCTGAAGGTCATGCCGAAGCCTTCAAGCGGCGCCCAGAAGAGGTCGAAGGGCACCGAGACGGCGAACTCCGCCCCCGAAATCGTCCCGCCCTCGCCGTTCTGCGGCTTGGAGAGGAAGCCCTGACGCAGGGTCGGGGCCGTGGGGCCGGTGTAGGCGTAGCCCGTGAAGTCCGTCAGCGTCTGCTGGTCGTAGATGTAGCTCTCGAGGTCCTTGTAGAAGAGCGCCAGCGAGACATAGCCGCGGCGGCCGAAATATTTCTCGATCGAGATGTCGGCGGCGTTGGCGATCCACGGCCGCAGTTCGGGATTGCCGCCGCTGCCGCCCCAGGGCGACTGGTTGACGTCGGTGCTCGTGGCTCGTCCTTCGTTGAAGTCGACATTCACCGAGGCGCGCATCTGGTCCATCCGCGGACGGGCCATTTCACGGGCCAGGCCGAGACGGACGTACAGATCGTCGCGCACCTGGAAGTTCAGGTTCAGGCTGGGCAGGATCTCGTTGTAGCTGTCGCCGCCGGTGACCGGGACGGGCGTCGCAGGATTGCCGGTGGCCGCCTGACCGTCCGAGCTCTGCTCCGTATGGACGAACTGCAGGCCGACGTTGCCCGTGACCGGCATGCCGACCAGTTCGGCGTCCACATCAGCCATGAAGTAGGATGTGATCACCTGCTCCTCGACGCCCCAGCCGAAGGCCAGCAGGTTGTCGTCCTGCGGCGCCAGCAGGGTGTAGATGCCGCTCTCCACCAGGGCGAAGGGGTCGTAGCTGATCACCGGACCGATGCCGAGGAAGTCCAGCTGCGTCGGCGCCAGCAGGAACTGGCTCGGCACGGGCACGCTGGTGTTGTGCAGGGGGTCGTTGCGGTTGGCCGTCAGCGACAGGTAGTAGCGTTCGAGCGTCAGTTCCTTCTCGCGGTCGGTGACATTGATGCCGAGCGTGACGTGGCTGAACAGCCCGCCGTCGATATCGCCGTCCACCTCGCCGCGGATCGAGTTCAGTTCGTCGACGATCGACGGACTGTTGATGAAACCGTCCTGGCCGCCCTCGATGCCGGACGGATAGACGCCGCCGCCCCAGCCCTGGGCGCTGGTGAGCAGGATCAGCGTCGGATCGGCGTAGTTCAGCAGCGAGCTGAAGGTCGTGCCCTCGGGCGTCGTGCTGAAGGTCAGGGTGTCCAGGGCGCCGGTGACGTTGCGGCCGGTGCCGGCGTTGGTCTCCAGCACCGTGTCGGTGCGGTCGGCCTTCGAATAGCTGATGTCCAGGGTCGCCGACCAGTTGTCGTCGATCATGAATTCGTTGTTCCAGCCCAGCGAGGTCAGCTCGGCGGTCCGGCGGTTGCCGTCGTTGCGGACGACGCCCTTCACATTGTCGAAGACGCCGGCCACGACCATCCCGTCCTCGACGGTGGCGCCGGCGCGCAGGGCGGGAGCCGGACGGCAGGTCGCCGCCGGTCCGGGGCAGGTCCCGGCGCTGCCGCCCCAGGCCAGCGGGAATTCGACGCCGCGCAGGATCTGGGTGTTGTCGAACTCGGAATAGAAGGCGTCGAAGGTCGAATGCCAGCGGTCGTTCGGGCGGAACTCGACGGTCGCCATATAGCCGTCGCGCACCAGTTCGCTGGACTGGACATAGGGTTTGGCGCCGCCGATCAGCAGCGCGCCGCCCGGACCTGAATCCGGATAGCCCCAGGCGTTGAAACGTTCGGCCTGGTAGGGCGTCGACATGTGGGCGTAGCCCAGCACCAGGCCCAGCTTGCCGTCCATGAACTGGTCGATGTAGCTGACGCTGAGACGCTGGCCGGTGTCCTCGGTGCCCGAGTTCAGCGCGCCGTAGTCGTTCCACTCATAGCGGGCGTTCAGCGCGATCGTCTGACGGCCGTGCTCCAGCGGCCGGATCGTGCGCAGGTCGGCGGTGCCGGCCAGACCCTGGCCGATCAGGGCGCCGTCCGGGGTCTTGTAGACCATCACGCTGCCCAGCAGTTCGGACGGGTACTGGTCGAACTCGACGCCGCGGTTGTCGCCGGCCGAGACCTGTTCACGGCCGTTCAGCAGGGCGGTGGTGAAGTCGGGCGCCAGGCCGCGGATCGAGATGACCTGACCGCGTCCGTCCAGGCGCTGGGCCGTCAGACCGGGCAGGCGCGCCAGCGACTCGGCGATCGAGACGTCGGGCAGCTTGCCGATGTCCTCGGCGGTCACGACCTCGACGATCGAGCTTTCGGTGCGCTTGGAAGCGATCGAGCTTTCAATCGACGACCGGATGCCGGTGACGACGACCTCGTCGACCTCGGTCGGCTCCTGCGGCGTGCTCTGGGCCGAGGCGGCGCCTGCGAAAGCCACGAGGCCGAGGGCGCCGACAGCGCCGCCAGCGAGCAAGCGGGCACGGCGCGTGATTGGAGTTCTCATCGTCATTCCTCTCCCTGGGGCCGGCGCATTTCTGTCGAAGCGTCCGGTCTGTCATCGCAAAGTTATGCAAACTTATGGGAACCTTGCAAGACGGTAATCTTACGGCGACGGTCCCGGCGTGGCGGAAATGTGACGCGTTGCAGAGCTATACTGCACTGCACAAGGCGATTCAGCCCGACAGCGCCGCATTTCGGACATGTGACGCCATGGATTGACAGACGGCCCCAGCACTGCAAAATCTTGCAAACTGATCCGGCGAGCCACGTCGTTCGCGGACATGGAGAGGACGCCAGATCATGACGGGACGCCTCAAGGGGTGGAATCGAGCCTGCGTCGCCGCCCTGCTCGGAGGCGCGCTCGCGGGCGCCGCCCTCCCCGTGTGGGCCCAGTCGGCTACGGCGACTCTGGAAGCCCTGCGCCAGCGTCCGGCCGAGGACGAGGTCGTCTACTTCCTCATGCCCGACCGGTTCGAGAACGGCGATGCGGCCAACGACCGGGGCGGCGCGACCGGCGACAGGCTGGCCACGGGCTATGACCCGGCCGACCCCGGCTTCTATCACGGCGGCGACCTGAAGGGCCTGACCGCGCGGCTCGACTACATCCAGGGCATGGGCGCCACCGCCCTGTGGATCGCGCCGGTGTTCCGGAACAAGTGGGTGCAGGGCCCGCCGGGCCAGGAGAGCGCGGCCTATCACGGCTACTGGATCACCGACTTCACCCGGGTCGATCCGCATCTGGGAACGAACGAGGACTTCCGCGCCCTCGTCGACGCCGCCCATGCGCGGGGGATGAAGGTGTATCTGGACATCGTCATCAACCACACCGCCGACGTCATCCGGTACCGCGAATGCCCGCAGAACGACTGCGGCTACCGCTGGAAGGGGGACTATCCGTACAGCCGCCGCGGCGGGCTGCAGGGGGAGCCCATCAACCCCGGTTTCACGGGCGCTCCGGGCGGCGACTTCTCGACCCTGACCAGCCCCGACTATGCGTATACGCCGTACGTTCCGGCCGGAGAGGAAGCCGTCAAGGCGCCGGCCTGGCTGAACGACATCGGCCTCTACCACAACCGGGGCAACAGCGCCTGGTACAGCGAAGCCCGCATGGACGGCGATTTCTCCGGGCTCGACGACCTGTTCACCGAACACCCGCGCGTCGTGCAGGGCTTCATCGATCTCTATGGAAGCTGGATCGACGACTACGGCGTCGATGGCTACCGCATCGACACCGCCCGCCACGTGAACCCCGAGTTCTGGCAGGCCTTCGTGCCCGCCATCCTCGAGCGCGCCCGGGCCAGGGGCATCCCCAATTTCCACATCTTCGGCGAGACCTACGACTTCCAGTCCGGCACGGCCGCCATGCACACCGTGGTCGACGGCCTGCCGACGGTGCTGGACTTCGCCTATCAGCGCGTCGTCCAGAACATGGTGACGGGCGTCCAGCATCCCGACGCCATGGGCTATCTGCTGATGGAGGACGCCATCTACGCCGGCGGAGTCGAAACCGCGCTGAAGCTGCCGACCTTCACCGGCAACCACGACATGGGCCGGATCGGCCATCTGATCCTGCATGCGAAGCCCGACATCTCCGACGCCGAACTGCTGGACCGCTCGACCCTCGCCCACGCCCTCGTCCTGCTCGGCCGCGGCGTGCCGGTCATCTACTATGGCGACGAGCAGGGCTTCACCGGCGACGGCGACGACCGCCGCGCGCGGCAGGACATGTTCGAAACCCGCGTCGCCTCCTACGCCGACGACCGCCGCATCGGGTCCGCGTCCGGCGCGTTCGACCCGAACGCCGACATGTACCGCCGCATCGCCGAAATGAGCCGCGTCCGCGCCGCCGACAGGCGGCTGCGTCATGGCCGGGTCGTCGTGCGCACCGCCGACCAGACGCCGGGCGTCCTCGCCATCTCGCGTCTGGATGATGACGGCGAGACCCTGGTGGTGTTCAACACCTCGACCGAGGCGCGCACCGCCAATGTCGCGGTCGAGCTCGGGTCCGCCGAATGGCGCGCCCTGATCGGATCGTGCCCCGCCCGCAGCGCCGCTCCGGGCTCAGTTTCCGTGTCCCTGCCCGCCCTGGGCTATCTTGTCTGCGTATCCGAAAGACCAGCGTGACCGCCCAGATTCTCGAACAGCCCGCCCCCCTGACCGACGCCGCCGAATGGTGGCGCGGCGCCGTCATCTATCAGGTCTATCCGCGCAGCTTCGCCGACACCAATGGCGACGGCGTCGGCGATCTGGCGGGCGTCACCGCCCATCTGGAGCACATCGCCTCGCTGGGCGTGGACGGCGTGTGGCTCAGCCCCTTCTTCACCTCGCCGATGAAGGATTTCGGCTATGACGTCGCCGACTATTGCGACGTCGACCCCATCTTCGGGACCCTCGCCGACTTCGACCGGCTGATCGAAAAGGCCCATCGCCTCGGCCTGAAGATCATCACCGATCTGGTCTTCGCCCACACCTCGGACCGGCACGCCTGGTTCGAGGAGAGCCGTCAGTCCCGCACCAATCCGAAGGCGGACTGGTTCGTCTGGGCCGACGCCAAGGCCGACGGCTCGCCGCCGTCCAACTGGCAGTCGGTGTTCGGCGGCCCGGCCTGGACCTGGGACGCCCGGCGCGGCCAGTACTACATGCACAACTTCCTGCCCGAGCAGCCGCAACTGAATCTGCACAATCCTGATGTGCAGGACGCCCTTCTGGACGCCGCCCGCTTCTGGCTGGATCGCGGCGTCGACGGCTTCCGCTTCGACGCCATCAACTTCTCGATGCACGACCCGAAGCTGACCGACAATCCGCCCCTGCCCCCCGGCGGCAAGCGGACCCGACCGTTCGACTTCCAGGACAAGGTGCACAACCAGTCCCAGCCCGGCATCGTCGACTTCCTGGCCCGCATCCGGGCCTTGACGGACAGCTACGGCGGCCGCTTCAGCGTGGCCGAGGTCGGGGGCGACCACGCCGAGCGCGAGATGCAGGCCTTCACCCAGGGCGACGACCATCTGAACAGCGCCTACGGCTTCCTCTACCTCTACGCCCCGACGCTGGAACGCCAGCTGGTGCGGATGGGCGCCGAGGCCTGGCACGGGCGCGACGGACAGGGCTGGCCGTCCTGGACCTTCTCGAACCACGACGCCCCGCGCGCCATCTCCCGCTGGGCCGGCGGCCGCGATCTCAGGGCCTTCGCCGAAATGGCGATGCTGCTTCTGATGACCCTGCGCGGCAACGTCTTCATCTATCAGGGCGAAGAGCTGGCCCTGCCCCAGGCCGATGTTCCCTTCGACCGTCTGGTCGATCCCGAGGCCATCGCCAACTGGCCCCAGACCCTCGGCCGCGACGGCGCCCGCACCCCGATTCCCTGGGCCGAGCACCTGCCCCAGGCGGGCTTTTCGACGGTGGAGCCCTGGCTGCCCCTCGACCCCCGCCACGTGCCCCTGTCCGTCGACCGGCAGGAGCGCGACCCCTCATCCATGCTGCACGCCACGCGCCGTCTGGTCGCCTTCCGCAAGGCCCATCCGGCGCTGATGCTGGGTGAGATGACGCTTCTGGACCGCAACGACGACCTGCTGGCGTTCGAGCGCGTCCATGACGGCGAACGTCTGGTCTGCGTGTTCAACCTCGGCTTCGAGCCCGTGGTCTGGACCCCGCCCGAAGGCCATCGGGTTCTCGAGGCGGTCAACGTCGGCGCGGCGCCCGAACGTCTGCTGCCGCCGATGGCCGGGCTGGTTCTGTCGGCGCGATGACCTCAGCCCCCGCAGCTCTCGCGCACGATCAGGTCGGTGGGGATCCGCTCCGACCGGCCGACGGAGTCGCCGGGGTTGTCGAGCAGTTTGGACACCAGCAGCCGTCCCGCCTTCATCGTGTCCTGGGCGATCGTCGACAGGGCGGGGCGGCTGTAGCGGCTGAACGGCACATTGTCGAAACCGATCACCGACACGTCTTCGGGCACGCGCATTCCCGCGTGCAGCAGGGCCCGCACGGCGCCCAGGGCGATCTGGTCCGAGGCGCAGACGACGCCGTCGAACTGAACCCCGCGCCGGATCAGGCTGTCGACCGAGGCCTCGGCCGACTCGACCTCGAAATGGGCTTCCATGATCAGATCGGGGTCGACCTCGATGCCGGACTTGGCCAGCGCTTCGAGATAGCCCCGATGGCGCTGCATGGCCTCGGGCGGATCGAGATCGCCCAGGAAGACGATGCGTTTGCGGCCCAGCCGGGCCAGATGCAGGGTGGCGCGGCGGCCCCCGGCCAGGTTGTCCGAACCGACCGAGCAATAGGCCTGATCCGGCATCTGGGCGCCCCAGACCACGAACCGGCCCTCGGTCTCGGCCAGCCGGTTCAGGCTCTGGTGCAGGGTGCTCTGGCCCAGAAAGATCACGCCGTCGGCGCGGCTGGTGTTCATTGCCGCCGACAGGTCGTCGTAACTGGTCGGCGAGAAATGGCTCATGATCACGTCGCAGCCGCGTTCGCGCGCCGCCTCGCCGACGCCGGCCAGAAGCTCGAGGAAGAACGGATCGCTGAGCCGGCCCTCGCGGCCCTGCGGTCGCGGCGTCACCAGGGCGATGACGCCGTCGGCGCCGATCGGACCCGCGGGCATGTAGCGGCGGAACGGGTAGTCGTGCTCGCGCGCCAGCTTCCAGATCAGCTGTTTGGTCCGGGCGTTGACCGCCGGGCTGTCGTTCAGGGCGCGCGAGGCCGTCGAGATCGACACGCCCGCCAGCCTGGCCAGATCTTCAAGACGGGTGTTGCGGCTCAAGCGGGCGCTCCGGTCGATTTCCTGTCTGCAAAATTTGCTGCAAACCTTGCTTGTTCTGCGCCGCTGCGGCCGCGCTT
>Ga0233425_10007750_pt1 | contig 14835 bp, 10 predicted proteins | sample Watercolumn_Towu_2_FD_181712 | JGI IMG/M metagenome (GOLD analysis project Ga0233425, IMG submission 181712) | Freshwater microbial communities from Lake Towuti, South Sulawesi, Indonesia - Watercolumn_Towuti2014_140_MG | ecosystem: Environmental > Aquatic > Freshwater > Lake | place...
TGGTCAACGGCTCGCTCGGAGAGCTCGCCCTACCTGTGCCGTCGGGGCGATAGGTAGGGCGCGTTCTCCGAACGCGCCGCGGAGACAAGCGGTGGTCAACGGTTCGCTCGGAGAGCTCGCCCTACCTCTCGCCCGGCAGCCATCGGTGGGGCGAGGTCTCCGACCGGGCCGGGGCCATCTCGCGGCCGTATGGCCCGTGGCGCCGGCGCGGTATAACGAATCGCCGATGCGCCCGCCTCGCCGCCCCGCCCCGTTTCGCCTTGGACAGGCGGGCGGCGGCGGTGTATCGTCCGCGCGATGTAATTCAGGCGGGACGGCGAACCATGGACTACACGACGATTCTGATGGCGGGCGGCTCGATGCTCGTCCTCGCGGTGGGCGCGGGACTCATGCTCGGCTGGGCCAACCGGGCGTTCCACGTGGAGGTGGATCCGCGCACCGAGGCGATACTGGCCGCGCTGCCGGGCGCGAACTGCGGCGGCTGCGGCTACGTCGGCTGCGCGCCGTACGCGGAGGCGGTCGTCACCCAGGGCGCCGCGCCGGACAAGTGCCCGGTCGGCGGCGCGGCCTGCGCGAAGGCCGTCGCGGCCGTCATGGGCGTCGAGGTCCGGCCGAGCTGGCCGTTCCGGCCGATCGTCCACTGCCGCGCCACGTACCGCGAGCGGCTGGGGCGCGGCGACTACCGCGGCGAACGGACCTGCGCGGCCGCCAACCTCATCGGCGGCGTGCAGGGCTGCGCCTACGGCTGCCTGGGGTTCGGCGACTGCGACCGCTCCTGCCCGTTCGACGCCATCCACGTGGTCGACGGACTCGCCGTGGTCGACTACGCGAAGTGCACCGGCTGCGGCAACTGCGCGCGCGTCTGCCCGAGGAACATCATCACCATGGCGCCGTTCAAGAAGTCGCGCATGCTGGCCGTCGGCTGCTCCAATCTCGACTTCGGCAAGGACGTCAAGGCCGTCTGCACGATCGGCTGCATCGGCTGCAAGGCCTGCGAGCGCGCGTCGGACATGTTCACCGTCGTCGACAATCTCCCCCGCATCGACTACGACAAGTACAGCCCCGCCCAGCTCCGGGCCGCCGAGGTCGCCATCTCCAAGTGCCCCATGAAAGGCCTCATCTACGTCGGCAAGCCCCCCACGGCGGGCGCGGACGGCGACGACGAGGCGCCGGACTTCGTCGCCGTCGACTTCAAGACCACGGTCGACGACACCGAGTGGCACGGTTGAGACGCCGCCCCCGTTCATCCGTGTCCATCCGCGGGCGTTGCCGCCTCCTTCGAGCCCGCTACGCGTTCCGGAACTCCGCGACGGTGCGCCGGTAGCCCTCGGGGATGCCGATATCGAACCGCCGGCCGCGGACGACGCAGCCGGAGAAGCCTTCCTCCTGCCGCAGGAGGTCGAGGCACGACGTGAGCTGGAACTCGCCCCGCTCGCGCAGGTTGCGGCGGATCTGCTCGCCGAGGAGCGCGAAGATGCGCGGGGTCAGCACGTACAGCCCGAACACGGTCATCGCGGTTTCGGCGTCGAGTCCCTCCACGCGCAGGTGCTCGCGCGCGTAGTCGGGATCGGGCTTCTCGACGAAGTCGGTGATCGAGAGCACGGCGTCCTTCTCGCGCCAGAGGCCCGTGACGCAGCCGAAGTGGCGCACGTCGGCCATCGGCGTGCGCATCAGGCCGACGACGCTGTGGCCGACGCGCTCGAAGACGTCGAGCAACTGCCGGCCGCACGAGGCCTCGGCGTCGGAGGCGTAGAGATGGTCGCCCAGCATCAGCACGAACGGCTCGTCGCCGACCCACTCCCCGGCGCAATGGACGGCATGGCCGAAGCCCTCCTGCACGTCCTGCGGCAGGAACTTCACCCGACGGCCGATGTCCTCGATGACCCGCGCGTAGTCCTGATCTTCGCGCGACAGCTTCTGGAAGTGCTCGACCGGCAGGGTCTCGTGGAAGAACGCCTCGAAGAGCGGCCGGTCCGCCGCCTGCACGACGATCCCCACCTCCTCGATGCCGGCCGACAGCGCCTCTTCGACGATGGCCAGGATGATCGGCTTCGCGCGGCCGTTCCGGTCGATGACCGGGAAGAGCTCCTTCTTGACGGCCTTCGTCGCCGGGAAGAGGCGCGTGCCGTAGCCCGCCGCCGGGATGACGGCCTTGCGCACGCGCTGGCCGGCGGGGATCGTCATCTTGATGCAGGACATCCGCAGATCCCGCTCGATGACGGCGACGGCCCGGTCCTGCGACTCCTCGTCGCGCACGAGGAGCTGGGCGGTCCCGTCGCCCTGCGAGCCGACGCCCTTGCCGCCATGCAGGAACGGCTGCAGCGGGCCGTGCCCGAGCAGTTTGTGCAGCAGCGGCGCGGTGAGCTGCGCGGGGCACACGGGCGCCAGGTGCTCGTCGAAGGCCGCCTGCGCCTCCGTCATGAGGCGGCCCAGCCGTTCCGCGTCGCCCGACCGGATCGCCTCGACGGCGGCGTGCGTGAGGCGGGCGCTCACGGGACCGAGGTACTCCTGCGCGCGGCGGTGGAGATCGCTCTCGGCGAACGGGTAGCACCGGTTGAGCTTGCTGAGGATCTCCTTGGTGTCCTTGTGGCCCTTGAGATCGACGATCACGTAGTGCAGCGCCCGCGGCACGCGGATCTCGGCGACGTCGAGGCGATCGCCGTCGAACGTCATCAGGATCGGACGGTTGCCGTAGGCGCAGCCCTGGTCCAGGCGCCCGCAGCGCGAGGGCGTGGTGATCTCGCCGCTGTAGGCGTATTCCATTTCGCCGCGCACCGTCATCTTGAGGTCGTAGAGGCGGTTGAAGGCCCGCGCGACGAGCACGCAGATCGCCGCGCTGGACGAGAGGCCCTTCTGCACGGGCAGGTCGGTGAGGTAGTTGTCGATCTCCAGCCCGCGCACGCGGTAGTGCGTGAGGACCTGGTACGCCACGCCCGCCGCGTAGCTGAAGAAGCCGCCCCGCTGCGCCTCCTCGAGCAGGGCGTCGCGGTCCATCGGCGCCTCGAACGGCCCCTTCCGCGCGCCGTCGTTCAGCGACGCGCGGATCACCAGCTTGTTCGGATGCGGCCGCACCTCGGCGTGGAGGCCCTGGTTGGTGCCGACGATGATGGCGTAGCCTCGCTCGAGCGCGGCGTTGATGCGGCGGTAGCCGCCGGCCCAGTCGGTGTGCTCGCCAAAGAGGCAGATGCGTCCCGGAACGAACAGTCTCATGCGATATCCCCGCTCCGCCGCCGGCCCCGCGCCGCCCCGCGGCGGAGCGGCCGGCCGGCCGGCCACGCCGCGCAGGTTGCGCCAACCGCGCGGCGCTTGTCAACCGGCCGTTCCCCATCCGCACCGTCGAAATCCCATCCATCCCGCCCGTCCCCGTGCGGGATCACGTGGGCCAGAAGCGCCCGCTCCGCCGGCACGCGCGCCACAATGACACATCGCAGCCTGCGCCATACCAGCACGCATATCTCTTTTCTGTTCGACTTAACTGTTTAATGATAAATGTTTAATGACAACTTACAACTTCCCGGATTCCCCTCTTGGCATGTCCCCTGCTGATCTTTGGGCGCGAATTCCTATTTTCGGACGTTCGAGCAACCGAGGTGAACCATGTCGAAAGTTCTTGGAATCGACCTGGGAACGACCAATTCGTGCATGGCGGTGATGGAGGGCGGCGAGCCGGTGGTGATCCCGAACGCCGAGGGCGGGCGGACGACGCCGTCGGTGGTGGCGTTCACGAAGAGCGGCGAGCGGCTGGTGGGCCAGGCGGCGAAGCGGCAGGCGGTCACGAACCCGAAGCACACGGTCTTCTCGATCAAGCGGTTCATGGGCCGGAAGTATGACGAGGTGGCGCACGAGATCACGCTGGTGCCGTACGAGGTGGTGCGGGCGGCGAACGGCGACGCGCAGGTGAAGATCGGCGACCGCACGTACTCGCCGCCGGAGATCTCGGCGATGATCCTGCAGAAGATGCGGGCGGACGCCGAGGCCTTCCTGGGCGAGAAGATCACGCAGGCGGTCGTCACGGTGCCGGCCTATTTCAACGACAGCCAGCGGCAGGCGACGAAGGACGCCGGCCGGATCGCGGGCCTGGAGGTGCTGCGGATCATCAACGAGCCGACGGCGGCCTCTCTCGCGTACGGGCTGGACAAGAAGAAGGACGAGACGATCGCGGTGTACGACCTGGGCGGCGGCACGTTCGACATCTCGATCCTCGAGATCGGCGAGGGCGTGTTCGAGGTGAAGGCCACCAACGGCGACACGCACCTGGGCGGCGACGATTTCGATCAGCGCATCATCCAGTGGATCGTCGGGGAGTTCCGCAAGGAGCAGGGCATCGATCTCTCGAAGGATCCGATGTCGCTCCAGCGCCTCAAGGAGGCGGCGGAGAAGGCCAAGTGCGAGCTCTCCAGCTCCCAGCAGTCGGAGATCAATCTCCCCTTCATCACGGCCGACGCGTCGGGCCCGAAGCACCTCAACATGACCCTGACGCGCGCCAAGCTCGAACAGCTCGTCGACGACCTGATCGACCGCAGCACCGGCCCCGTGCGCAACTGCATGCGCGACGCCGGGCTGGATTTCCCGAAGGTGGACGAGGTGGTGCTCGTCGGCGGCCAGACGCGCATGCCCAAGGTGCAGGCGGTCGTGAAGGAGCTGTACGGCCGCGAGCCGCACAAGGGCGTGAACCCGGACGAGGTCGTGGCGGTCGGCGCGGCGATCCAGGGCGGCGTGCTGAAAGGCGAGGTGAAGGACGTCCTCCTGCTCGACGTGACGCCGCTGACGCTGGGCATCGAGACCCTCGGCGGCGTGTTCACGACCCTCATCGAGCGCAACACGACGATCCCCACCAAGAAGAGCGAGATCTTCAGCACGGCGGCCGACAACCAGACGACCGTCGAGATCCACGTCCTCCAGGGCGAGCGGAAGATGGCGGCCGACAACAAGACGATCGGCAAGTTCCACCTCGACGGCATCCCCCCCGCCCCGCGCGGCATGCCGCAGGTGGAGGTGACGTTCGACATCGACGCCAACGGCATCCTCCACGTCAGCGCGAAGGACCTGGGCACGGGCAAGGAACAGAAGATCACGATCACCGCGTCCAGCGGCCTCGACAAGAGCGAGGTGGACCGGATGGTGCGCGACGCGCAGTCGCACGCCGCCGACGACCAGAAGCGCCGCGAGGCGGTCGAGACGCGCAACCAGGGCGACAACCTGGCCTACGCGACGGAGAAGTTCCTCAAGGAACAGGCCGACAAGGTCGCGGCCGACAAGAAGGCGGCGGTCGAGGAGGCGGTCAAGGCGCTCCGCGAGGCGGTGAAGTCGGAGGACGCGGCCCGGATCAAGTCCGCCATGGAGGCGGTGAACGCGCAGATGCAGGCCGTGTCGGCGGACCTCTACGCGCAGGCGCGGTCGAAGGGCGGCGGCACGCCCCCTCCGGGCGGCGGCGCGACGCCCCCGCCGGGCGCCGGCGACGAGGGCCCGGACCGCGCGGGCGGCGGTTCCAGCGCCCCCCCGGACGGGGCGAAGGAAGACGTCATCGACGCGGATTTCACGATGGTCGACGACGACAAGAAGAAGAATCGCAGGCGGTGAACGCGCCGCGATGTTGAAGGCCGGAAGCCGACCGCCGGGTGGCGGGGAGCGCCGGCGACCCATGAGGGACAACACACGAGGAAACCGGAAGGAGCAGGAGAACGCATGAAGATCCAACCACTCGGCGATCGAGTCCTGGTGCAGCCTCTGGAGGAAAAAGAGACGCGCAAGGGCGGGATCATCATCCCGGACTCGGCCAAGGAAAAGCCGACGACCGGCCGCGTGATCGCGATCGGCACGGGAAAGATCGACGACAACGGGAAGAAGATCCCGTTCAACGTCAAGGCGGGCGACAAGGTCCTGATGCCCAAGTACGGCGGGACCGAGGTCAAGCTCGAGGAGAAGGACTACCAGATCATGCGCGAGGAGGACATCCTGGCGGTCATCAACGAGTGACGCCCGGATCGCGCATTTCACACCAACCGTAAGGAGAACAACGACCATGCCAGCGAAACAACTCGTGTACGATTCCGACGCGCGGCAGCGCATCCTGAGCGGCGTCGAGCAGCTCAGCCGCGCCGTGAAGGTCACGCTCGGCCCCCGCGGCCGCAACGTGATCCTCGACAAGAAGTTCGGCTCCCCGACGGTCACCAAGGACGGCGTCACCGTCGCCAAGGAGATCGAGCTGAAGGATCCGTTCGAGAACATGGGCGCCCAGATGGTGCGCGAAGTCGCGACGAAGACCAGCGACGTCGCCGGCGACGGCACGACGACCGCCACGGTCCTCGCCGAGGCGATCTTCCGCGAAGGGCTCAAGAACGTCACGGCCGGCGCGAACCCGATGGACCTCAAGCGCGGCATCGACAAGGCCGTCGAGTCCTGCGTCGCCGAGCTGCAGAAGATGAGCAAGAAGGTGAAGGACTCGGGCGAGATCGCCCAGGTCGGCACCATCTCCGCCAACGGCGACACGACGATCGGCAAGATCATCGCCGACGCCATGGAGAAGGTCGGCAAGGACGGCACGATCACGGTCGAGGAAGCCAAGAGCATCGAGACGACGCTCGACGTCGTCGAGGGCATGCAGTTCGACAAGGGCTACCTCTCGCCGTACTTCGTCACGAACAGCGAGACGATGGAGTGCTCGCTCGAAGACGCGCTGGTCCTGATCTACGAGAAGAAGATCTCCAGCCTGCAGGACTTCCTGCCGCTGCTGCAGAACGTGGCGAAGGGCGGCAAGCCGTTGCTGGTGATCGCGGAGGAAGTCGAGGGCGAGGCCCTGGCGACGCTGGTCGTGAACCGCATCCGCGGCACGCTCCAGTGCTGCGCGGTGAAGGCCCCGGGCTTCGGCGACCGCCGCAAGGCCATGCTCGAGGATATCGCGATCCTGACGGGCGGGCGGTGCCTGACCGAAGACCTCGGCATCAAGCTCGAGAACGTCCAGATGAGCGACCTCGGCCGCGTCAAGCGCGTCACGGTCGACAAGGAGAACACCACGCTCGTCGAGGGCGCGGGCAAGACGGCCGACATCAAGGGCCGCATCGACCAGATCCGCCGGCAGATCGAGGAGACGACCTCGGACTACGACCGCGAGAAGCTGCAGGAGCGGCTGGCCAAGCTCGCCGGCGGCGTCGCGGTGATCAACGTCGGCGCGGCGACCGAGAGCGAGATGAAGGAGAAGAAGGCGCGCGTCGAGGATGCGCTGCACGCGACCCGCGCGGCCGTCGAGGAAGGCATCGTGCCGGGCGGCGGCGTGGCCCTCATCCGCTGCCAGGGGGCGCTCGACCTGCTCAAGCTCTCGGGCGACGAGGCCGTGGGCGCCCTGATCGTCCGCAAGGTCTGCGAGGCGCCGCTGCGCCAGATCGTGGACAACGCGGGCAAGGAAGGCGCCGTGGTCATCGAGGAAGTCCGCAAGGCCAAGGGCAGCACCGGCTTCGACGCGGCGTCGATGACGTACGTCGACATGGTCAAGAACGGCATCATCGACCCGACCAAGGTCGTGCGGTCGGCCCTGCAGAACGCCTCCAGCATCGCGGGCCTGCTCGTCACCACCGAGTGCATGGTGGCCGAGATCCCGGAGAAGAAGGAAGCTCCGGCGGCCCCCGGCGGCGGCGGGATGGACTACTAGGGCGGAGAACGAATCCGGATACGACCGGCCAAACAAACCGTTTGACGGGGACAGGCGGGGCATCTATCATGCCCCGCTTGTCTGTTTTGGCGGAGGATGCGCGAGTGAACGTGACCTATCTGGATCAGGCGAAGGCGCGGGTGCCGAATGTCCCGCTCCTCATCAACATGGTGTCCAAGCGGGTGCGGCAGTTGAACTCGGGGGAGCGCCCCCTGGTGAAACCGGACAGCATCTACATGGACAAGCTCGACATCGCGCTCAAGGAAATCGCCGAGGGGAAGCTGACGGCGGAAGTCGTTCCCGAGAACGAAGTCCGCGCGCCCGCGCCCGCGCCTTCGCTGCCGACGATCAGTCTGTAGCGTCGCCGGCGCCACGGCCGGCCCGCCGGGGACCGGCCGACGGACGACCCATGGCCGCTGCCCGCCCAGCCCGTTCGGAGGACGACGCCGGGATCCGGACCGTCGCGACCAACCGCCGCGCCCGCCACGAGTATCACGTGATCGAGACCTTCGAGGCGGGCCTCGAACTCCGCGGCACGGAGGTCAAGTCGCTCCGCGCGGGCGAAGTCAGCCTGGCCGAGAGCTTCGGGGTCGTCGAAGGCGGGCAGGTCTACCTCGACGGCCTGCACATCCAGCCCTACCGCTTCGGCAACGTCCACAACCACGATCCCCGGCGCCGGAAGCGGCTCCTCCTGCACGCCCCGGAAATCCGCCGGATCTACGGCCAGGTGAGCGTCAAGGGGCAGGCCCTCGTGCCCCTGCGCATCTACTTCCGCAAGGGCCGCGCGAAGGCGGAGATCGCGATCGGCCGCGGCAAACACTTCGAGGACAAGCGCGAGACGCTCAAGCGCCGCACCGCCGACCGGGAGGCGGAGCGGGCCCTCGCCGGCGCCCGTCGCGCGTGAGGGGCCGCATCGCCGCGAGGAAGACCGCCTCCGCCAGCGCGTAGGCCAGCAGGCCGTACGCCGTGCCCGACGCCCGCCCGTAGGCGTGCAGGCCGACGCCCAGCAGGTTGACGCCCTGCCAGGCGAGCATGACCACCACCCCTCCCGCCACTGCGCCCGCCGCGAAGCCCCGCTCGCCGACGAGACGGCTCGCCCGGGCGTGCAGCAGGACGGAGCACCCGAGCAGCACCACCAGCGCGCCGTTCTCCTTGGGGTCCCACCCCCAGAACCGTCCCCACGCCAGGTCGGCCCAGACCCCGCCCAGCATGGTCCCGACAAAGGAGAACGAGAAACCGAGGGCGAGCAGCCCGTAGACGCTCGCGGCCGCCGACGCGAGGCCGGCGGCGTCGTCGGGGCGCCTCCACCGGCGGACGAGATACACGTGCCCGGCCACCGCCGCCATCAGGCAGCCGCCGAACCCGATCATGATCGTGAGCACGTGCGCCGAAAGCCACAGGTTCGACGCCAGGACGGCGACCACCCGCGCCATCACGTCGCCCGCCGCCTCGTAGCGCGCCGACATCGTCAGCATCGCGAAACCGCCCAGCCCCGCCGACAGCACGCCGATGCCGTTGCGCTGCCGCCACTCGAACAGCGCGCCGACGAGCGCGCACGTCCAGGCCGTGAACACGAAGGTGGAATAGAGATTCGTCACCGGCGGCCGCCCCATGATCGCGCCGCGCAGCGCGAGGCCGGCGGTCATCAGGGCGAGCGCCGCGAGCGTCAGCGCCAGCGCGGCGCGCCGCACCGCGCGGGGCGCGCCGGACGCGACCCAGAGCGACAGCAGAAAGGCCGTCCCGCAGAGATACCGCGCGAACCGGAAGGGCGCGAGACGGTTGAGCGCGAGCTCCCAATCCAGCCGCGCCGCCGCGCGGGGGTCCGGCGACGCGGCCGCGCCGGCGGCGCGCAGCCGCCCGGCGGCGGCGCGCGCGTCCCCCGCGCGTCGTTCGGCCCACGCGGCGCGCAGATCCTCCCACGCCTGCCCGGCCTCGCGCCAGGACGCGTCGGCGTCGCCCATCTCCCACTCGCCGGGCGTGTGCCAGCGCTCGCCGGGGCCGGGGATGACCCGCAAGTCCCGGCCGCCCAGCATCCGCATGAATTCGGCGACGTTGCCGGCGACGCGGCGCAGATCGCGGTCGGCGGCGGAATCGGGCGCCTCGCCGCCCCCGCGCCCGTCCCTCTCGCAAAGGGCGGCCAGTTTCGGCAGCGCGCCATGGAGATCCTCCAGCGACGCCCACTGGCGCCGTCCCGAAGGCGCGAGGCCCAGCGCCTCGGCCGCCTCGGGGTTGTTGACGACGAAGACCCGGTCCCGCGCCGCCGACATGGGATCGAGGATCGCGCGGGCCGCCCAGGCCGCGGCATCCTCGCCGCCGACCGTCGGGCGGCCGCTGAACTGGAGGAGCTTCTGCCGCGCCAGCGTGTCGAGCGGCATCACCCGCCCGCCGACGAGCACCGGCAGACCCCGGACGGCGTCGACGGGCCCCGCGGCGGCGGCCCCCGCCTCCGCGCCCGAGCCCGCGGCGGGCGCGAGCAGGATCATGGCGGCCGCCGCCAGCGCGGCGCGGCGGCGCACGCCCCGGCCGATGAAATGAATCGCCAGGCCGAGCGACGTGAGCGCGGTCGCGACATAGGGCAGGATGCGCCCGGGGGCGCGGACCACGGAGAGCAGCGTGGTCTCCATCCCGTCGGCGCGCGTGCGGTAGGACATCTGGTAGAAGGTCAGATGGCCATGCCGGAACGGGCGGTTCATCGCCACCGTCACGTCGCGGCCGAGGCCCGGACCCTCGATCCGCAGCACGCTGGCGAAGTGCCGCGGCGTCGCGCTGTGCGGGTGAAACTCCTTCTCGAAGCGGACCAGGCGCAGATCGAAGGGCAGCGCGAAGGCGGCCTGCCGCAGCCCGGCGGCGACGCGTCCGGCGCCGGCGGCAACCTCCTCGACGGGACCGCCGGCGACGAGGCGGGCGGGGAACGCTTCCGCGCCCCGCCGCAGCGTGAGCACGACGCCGGGGCGGTCCTGCTCCGGATCGGACGCGCGCGCCGCCGGAAAGACGTCGACGATCCGCCCCGTATCGGGACCGATCATGGGGCGGCAGTTCGCATAGACGGCCTCCACGCGCGCCTCGACCGGCGGGTCGCCCAGCCGGATCGTCTCCCCCTCGCGCAGCGCCCGGAGATCGCGCACGATCTCGACGGGCGGCCGCCCCGGTTCGTCGCGGCGCAGCGCGAGCTGCCACTCCGTCGGCGCGACGGAGAAGTTCGTGCGCTCCCCCTCGGCGAGTTCGATGACCGTCTCGCGGGTCTGGAACCGGGCCGAGAGGCCGCCGGCGATGAGGGCGAGCAGCCCCGCGTGCGCCATCCACAGGCCGATCCAAGAAGCGGTTCGACGGAAGCGGACGGCCATGGACGCGGCGAGGTTGACGGTGAGGGCGGCGAGGGCGGTCTGCGCGGCCGGCAGGGGGAGGAACGGCAGCGGGAAGAAGAACCACGAGTCGAAGAACACTCGCGTCGCGGCATAGAGCCCGACCCTGGCCTGGTACAGCGTGCCCGCGACCGTCAGCACGGCGAGCCACAGAAGGCCGTAGACCGTCACGCGCGGCGACGCGCAGAGGCGAAGCAGCCGGACCGCCCGCGGCGAGCGAGAAGCGTCAACCGATTCCATCGCGGCAAGGTGCCTCATCGATCGCCGCAGGTCAAACCCGACGGGCCGGCCGCTTCAAGCGGGTGTGGCCCGGCCGTTCCCGTGGCCGACCGCCGTCTCCCGGCCTGGCCGTACGGGCCATGGCCGGCGCCCTGTCGATGATCGGCTGGGCCCGGGGGCGCAGAAGTCGCAGACCATGCCCAGGGCAACGCCGACGATGTCATCGCCCTTGCCGACATCGGCGTCGGCGCCGGCCCGAACACGGGGGGATAAGGGAGGGGGGCGTCGGCGCCCGGTGAAGGGGGGAAACCCGAAGCCGGGGGACGGGCGATCGAGCGCGCTTGCCGGGGTGGGACGGCCCTGCTACATACGGCGTCACCGGCATGAGCATCGACGGAAAGTGAGGACGCGCGCATGGATTCCCGTCCGAACATCCTCCTCATCACGACCGACCAGCAGCGGTTCGACACGATCCGCGCGGCCGGCAACCCGCACATCCGCACACCCCACCTGGACTGGCTGTGCGACACGGGCATCCGCTTCTCGAATGCCTACACCGACTGCCCGATCTGCATCGCCGCGCGCGCGACCATCATGACCGGCCGACACGGGTGGCGGCAGGGCCTCACCGCGAACCGCGCCGACGTCCGCCCGATCCGCGCCGACCTCAGCCTGCCGGGCCTGCTCACCCGCGCCGGCTACCAGACCCGCGCGCAGGGCAAGATGCACTTCGTCCCGAACCGCTGCCACTACGGCTTCGAGGAGATGGAGATACTCGAGGACTACTACCGTCGCATGGCCGCGCGGCCGGACCTCGGCGCGCCGATGGACCACGGCCTCGGCCAGAACGAGATGGACGTCGCCCTCAGCACCGTGGACGAGTCGAACAGCCTCACGCACTGGACCGTCGACCGCTCGATCGACTTCCTCGAGACGCGCGACCCCACGCGTCCGTTCTTCCTCTGGACGAGTTTCGCCAAGCCGCACCCGCCGTTCGATCCGTGCCGCAACTACTGGGAACTGTACCGCGACGCCGAAGTCCCGGCGCCCGTCCACGGCGACTGGTCGGCCGACGCGACGAGCATCCCGGCGGGCCTGCTCGAGCCGACCCTCAAGCTCAACATGCTCCCACGCCTGAGCGAGGCGCAGATCCGCGACGCGCGCCGCGCCTATTACGCGTGCATCACGCAGATCGACTACAACCTCGGCATCCTCCTCGCGCGCCTGCGCGAGATGGACCTCTTCCGCCGCACGCTGATCCTGTTCACCAGCGACCACGGCGAGATGCTCGGCGACCATCACCTCGGCGCGAAGACGATCCCGCACGAAGGCTCGGCGCGCGTGCCGCTGATCCTCCGCCCCCCGCAGGCGGACTGGGAGGCCCGACATCCCCGCGCCGGTTCGGTCTGCCCCAGCCTGGTCTGCCTGGCCGACCTCCTCCCGACGTGCCTGGCCTTCGCCGGCGTGCCGTGTCCGGCCGAGGCGAAGTCCGACGGGCTGAACCTCTTCGCGGCGGCCGAGGGCGAGGCGCGGCGCGACGTGCTCTTCGGCGAGTGCGAGGCCTTCCACTTCGTGCGGCAGGGGCCGTGGAAGTACGTGTTCGAGGACATCGGCGGCACGGAGCAGCTCTTCAACCTCGACGACGACCCGATGGAGCGGAACGAACTCCTCCGCGCGGGCGGCCACGTCGAGAGGCACGGCGACCTGCAGCGGCGCCTGATCGGGCGGCTGCAGGCGACGGACCACCCGGCGGTCCGGGACGGCCGGCTCGTGGCGCGGTATCGCGACCCGCGCGACGCGATCCGCCCGAACGCGTGGCCGGGCTTCCACTCGCGGGCGCATCCGGACGAGGTCGCGCACTGAGGGATCATGGACGGCCTGACGGCCCTGCTGAAGGCGGGCGCGCGGTCGCTGCGGAACGGCGGCCGCGTGCTGGGCTCGCAGTCGCGGCTGAAAGTCGCGTTCATCGCGGCCTTCTCCGCGGGCCTGCTGGTCGGCCTCTACGCGGTCTTCCACGCGGGGTTCCGGTTCCTCGACACGCTCGGCGGCGTCGGCCTGCTGCTGGTCCTCCGTCTGCTCGCCCTGTTCTTCTGGGGGCTGGGGATCATGATGGTCCTCTCCGGCTTCATCGCGTCGTTCGCCGCGCTCTTCCGCTCGCCGGAGATGGACTTCCTCCTCGCGCGGCCCGCGTCGCCGTCGGCCGTCGTGCTCTTCAAGGCGGTCGAGTCCGCGTGGCTCTCGTCCTGGGCCTATTTCTTCGTCGTGATCCCCTTCATCGCGGCGTACGCGCGGGAGCAGGGCCTGCCGTGGTTCCTGGCGGGATGGGCGCTGGCGTACTCCGTGCCCTTCGTGCTGATCTGCGCGGGGCTGGGCGTCCTCGCGTGCCTGGCCGTTGCGCGCTGGGCGCCGCGCGGGCGCTGGGCCGTCGCGGCGCTGCTCCTGCTGGCCGGGGCGTGGGTCGTGCGCGACATCGCGGGCGCGGCGCCGCGGGGCGCGGCCGACCCCGACGCGACGCTCCTCCTCGCGCGGCTCGCGCCCGGCCTCAACCGCGCCGCGCACCCGCTCTGGCCGAGCTGGTGGCTGGCGGAGGGCATGATGTCGATGGTCCGCGGCCACTGGAGCCGCGGCCTGCTCCTGCTCTCGGCGCTGGTCTCCAGCGCGCTGCTCGTCGGCCTCCTGATCGAACGGGTCGGCGGGGCGTGGTTCTATCCCGCCTGGCTGCGCCTGCGGACGTCGGGGCTCGAGAGCGCCCTTCGCCGCGACCCCCGGCGCGCGGCCGGCCCGGCGCGCCGACCCATCCTCGCCGGCATCGACCGCTGGCTGCCGCCCGTCCTGCCGCGCGACGTCCGGGCGCTCGTGGCGAAGGACGTCCGGCTGTTCTTCCGCGACCCGGCGCAATGGACGCAGGGGCTGTTCTTCTTCGCCCTGCTGGGACTCTACTTCATGAACCTCCGCACGTTCCGCTACCACGATCTCGACCTCGTGTGGCGGAACGTCATCGCGTTCCTCAACCTCTTCAGCGTGGCGGCCGTGATGTGCTCGTTCGGATCGCGCTTCGTCTACCCGCAGTTGAGCCTGGAAGGGCAGTCGGTGTGGATCCTCGACCTCTCGCCCGCCGGTCTGCGGCGCGCCTTCCTTACCAAGTTCGGCGTGTCCGTGACCTGCCTGCTCGCGATCAGCGTGGGCCTGAACGCGCTGTCGGCCTCGATGCTCCGGCTGGACGGCGACATGGCGCGGGCGGCGCTGGCCATCGCCGCCGCGCTGGCGCTCGGCGTCTCGGGCCTCTCGACCGGCCTGGGCGCGGTCTTCCTGGACCTGCGCCAGACGAACCCCGCCGCGATCGTCTCCGGCTTCGGCGGCACGCTCAACCTCATCCTCAACCTGCTGCTCATCCTGGCGGCGATCCTCCCCTTCGCCGCGCTGCACCATCTCCACGCGAGCGCCGCCCTGCCCGCCTCTTCGTTCGCGGCGTGGCGCCTCGGACTCTGGTGCTGGCTGCTCGGCCTGACGGTCCTCTCCACCGCCGTGCCGCTCGCCGTGGCCTGGCGCAGCCTCTCGAACCGGGAGTTCTGATCGGGCACAGAGGGGGGTTGGACACTCCATTGCGGG
>Ga0233425_10007751_pt1 | contig 14831 bp, 8 predicted proteins | sample Watercolumn_Towu_2_FD_181712 | JGI IMG/M metagenome (GOLD analysis project Ga0233425, IMG submission 181712) | Freshwater microbial communities from Lake Towuti, South Sulawesi, Indonesia - Watercolumn_Towuti2014_140_MG | ecosystem: Environmental > Aquatic > Freshwater > Lake | place: Indonesia...
GCGGCCCCGGGGGCCGACGGCACCGCGGCCTCGATCACGCTGAGTGACGCCCGCTACGGGGAAGCCGCGAAGGCGCCGATCGCGCTGGCGATGAAGACCCAGACGTCGCCCGCCGCCGCCGAACCCTCCGCGGCCCAGCCCGCGATCGGCGCGGCGCCGGCCACCGCGGCCCCGCCGCGCGAAGGCTCGGCCGCTCCCACGCTCTCGCTTCCCCTGGCCCTCGCGATGGGCCTCGCCGGCGGCCTGCTCCTCAACCTCATGCCCTGCGTGCTGCCGGTTCTCGGCCTCAAGCTGATGTCGTTCGCCCAGCAGTCGGGCCGCGACCGCGGCGAGGTCTTCCGGATGAACCTCTGGTATTGCGCCGGCGTGTTCGCCGTCTTCTTCGCGCTGGCGACGGCGAGCGTCGCGGCCAACATCGGTCTCGGCAACGCGAACCTCGCCTGGGGCGAGCAGTTCACCTCGACCGGCTTCAACGTCACGATGCTCGCGATCGTGTTCGCGTTCGCGCTGTCGTTCCTCGGCATCTGGGAGTTGCCCATTCCCGGCTTCATCGGCGAGAAGGCGGGCCACGTGCAGTCGCAGGAGGGGCCGGCGGGCTCGTTCCTCAAGGGCGTGCTCTCGACGGTGCTCGCCACGCCCTGCAGCGGGCCCTTCCTCGGCCCCGTGTTCGGATTCACGCTCACGCAGCCGACGGCGGTGACCTACGCCGTCTTCGGCGCGATCGCCACCGGCATGGCCCTGCCCTACGTGCTCGTGGGGCTCGTGCCGGGGCTCGTGAGGTTCCTCCCGAAGCCGGGCGCCTGGATGGGCACGCTCAAGGAGGTGCTCGGCTTCGTGATGCTCGGCACCGTCGCGTATCTCTTCACGTTTCTGCACCACGACTGGTTCGTGCCGACGTTCACGCTCCTCGTCGGCATCTGGGCCGCGTGCTGGTGGGTCGGCAAGGCGCAGGAGACGACCGGGTCGGTCGGGTTCGGCCGCTGGGTGCAGGCCGGTGCGGTGGCGGCCGCCGTGGGCTGGGGGGCGTTCACGCTCCTCGCGCCGGGTGAGACGGTGATCGAGTGGCAGCAGCCGTTCTCCCGCGAGCGGATCGCCGAACTCCGGAAGTCGGGGGCGACGGTGATGGTCGACTTCTCGGCCGACTGGTGCCCGACCTGCAAGTTCAACCTCGCGTACGCCATTGAGACCGATCGCGTGAAGGCGGCCGTCGAGAAGAACGGTGTGGTGCCGGTGCTCGCCGACTGGACCGACGGCTCGAACGAGATCAAGCTGGCCCTCGAGGGGCTGCAGAGCCGCTCGATCCCGGTGCTTGCGATCTACCCCGCGGCGCGGCCGGGCGAGCCGGCGCCCGAGCCCATCGTGCTGCGCGACCTCATCACCGAGGCGCAGGTGCTCGCCGCGCTCGACCGAGCGGGCCCATCGCGCGACGGCGCCGCCACGCTGCGTGCGGCGTCCGCCTCCACCCGCGGCGGCCACTGATCGAGGCCGCTCGGCGGCTCAGATCAGGTTCTGTCGTACCGCCCACACGGCGGCCTGGGTGCGGTTGCCGACGCCGAGTTTCTGCAGCATGTGCTGAACGTGGGCCTTCACGGTTTCGGCGCTGATCTCCAGCAGAACGGCGATCTCGCGATTGCTGAGTCCCGTCGCCAGAAGACGCAGCACCTGAACCTCGCGACCAGTGAGGCCGTGGTGGCCGTCCGCTGCGCCCACCGCAGTGCACCGGGGCGGGGCCGCGGGGATTGTGGCTGCGTCGTGGGTCGAGAGGCCGGCGTTCGGGGCATACCCGGCAGCGGCGACCGGGGCGATCATGGTGGCAAGCGTCATGGGTCTGTCTCCTGGAAGGGGATCGGGGATTACGAGACCGCGACGACGGTCATCGTGGACGGTGCATCCGACACGGACTCGTGCGCGGTGGTGTGGGGAGATGCGCGTCCTCCAGCCACGAACGAGGCCGTGGCCCGTCCACCCGGCTCGCCCCCTCGGATTCTGAAGTCGAGAGACGACATCCCCCGCGGCACGGGGAACGGCGCCTCGGTGGCGGCGCCAAGGGCGGCGTTCACCTCGGCCGCGGACCGAAACCGCGCCGCCGGCGACTTGGCGAGGAGCCTCGTGATCACGGCGACGAGCCGCTCGGGCGCCGCAGAAGCCACTTCACGCAAGGGACGGGGGGCCTCCCACGTGATCCGGGTGATCACGCCGCTTTCCGTGGCGGCGTCGAAGGGCGGCGAGCCCGTCAGCATGTGGTACAGAACCGCTCCGAGACTAAAGAGATCCGCCGGGTAGTCCGCCGTTTTGCCAGCGACCTGCTCAGGAGCCATGTAGAGCGGCGTGCCGCGCAGGGAGCCCTCGGGCATCCGCCAGGCGTCCTCCTGCACGATGGCGAGACCGAAGTCGATCAGGGTCACGCGCGGCCCGGACCCGGTTCCGATCACGATGTTCGCCGGCTTGATATCGCGGTGCACGATGCCGCGAGCGTGCACCGCCGCCAGCGCGGCGGCGAGTTGCCGGCCGATCGCGACGACGACGGCCGGCTCGAGCGGACCGTTGTGACGGATGACCTCCCCGAGCGTGGTGCCGCCGATGCGTTTCATCACGAGAAACGGAACCGGGTCGTCACCAGCGCCGATCAGGCGGACCACGTTCTCGTGCGCGAGGTCCGTGAGCATCTCCGCCTCGTGGAGGAAGGACCGCCGCGCGGCAGGGGCGTCGCCGGTTCCGGGAACCGGCACCTTGATCGCCACCGCGTGGCCGGTCGCCGTGTCGAGGGCCTCGAAGACGACCCCGAAGGCTCCGCGCCCGAGGACGCGCCGCACGTCGTAGCAGCCCAGCGTGCCCAAGGCACCGTCGGCCGAGGGGCTGCCAAGAAACGGCCACTCGGACGCATGCTGCACGACGTCAACCATTGTCCGCCCCCCGCCCGACAGGCCGCCCGCCGGGGACGAAGCCCCGGCGGGCGGTGAAACTGCCGCCATCCGGTCAAAGCCCATCAGCCCCCGCTGACGCCGAGGGCCGGCACCGCGCCTGCACCGGCCTTCGTATCGGCGGCCTCACTCACCTCGAACATCGCGCTGATTCGCCCCCAGAGCGACGCTTCGTCGCCCGCCTGCACCGAGGGCACCTGCGGGTCGGTGGCGCTGGTGGCCACCGCCGAGGCCGGCACGGGACGACGCCGTGCGCGGGCCGGTCCACCACGGCCGATGTCGTGGTACGCGAACCCCGCCTCGGCCGCTTCGGCGGCATCGAACAGGTTGCGGCCGTCGAAGATCGCCTTTCCGCACATCAGATACCTGAGCCTCGCGAAGTCAGGGGTCCGATACTGATCCCACTCGGTGACGACCGCGAGCACCTCGGCCCCGCGGGCCGCCTCGTAGGGGTCGGCGAAGTACTGGAGCTTGTTCCCGTAGATCGCGCGAACATTGCCGATCGCCTCGGGGTCGGTCACCCGTACCGTGGCCCCTGCCGCGAGCAGCCGGTCGATCAGCGTCAGGGCCGGAGACTCACGGATGTCGTCCGTGCGGGCCTTGAACGCCAGGCCCCACACCGCGACGACCCGCTTCCGAACCGGCGGGCCGATGTGGGCCACGACACGGGACGCGAACAGCTCCTTCTGCTCCTCATTGACGGCGTCCACGGCCTCGAGGAGCCGGGTTCCGGCCCCGATCTGACGGCCCATGTGAATCGCGGCCCGCACGTCCTTGGGGAAGCAGCTGCCGCCGTAGCCCGGGCCGGGCTGGAGGAACTGGAACCCGATGCGTCGGTCGTGGCCGATGCCCTGGCGAACGGCGTCGATGTCGGCACCGTGGCCGCCGCAGAGGTTGGCCATCTCGTTGATGAAGCTGATCTTCGTCGCCAGCAGGCAGTTGGCGACGTACTTCGTCATCTCGGCGGACTCTGGTGTCATCACGAGAAACGGGTGCTCATCGTTCACGATCGGGGCGTAGATCTCGCGGAGGCGATCCGCCACCTCGTGCCGCCGAACGCCCACGACGACGCGATCCGGCTTCACGAAGTCGGCGATCGCCGACCCCTCCTTGAGGAACTCCGGGTTGCTCGCCACGTCGAACGCGACGTCCGTCGCCTCGGCCATCCGCCGGGCCAGTTCGGCGTTCGTGCCGACGGGAACGGTGCTCTTGATGACGATCGTCTTGGGGGCCGTGAGGCATCGGGCGACCGCGACGCCGGCGGCCCAGATGCCCGAGAGGTCGGCGCCGCCGTCATCGCCCTGGGGCGTGCCCACCGCGAGGAACACGACGTCCGCGTCGGCCACGCCGCAGGCGAGATCGGCCGTGAAATGGAGTCGCTCGCGGAGCGCGTTCTCGACCACCATCTCGTCGAGGCCGGGCTCGTAGATCGGGATCTGTCCCAGCTGCAGCCGCTCGATCTTGGCGGTGTCCTTGTCGATGCAGGTGACGTCGTGCCCGGCGTCCGCCAGGCAGGTGCCCGTCACCAATCCCACGTAACCGGTCCCGATGACTGCGATCTTCATGACGTTTTCCACGAGTGCTGGAGCATCGGGCGGGCGTGAACGCGCCCGATGCCGGAGAGTTGGGTGGCGGACCGAGTGACCACCACCTGCGAGCGATCGAGCGAAACTGCGAACCCTGTGCCAATCGCGATCGTGCGGATCCGGGTGCAGGATCGACGCATTCCGTGCGAGTCGCACGTCTCACATCGCGAGCAAATTCTCAACTTGATACGGCGCCGCCCGAAGCCTGCCTCCCGCCCTGTCTCGCCATCGCAGCGGCTGGATCAGAGTCAGAGACGGAGGCAGGCTCCCGCCCCGTCTGGCGAACGCCCTGGGGGGTCGGAGAGGGGGCAGGCTCAGGTCCGAGGTCAGTGCGGGGTCGGCTGGTGAACTGGCCCGCGTGGGGGAGTCTCGTCGTTCAGCGACCGTCGCGATACGATGCGGGACGTGACGCGGGGCCGGGGTACGCCTGGTGGCCGCGTCCTGTCGATGCGGCCGGTCGCGCCGTCGGCCGCCACGTACGGTTCCCCACGAGCATCCCGCCCCGCATGTCGAGAGCCGCCACGCCCACCGTCCTGATCGCCGCCGACGACCCGCAGTTCCTGCGGGTGATGGAGCATCACCTGCGGTCGTGGTCGTACCGCGTGCAGTCCGTGGGCGACAAGGGAGCACTCCTGGAGCGGCTCCAGTCGGGGCTGCCGGCCGTGCTCCTCCTCGACGTCCGGTTCGGCGACCACAACGGCGTCGAACTGCTGCGGCAGATCCATGCCGACCACCCCGGCATCCGGGCGGTCATGCTGACGGCCTACGGATCGATCGACGATGCGATCGCCGCGATGAAGTTCGGAGCCGTGGACTATCTGACGAAGCCCGTGGACTTGAATCGACTGCGAAACATCGTGGCCGATGCGGTCGAGGCGACCGCCAGACCCCGGCCCGCGTCGGGAATCGCCGTCTCCCGGCCGATCCTCGGCGAGAGTGGGCCGACGCGGCGGCTGCGCGAGATCATCGCGCGGGCGGCTGCGACCGACTCCACCGTCCTGATCCTCGGTGAGAGCGGCACGGGCAAGGAACTCGTCGCCCGTGCGCTTCACGAGCAGAGTGCGCGGCGGGGCGCGCCGTTCGTCGCGATCAACGTCGCCGCACTGCCCCGTGAGCTCGTCGAGAGTACGCTCTTCGGCCATGTGAAGGGGGCGTTCACCGGCGCCGACCAGATGCAGCACGGCTGCTGCGAGGCGGCTGACGGCGGCACCCTGTTCCTCGACGAGATCGGCGAGATGGAGATCGGCCTCCAGGCCAAGCTGCTCCGCTTCCTCCAGGAACGGTCGTTTCAACGGGTGGGGCAGAGCAGTCCGGTGTCGGTGGATGTGCGGGTGGTCGCGGCGACGAATCGCAACCCGCTCGAGCAGGTGCGCAAGGGCGATCTCCGGGAGGATCTCTACTACCGGCTCAACGTGCTCCCGATCGTGGTTCCGCCGCTGCGCGAGCGGAAGGAGGACATACCGCTCCTCGCCGGTCATTTCCTCGCGCGGTGCGCCGATCGCTGCGGTCGGTCGGGGCTCGTGCTGGAGCCCGCGGCGGTGGACGCCCTCGTGCGGCACGCGTGGCCGGGCAACGTGCGCGAACTCGAGAACTTCATCGAGCGGCTGGCGGTGCTGAGCCCCGGTCCGACGATCGGCGCCGCGGACGTCCGCTTCGACGTCATGCCGTCGGTGACGGCCCCGCTCGGCGAGGGCGACACCGACCCGGCGAACGGGGCGCTCACCGAGATGGAGCGCATCGAGAAGGCGGCCATCGCCCGGGCGCTCGCCGCCGCCGGTGGCAACGTCCGGGACGCGGCGCAGTCGCTCGGGCTCGGGCAGGCCACGGTGTATCGCAAGGTCAAGAAATACGGCCTATCCACCCGCTGATCGGATCCCGCTGCCCACCCGCCCATCGTGAGCAACCGCGATCCATCCTGGCGAGCCGGTTCCATCGCCCCCGCGTGGGTCGTGCAGTGGGGAGCGCTCGCGGCGGGAATCGTCGTCACGGGCCTGTTGGGACAGGCGTCCGCGCTCAACCCGTCGAAGACGAGCCTCATCTGGCTTCCCACGGGCGTGGCGACGGGCCTGTTGTTTCGCTGGGGGATCGGCGCCTGGCCCGCCGTCGCCGTCGGCATCTTCCTGGTGCAGGTCCTCGGGCACGGGACGCCCCTGACATCCGTCGGCATCGCCGCAACCGGCACCCTCGGGACCGTCGCGGCCGCGCTGGTGCTGCACCGTTTCGGGGTCCGACGCGCCTTCGACCGACTTCGCGATGTCGTCGGGCTCGTGGTGGCGGCGGCGACCTGCATGAACGTGACGGCGACGGGGGGCGTGTTCTGGCTGTGGGTTTCGGGGGCGATCCCCACGGCGGCGGTGTTCGACACGTGGGAAGTCTGGTGGCGAGGCGATTTCGCGGGCGTCATGTTGGCCGCTCCGGTCGTGATCTCCGCGTCGTGGGACGCGGTGTCGAGGATCGTCAGGCGGCCCGGCGAGGCGCTGCTCTTCGTCGTGGCCTTCGCCGTCACGCTCTGGTGGGTCACTCGCTCCGGCGCGATGGTCGGGGAGCCGATCGGCCCGCTCGCGTTCGTGCTGTGGGCCGCCATGCGGTTCGGCATGCTGGCCGCGAGCCTGACCGTGCTCACCTGTTCCATCGCGAGCGCCGTGGCCGTCGCCATGGGCTTCGGCTCGTTCAGCTCCGACCTGCCCGTGCTGTACAGCCTGTGGGCGTACATGGTGGCGTGGGCGTTGATCGGACTCGTCGTCTCGGTGATTCAGGTTTCCGGGGATCGGGATCGGGATTCGTTGCGGGCCACGGTTCACGAGCTCAACGTCACGACCGCGGAGCTCAGCTCCCGACGCGCGGAACAGGAGACCGTCATCCGCTCCCTCGAACGCAGCGAGCAGGAGGCCGATCGTGCCAGCCGGGTGAAGACCCAGTTCCTCGCCAACATGAGTCACGAACTGCGGACGCCCGTCGCCGCGGTGCTGGGGTACGCCGAGATGCTCGAGACGGGCGATGTCGCCCGCCGCGCCGCGGCCCTCGACGGCATCCGCCGCAACAGCGCCCATCTGCTCCGCCTCGTGGACGACGTTCTCGACATCGCCAAGATCGAATCGGGCCGCATCGAGCTGTTTCCGGAACCGTGTTCCCCCTCGGGACTCATCGACGACGTGGTCTCGGCGACGGCGGGCTATGCCTCGTCGCGGGGCATTCCGCTTGCGTCGCACGTGGATGCCACGGTGCCGGCGGCGTGTGCGCTCGACGCCACGCGGGTCCGGCAGGTGCTCACGAACCTCGTCAACAACGCGATCCGGTTCAGTGACCCCGGGAGTCCCGTCACGGTGCGGGCCGGCACGGCCGACGGAGGCGCGATGCTGGAGTTCGAGGTCACCGACCGTGGTGTCGGCATCAGCGAGGAGAACCAGAAGAAGCTGTTTCGGCCGTTCTCACAGGTCGATGACTCCATGACCCGCCGTCACGGTGGGACCGGCCTCGGCCTCTGTCTTGCGGCCCGGTTCGTCGAGGCCATGGGCGGGGCGATCCGGGTGGCGAGCAGCGAGGGGGCGGGCGCCCGCTTCACCGTGACGATCCCGGTGCGGGAGCCGGGAGACGTGCCGCCGTCGCGCCCTTCCGCGGCGGCCGTGCCGCTGCCGCCCAGTTCGGGCGGGACGAAGGGGCGAATCCTGCTCGTCGAGGACAGCCCCGAGATGCGGCAGATCATCGGATACCACCTCCGAAAGGCCGGCTTCGAAGTCGAGACGGCCAATGACGGCCGCACGGGCATCGCGGTCGCCCAAGCAGGGCACCACGACCTGATCCTCATGGACATCCAGATGCCGGTCGCGGACGGCTACGAAGCCACCCTCGCGCTGCGGGCCGCCGGGATCGCCGTCCCGATCGTCGCCCTCACGGCCCATGCGTCGGTCGTGGACCGTGACCTGTGCCGCGCCCGCGGATTCAGCGACTATCTTCCGAAGCCGTGCACGAGTCAGGACCTGCTCGCGGTCATCGACCGACATCTGGCGACGCCGGCGGGCGAGTGAATCCGCGATCGGGCCCCTGGGTGTGAGGCGGCCCGGAGGGCGACGCGCCCGGGATGCTCGCGTACTGACGCTTCCGACGCGGGCGGCGGGCGTCTTCAGGGCGTCGTCGTTCCGGCCTCGGGATCGCCCCAGCGGACGGCGTTCTCCAGCAGCCGCAGCATCGTCGCGTCCTTGAAGATCGTGTAGGTCTCGTGCCCCGGCCGCACGTAGATCACGCGGCCCTCGCCCACGCGCCAGGTCATCACGCTGCGGAACCACTCGCCTGCGGCCCATCGCTCCTCGCACACCACGGTGTCGGGCGCCGGCACATGGTACGGCTCGGCGTACATTTCGGTGCGCTCGAGTTGGAAGCTGGCGGGCAGGCCGGCCGCCAGCGGATGGTCGGCCGCGACCACCGTGATCGTGCTCGGTTTCCCGTCGGTGCGCCACTTCGGGAACACGCAGATCGGCAGGTGCAGCGTCACGTTTACATGGCCGTCGGGAAGCCGCTCGACGTCGGTGGCCGGCGTGAGCCGGGCGTCGGCCTTGGGGATCCCGTGCCGGGCCGGCACCTCCTTGATCGTGAGCTTGTCGGCGGGCACGTCGGCGAACGCGCGGCGCACGTCCTCGCGGGCCCGCTCGTCCATGAGGTCGGTGAACGGCCGTGCCCAGTGCGCCGAGTGGAGCGCGACGAACGTGAGCCGCCCGGCCTTCACCTTCGCGGCGATGGCGGCGGCCTTGTCGGGCTTCACGTCGGCGTTGCGGCGGTGGCTCCACCAGATCATCACCTCCGCGAAATCGATGATCTCGGGAGCGAGCCCCTGCTCCGCATCGTCGAGGCCCACCGACCGCACCTCGATGCCTTCGCGACGGCCGAGTTCGGTCGCGATGTGGTTGCCGAGGAAGTTGTCGTAGGCCTGCTTCTGTTCGGGCTGGCGCTCGTCCCAGACGACGACGCGGATCGGGCCGCGCGGGGGCGTGCCGTCAGAAGGCTCCGCCCCACCCATGGACGGTGCGAGTGCGACGGCGAGGATCGCAACGGCCAGGAAGCGGCGGGCGACGTTCATGCAGGGATCTCCAGGACGACGGTCCGTGCGGGCTGGGAGGGCGACGCACCGGCAACTAGGATATGCCGAGCCTCCGGGGAACAACCATGCGCCTCCTGCTCGCGGCCTGTCTCGCGGTCACGATCCTTCCGGCCGCGGCCGTCGCGGCGGCTGATGCCGAGCCGGCCCGCGTGCCGGCCGACCTCGCGTTCCCGGGCGAGACGATCGACGTCTGGCACGGGGCCAAGCGGCACCGGTTCCAGTTCGAGGGCCGGGCGGCCTGGGTCGTCGAGCCCGCTGATCCGTTGCCGGGGAACCCCTGGTCGTGGTGCATGATGTTCCCCGACGCGTTCACGGCGCGGTGTACCGCACCGCAGCTCGTCGCGAAGGGGTTCCACCACGCCTACCTCGACGTGGGCAACTCGTTCGGCAGCCCGGACGCGGTGGCGAAGCTCGCGGCGTTCCACGACGAGCTCGTGCGTCGGGGCCTCGCGCCCGAGGCCGCCCTCATCGGCATCAGCCGCGGCGGCCTCTACGCCCACCGCTACGCGGCCGAGCATCCCGACCACGTGGCCGTGATCTATGGCGACGCCGCCGTCTGCGACTTCAAGAGCTGGCCCGGCGGAAAGGGGAAGGGCAAGGGCAGCCCCGGTGACTGGAAGGCCTGTCTCGCGGCCTACGGCTTCGCCGACGAGGCGGCGGCACTCGCGTATGCCGGCAACCCGATCGACGCCCTCGAGCCGCTTGCCAAGGCGGGCGTGGCCCTCGTCCACGTCGTGGGCGACGCAGACGACGTTGTGCCGCCTGCCGAGAACACCGCGATCGTGGAGGATCGCTACAAGAAGCTTGGCGGCACGATCGAGGTGATCCACAAGCCCGGCGTTGGCCATCATCCGCACGGCCTCGACGACCCCAAGCCGGTGGTCGAGTTCATCCTTCGTCATGCCGGCCCCCCGGCCGCAGCGCACGACCCCGAGGCCAAGGCCGACGCGGAGAAGGCCGCAACGCTCCTCCGCGAGGTGAAAGTTCCCGAGGGTTTTGCGGCGACGGTGTTCGCCACGCCGCGCCAGGCCAACTACCCGGTGTTCGTGGCGGCGACGTACGACGGCACGCTGTTCGTGTCGAGCGACGGCAACGGCTCGCTCGGCCGTGATCCCGACCGCGGCCGGATCCTCCGGCTCCGCGACCGCGACGGCGACGGCCGCGCCGACGACGTTCGCGTGTTCGTGGCGGATCTCGACAGCCCGCGCGGGCTCGTGTGGGTCGATGACCGGCTCATCGTCCTGCATCCACCCGACATCACGTCGTTTCGCGATGCCGACGGCGACGGCGTCGCGGAGGAGCGCACCGAGCTCGTGCGCGGCATCGCCTTCGACTATTCCAAGCGGCCCGCCGACCACACCTCCAACGGCCTCGCGCTCGGGCCCGACGGCTGGGTTTACGGCGCGATCGGCGACTTCGGCTTCATGGATGCCGTGGGCACCGACGGTCGGCATCTCCAGCTGCGTGGCGGCGGTGTCGTCCGCTTCCGGCCCGACGGCACCGGCCTCGACCTTTTCGCCCGCGGCACCCGGAACACGCTCGAGATCGCCGTCGGCCCGCTGCTCGATCTCGTCGCCCGCGACAACACGAACGACGGCGGCGGCTGGAACGTACGGCTCCACGCCTTCACCGGCCTCGAGGATCACGGCTACCCTCGCCGTTACATGCACTTTGCCGACGAGGTCGTGGCCCCGCTGGCCGACTTCGGCGGTGGCTCGGGATGTGGAGCCTGCTGGATCGACGAGCCATGGATGCCGGCGGCCTGGAACGACGCCCCGTTCACCTGCGACTGGGGCCGCAGCGAGGTGTTTCGGCACGTGCTGCGGCGAAACGGCGCGGGCTACGAGCCGGCGGGGCAGGATCGGTTCCTCGGCATCCCGCGATCGACCGACCTCGACGTGGACGCCGCGGGGCACATCTTCGCGGCGAGTTGGCGCGGGGGTGGGTTCTCGTGGTCCGGCCCCGACATCGGCTTCATCGCCCGGATCGTGCCGGCGGACGCGGCGGGCCGCGCGTCGCAGATGCTTCCCGCCGACATGAACAAGGTCGCGACTGATGAGCTCGTGCGGCTGCTCGCGGGACCGAGTCATCGGATGCGGCTCGAGGCCCAGCGGGCGCTTGTGCGCCGTGGCCTCGACGAGGCGTCGCGGTCGGCCGTGACGGCGCTTGCGGCCGACGGATCGGCCCGACTCGCGTCGCGGGTGATCGCGATCTTCACGCTCGCCCTGGCCGATCGCGCGGCCGCGGTGGCCTCGCTCGAGGCCCGCGCGGCGGATGCGGCGGTGGCGGCTTATGCGGTGCGCGCCCTCGGTGACCTGGCCGCAGGGGGCGTGGCCGTGCCGCGGGGCACGCTCGTGACGGCGCTGGCAGCAACCGACGCGAGAACGCGGGCCGAGGCGATCGTGGCGCTCGCCCGCACGGCGGACGCTTCTGAGGCCGCGCGGATCCTGCCGCTCTCCGGCGATGCCGATCCGATCGTGGCACACACGGCGGTCGAATCGCTCGTGCGACTGGCAGCTGGCCAGGAGCCGGCGGTGATCGCCGCCTGTTGTGCCGTGCTCGACGACGGCCAGGCGTCTCCCGCGATCCATCGCGGCGCGACCCGTGTGCTTGGTGAACTGCACGTGGAGGCGGCAGCGGATGCCGTGATCGCGAGGCTTGCGTCAGCCCGCGACCCCGTGCGTCGCACCGATCTGGCCCGCGCGGCCGCCAGACTCTGGGTTCATGAGCCCGTGTGGAAGGGCGAGAGTTGGGGCACGCGGCCCGACACCCGCGGGCCGTACTACGGCCAGGAGCCTTGGGCGGCGTCCGATCGCCTCGCGGCGGCGCTCGTGGCCGCGCTCGCGGCCGCGCCGGTCGACGAACTGCCCGCGATCGCCGACGCGCTCGGTCGCCACCGGCTGCCGACCACGCTCGTTGTGCCCGCCCTCGTGGAGCGGCCCGATGCGGCGGCGGCCCTCGTGGCGTTTCTCGAGCGCGCCGATGGCCAGCCACCGGAGGCCGCGATTCCCGTGATCGCGAAGGCCGCGGCCGACGCCGCCGCGGCACCGGACCGTCGGCTGTCCGCGATCCGCGTCCTGGCGCGAAGCCCCGATCCCGCCATTCTCGAACGGCTCGTCGATGCAGTCGTGACGCTCGAGGCGGCCGAGGGTGGGGGCGGCGCCGCCCGCGCAGCGCTCCGCACGAGCGCCGCGGCGGCCGCCCAGCCCGAGGCGGTGATCGCCCTCGCGCGGCGAGGCGCGGCGCACGCCGCGATCGTCGACGACGTGCTCCTCGTCGTCGCCGGCTCGAGCGATGCGAAGAGCGCCGCCCGCGGGCAGGCGGCGGCCTGGCTCGCCGCGGAGTGGCAGCGTGATCCCGCCCGGCGGGCCGACCTCGTGGCCGCGAGCGTGCGGACCGGGGCGAAGGTGCTCGCCACGGCGCTCGTGGCCGCGGCCGATCAGGCCGACGACGCTGCGCTCGCCGCCGCGGCGAAGGACGCGCTCAAGCGGCTCTCGATCGATCCGGTGAAGGTCCGGGAGATCGCGGCGGACACGGGGCCCAAGGTGGGGGCGCGGAAGCCCGAGGACGTGGTCCGGCTCGTGGACGAGCGTCGCGGTGACCGGGCGGTCGGGGCGGAGCTCTTCGTGGCCAAGAAGTGCGTCTCCTGCCACGCTGCCGGCGTGGACAGTGCGGGCCTCGGGCCGTCGCTGGCCAATGCGGCCGGCATCTACAACCGCAAGCAGCTCACGGAGCACGTGCTCCTGCCCAACAGGTCGATCGCGCAGGGCTTCGCCACGACGGCGCTTCTGCTCGACGACGGCCGCCAGCTCGTCGGCTTCGTCACGAGCGAGGCCGCCGACGTGCTCGTGCTCCGCGATGCGCAGGGCATCGAGCACCGCGTTCCCAAGGGCTCGATCGACGAGCGTACGAAGCTGCCCACGAGCGTGATGCCCGAGGGGCTCGTGGCCGACCTCGGCATCGCCGAGTTCGCGAGCCTCATCGACTACGTCGAGTCGCTCGGCAAGTAGCGTCAGGCGGCGCGGCTCACGGCACGAATCCGCTGCGGGCGAGCGCTCCGTCGGCGAGGTCGCAGGGGAGCACGGTCGCGGAGTGGCCGCTCGCCCGCGCGTAGGCCGCCGCGATGGCCGCTGCGGCGTTCGCCGCCGCCTCGCGGGCCACGAGCGCCACGATCGCCCCGCCGAATCCGCCGCCCGTGAGCCGCGCGCCATGGACGCCCGGCGTGGCCAACGCGATCGAGACGAGCAGGTCGAGCGCGGGCGTGCTGTTCTCGAAGTTCACCCGCGAACTCTCGTGGGATGCGGCCATCAGCCGGCCGACCGCGGCGACGTCGCCACGGCCCACGAGCTCGCGGGTGCGGAGCACGCGCTCGTTCTCGCCGATGACGTGGGCGGCCCGGCGACGGAGGACGTCGGGCAGGTCGGCGGCCGCGAGCCTGGCCGCGTCGGCGTCTCGCAGGAACGGCACGCCGAGACGCTCGGCCGCGGCCCGGCACTGCTCGCGGCGCTCGCGATACTCGCCCCCCACGAGCGCGTGCGGCACGCCACTCTGGACGAGGAGGAGCGAGACCTCGTGCGGAAAGGCGATGGTCTCGACCGACGTGGTGCGGCAGTCGAGGAACACGGCGTGATCGCGGCGGCCGAACAGGCTCGACACCTGATCGAGGATCCCGCAGGGCACGCCGACGAACTCGTTCTCCGCGCGGCGGCAGAGCATCGCCAGCTCGATGCCGGGAAGGCGGATGTCGAACAGCTTCACGAGGAGGAGGATCGTCGCGACCTCGAGGGCGGCAGAACTCGACAGCCCCGCGCCGGCGGGCAGGTCGGAGCGATACTCCGCCTCGAAGCCGCCGATCGGATGGCCTGCCGTGCGGAGCGCGTGCACGACGCCGAGCGGGTAGTCGGTCCACGCGCGCCGTGGCACGAGCGGTTCGCCGGCCGGGCTCTCGACATGGAGCCGTTCGCCGGCAAGATCCGTCTCGAGCACGATGCGGCCGTCGTCGCGGCGCGATCCGCGGACCGTGACGCCGTAGGGAATGGCGGCCGAGAGCACGTAGCCCTCGTTGTAGTCGGTGTGATTGCCGAGCAACTCGACGCGGCCGGGGGCGAAACAGTCAACGATGGACATCGCGCGGGATTCCGGAGGATGGTCGTGGCCGTTCAGCGCCGCTTCCAGGCGAGGCCGGCCAGCAGCAGGAGGATCGCCAGCGGGTGGAGACGGCCGCCGCGTAGA
>Ga0233425_10007752_pt1 | contig 14830 bp, 8 predicted proteins | sample Watercolumn_Towu_2_FD_181712 | JGI IMG/M metagenome (GOLD analysis project Ga0233425, IMG submission 181712) | Freshwater microbial communities from Lake Towuti, South Sulawesi, Indonesia - Watercolumn_Towuti2014_140_MG | ecosystem: Environmental > Aquatic > Freshwater > Lake | place: Indonesia...
AGGATCCTGAACTCCGTCCTCCGGTTCTGCTGGTGCCCGGCTTCGGAACATGGCGGCACTTCGGTGCAGGTGCACCGGTTTATCAGCATCGTTTTTCCATACCCCCTGGCAGTGATCCGCTTCGGATTGATGCCCCGGCTGATGATGTACGAAACCGCCGATTCGGCACGTTTCTGCGATAATTCCTGGTTGTATTCGTAGGATCCCCGGCAGTCGGTATGTGAGCCCAGCTCGATCGTGACGGGGAATCTCTTCATCAGACCAACTAAGCTGTCCAGCGCCGGGCGGGCATCCTGGCGGATCTCCCAACGGTCGAAGTCATAGTATATGTTTTCCAGGAGGTAGGGCTTGTTGAGTTCGAGCAGGGTATCGTGGGGAAGCGGTGTTGCGGGGAAGCGCATTTGCCCTTTGTCCTGATCACTTTGCCCTGATCCCTTTTCCCTGAGCTCAGTGCCCTGAGCCCTAAGCTCTTCCTCCTTCGTCCTTCTAAACCGGTAGATGTCATCGCTTCCTGTCCCTCCCGGGCGGTTTGAACTGAAGAATCCCTCTTCGGATGCCGGAAGAAAGGAAACCGAGAAATCATCCCAGGAAGAATTCAGAGGGGCGCCGGGATTTTCAGGATAACTCCACCCCCGGCCCGAAACAGCGGAATGAAAGATATCCAGTCCTCCGAATCCCGGCCATCCGTCGGAGGAAAACCAGAGCGACCCGTCGGCAGCCAGGAAGGGAAACATCTCGTTGCCCGGCGTGTTAAGCGCCGGACCGAGGTTCTCCGGGCTGCCCCATGATCCGTCACTCCGGATGCACCGGTACAGATCGGTGCCTCCATACCCTCCGTTCATGTCGGAAACAAAGATGAGGGTATCGCCTCCCGGCGACAACGCCGGATGCCCGATGGAGAAGGTGTCGTTATTCAGTAAGAAAGGCCGGGGTCTTGTCCATTTGTCATCGGGTCGGACAAATGAGTAGAGTTTTAACAGATGTGTCCGAACGTGGCCGGGATCCTTTTTCCCCTTGCCGGAAGTGACCAGGGTGCGGTTAAGAAATGCCTCGGTGAAGTTTCCGTTGAAGCTGACCGGGCCGTCGTGCCATTCCTGGTTGAAGAAGCCGGGTGCGGGTTCAGCCGGAAGGTATTCCCCATCATAGTTCCCGTGGATTTCGGGTGCAGCCGTGAACAACCGGAGATATGGGCGGCCGGTCCAGTTATAGATACTTTCCTGCCGCGAAGGAAGTGCGCGGTCGCTGGCGAACATGATCCCACCGGGGTAAACCACAGTCCCGAATTCCGACTGCGGAGTGTTGAGGGATGACACGGGATACACTGTATATGACGGGGGATTCCGCAACCAAAAAATGGCGCTGTCGCACCAGTCGGCGTACAGCCTCCCCCTCGGATCTCCCGCGTTCAGTGAATCATATACCAGGAAACGGATCCTGGCTTCCGGGTAATCCCCGGTGATCCGGAGGGCCTGTGCGATCCAGAAAAAGGATTCGGTGGCAGTATCACCTGATTCCAGCGCAATGGCATACCATTCCCTTGCCCGTTCCCAGTTTTGCTGTTTCCGGTAACATGTTCCCATCAGGCGGGCAGTTTCCGCCCGGCCGGCCCCGTCCCCTTTCGCCCAGGACTTATGCAGATACCCGATGGCATCGGCATAATGAAACAATGACATCTCCTTCCGGGCCTGTTCGATCTGGCCGTAAACCGGGAAACACAGCATTCCGGCAAAAAAGAGGATCATGATATGGTGTGGAGAGCGGTTCATTGTTGGCATCAGAAATAACGGGGTGACAGCATCCGGGTCCGGGAAAACAGGTCGGTTTCATACCCGATCCTGATTTCATGGGATCCCTTGTTATGGACCTGTAAAGGATTAAACCAGACATCATAGGCATACCCGATCGAGAATCCTTTCCCGAATTCGACGGCCACCAGGAAACCGAGCGCCTGCGTGGTCCTGTACGATACTCCCATCGTAAACCGGTCCAGCAGTTTGAACAGCGCGCTGAAATCGGCCTGTACCGGGGCATGCTGCACATATTTGACCAGTACCGAAGGGATGAATACCAATCGCCCGCCTAGGGCAACGGTGCCTCCGGCGATTCCGTAAAAGTTTCGCAGGAGCCGGGTGAAGCTGGTCTCTCCGCCGGGCGAAGAACCGGATACAACCAGTTGGTTCTGGAGGAGGTGTTTGGAGGAAATCCCGGCATAATACCGCGGGTGACTGAACCAGATCCCGAAATCCAGATCGGGCACCACAGCATTACGGGTGCCGCTCACCAGTTCGATGTCGCCTGGATCCTTTGGATTCAGCGCGCTCCAGTCAATGTCGTAGTATTTGATCCCCGCGGAGATGCCGAATGCCAGGCGGCAACCAGGAAACAGGATCCGGTACGCAAACGTGCCCATGACATTGTAATCCACCGTAGGGCCCAGCTCGTCGCATGAGGCATACATTCCCACCCCGATGTGCGGATTCCGCAACTGAGTGTGGGCGGTGAGCCACAGGGTGCGCGGAGCGCCTTCCATCCCCACCCACTGGAACCGCGTGACCAGGTCGGCCGAAAATCCTTCCCGGCTGCCCGCATAGGCGGGATTGAATTCCAGTTTCTGGTACATGTACTGGGTAAGAAGGGGATCCTGCTGAGCGTGGACGAAGGAGGTAAGGAGAAGGAAAAGGGAAAAGGGAAGAGGGAAGAAACGTGTGGATCTGGAGACGTGAAACGTTAATTGTGAGGCGTGAAACATGAAACGCGAATTGTGACCTCTGAAATCCATTGATTCAAATTCTTAATTCCTCAATTTTCTGATTTCCCAGTTTCCTCCTGACTTCCTGCCCTCTTTACCTGCTCCCTCCCCGCACAAATATCCAGCCGGTTTTCGGATCCAGATCCCGGATGGTCAGTACATAATAATATGTCCCGTCGGGGACCACTTCCCCGTTGCGGTTTGTTCCGTCCCATACCACCATGCTGTTATTGTACCCGTCGTAACGGCGGATTTCGTCGCCCCATCTATTCAGGATGTTCACGGTGTTTTCGGGATACAGCTCGATGCAGTCGATGATCCAGGTGTCGTTCACTCCGTCTCCGTTGGGTGTGATTACGTTATGTATGACCAGGCATTCCGGATCCGGACTGTTCCCCACGGTCACTTTCACACTGTCGCTTCCCTGGCAGCCCGTGACCAGGTCGGTAACATGGAGCGTAAAGACGATATCCGACAGCAGGGGAACAGTGACCGGACGTTCAATATCCGGATCTGAAAGAAATTCGGCAGGTTCCCAGTGATAACTGTATTTGCCCGACCCTTGCCCGACATTGCTATAAAGGGTTAAAACGGTCCCTTTGGGAACAGTGGGAGGTGGACCGGCCCACACCAGGAGCGGAATCCTGATCTGAAGGATCATTCCGTCGGTTGCCAGGCTGTCTGCACAGCCTGCTATCCCTCTGGCATGCATGGTCAGCGAGACGTCTCCGGTCTCATATGGATCGGGATAATACACTGGATGTAATGTTGTTTCACCAGTCAGGATTCCCGCACCGTTGTGAGTCCAGAACAGGGAACTGTAATTAATGGCGCTTGCCCCGGTGATCTGAAAATTCACTCCGGAACAGATGACGGTATCCGGGCCGGCCGATGCACCGGGAGCCCTGGAGATGGTCAGTTGCATCGAATCGGCCAAGGTAGCACAGGGTTCCTGGGAGGACAGGGTCAGGGTGAGCACAACAAATCCTTTTTCAATATCCGTTAATCCGGGGGTATATGTCGGGTGAAGTGCAGCCGGATCACTGAAAGTTCCGCTGCCGGCAGTGGTCCACAGGAGAGAAGAATAATTCAGGGCGGATGCTGCATCCAGGAGGTATGCGCTTCCTCCACAGAGGAAATCATCAGGTCCGGCCGATCCTTCCGCAGGCTGGATCAGGTGAAGCGCAAGGGTGTCGGTTCCCGGGGGGCAGGGAGGGAATGGCGTTGCAGTGAGGAGTAGAAACACGATCCCTGCGGTAAGGTCCTGCACACTTGGAGTGTATACCGGATGGAGCAGGCCCGGATCGTCAAAGATTCCGCTACCGGAAGTTTCCCAGTGCAGGGATTCATATTGAGTGGCTGAAGCTTCAGATAACCAGACCGGATCGGTCTGGCAACCAATTCGGTCATCGCCGGCAAAGACCACCGCTTTTGCCCCGATCCACAACGTCATCCGGGAGGAATCATCCGGACATGCAACGTTCCCGGCAACCAGGGTCAGTGTGACCGGGCCTGTTTCCCATTCTACCGGGATATATGTGGGGGATAAAGTGGTGTCGTTCAGCAACACTCCCTGTCCACTGGTTACCCAATGAAGCGAAGTAAATCCTGAAGCTGTGGCACCGGTCACCGTGAACGCAGTGCCCTGGCATACGGTATCCCCCGGTCCGGCAGATGCTTCCGGCGACGGGATCACATCCACCGGGAACAACGGAGAGGGCGCGCCATCGCCGCAGGCATTGGATCCGTGGACACGGAAATGCCCGGAAAGAGCATTCTGGGAAAAGTTTACGGTAATTTCAGGGGTGCCGGCACCCGAGACAATCGTCACACCGGACGGAACCGTCCAGCTATATATCTGCGTGTGCAGGATAGGCGATACCGAATATACGATCCCCGTGGCCCCGGAGCATACCTCTGGAGGGCCGCTGATGGGACCGGCCGAGTCGGGAACCGGGATGACCGCTACACGGAGGGAGGTTGGAGCAGCCCCTTCACATCCCCCGGTATCGGTATAATTCACACTGACCGACTGTGCTCCTGGCTGGGTCCAGGTGACCAGCACGGCATAGGTTCCCTGGCCGGCCGTGACCGAACCTCCGGCTGAGACGGTCCACAAATAGTTCACATTTCCCGGATCCGTCAGGTACAGGTTCCCGGTCGAACCGGCACATGCCGAATCGGGGCCGGATAAGGAGGGAATGGGGATAGGAAGGATGACGGCGGTGACGGGGGTGCGGGAGCTGCTGAAACAGCCGGTCACCTTGCTCCGTGCTTCGGCATAATACACCGTTGTGTTGTAGAGAACGGGTGTGGTGAAGGATGTGTCCCCGGTCACCAGTGGAACTCCTCCGGCCGGCTGGGCGTACCAGTCGACCGTTTGGGTGGGAGATACCGTTGCATGAAGGAGCACGGTCCCTGGTCCGCACCGGGAATGATCATGCCCCGCCGGCGCCATCGGGGAAGCGGCAAAGACAGCATTGAAGGCCATTGTGCTGGAACCTCCGTACCACCAGGTGTTGATCATGTTATCGTGGCAATCGTCGCCCGACCAGGTATGGCATCCGATGGCGGAAGGCATACATCCTGTCAGGTTGGTCCCGGTCGGGCAGCTCCAGCCCGGGGGAATACCGGAATCGTCCCAGTAGGTCATCGGAACCGAGCCCGACGGGTTCACCGGCCGGACCAGGGTGATCGAATAGCCGTTCATGTTCTGCTCCTGGTCCCAGATCGGCAGGTTGGTCAGCCCGTTGAGATAAGTTATAGTGCCGGTGATGGGCGTGCCATCCGGGACCGCATTGCCGAGCCCGTCGAGTCCGTTCCAGGGAATGGAATTGATCCCCGGATTCACCGCTGCGTACAGGTCCACATTCGTGGCCGGACTTCCGTAGGGGAAAGTCAGGGTGACCATCACATTCCCCGGTTTGTTCACATTCACCAGGATCAGCATATGCCCGCTGCAGGGAGGGAACGAGGTATCGGGGATCATCAGAGGGGGTGACAGGATCGTGCCATAAAACCCACTGGGATAAACCGTGGAATCGGGATCATTCAGAAAGACTTTGTAATCGGCGATCCCGGGGAAGGTGACATAGGTGTTGTATGTGTTGGATTTCCGGTCGTTCAGGAAATTCCCTGTGTTCAGGCATCCGAAGGGATTGCAGAAGATCGTAGCCACCCCGATGCGGGCGTCGTCAAACACCAGTTTCGTGACAATTCCATCATCGGCATACACGTAGAACCGGCCGTTGAAAAGCCGGTAAAACATCAGTTCGGCATTGAATTGCCACGATTGCGACCATACCCTTCCCATGATCATGTCGGACGGGATGGCGGGGGTATGTGCTCCCGATACTACCTGGAAATCCCACAGGTCGACCTTCATGGGCAGGCCGGCTATCAGGTTGGTGATCTCAAAATAATAATCCCCGGTGTCGGCAGGATTTGTCACTGTGTAGGTAAGCGGTGTGTAACCACCGAGAGAAACAAAAGGGCCGACAACGGCCTGGTGGTAATACCGGATAAACCCGGTCTGCCCGGTAGCATACGGGCAGGTTCCCGTCAGCACGATCGTCCCGTCGGGTTTCTTCAGGTTGTACTGGATGTTGGAAAAAGGGCTTCTCAGGCCAAAGAGGATTTGCTCGCCCGGGCTCTTCACATGAATATACAACCGGTAGTTGACCGGGCAATTGATCAGGCCGAACTGGGTGTAGAGGCCTGTATTATAGAAACACAGGTCGGCCGAGGAGGTGGCTGAATCGGGACGCAGCTCCCGGATCCCTTCCCCAAAACCTGACGACGGGAGAAGAGCTAAAACAACAAGTAACTTTTGGAAGATTGACATCACCCGAGACATACTTCAAAGATATGAAACAAGAGGATTGATCCCACGGTCAGCGGAGATTATTTTGTAATTTTGCACCCTTATGGAGAAGCGTGATTTCATTATTCCGGAAGTCAGGAAACGGATCCTTGAGATCGCACACGATGCCAGGATTATTTGAAACAGACTGAATGATGGGGAAAGGCCGCGACACCAAACCGCATATCGGCATCTTCGGGCGGCGGAATAACGGGAAAAGTTCGCTGATCAACGCACTGGTAGGGCAGGAGATCGCGATCGTTTCGGAGGTCCCGGGAACCACGACCGACCCGGTGAAAAAATCAATCGAGATCTTTGGTATCGGCCCGGTTGTGCTCATCGACACGGCCGGGATTGACGATACAGGACCACTCGGCGAAAAACGCATTGCGAAAAGTAAGGAGATCCTGAGGATCATCGACCTTGCGGTTCTGGTCATCGCCCATAACACTATCGGGGATCCTGAGAAACAACTTATCCGTGAATTCGACACACTGGATATCCCGTTCGTCGTAGTACACAACAAATCGGATGAGGAACCATTGGATCCCGGCCTCCGCAGGGTGATCGGTGAGCAGTTCCAATCGCCGGTGACTGACTTCAGTTCCACCGGGCCGCGGAACCTGGATGAACTGGTCGGCCTGTTGCAGGAACAGATCCCGGAAACAGCATTCAGATACCGGACAATGGTAGGCGACCTGATCTCGCCCGGGGATGTGGTGCTCCTCATCACGCCGATCGATACCGAAGCTCCCGAAGGCCGGATGATCCTCCCTCAGATGCAGGTGATCCGCGATGTGCTGGATCATCACGGAGTGTGCGTCGTTCTGAAAGAAAGTGAGCTCGGCACGACCATGCCGGAATTAATTCCCCGGCCGGTGCTGGCCATCACCGACAGCCAGGTATTTCCCAAGGCTGATGCGGCCGTTCCGAAGGAGATACTGTTAACCAGTTTCAGCATTGTACTTGCCCGCCAGAAAGGCGACTTCCGGAAGTACCTGGAAGGGACCCCGGAGATCTCCGGATTACGGGACGGGGATCGTGTGCTGATCCTGGAATCCTGTACCCATCACGTGACCTGCGATGATATCGGGCGGGTGAAACTGCCCGGATGGATCAGAAGGTTCACCGGGAAAAAACTGGAGTTCGATGTGGTCGCAGGATTAAACCGCATTGAGAGGCCTGTCACCGAATATGCGATCGTGATCCAGTGCGGAGGTTGCATGATCACCAGGAAGCAGTTGCATCAGCGCCTGAAACCGGCTATTGACGCCGGAATACCCGTCACCAATTACGGCCTTGCGATCGCCTGGATACATGGGATTTTTGACCGTGCCATTCAACCGTTCACGGCGTCGTAACCGCTACCGGCAGCACTTTCCCGTTATAATATTTGTGGCCGTTCAGGGCAAAGTCGGCAATGTGCTGGGCTACCTGTTCGGGCTGGAAAGCCGCTTTGGCCTGCGGAAAAGCCTTGCCGAACATGTCGGTGGCCACTCCGCCGAGGGCCAGGCAGTTGACGTGTATCTGGCTGTCCTTCAGCTCCTCCGCCAGCGCTTCGGTAAAAACGGCCACCGCCCCTTTGCTGGCGCTGTATGCGGTCAGGCCGCTGAATTTCCGGCTGCCCTGGATGCCCCCGATGCTGCCGATATTGACGATATGGCCTCCCTTGTTGAGCATGGGCAGGATGGCCTGGGTAAGCAGGAAGAGGCTTTTCACATTGACCTGGAACACTTCATCAAAATCGCTGGCATCGGTCTCTTCAAATGGCTTCACGACCATTGCACCGGCATTGTTTATCAGGATGTCGCAATGGGGCATGTAGGTCTGGATCCGTTGCAGGATCAGGGAATAAAAGTCGAATTGCATCAGGTCGAATTCATACGGGATCACATGGGCATCCTGCTGGATGCGCCGGCATTCCTCCACCAGCTCCTTCAGCAGTCGTCCGTTACGGGCAATGGCCAGGATGTGATGGTGTTTGGATCGGGCTAAAACTTTAACTATTTCGTATCCAATTCCTTTACTGGCACCGGTTATGATGATATTCATGTTAAGGCATTTTTAATCGCTAAAAGTACACAATTTCCGCAGGTAATCCTGTGCCGGATGAATTTTCCTATCTTTGCAACGGATTCAATAAAACCATCATCATGAAAAAACTGCTCTTATTCCTCGCGGGGATACTTGTACCATTAGCCGGTCTCCTGGCTCAGGGAGAGATCTCCAAACCGATTGTAATCCACGCCGCATACTTTGATGTTTCCCCTCCTCTTCGCGACATGGTGAAGATGGGGCCGGGCCAGGTGGATATGGCCTGGAAAGACGGGGTGGTCAAAAACAACCTCTATCCTTTCGGCCGACCTAAAGATGACGATTCCGACGCTATGGATCCCCTTCGTCAGACGTGGTTCGGATCCCACCCCACCGACACTACCATCGTGAATTTCCAGGGCCTTTCCGGGAACGGATCGATCTGTCCGCCCGATACCTATGGGGAAGTTGGTCCGAATCATTATTTCCAGTGCGTGAATGTTTCCTACCAGATATTCAATAAAAGCGGCGGATCGGTACTTGGCCCCGCGCTTAACAAAACCATCTGGAACGGATTTCCCGGCCCGTGGCAAAATTCCAATGACGGGGATGCAGTCGTGGTGTATGATGAGCAGGCCAACCGGTGGCTTTTTTCGCAATTTGCCCTCCCCAGTTTCCCGAACGGACCATTTTACGAGATGGTTGCCGTTTCCACTACTCCTGATCCTACCGGAACCTGGTACAGGTACGCGTTTACCTTCTCCGATATGCCTGACTACCCTAAGATCGGTGTATGGCCCGATGCCTATTACATGACCATCAACCGGTTCACCTCCGGATCCACCAATTACACCGGGACCGGCACAATTGCCATGGACCGGGCAACCATGCTGGCCGGCACACCAAATGCCACAATGGTTATGTTCACCCTGACCGCAGGAAATGAGGCATACTGCCTGCTTCCTGCCGACTGCGACAGCGATTTTCCACCTGCAGGAACCCCCTGTTATATAGCCTACCTCAATGACGGTCCCGACCGGATCGGGATCTACGAGTTCCATGTCGACTGGGCCAATACTGCGAATTCCACCTTCACCCTGGGAATCCAGCTTCCGGTCACCGCTTTTTCGGGGTATGTCAACGGGATACCGCAGAAGAATACCACGGTAAAGGTGGATGATATGTCGGGCCGGCTGATGTTCCGTCTTCCTTTCCGAAAATTCAGCGATCACTGGTCGATGGTGGCTAATGCCACAATCAACGCAGGTAGCGGCATTGCAGGGATCCGTTGGTTCGAGATGCAGAAGACCACGGGAAACTGGTCGGTTTACCAGGAAGGCACTTATTCGCCCGATGCCAACTACCGCTGGATGGGAAGCATTGCAATGGATTCATCGGGAAATATTGCCCTCGGATACTCCATATCAAGCGACAATATGTTCCCTTCCATCCGGTATACCGGCCGGCTCTCTTCCGATCCCCTGGGCCAGATGACCATCCAGGAGAGCGGGATCATGAACGGGGGAGGATCCCAGACCAACACATGGAGCGGAAATCCCAGCCGTTGGGGTGATTACAGCGGAATGACCGTAGATCCTTCTGCTCCGGCCACTTTCTGGTACACCCAGGAATATTATTCCAGTATGTCTTCCGCATCCTGGAAAACCCGCGTTGCATCCTTCAGTTTTGCCAACCTGTTGTCGGTGACTGCTACCGCAACGCCCCCCTCGGTGTGCCTCGGCGACCCCACGCAGCTGAATGTGACCGCCACCGGTGGCTCGGGAACCTACACCTATTCGTGGACATCCATTCCCCCGGGATTCACTTCCAATATCCAGAATCCGGTCGCCACTCCCACCCAAACCACCAAATACATCGCGGCAGTGAATGATGGCACCCAGACCCGGACCGACACCGTAGATGTACCTGTGAGCACCCTCCCGGTGGTCTATGCCGGCCCGGATACCACCTACCCGGTTTCCGTTCCCCTGTTTCCGACATACGGCACCGCATCCAATTATGCCTCTCTCCTGTGGACCACCTCAGGCGACGGTCATTTTAACATAGATACGGTTGCGGCATGTCTCTATTACCCGGGACCGGGAGACAAAGCCAACGGCGTAGTCGCCCTTACCCTCACCGCCCAGGCCATCGCCCCCTGCACCGGGGAAGTGGCGGACGAAGCCGTGATCTACCTGACACCGTTCCCGGGAATTCCTGATGATCAGATCAACAGCTTCGGATTAACCCTGGTACCTAATCCCACCGGCGGAATCGTCATGCTGAACCTGACCGGCCTGAATGGATTCGAAACTACAGTCACAGTGAACACCCTTCAGGGAAAATTTGTATACCACGACCTTATTGGTGCAGGATCACTGACCGCCAACCGCATCCTGGATCTGAGCGGTTTTCCTGCGGGGATCTACCTTGTAAGGGTGCACAGCCAACTGGGCACGCTTGTACAAAAGCTGATCCTGATGTAAATACCTGGACCTATGAAACGATCATTGACTTTACTGGGTATCCCGGTATTGATTGCCGGTATCCTTCTCCTGTCAGCTTTCGGAGGCGACGGGAACACCGAGTATCCGCAGGGTTCACCGGCCGGCTACACGGGTTCGCCCGGCGACGGGCATGATTGTGTATTCTGCCACGGCGGTTCCTCTTCCGCAGAGAACGGCTGGATCACTTCCGACATCCCGCCTGAAGGATATATTCCGGGCGCCACTTATAATCTGACGGTTACCGTCACAGGCATTGGAGAAAAAGGATTTGAGGTTTCTCCGCAGAATCCGGCCGGACAACAACTCGGAACCCTGATCTCCGGTCCGGGGAATCATCTGGTGGGCGGTACGAAATACGTGACTCATAGCTCCAGCACCGGATCCAATCCTGCGACCTGGAGCTTCCAATGGAAGGCACCGTCGGCCGGCGCCGGTACGGTAACCTTTTACGGGGCCTTTACAGTCACCAAACCGGTCACCAAAACATCCACTCTGGTTGCTCCCGAAAACCCGATGCCCATCACCACTGTCACTACGGCCAATCCTCCGCAGATCCATTCCGGTGATTCCACCCATCTGAATGTGGATGCTTCGGGAGGAACAGGCATATACAGCTACCAGTGGACCTCGGATCCTCCCGGATTCTTCTCCGGCCTGAAGTCACCATGGGCGAAACCTGCGGAGTCGGCGACTTTTTATGTGGAAGTTACCGACGGGGTCAGCACCGTCACCGATTCGGTGGATGTTACCGTGTTCGGGGTCGGGATCTGGCAGGATCAAACGTCACCTGTGTCATTATCCCTGTTCCCGAATCCGGTGGAGCGTGTACTGACTGTCACACTCGGCACCCCCGGAAACGGAATTGTGGAGCTTTCCCTGACCGACATCCAGGGACGGCTGGTTTGGCAGCAACAGCTTCCTGCTCAGCCCTGTAAACAGACGGTACATGTGGATATGACCTCACTATGCGGCGGGATATACCTGCTCCATGTGAACTGCGGTTCATCGTCGCGGGTGGAAAAGGTTTTCAGGGCACAATAAAAAGATGTATATTTGCAACCCGCACTCTATCATGATCGTTATTGTTGCGGTTGTGATTGCGGAAAAGAGTTCTTGAACAGTTGTACTTTCTTCAGGGCAGGGTGAAATTCCCGACCGGCGGTATAGTCCGCGAATCCCGGTGCCGCCGGGACGACACAAACATCGTCCCGGCGGCACCGGGACCGAACCGTTGAAACTACGGTACCGACAGTGAAAGTCTGGATGGAAGAAGAATGCCTGCCTGACTGTCTGGCAATCCCATCTGTTTGATTATCTGGGCCCTGGAGGATGTATAAGATATACATGACAACCAGGGCTGAACTTTTTTACGAATGACAGACCAGGAGAGATGGATGAAACAGGCGCTCCGCCTTGCCAAGAAAGGGGCCGGATGGGTAAATCCGAATCCCATGGTAGGTGCGGTGCTTGTGAAAGACGGGAATGTAATCGGTCAGGGCTTTCACCGGTATTTCGGCGGACCGCATGCCGAGGTGGAAGCGCTGAATTCCGTTACCGTTCCGGTGAATGACGCCACGCTGTATGTGAACCTGGAGCCTTGCATTCATCAGGGGAAAACACCTCCCTGCACCAGGCTGCTTGTGGAAAAAGGCATCCGGAGAGTGGTGGTCGCCATGCCCGACCCTAATCCGCTGATGAACGGAAAAGGGATCTCCTGGCTCAAATCCCACGGAGTTCAGGTGGAAACGGGGCTCCTGCAATCCGAAGCCGAACGGCTGAATGAGATCTTCTGCAAGTACATCCGGTCGCGGAAACCCTTCTGCCTGTACAAGGGAGCCATGACCCTCGACGGAAAGATTGCAACGGTGACCGGTGAATCACGGTGGATTTCCTCTGAAGTTTCCCGTAACATGGTCCACAACCTCCGCCATGAGTTTTCGGCGGTAATGGTTGGCCTGGGCACGGTACTGAAGGATGATCCCGGGTTGCAGGCCCGCCGGAGCGGCAGAGTGAAAAAGGATCCCCTGAAGGTGATCGTAGACTCCTCCTGCCGGATACCCCCGGATTCCCGGGTACTGGCGCAAAATCCCCAGCTGACGGTCCTGGCGGTCACCCGGAAAGCCCCTTTGGCGAAAATGGCAGTAATCCGCCGGATGGGAGCACAGGTGATCGTTTGCCCCGAAAAACATGAACAGGTCGACCTGCATTACCTCATGCTGGCGCTGGGGGCCATGGATATCGACAGTGTGTTGATGGAAGGGGGAGGGACCCTGGCGTTTTCAGCCCTGCAGGACAACATCATCGACAAGGTGTTGTTCTTTATCGCCCCGAAATTCCTGGGCGGGAAAAAAGCGCCAACGTTGCTCGAAGGAGACGGATTCCGGAGAATGGCCGAAGCTGTTCCCCTGAAAAGCATGGAAATCAAAAAACTCGGAGAAGACCTGATCATCGAAGGATATTTGTAATGTTCACAGGAATTGTCGAAGAAACGGGAACGGTTAAGGAGATCCGCCGCAGCGGCCGGTCAGTTTCCCTTAAGATCACGGCGGATAAGACCCTGGAAGGCACCCGCACCGGCGACAGTATCGCGGTAGACGGAGTGTGCCTGACAGTGACGGACGTTTCCGCTGACGGATTCACGGCCGATGTGATGCCGGAGTCAATGAACCGAACCACCATTCAGTATTTCCGGCCGGGATCCCCGGTCAACCTGGAACGGGCGTTGCAGGTTGCCGACCGGCTGGGAGGCCATTTCGTCACCGGTCATATTGATGCTACCGGAAGGATACTGGAAAGGAGGAAAGACGATACCGCCGAATGGTTCCGTATCTCGGTTCCCGCGGGGATTCTGAAGTACATCGCCGAAAAGGGGTCGGTGGCAGTTGACGGCATCAGCCTTACCATTGCCAGGATCGAAGGGGCTTCTTTTTCGGTAAGCATCATTCCCCACACCCAGTCAGCAACGACGATTCTGCAGAAAAGAACAGGCGCACAGGTAAACATCGAATGCGACATCCTGGCAAAATATGTGGAAAAACTCATCAGGTAACATGCAACCCTTTCATACAATACCCGAAGCCATAGAGGATATCCGTAACGGCAGGATGATCGTTGTTGTGGATGATGAAGACCGGGAGAATGAAGGAGACCTGGTCATCGCGGCGGAAAAAGCAACTCCCGAGAAGATCAACTTCATGGTCAAATTCGGCGGCGGACTGATCTGCCTGCCGGTCATCCGAGAACGGTTGGAAGAGCTTCACATCGAGCGGATGGTGGCAAAGAACACGGATCCGAACCGGACGGCTTTCACGGTGAGCATCGATGCCGCCGAATGCACAACGGGGATATCTGCCCAGGAACGGACCATGACCATCCGTAAGGTGCTGGATCCCAAATCCACCCCGGCCGACCTTACACGTCCCGGGCACATTTTCCCTATTGAGTACCGGGAAGGCGGGGTGCTCGTGAGGGCAGGGCACACCGAAGCATCTGTCGACCTGGCCCGCCTCGCTGGCCTCTATCCGGCCGGGGTGATCTGTGAGATCATGAACGAGGATGGCTCCATGGCCCGGATCCCGCAACTCACGGAATATTGCAAGAGGCACCAGCTGAAAATGGTCACCATTGCCGACCTGATAAACTACCGGAGGAAGACCGAAAAGCTCATCCGTTGTAATG
>Ga0233425_10007753_pt1 | contig 14830 bp, 9 predicted proteins | sample Watercolumn_Towu_2_FD_181712 | JGI IMG/M metagenome (GOLD analysis project Ga0233425, IMG submission 181712) | Freshwater microbial communities from Lake Towuti, South Sulawesi, Indonesia - Watercolumn_Towuti2014_140_MG | ecosystem: Environmental > Aquatic > Freshwater > Lake | place: Indonesia...
GTTAAAGGAACTTTATGAAGACCAGGTGTCGAATCGGGTTTTGCCTGAAGATCAAAAGTCAGGAGATCTTGGTAACCACCTTGTAATAGGGGGATTGTTCTTTGTGAAGAAGATTGATAGGGAACAAAAGGAACATCATTTGTTAAATTGAGCTTGAATTTAATATCTCTAAGGGTCGAGTGAGCATAATTTTTTACTTGGATACTCACTTGTGTCATTTCACCGGGAGCTACCATCTTGGGATCTATTGAAATTGAAGAGATATCCAAAATGGCATCTTCTGTTTGAATATTCAAATTAAATTCTTTGTTATTATACGCATACCAGGCTTGGTCTACTTTGAGCTGCAGTTCTAATTCTGCATCACCTTCCACTGCTTTTTCATCTACTTTTAGATTATATTTCACAATGACGGCATTACTGCCGTAAGAGGCTGCTCTTAAAATTCCTACGTTTTTTTCTGCAACGTCTCCATATAAAGTAAAGGGAAACTTTGGAACTAATTTTGCAATAGAGTCAGAGACGGTCTCTGTTCCGTTATTTTCTATCTTAAATTTAACTGTCACAACTTGCCCTGGCTCGACGGGGTCTGGCAATTGCGACATCAAATAAACTTTGACTTGCGGTGAATTACCGTAAATAAGCGTACCTGCATTTACAAGAGGAAATGTTAAGATTGCAAGCAACAATATAAAAATTATTTTCTTCATAACACGCCTTTTTTTAAGAAAAAGAACTTTTGGAATTTATAAACATATTGATTTTTGGTAAGATCATTTTCGTCTTTTGATGGTTATGAGAAAAATATATAAAAGAGACAAATTTCAAAGAAATTATGGATTTATGGTCGTTGATGGGTGTTAGTCGTAAAGTTGAGGAAAAGAGGCAGGATTCTGAGATTTTATACTATCAAGATTTAAAGGATAGTACTAAAACTATCCATGAAATTCTTCGTCAAAAAATAGCAGATCCTACTTCTGAGATAACGAAGCTTAATTTTTCGATGCAGCGACAACAAATCAGTACTTTTTTTCATTCTACGATTAAAGTTCTGCAAGATCAGGGGAAAGTTATGGAATCTGAGCTTAAAAAATATGATCCAATGGAATTTCCTATGGACAAAAGGCCAATTTTAAAGGCGTGGCGTGAATTGATGAATTCTATTCAATCACTTAAAAATGATCCAGAACACGCTCATCTTCATGTAAGAGAGTTACAGCATCATGCAAATACTTATCTGAAGGCTTCCGAGCCTCTTTTAAAATTGAGTACTATCCGGAAATAGTCACAAAAGCTTAATAACACTTATTCTCTTGTTCTTAGTCTATGGAGTTTAAGATTGAGCGAAAGGAAAATGAAAATATCCATCATTATCCTACCGATGATCTTAAGATTGCACAGCGGTTTGCAGATTATCTTAAGAAAGAATTAGGAGATTTTTTGCTGGAGATTGTTGTCTTTGGTAGTACCGTTCGCAGAGAGAGCACCAAGATGAGTGATATTGATGTGCTTGTTATTACGGATGATGTTCGTTTTGCGATGACGGAGGCGCTTGTTGAAGGATATAGGATTATTGTTGAGAATCTCATCGGACGAGTTTCGATGAAGTTACATGTTACCTCCATGACTTATACAACTTTCTGGGAGCATGCTAAAGCAGGAGATCCTGTTTTAGTTAATGTTTTAAGGGATGGAGTTGGTCTTCTTGACGGTGGATTTTTCTTACCTTTACAGAAATTACTTAAGCAAGGCAGAATACGCCCTTCAGAAGAAAGTGTTTGGCGTTATTTTGGCAGAGCGCCAAGAACACTGCTTAATTCTCGCTGGCATGTGATGCAGGCAACACTGGATCTTTATTGGTGTGTCATTGATGCGGCCCATGCTGCGTTGATGAGGAAGAATGAAGTGCCGCCAACACCAGAGCATGTTGCAGATATGCTAGAAAAAGTGTATGTTCATAACAAGTTATTAGAGCCAAAATATGTGGATGTGATGCGACGATTCTATCGTTTGAGCAAGATGATCACCCATCGAGAAATTCGTGAGATCAAAGGTTCGGAATATGAGCATTATTATCTGGAAGCAGAAGAGTTTGTGCGACGGATGAAAAGGCTGATTGATAAAGGGAAGTTTTGAGAACGTGTTTGTTTTGGAGCATTATTGGGTGTTTTGAGATGACGTTTAAGCTTATTTGTTTTGATATGGATGGCGTTATCTTTAAAGATATTAATTTCTGGATGGAATTACATAAAAGATTTGGAACGTTGAAAGAATGATTGGTGTTGACTGAGAAATATTTACATAAAGATTATAATAAACTGGTTCATGAAGTTGTTGTTAGATTATGGAAGGGAAAAGATGCAAAATCCTATTATGAATTAGTTGACTCAATCGAGTATATGAAAGGAGTAAAAGAGCTGTTTTCTTTTGTTAAGAGAAATGGATATATCACAGCTATAATTAGTGCTTCGAGCATTGATGTTGCTCGTCGAGTGCAACATGATTTTGGAGTAAATCATCTTTTTGCTAATGAGCTCGTGATTAAGAATGGTAAAGTCTCTGGAGAGTTCGTGTGGCCCATTGGCGCAGGGAAAGAGAAGAAAGCAAAAATTGTTTCAGATTTATGTGAAGAGTTGGGGATTAGTCTGAAAGAATGCATTTATGTGGGGGATAGCGAGACAGATTTAGAAGCATTAGAAATTGTTGGACAAGCGATTGCATTTAATTGCCGTGCTGCCAAAGTTAAAGAAGCGGCAGATGTTGTTGTTGAGAGTGATGATTTGAGAGATTTGATTAAGCATATTCTTTGATTTCTATAATCGATAACAAACAAAAACATTTAATAATAACTTCTTGTTTGTAAGTGATGATGAGAAATATTGTTCTAAAGTATGTGTTGAAGAATGCGTTAGAATTCGGAGGAAAAGCGAATTCTAAAGTTGTTTTAGGAGCGGTTCTTAAAGAAAACCCGAATTTAAAAAAGGATGTTCCTCTACTGATGAAAGAGATTGATATGCTTATTAAAGAAGTTGGAGAATATGGTGTTGAGGAGATTAAACGACAGTTGGTGAAAGAAGCCCCAGAACTGCTCTCTCAGAAGAAAGAGGTTAAAGTAGACGGACCTTTAAAGCCACTTCCAAATGCAATCAAAGGTAAATTGGTTGTTCGTATCGCTCCTTCACCTAGCGGACCTCTTCATATTGGCCATGCTTATGGTGTCTCTTTAAATTCAGAATATGCGAAGATGTATGAGGGTAGACTTATTTTACGAATAGAGGATACTAACCCCGAGAATATTTACCCGCAAGCGTATGAATTGATTGAGCGAGATGCGCGCTGGCTGACGGATAATAATATTGCGCAAGTGGTGATACAGTCGTCTCGTCTTGGTATTTATTATGATTATGCGGAGCAGTTGATTCGTATGGGGAAAGCTTATCTTTGTACCTGTGAAGCGGAATTTTGGCGCGAGCAGAAGAATAGAGGAATTCCTTGTCCTTGTCGAAGTTTAAGTGTGAAAGAGAATCAAGAACGCTATGGGAGGATGTTTAATTCTTATGCCGAAGGAGAAGTGGTCGTTCGACTTAAGACTGATATTAAACATAAGAATCCGGCAATGAGAGATTTTGGGATTATGCGTATTGTAGAACATGTTCATCCCAAAACTGGTAAAACCCAAAGGGTGTGGCCACTGATGTTATTTGCTGTTGCAATAGATGATCACGAACTTGGTATCACTCATGTCCTTAATGGGAAAGATCATACCGATAATGCGATGAAAGAGCGGATGATTATGGATTGTTTTAATTGGACATATCCTGAGTATAAACATTGGGGTATGATCAATTTTGAAGGATTTGACTTGAGTACATCTAAAACGAGGCGGGCGATAGAATGCGGGGAGTACCATGGATGGGAAGATATTCGAATCCCATTTATGCCGGCTTTACGAAAACGAGGTTATCAGCCGGAAGCATTTAGGCGATTTGCACTTGAAACTGGGCTGAGTTTGAATGATAAGACAGTGAGCATCGATGAGTTTTGGAAGATGATCAATGCATTTGATAAAGAGATGATTGAAAAGAGTTCAAATAGATATTTCTTTGTGGATAAACCTGTCAAAATTAAAGTTGATAAATGCCGAGAGAGAAGGGTAATGCTTGATCTGCATCCTGATTTCCCTGAGCGAGGAAAAAGAGGGTTTCAGGTGGCACAGGATTTTTACATTTGTGCAAGTGATGTGGAACGTCTTGAAGAGGGTAAGATTCATCGTTTGATGGATTGTTGTAATTTTAGAAGAGAAAGAGAGAAATATACTTTCATTTCTGAGAGCTATGATGATTTTAAGAATGCTTCTAATAAAGGGATTATTATTCACTGGCTTTCGGCGCAGGAGACGATCCTAGTTGAGGTGATGATGAATGACGGGGAGACTATTTACGGATTAGGAGAGCATGCTCTTGCTCAATGTAAAGAGGGAGACATTGTCCAATTGGAGCGACGTTATTTTGCTCGTGTTGAGAAAAATACGAAGGATAAGGTAATCTTGTGGTATTTACATACGTGATGAGACTATCGTTTTCAAATATTACATCAAATCACTCTGTTGGTGAAGACTTTAAAGAAAAAGGGGGTTGGAGTTATGGGAAAAATTAGCAGGGATACGCCGCTTGCGGAAATTACGTTACGTCGTTATGAGAAACCGACGATGGGAGATCGAGAACTCGTTCGAAAGTTTTGTTTATCCGTCGGATTGTTGCAGCCAGGAGATTCTCGGGATGTGATGGTCGATGTTTTTTATGTTCTTCTTAAAGCAAAGCAGCGCAAGGAACTGCTTCATTCTGAGGAGATAAAGAATCACGTGATGGATTTACGTAAAAAATTGGGACTTCCTATGCTAGGTATTGCTTCCTCTAATATTCGGCGGCAGTTAAAAAGATTAAAAGATTTGTATTTGATTGAGACGAATGCGAATCTTTATAGGGTGACAGAGTTTGGACATCTATCAGAAATATTTGAAGAAAAAGTTGAGAATTTCATATTAAGTTCTGTCATTGGAAGAGTTAAAGATTATCTCAAGAAAATAGATGAAGAGTTTGTGGTTGGAACTCACGCTGTTTCTGGATACTCCCCTCTCACAGAAGAAAAACAGATTAAGGAAGAATTACTTAAAAAAGAGTAGTCAAAAGAGAGATATTTTTATGTTTCAATCTTTTTTTGAAATATATTTTTAGGTATACTTATTCTAGATAATAAATAGTTAAAAAGGAATTTAAAGATTTGATAAAATATGTTTTCCTCTGAATTTCAAAATCAATATTTTGCACAACGCTGCAGAGCTTTTGAAGCAGTGAGAGGTATTCAACGAATTGATTTGCTCAATGATGATTTTTCTTCTGCGCAATTTAGAGTGATATCTCAGCGAGAAGGAATTGATGCAATTGTTGGCGATGCGCAGGTTATTCTTATCGGCGGCGCTTATTTTGGCGATGAAGCGAAAGGAAAATGGGGCAATGCGCTTGTTCACGAGATTGATTTCGTTATTCGACCTAATTCTGGCGCAAATACGGGAAGAACTGTTGTCTATAATGGGAAGAAGTTAAGTTTACATTTAATTCCAACAGGTCTTATTGAAGGTAAACGGTCTATCATCGGCGCAGAGACGGTAGGAGATCCTGTCAGTTTAGAGGAAGAGGAATTAAAATTACTTCGAACTCTAGGGATTGATTGTTCTTTGCTGGAAGTTGGTAATTTCTTTATAACGACACCGTATCATCGCATCATGGATGTGCTTGGAAGCGGGATTAATGCTTCAACTGGTGTTGGGATTACGCCAACTCATGAAGCGGTCAAAAGAAAAACGTGCCCACGGCTTGATGATTTGTTTGCTCATCCTGATCATCTTCGCAGGACATTGAAGAAAGATTTAGAGAGGAGTTATGCTGCGTTTGTTGCAGGAAAGCAGCAATTAGAGCAGGGATGGACTAAAGAGGATATTGCAACACGCCTTAAAGCGATACAACAAGAAAAACCCAGAGTTGTTCCACCGCACGTTTTAGATTTTGCGCAGGCACATGATCCACTTGAATTTTTGGTTGATCTTTATACACAGGAGGTTGTGAACAAGGGTAATTTTCCAAAGCGGGTTGATGCCAATTATGAAGTAAAGAGATCTCTTGAGAGAGGATTGCGATTACTCGTTGAAATTACACAGAGCCATCCATTGAGTAATGCTCGGCAACAAGGGTATCGATATTCGACCTCAGCAGATGTGACAATGCTAGGAGCACTCGCATCAATTGGTGTTTCACCTCTTATATACAAAACGGTAGGTGTAAATGTGAATAAATTTCCTGCTTCTTCTCGAGTAGGACCAGGTAATATTCCTGGATCGTTTGTTGAACAAAACTTATTTGCGGAAAATAAGATTGATTCTCTTGCTAAATTGGGTGATGCATGTTCTGATTTTGATGCTATCTGTGAGCGATATTTTAATGCAGTTGGAGAAAATGGGATCTTAGAGCCAGTGACATATACTGATTCAACGGGCACGTATGAGATTGGGCAGGCGATGGCGATTTCCAATTCCAGGCATTTTGATGAAAAAGGTGCAACAACTGGGAAACCGCGCATTACTGGACTTTTTGATTGCGTACTGGAAAAAATGGTTGCTGATGAGCAGGGGCCTAATACGGTTATTTCTTGCATGGATAGAGGCAATGATTGTGAAAAAGTTGGACTTGTTGTTGCGTATGTTGTTTGTCTGCCTTCTGAAAAGAAGTTTAAAAAAGATGAGATTGGAACTTTTATTGATTGTAACGGAATGAAGTATCGAACTGGCCGCATCATAAGATCAGGAGAGCAAGTTCCTACCAGCGATGTGCTGCAGTATTGCGTTCCTATCATTAAAGTGATGAAAGGGTGGAAGAAGACACCAATAAATGATTTGAAAGAGGGAGATTTATTGCCTTCTTCTGTAAATAAAGTTCTTGGCGCAATTGAGCATTATACTGGGTTTAATGTCAAAGGAATTGGGATAGGGCCAGAATCCGACCAGGTATTGTATTTGCGAAGGAGTTCTTAGATTTACGAATGGCTTCTTAAAAAGTCATCTTTTTTGATAAATAATTATGGAAATAACGATTGATAGAATTACGATAAAAATTAAAAAAATCCATAATCCCTTGTCGATGAATGATGAATTAAGATTGGTTCTTATTCCTAATTCTACTGGTAATTCATTCTTGACAACTATTTGACCTGCTTTAATGATTTTTGTTTGAACATTGAAATTGCTGTTATAGAAAAGGGGGTCATATTTAACCTGCTGCGCAAAGATAAAACTCTGGCCTTGTTTTAAGTTATAAGGCCCGTATAAATCAGCAAAAGCAGTTGTATTTGTCTTAGGATCATTCATCGATAGTTCTAAATAATAGGTTTGGCTATGATCATTTGCAACACCTACCACAGCTCCTGTAATACCATTGTCCTTCTTGTCATTTGTTTGCATTAACGCTTTCTCTGGAACAAGAACGGCGTACACATCCATCACATTGTTCTGGGTATCGACATCAACGGCTGTTCCGGAAACAACTTTCTTTTCTACTTTAACTTCTTTTTCTAACACCGATTCTCCTAAAGTTGTAAATTGAATTTTTAATTGTCTTGGGATGGCAAGTCCTTCTTTGATCTCGATTGTCTTTTCCGTCTTCTCTCCCGGCTGCAGCACAATATCTGCGGGATTGACAATTGTTGCTTTGAGTAATCTGCCTGCAACCGGTGTATCAGAATATGATAAATGGGCAATGTTTGTAAACTTAGAATTCTCTCCTCCTAGCGTTTTTCTCGTTACAATAAAGAAAGGATCGTCAACTTCTTGGAGGATGTTAGGGAATAACTGCATCGGCTGTGTTCCGGTGTTTTCTAAAGTAAACGTAACTTGGGTGATGCCGTCCGATGTTTTGGTTTGAAGATTTGATGTTTTAAGATAATGTTTTACCTGAACTGGGCTATAGGGAGCAGAACTTCCGGCTGATGAAGGCGCAGAAGGGGGCGCTGGAGCAGTTGGTGCTGCAGGTGGAGCAGAACCATCAGAAGAAAGGGCAGTGGAAGATAAAGAAGAAGTTGAACTACCTAAATGAACAGTGGTAGGAGGACAATCAAACATCTTTGGCCCAAAATCAGTTCCAACACCTGTGAATGTTGAAAAATAAGTAGCATTATATGGCCAATCGTTTCCAGAAGTAGAAACTGCATCTGCATAACCATCATTATTAAGATCTTTACCCTTTTTGCAATAATTACTATACGTATTACCTAAAGCGTAACCATTAGAAGTAATATTAAAATAGTTAACATAACTGATATCAGTAACTGACTGTACATAGGAAGAAGTTGAAGAAAAATTATTAGAATAAATGGTATTATTTCTAGAAGGTGCAGTTGTAATTAATTGAATCCCAACACTTCCACCTATAGTATTATTATAAATAAGATTATCGTAAGAATCATATAAAACAATACTCTCTTCATCTCCCGTAAAAGTATTATTCTTAATAATAGAAGAAGAACAACCTGCAAATTGAATTGCAGTATGATCTCCCAAATAAGAATTTCTAACTTCAACAAGATTAGAACTACTACATGAAATCAAAGGACTATGACTTCTACTTGTAAGATTAACCCTATTTAATGTAACATTTGTGGAACTTCCGGAAATCTGAACATCATCATAAAAATTATTTACGTTACAAGAATCAATAAGAATATGAGATAATCCATAAATATAAATGCCGGCATCTTCAGACGAACCAAGCTTTTTTTGAATTATTGTGTTAACACAGGTTAAAACAATATTATTTCCATTAATTCTAATTTGATCCACACTATAAGTGCCAGGACAAAATGTTGTCGAAGAAGAGATATAATTTATATTTTCAGTAGGTGTAGTACAACTTAAATTTAAGCCTAAACTAATATTAGTACTATTTGATTGGGAGATATTAATAAATGTCGAATTAATAGAATTTATCCCTTGAAAAGTGAATGATAAAGTAATATTATGTGGTGTTAAATAAACTGTTTGAGTTGAATTTTTGATCCATTCTGCTAAACTTAATCTTCCCATACCAGAACCGCTTGTTGTGACGTAATCATCTAAAACACCAGAATTATTAATTCCTGTATTATTAAAATATCCATAGAGATTAGCATTAGAAAGCAATGATCCACCATTAAATGTAGAATTTACATCAACAAACCATCTTCTAAAAACACGGGCTGAGTCAGACACATTAATTATATCTGGATTTATAGACAAATTAGTTAAAGAATTGTTTGTTTGCAATGTGCTAGTTAAAGAAACATTAACTAAAGAATTATTTGCAATAGTACTACTATGTACTGTATTGTTATTAGAATTATTAAAAATTAATCCAATTGTATTGTTAATAATTTTTAAATTATAAAATATAGAATTATTAGTATATTCTAAATAGAGACCTTGAGTAAAATTTGTAACAGCCAAGTCATGTATAACAACATTTCTCTTACTATCAAGATTAATGCCTTTATTAGCATTTACACCAATTAAAAAATAATTATTTCCATTAATGCTTATATTATCTGCCGAAACAAATAACCCTGTATTAGGACAACTCATATTTTGAGCAAAAGTAAAATCAGATGTAACATTCAAACCACAAGTGAAATAAGTCAAAGATAGGTTTACCTTAGTATAAGTTTGATTGTAAATATTGATAATTGTACTATTCTGAAGATATCCATTCATTTTTGCATAAATAGTATAATAAGGTGTAACATAATAATTTATATTTCCTATTTGATAGAATTCAAGAAGAGTTAGACGTGTAATACTAGATGAAGATTGAGAGTCCCTCAACGTTGCTGTGGAGTCATATGCTTCTATTGTCACACCATTTAATGCACTAATAGAAGAATTTGTGACATTTACATCAACATAACGACGAAAATAAGCGGTTCCACTAGAATAAACACTAATTTTATCTACATTTGCCGAAGAATTTATAAAAGTGACATTACCTGGAGTTCCTGAAGCATAATTGAGGTCTAGAGTATTATTTTCAAAACTAGTATTATAAAAAAAGTTATTTCTAGCATTACCTGTTTTATTAATTAAAATGGCCGTTTGAGATCCAACTAATTGATCATCAAAGAAATTGTCAACGAGACTTTGAATATGATAACCAATACTATTATTTCTAAAATAATTTGATTGAAAGTTGGAGGTTGCTGCAGCAACAAATATCGCCGTTGGATTACCAGTAAAGTTGTTCTGAGTAATATTAGATCCACTAGAACTAATATAAAGAGCAGCAGATGGAAGAAGACTACTATCCATATAAAAAGTAGTAGATCGACCATAAAGAAATGAATTATTGAAAATTAGACTATTAGCTGTTGAACGAACACCATAATCACTATAATTAAATAAAGTATTATTAGAAATAACTATACCCTCCGCACCATTTGCAAATATTCCACGAGAGAAAGAAAGTAGATTACAATTTTTTACAGTAACCGCAGATTTCCCAAAAATATTTATTGCTGTTCCATTATTATTAATATTACCTGATAAACTATAGCCCTGACAATTTAATATTACACTGTCATTAAAAATATTTAAACCATCTTTAGGACAACCGGTTAAGTTATTTGTTAAATTTAGAGAAATAAATAAATTCATACCACAATAAGTTGAAGGGCAATTGGCAGATCCTCCGGAAGAATTTAAATAGGGGTCATAGTCCACGGTGCTTACATTACTATAGGATGAATCACTAAAAATAGTTTGAGAAATATTTGTACAATTATCGGAACCCCACCAATTATTTTCCGCAATTATTATCTTATTTCCTTCTTGTAGAATACCATAATTATTGTTAATAAAAGAGTTATTAGAAACATTGGTGGCGGTAGAACTTACTGCTAAGAACTCTATACCAATTCTATTAGCTGTAAAATTATTAGCAAATATAGTAACATTTAAAAGAGGCCAAATAGAAACAGAGTAGTTATTACCATAAAATATATTTTTATTAATAGTAATTAATCCCCCATCACCTGCTTGGATAAGAACACCGTAATAATTGTTTGTAAAAGTAGAATTCTTAATAGTAACATTATTTACATAAGAAAGATCAACAGCTGCGGTGAAAGAAGAACTCCCATCACTAGAAAAAGTACTATTTTCAATGGTGATATTATTAATATAAGCATTGAATTGACCGTTTGCATTAACACCATCAGAAAAATTTATAATATTACAATTATGTATCCACGTATTATTCTGATTAGTAGAAATAGCTCTTCCTACACCTGAGCCAATTATACTATAACCATGACAGTCTATAGAAGCATTGCTTACATTTATGGTAAAACAAGTAACAGTAGAAGTTATATTGGAGACTAAATTTAAGATATTAGTATTAACTGTTCCACATTGACTCCCATTAGCATCAGAAATGATTAAATTATCTTTTACAAAAAGAGGTAAATTGATGCTCATATTTGAAATATTAGATAATTCTATTATTAGATTATCAGAGTAATCTGAAGAATTCATAGAATTATTCATCATTTCTTCAGGACTTTTATCCCTCGCAACAAAATCATCTATAGGCAGCGATAAATTTCCTTCATCAACGCCAACAACCGCGCCCGTAATTCCCTCCTTTCCTAGAAAGAAAACAGCACCAACTATAATTAACAAAAATAAAACTAACAAAACAGCTACTTCGCCTCTTTTAGTACCGGACATAACAGAAGAAAAAGAATACTTTTGTCTTTATAAATGTTTAGCGTTTGTTAAAGATGAAAAAGGAGACTTAGAATGATAAAAAGGAAAGATAAAATTAAATAATATCTTCTTCGGCAAGAACAATAAAGTCACCGGTTGCAATAACGGAAGAAAATGGCACCAAGATCATCCCATCTTTAGTCTTTTCTAATTCCATTCTATCAGTATATGCAGTGGGATTACGAAGGACGATATGAATAAGTTCTCCAGAGCCAATTTCGAAAATTAAATCGCCTACTTCACCAAATTTCTTTCCTGCTTTGGATACAATTGTCTTTCCAAGCAATTCTTTTGAATATACTTTATCTTTTTCTGCCATTAGGATTCACCCTCATCTTTTTTAAGTAACAATATTTTGTGTGAATACGAAAGTGACTATATAAAATTTACGGTATTCTATTATAATAAATTGCAGCATAGGAACGAATAATGAGGGGGTCCCATCCAGCAGCTACTAAAGAAGCGGTTATTTTATCCAAAGACTGTCCTCTTTTTGCTTCCGATTCAATAAAAGAGCGTAATTCGGTGATATTTCGCTCTGAAATCCAGCTGGCATATTTCTGTTTTAGTTGCTGTGTTATCTTGATTTTCTCAAGAGTGGCTGCTAATTCCTCTTCACTCCAATTGGCAGTAAGAGCATGTTGCTTTATCTGCTCCTCAGAAAAGTTGAGTTCACGCATTTTTTGAACCCATTTCTCTAAACCATCCCAATTGGTGGTTGTTTGTTGTGATAATCGAGCCTTGGAAGAGGAGGATAGCTGGTCTTTCGTTGTTTTAGATTGCCATTTAATCTTTTTCCGAAGTTTGTAATAAGAAAATCCGATTGTTCCAACAATTATTAATCCGATAAACAAGGAAGAGTAATCATGAAGCAGGGATGGTGATGTTTTGACTGCGTGACCCGCTAAAGGAAGGGCTGTTGGCTTTTGGGATGATTTTACCGTAAATGAGTCGGTTGCGATGGTTGTTTTGTTGTTGATTGTCATCATTATCTCAAGCTGATAATCACCTGGGTCTAATGCTTTGACGTTATCGATTATGACTAATGATCGATTTACGATAAGGTCGCTTTGCTTGGTCCATACTACTTCTCCTGCTTTTGTTACTTTTCTCTTTACGGTTGAGGGGATGATTTCATCTTTATTGATTGAGACTACTGCGCTATATTTCCATTCGTTGCCAGAAGTAATTTCAGGAAGGGGAGAGATTGTCAAACTAGTTAAGAAGGGTATTTCCTGTTTTACTTCAATTGTTCGATAACTGGATATTTCATAGTCTTCAAATAGCAGTGTAATAATAAATTTATAAGTTCCATCCTTAATTGTGGAAGGTAAAGATAAGCTTGTTGCTTCCGTTTTTTCTTCGAAATTCCCTACAAAGATGACATCAGAACCTCCTAATATTTCTTCCCCTTCGTGCTGCAAAGTAAATGTTAATTTGACATCTCCTGATATGTTGGCCATCCCTTTCACAAAATAAGCAAAGTCTAAATTATCTCCTGCTTTAATAGGTGAGTCTACATACGTTATTTTCAGGTCAAAGATTTTAAGGCATTTGTTGTTGACACAGTATTGGTCTTTGGCGCAGTCGCTATTCTTGGTACATTCTGGCTTTGGAGCAGAAGAAGAACCACTACTTCCACCTCCACCACCTCCGCCCCCATTTGATGGTGCTGCAGGAGCGGGTTCTATTGGAGCAGGAGTGATTGTGTAGGTAAATGATTGTGAAGTTATTTCTTGACCATCCGTGCAGTTGATCGTTATCAAATGACTACCTATGTCTGAAGAAGAGGGAGTATCTGTGATTTGTCCTGTCACTGGATTGATATCAAATAAAGTGCTATCATCTACGTATGTAATGATATCATCATCTATATCGGAACAATTGGTCTTGTAATTTAAGGTGTTTCCTACTTGAACTGTTTTTGATTGTAATGATTCATTGAATTGAGGCGCTGTATTTTGAACGGTGAAACAATTGATGTTGCTTTGATTTACGTTGTTGCTACTGTCGTTGGCGTAGTATGACCAACATATTCTTGTTCCTTTTGATTGTGTGATGTTTGCTTGTTCACTGGCGTTGTAATTAGATTGGCCACTGAGTTGGACTGTTTTGTTAGTTAATATTCCTGACGCATTTGTACTAAAGATGTAACTGCTTAAGTTGAGGTCAGTTATGCTGATATTTGCAGTGAAGTTTTGATAGCGGCGGAAGTTGATTGAGGTGTTGATGGCGCTGCTGAATGTTGGCGCTGTTGCATCGTTAATGGTGAAGTTTGTTTTCTCTGACCTGTTGATGTTGTTACTGCTGTCGTTGGCGATGAAAGTGATGTTGTAACGACCTATCAAAGCTGGTGCAATGAAAGAGGCGTTGTATTTGCTGAAGTATCCCGTGCTGTTACTTAGAGAAAGAAGAGTGTTTGTTCCATTAGGATATGAGATATTAGCAAGAATTGAACTAACACTTATTTGATCTGTGAGGTTAGCACTTATTTCAATACTGTTACTAATGTTGAAAGCTGAATTTACAAGTGGGAAGAGTGTTGTGACACTTGGTGCAGCAACATCGTTAATGGTAAAGTTCGTTTTTTCTGTTTTGTTAAAATTATTGCTTGAGTCGTTGGCAATAAAAGTTAAATTGTAATTTCCTATTAATGCTGGAGCGGTGAATGAGAGATTATAACGATTAGGATAAGCAGTACCGTTGGTTAATTGGAAGAGGATAGCACTCCCATTTGGATAAGAGATATTTACAAATACTTGACTGATGGTTGCCTCATCGGTTACATTAACGCCGAGTTCAAAAGAATTGCTGATGTTGAATATGGAATTGATGGGTGGTGAGAGGGAAATTACTCGAGGAATAGTGATGTCTTGAATAGTGTATGAAAATGTCTGGCTGGTGTTATCTGTACCATCACCGCAGGTGATGTTGATTGTATATGTTCCAATCTCGCTGGCACTGGGCGTGTCAATGATTGTGCCATTCGTT
>Ga0233425_10007754_pt1 | contig 14830 bp, 5 predicted proteins | sample Watercolumn_Towu_2_FD_181712 | JGI IMG/M metagenome (GOLD analysis project Ga0233425, IMG submission 181712) | Freshwater microbial communities from Lake Towuti, South Sulawesi, Indonesia - Watercolumn_Towuti2014_140_MG | ecosystem: Environmental > Aquatic > Freshwater > Lake | place: Indonesia...
CGGAACGATGTGGGAAAAAATAAAGACCATACCATGAAAACCAAACGCGTCCTTGCCACACCGGCAGCCATACAGCTCATTCGCGAACTGAAAGCGGAGTTTGGCGAGCTGCTGTTTCACCAGAGCGGCGGCTGCTGTGATGGCTCCTCGCCCATGTGTTTCCAGAAAGGAGATTTCAGGGTCGGCTCCAGCGATGTAGGGCTTGGCGATGTGGATGGCGTTTCCTTCTGGATGAGCAAAGACCAGTTCAACTACTGGCAGCATACACAGCTCACGCTCGATGTGGTGGATGGGCGCGGAGCGAGCTTCTCACTGGAGATCCCGAAAGGCAAGCGCTTCATGATCCATTCGAGGCTCTTCACGGAAGAGGAGACGAATAACCGGGAGGAGCTCTTCTATGCCGAATAGATGAGCATGGCCACAATGCCGAAGACGGCTTTCACCAGCATCAGCCCGTCAACCACTACCAGGTAGTAGAGGGTGCTGCGGCGCAGGCGCATCGAGTATCCCACAAGCAGCAGCAGCAGGAAAGGAATGGTGTTGAGCAGGATCCTGCTCAGGTGAAAACGCTCGTACACCACAAAGATGATGAAGGTGAGCAGGCCGAAAAGGGTCAGCGGAATGATGATGTAAAAAATGGTTCTTCGTAAGCCCGCCTGCACCACAAAGGTGTTGATGTGGTGGTGGTAATCCGAGGCATAGTCCTTTATATCGAACATGATGCACAGGATGCTGATGAAAATAAAATTCTTCAGGAAGAGGAACACCGTCAGGCTGTCGGGCGTGTAGGGCACCGCATTTTCGAAATAGTAATAGAAGACCGGGTACACTGTGACAAAGCCGGCCCAGGTAAAGCCGATCACAAAAGGCTTGAGCCATCCCTTATCCCTGAGGTTATAGTTGCCGAACAGGCGGCTGTTGACACCATAATATAAAACAGCGACCGCCGGGAACAGCCCTGTCAGGAACCACTCCATGGGAGTAATGCGGCTCAGCTCCCCACGGTGTATCCACAGCAGGTAGGAGAGGAGCAACGCGCCGGTCAGGATGCAGATGCCCTGGCTGATCTTCACCGTTTTTCGGTGCTGGCTATACCATTGTGTTCTTTTGTTGATCGTTTCTACGGAAATATCGGTCATGTAGGCCTTGGTGTAATAAGCTACCGTGGCCACAAACACCAAGACATAAAACAGCGATGAGTTTAACGGGAGGAGGTGCTGAAGGCTCGCTTCCATGCATAAGGCCACCGTACAGATCCCATAGAAGTAGTTCCCGTAAAAAATGAATTTTACAAAACGGTTATTGGTAGAGAGCAGCCCCATCGTATAAATACGGTATCAAACATACAAATACCATCGCTCTGTTCGGCAATGGCAGCCGTTTTTCGTTTAACATTCTACATTATTTTTGTTAAAAATACGGACTATTGTGTATTCACTTCCCCACCTGTACAAAAAAACCTCGCTTTTATAATATATGTAAATTTTATAGGGAATATTTTGTGGCATTGCATTGTATTCAGTCTTCTTAAATTAAACATCCAATCCCTATGAAAAAAATTATAATGCTGTGTGCGGCCATAGCTATTGCTGCCACCGCTAACTCACAAACCCGCGATCGAAAGTGGAACATCGGCTTTCACGGAGGCCTGACCCAGTATAACGGCGACAGAGGGCAGAACTTTTATGCCACGGATCAGGCCGCTTATGGCTTTGCCAGTGTATCCGTGTCCCGCTTTTTAGGAAACCATTTCGATGCTTCCTTATTCTTAACCCGTGGCGAGCTTGGGAACGTAGAGCCTTTGTCGCCGTGGTCTCCTTCTAACGACAACAACCACTTCCTCATCCGGCTGAACACTGCCAACCTGGTGTTGCGCTACAACATCCTGAGCGACCGCTATGTGCTGCGCCCGTACCTCTATGCAGGTGCCGGCGTGATCATGCACGAGAAGTACCAGTCGGTGAAGGACGAGCGCTATGATTACGCCCTGCCTTCCTTCGGTGGTGGTTTGAACATCCGCATCACACCGGTGATCTCCCTACAGCTGCAGGAATCGTTTATGTATACCACCGCCGATGACATCGACGGGGATGTAAAGGACTATAACGATGGCTACCTGTACCACACGGCCGGCCTGACCTTTAACCTCGGTAAGAAAAAAGATGAGGACAAGGATGGTATTGCCGACAGGAACGATAAGTGCCCCGGCACGCCTCCGGGTGTGGCAGTCGATAAGAACGGCTGCCCGCTCGACAGGGATTATGACGGTGTAGCAGACTACATCGACGATTGCCCCGACATGGCAGGCCTCGCCGCCCTGAAAGGCTGTCCTGATAAAGATGGCGACGGCATCGCCGATAAAGAAGACCGTTGCCCGGATGCCGCGGGAAGCCTGGAGCTGAAGGGTTGCCCGGATACGGATAAGGACGGTGTGGCCGATGTGGATGATAAATGCCCTGATACCAAGCCGAACTATAAGGTAGATGCAAGCGGTTGCTCCCTGGATAATGATAAGGACGGCCTGGTGAACGAGGAGGACCTTTGTCCGGATGCGGCAGGACCGATGGCTCTGAAAGGCTGCCCTGACAGCGATGGCGACGGCGTCTCCGATCTCAACGACCGTTGCCCTAATGTGAAGGGAACGATCGAGAACAAAGGCTGTCCGGAGATGGCGAAGGAAGACGTGAAAAAAATTGCGATGATTGCCAGCAAGATCTTCTTCGAAACAGGAAGCGCGAAGCTGAAAGCGATCTCCAATGCACAGCTGGACGGATTGGTGGAGATCCTCAAACGCAATGAAGGCGTGAACCTGAGCATCGAAGGCCATACCGATAATGTCGGCAATGACGACTACAACATGCAGCTGTCGCAAAAACGGACCGAATCCGTCAAAGCATACCTGGAGTCGAAAGGAATCCCTGCCTCACGCTTAACCGCTGTCGGCTATGGCGAAACAAGACCGATCGGTGATAATACCAAAGCATCCGGCAGAAGCCAGAACAGAAGGGTGGAGCTGAAAACCGCCTACTAAGTTTAAGCTGTTACATACAAAGCCTCCCTCAGGATTCCCTGCGGGAGGCTTTTGCTTTAAAAAAAGACACGTGTCCACTGGTCATTTTGCTCTTGCCGATGCGCTGGTATACCTGGTTGCCGTTCATGTCGTAGCTGTAATTCCGTAAAATTTTGGCGTGCCCCTTGGGCCGTCACGACCTGTCGTGATCGCCACTCGCTTTTTTGTAGCCGAAAAAGGCTACAAAAAGAGCTCAAACAATGGCTCAATCCCTCACGCCGGTTTATCTCTCAAAGAATGGGCTACTTCCGTATACTTAACATGGAGCAATATGGAGAATAGCTTTTCTTTTTCTAAGCCTCCCTCTTAAATCCTATGAAGCATTACCCAGCATATTAGCCAAGCTAAATATATCCATATAGGAAATGACAGAACTAAACCAACTAATATATCTTCTTTTTTTGATAAAACGTAATACAGACATTTAATAGAGAAATATATGCTAATAGAAATTAAAGGTAATGCTATGACTGATATGAATTTTCTAGTGTGAAGAAATAAATACAGATAATACCTAATAGGATTAGTATACACGAAAATCATAAACAGAAGAAGGAATGAAAACGATAGTATTCCATGTTTTAAATGTTTTTTCATGGTTTATTTATTATTCTTTATGCCCATGTCTAGCTTAAAATGGCTCTGCATCAGCAGGTGTAGCTCTTTCGTTTATGTCACACTTATTAATACTTCTATTTCAATGAGTGAACTGTGTGGGTCCAAAGCGGAGCAATTTTTTGCCCTCATTTCTATTTACAATAAGAATTTATTTCATGCAATTTATCAAATAAATAGTTTCTGTTCACATATTGAAAATAAAAGCAAGCGCTGTCACGATTATTGATATTCTAATATGACATACTTAAATAATGGTACCTGTAAAAATTCACTTTATCCGAACGTTTAAGTAACTCTAAATACCGATTCTTCGCTTTTTTAAATAATTTAGCATTAAATTCCGCATCAGCTAAGAATGTCAGTACACTATCCTTGTTATTGGCATATTGCTGGGCTTTATTAAAACAATAATATCCTCTGAGAGTATCATTAGAGTAAAAATTCAGTTCTCCAATTTTACTCCAGGCTTCCACATCTGTCGAATCTTTATTCAGAACATTTTGTAAGTCTTCAAGCATTCCTCTTCCATCGCCTTCAAACTCAAAATATTTCCACCTCGATTTATATACTTCCAAAGCAAAGGGTTTATATTCCAGCGCTTTATTATAATCTGCTAAAACTTTTTCCATAGAGCCTTTTTGGGTTATCCATCCACGATACCTCGTTTGTGCTTTTAATATATAATATTCATAGTTTTCAGGAGATTTACTAATAGCTTTATTAATAGCGTGAAATGCGCATTTATGATGTCCAAACTTTTCAAGATATTGAGCTCTAGCATAATGTTCTTGTGAAGATTTACAACCAACTATTAATAAAATGAATAGGAATAAGAAAAACTTCATATAAATTAAAAATTTAGAATCCCGTTGTATTAAAAATGACGTATTTTCTCAAAACGTATTTACAAGCCCTTCCTGAAAATAAAATCAACCTAACAATCACTACATATTGTCTTCGTAGCTCCTGTCTGCCGACAGGCAGGTCAGGCCAAAACCTCACGCTAAAGCATGGGTATCCATCTTGATCCCTACAATTCAAAATTTTTAATAAATTCTTTAATATCAATACATAGTAATACTTCATTTTGCATGTAGTGTTCAATACTCATAGCCCGTTTTCTATCTTTGATATTTAATTTATATTGGAGTATCTGATAAGTAAATTTAGTAAATTCAATTCTCAGTTTTTCTATTTCCAATTTATGAATTTCTTCTTCACTATTAAGATAATCCTGGAAAATCAATAATTTTTGGCAGCAATAATATATTTCATCACTAGTTAAAAAATTGTTGCTCTTCAAGAGTCTTGAAACCAAATATTCAATTTTTTTGAATAAAGTTATTTCTGGCATAGAATTAACCCATTGAATCTTTTTGGGGTCTAGATTTGAATATCGAATAAGGTAGTCGGATACTACTTTCGGTTGAATTTGTTTTTTATAATATTCACGAAATGGTTTAAGAGAAGTCCATCTGCTTCTATCCAAAGACAAATCTATTTGACGCAAGTATGCGTATAAAAAAACCAAAAACTCGTATTTAAAATATTTTTTTTTCATAATGATTAATTACCATGATAACCAAGAACTTCCATAGTACTTTGGCATCATATTTTTTATATTTAAAGGCGAGCCACCTGTAACTATTCGAGCTGCATTTCCCACTCCTCCCATATAACCTGGTATATTAGATAAGCTGGACTTCGAGATAGTAAACTCTACATAAGCGCCGCTTCCATATTGTCCTAAATTTGCTTGAGACGCTTTGACAAATGGATGGTATTCTACATCTACTCCATAAGGTTGGGCTCTAGAAGCATTTATTTGACCGCTATTTTTTATACCCTTAAGTCCTTCTGCTGATGTATGGTGACGAACCTTAATATAACCTTCTGCTATTTCATCAGTTTTAGAGGCAAGTTTCGAAGCAATGTATTTATATGCCACTCCTACTAATGGTTTAATAACATTATTTGCAGCAATTCCAATAACCGCTCCTCCATCAAATGTATAATCCTGATCAACTCGTCCACTTCCCCAAAGATGAGTATTAGTATGGTGTGTTGAATAATAATCCAACTGTGCCCTCCCAACTTCAGGTTCATCTTTTGTCTTTCCTAAATTTTGCCAGGTATCAGCACTCCCATATAAAGCGACTTCATCTCCTTTTTTTCCTGAAACAGCTTTATCTTCTTTAACCTCGCCCGTTCTCAGATTCTTAAACCAGTCCTCAACTGTGTTCCCCAACACATCCGTATTCATCACCGGATTATTCCCCATACTCACATAAGGACTTTCACTTGGTTGATACACCGGATCCACCCCTTTCCACCTCGCTACCTCCACATCCAGTCCCCTGAAATGGGTATAATAATCACTCTCTCCAAGCTCTGTGTTCTTCTCGCTGGCCTGGTAGCCGTATTTGTTGCCGTTAAAATTACGCAAAGCCTTCCCGAATGCATAGTAATCGCTCATGCTGTTGAGGCGGTAAACGGGCGCTCCGCTGCAGCTGCTTACCACATTATACACTACCCGTACCGAACCCAGATGGTCGTAGTTGAAATATCGGAGGCCGTTGCTGCCTTCCAGCTCCGCCACCCGCTCACGCCCGTAGGCATAATAGATCCAGCTGTTGTTATCCATGTCCCACTCCGCCAGCTCCTTGCCGCCGGCATCGCGCAGGTAATAGGTGCTGGCGCTGCTGCCGTTGCTGTTGGCGATCTTTTTATAAATGCGGTCGTCGTGGTGGTTGTAGTCGTAGTACAGATCGCTGTAAGCGGCTGCGGTGGTGTCGCGCTTCCCGTATACATGCTTCGGCAGATTGCTCCGCATATGATCGCTGGTCATCTTGCTCTTGCCGATGCGCTGGTATACCTGGTTGCCGTTCATGTCGTAGCTGTAGTTCCGTAAATTTACGGAATTCATCACACTTATGGAATCGATCTGGCTCAGGCGGTTGCTGTTGCCTTCGTAGCCGTAATTCCAATGCTGGGCCGATACACTGGAGCTGCTGTATTTATAAAGTCCCCGGTCGAGGTTGCTGATATTGCCTGTAGGATCATAGCTCATGCGCTCATCGCCCATTGCCAGCTTCGGTCCATATACGGCGGAGCCTGAGCTATAATTGAGTACATTCAGCACGGAGGCATCGGCCAGGCTGAGGCGGTTGATCCCATCATAAATATAGCCATACACGGTACTGCTGTCCATAACACCCGCTGTACCGGCATAGTTGCTGGCCAGCTGCGCGCGGAAGCTGTGTTTCAGCCCGTTGATGTTCCCGTTGAAGTTGGAGCTTGTTCCTACAGCAAAGGCCGCCTGTGCGGTCTGCGGGCCATTCAGGTCGTAGTAAAGCTTCTCGTTGTATAACACCGAATTAAGCTCCGTGAGCCGGTTGCGCGCATCGTAGCGGTGTGTGATGGTGTCCACCGGTGGCGTGCAGCTCTGCCGCGGGTCGTAGTACAGCGTTTGCTTCAGCAGGCCAAGGGCATCGTCGTAAGTATAAGCCGCCAGCTTTGTCGTAGCGCCGCTTCCGCTCCCTGTCCTTACCTCACGCAGGCGGTTCCAGCCGTCGTAGCCATATTCGTAATGCCGCTCATCCGTGCCGTCGGCATCCACGTCCAGGTACTGGCTGGTGAGGCTGTTCCTTAAATTGTAGCCCGCATAGCGGATCAGCGAGGTCTGGTAGCCACCGCCCGGCTTATTGAACTGCACGGTTTCTCCGGCCATAAGCCCGGCGCCGTTATAGCTGTATACATTGAGGTTGCTGATAGCGCCGGCATGGGTGTAGCTCTTGGCCATGCTCAGCCGCCCTTTAAGCCCCTGCTGCACGGGGCTGCTTTGCAGGTCGGCATCGCCTGCCGCTGCAAGGTGATAGCTCCAGGCTTTTTCATGCCCTGCCAGGGTGAGGCTGTCGTAAGGGTTCATGTAAAGGTAGGTGCAGCCGTCGTCGTCATTGCTGATGGGCGGCTGAATGGGAGGCCACTGCGGGTTCACAGGCCCGCTCGGGTTGGTCGGCAAAGGCCGGTATACGTACAGGCATTTCTCGTACATCCAACCCGTCACATAGTCGAGCGAAGAGGCATGCGTAAAGTTGTAGAACACCTGGCTGCTGTCGGGCGTGCCGGCAGGGCTGTAGCGCAGCGGGTTATGGGCGGGGCTGAACAGCATGCGGTCCTGCTTCACCAGGCGGTTGAACTTATCGTAGGTGTATTTTCTCAGGTAAGGATGGGCAGCCGTTTCATCCACGCCGTGCGCGCCGTTGGCATCTTCCTCCAGCACCACATTGCCGCTCACGTCATAGAGGTACCTCACGGTGTCGGCATCGCCGCTCACCTTGCGGAACAGATTGCCACAAAGGTTGTATTCCCAGGTGCTGCTCTGAAGGCGCGGGTCCACCACCTTTTTCAGGTTACCCTGCGAGTCGTATACAAAGGCGGTCACCAGCTCGTCGTTGGCCGATGCATAGCTTTTGGAAGCCACCTTCTGCCCCAGGGCATTGGTATAGCTTACCGTTTTTTTACCGTCCTCGTCCATCACCGCCGTTTTCAGGTAGCGCTGCTGGCCCAGCTGGGCCTGCGTGCTGGTGCCGGTGATCTCGTTGAGGAACACAAAGTAGTAAGGGCCCAGCTCCTGCGGCAGGGCCGTTCCCTGGATGATCTGGTAGCTGCTGTTTACCGTATGGCCCAGCGCCAGGCTTTCTCCGAATTTGGCAGCCTTCAGCACGTTGCCGCGCTGGTTGGGCTCATAAGCCTGCTCGGTATATAAAGCGCCCGGGCTGTTGAAGCGCGGCGCAAAGCCCACGGGGCCGCCGCCGTTTACATACTTAAAGGGCTTGTATTGCCTCAGCGGGCGGTCCCAGTTATCGAAGGTGGTGAGGCCGCTGTGCACCATCAGGCTGTCGTAGGCCGAAGCGTTCGCATAGTCCGGGGTCACCTGGGTCTGCACATCGTATTTGCGGCCCAGCGGGTCCACATAAGCCCGGCTGTGCTCGGCTACTTTCGAGCCTTTCTCCAGCAGCAGGAGCGACTCTACATAATTCTGGGCAGCGCGCTGCTCAAAACTCAGGGTTGTGTCGTTGAGCCACTGGCTATAGGCATTGAAGCTCAGCGTATCGTTATTGCGGCGCACCAGTGCCAGGCGCGAGAACGCATCGTAGCCGTAGCTCATCACCAGGTTGTTGGGGTCAATGATGCTGTCGACCGTAAAATCGGGATTGTATTTATAATGCGTGGTGAGGGAGTCCGGCTCTCCGGCGCCTACTGTAATGGATTCGGGTACGCCCTGGTTGGTGAGGTCAAATGCGCCGCTGTTGTTGCAGGGGTTGGCCACATCCAGGAACAGGGTGCTGTACATGGTGTGGTAATTGTAGCGCGTTTTCAGGAAGCGTTCATTCATGTCGAGGCGTACAAAGCCCATCGGCGTATGCTCCAGGCTGCGGTAGCTCGTCTTCGCAGCGTAATTGTGTCGCCAGTTATAGTCAAAGCCCAGAATGGCGTTCGGATTCACCGGGTCGGCCACGGTATACTCATAGAAGCGGAGCACCGGATAGTAGCGGTTGGCAACAGCCAGGTCGGTACGCACGGTATCCACCTGCTCATCCACGCGCCTCAGCAGGAGCTTGGTGCTCAGGTCGGAAGGCAGCACCAAAGGCCTGTTGCTCCCACCCGGGTTCGAAACAGGGTCCGGGCAGTACATCCAGGAATTAGGTCCCACCTGCGTGAGTGTATAGCCTGCCGGTGGCGCCGCATAGGGATGCGGGATCTCGATGCAGCCGACAGTTGAGAGGTCGATCACACCGCCGCCCCCGCCGGATGGCGGATTAACCGGCGGCGGGCAGGTATTGGGGCCGTTGATGTAGAGCGTATCATTTACAAACACGGTATCCGTTTTGGTGCGTGTATCGTACCAGAAATAGGTGGAGCGGCTTACTTCTGGCTGCGACACGGCTTTGCCGATGAGGCGTGTTTGGTAGGGCACGTTGCGGATGCCGTATTTATGCGAATAGTAGAGGGCATCGAATTTTTCGGGATGAGGATAATCGGGGTTATTCGGATGAATGTCCTGCTTCAGATCGTAATAATAGTAATGCTCCGTGCTCTTATAAGCGCCGGCCAGCTCCGGCGAGTAGCTTTTGGTGCGGAACAGCTCCCAGGAAGGCTCGAACAGCAGCTGATGCCTGTTGGTCGTGGAGTCGTTGGTGTTCAACAGCCTCCGGAATCCATCCGATGCTGTAAGGCCTGTGGAATCGGCATCCCAGTACTCGTATTCGGTGATATTCGATAGTTGCCAGGACCTCCCGAAATAAGCCGGATTGAGCTGCTGTACCGGCACCTGGTTGATGGCTGCCCTGATGGAATTGAGTCCGGAGAAAAGCTCCAGAGGCTTATCCATAACTCTCCTGGCCGCCTGGTTGCCGCTTTGAGGAGCCGCCACATTGGCCAGGGCGCCCAGCCCGATGCCGGGTGCCTGGGTCAGGAGGCCATGATCGAAATCGCGCAGGGGCGCATTTTCATATTTGGCCATGCTGTAATCGTAATCGGTGGCGATCTCTTTCACAAGCCGCACAAAATAGCAGTGCGTATAGTGTCCGTAGCCCAGGGGCTTGAACAGCGGAAAAAGGCTTAGCTCGGCAAAAGGCGTCAGCTCGTAATCGGTATTCAGGCTGAGCTCGTATTGTTTTGATCCCGCAATAGTGTCCAGCTGTCCCGCATTGAAAGGGGAACCGAAACGCGACCGGTAGCTGTACTCATCCGTGAAGTTGGTATAACCCGATACATAATACTGATTGTCTACCATCGCAAAGTTCGGAAAGGCCATGCTTTTGCTGTACAGGGATTCCTTTTTATGAAGAATTTTTCCCTGCGCGTCAAATTTCTCCACCGTCTTCAGCCTGCCGAAGACCAGGCCCGACAATTCATTCGTATAGTGCGTGTACACATCATAAGGTGTGGCACTGCCTGCACTTAGGGGCGGATAGCTCACCGTCGTTTGCCGGAAGCCGAAATCGAAGCTCAGGTCATAGAACTTATATTTGGCAAAGGCTGTGGTATTGGGTGGCAGGCCGTACAGGTTCACCGGGAGCCCGATCTCGCAGGTGCCGTTGGGCAGCCCATCCGAATAGCTATAGCGCCAGGTTTTGGCTGGTAATACCGATGCCGTTGCGGTATAATAGCGTTTACTTTTTACGGCCACCTGCAGCTTGTATACATCGGGGCCGGGCAGGTTGTAGCGGAAATGAGAGGACTGGCCGCTTCCGTTGAGGGCATACTCCTTGTACAGGTCCATCCAGCGGGTATACCTGGTGTCGTGCAATGGGTAATACTCATATTCCATCACGCCGCCCAGCTGATCGGTAATGATGCGGATGGTGTACAGGTTCCCGGTAAAGTCGTATTTTCCTTTATAACGCGCCAGGCTGTCGGCATAAAGCTTTTGGTAGTGGAAATGTGTGCTTGGCATATTGGCTTCTGTAAAGCTATGTGCGGCATTCCCTTTGGCTGCGTTCACCGGGATCTGCGTGAGGCGGCTCAGGAGGTAGGTATTCTGGAAGCCCACGAACTCCCGGCCCTTAAACGTCCGGATATTGGAAATGACCGTACCCGGAACCGGGGCGTAATAGGTAATGCAACCAATGAGCGTATCACGGTCGATGGTGATGTTATCGTAGGCATACAGGTTGGTAAAAAGGCTGTCTACCTTTACCTCGTAGTGGAGATTAAGCCGGCTTACCAGGTATTTATTTTTCATCACGGTGTCGTTAGCAGCATAACCGTTGTATTTGTATTTTTTCACAGATACCAGCATCCAGGGATTTTTGGAGTAACGCACCAGCTCCAGTGCCGACAGGCTCACCTGCTCATCGGCAGCGGTAGGCTGGTTGGCAAACGGCGGAACACCCACATCGAAGGTGGCATCATTGAAATCGGTCCACCAGAAGCGGTAATTGGTGTTCCTGTCGTCGGAATAGGCCGAGCCGGACACATTGGAATACAAGCTGTTGAGCATGTACCAGGGCATGCCGATGCCGAATGCAGACGAAGGCTTATGGTGGGGATTGGGAAAAATCTCATTGGCATAGTGCTGGCCGTTGGCATCGTCTTCCTGCACTTTTTTGTAGGTAAAATAAGCCGATCGGAGGTAAGTGCCGGTACTTCCGTATAAGCGCCCCATATAGGAAAGCGCCTGCCTCTGGTCGAGGGCATAGTCGATATCCGCATTGGCCGGGCCTACCTGGATATTGATCCCTTTGTACTTTTTAGGCAAAGTGGGCATCATAAAAAAATTGGAGGTGTTGGTCACCCCCACCATGTCCGACGGAATGCCCATATTATCGGCTCCCCTGGTATTGGCGTAGCTGGTCCACTTGAGTGGGTTGCCGAAGGTATTGAAGATATTCACGCCACGAATCCCCGACTCATAGTCGCTTTGATGGACGGTATGCAGTCCGTCGCCGGTTTCCACAAAGCCCAGCTGAGCATTGTACAAAGGATAGCCGCTGACAATATTGATGTCGAAGTTGCAGGCCCTCACCTTATTACCGGTATCGGATACATTGTAGTTACGGATCACGGAACGCACTTCGTAAATATCCCCCGGGATCATGTCCTCCTCTATCCGTGGAGATTCCAGGAAGGCATGATTAAAAGACAAATCGTTGGTAACAGGATCAGTGGCAGCGGCATCGTATTTATAATAAGGATCTGCGGGATTATTACCATTGAAAAATAAAAAAGGATTGGACGTGGAGGCAAAGGCCGGATGGTGTTGTGTAAGGCCCGACGAAGGCTGTATGGGTCTTCCGCCTCTGGCGGTAAGCTCGTTGCTCATCACATGGAGGTAACGGCGCCAGCTTCCGAAACCCGGATTAATAATATTAGTGCCCGCATTAAAGCTCAGGCCGCGCTGGATATGGCGGTAGGCATTACTGCCAAGGATCGCGGAGTCGCTCAGGGTATTCACGCCCTGCGAATACACGATGCGGTAATTATAAAGCGAATCGAGGCGCTGTACGCTGGGCTCGGTAAGCAGGAGCATGTTCCGGGGTGTAACCCCCGAGCCAGGGTTCACCGTTTGGTGGATCAGCTCGATCTCTTCGATCATGCCACGGTCCTGGTAGTAGGAGGCGATCTTTTGCAGCACCACATCGCGGCTGAACTTAAACGCGGGAATGCTTCCCTGGCTGTTAATATGATAATCGTAGGAGAGCTGCTGATTCAGAAATTTCTGGTTAATGTTCCCATAGTAGTCAAATGTACCATAACCCTCATAATGAAAGCTGATCTGCTGACCCATAGGCGCATTCCTGTTGTAGATGTAGCTGCAATACCAGGTGTTGATTTCCTGTTTTGGCAGGAGATTATCCTGCATGGCGAAAGAGCCGGCATGGTACACATGGTATTGGATAACCAGCTTACCGGTGGAGGATGTATCCCGGGCCACAACTTTCGCGTTCAGGTGTGCTGATGTTCCCCTCAGGCTGGCTTCGATCACTCCGGTTGATTGTTGAATGGTCCAGCTCATGGAATCCGTATAGGCGGTAAAAGAGGGTGGCGTTCGCATGGAATCTTCGGTGAAATTGAGCTGCTCCGCTTCACGATAGCTGCTGCTATAAGAGGTAAAGCTGTATACATCGCCGTTATGATCGGTCACCTTCCAGTAACTGCCGTATTTCATGCGCGCTTCCACATAGTGCTCCATTTTATGGGGAACGAATACGGCTTCGTCCGTCACAGGGTCAAAGGCCTTGAAAATAAAACGCTCGCTTGCCACTCCCGGAATATTGATTACCGGCGCATACCACAGCAGATCTCCTTCCTTACTGAATTCGCTGATCGAGTAATCGGCATATTGCTGAGGGTTGTTCAGCGGATTCAGCGAGTTGGCCACCTGCTGATCGCTGTATTTGTGATAGGCCATATTGGAGATGGTGATGGTTGGTACATTGAGGTTCCAGCCATCGCCATAAGGGATGCCGGCTGTGACGAGCGGAGTGCCACCTACTGATTTCACGGAAGAATGTGTCAGCTGAAGGCTGTAACGGAGGCCCGAAGGCGTGGACACCGTTCCAAGGTCGTAGCTGGTGGCCATCGTACCGTTGAACAGGTTGACATCCGAGGTATAGGCCCCCTTCGACAGATCGGAAGCTTTCACCTCCCTGGGAGCTACCTGCCCGCTGTAATTGCCTCCTGCCATCTGTGCCGCTACGGGAGCCGCCATGAGTAGAAAGCCTGATAGAATATAAGTTATGCCAAAGGATTTCATAAATCGTTTCAAGTCTTTGTCGTTTTCTGGATTAATTGGTATTGCCGTAAGAAGAAACCCTTACGGTATTGGTTCTGCTGCCCGAGGTATAAAGCGTTTGCTCGACGATGAGCCTGGCAGGCGAAAATAGCTTGCTGACGTACACCAGGGCATAATCCGTCCAGCGGTTAGGCCTCCGGTAATATTCAATGCCGCTTTTAGTGAGGCGGATCTTAAATCCTGCCTGAAGGGTAGCCCGGGCGATCTCGAATTTATTGAAAAAGCCGTCGTTATCGGTTTCCACCACAGTCACCATCCCGTTCTCCACATAAAGCTTATAGTTGGTAATTTGCAGCGCTGAATCGCTCAGTATCAGAAGAGAATCATTGATGCGGGTACGGAATCCAAGCATGAATACAGAAGCGGTGTCCGGCGTTTCAAAGCTTAACCAGAACGCTGTGTCTGAAAACACGAAGGATTCTTCGGTGGTCAGTACGGCATTGATCCAGGAGCTGTCGGAAGCCGTTTTCAGAATATCGCCGTGGGCATTTACAGAAACACCACTGTATGGCGTTACCCATTTAGGGCAATTGACGATGTCTACCAGCTTGCGGATTCCCGCGCCTGTTCCATCCTGCACATCCACCGTATAGGTGCCGGCAGCAAGATTGGTAAATGTATTAACGGAGGAAAAGCCGCCGTTATTGAACGCATAGGTATAAGGCGGAATGCCACCGACGGCTGTAACGGTAAAGCTTCCATTCTGTCCCGCTATGCAATTGATATCCTGTTGTGTAACGCCTGCATTGTAAAGAGGAAAACTGCAACCTACATTTACCAAGGCAGCACTGTTGGTGATCAATACCATTCCTTTTATCTTCCAGTTCTTTGATGCGTCT
>Ga0233425_10007756_pt1 | contig 14829 bp, 2 predicted proteins | sample Watercolumn_Towu_2_FD_181712 | JGI IMG/M metagenome (GOLD analysis project Ga0233425, IMG submission 181712) | Freshwater microbial communities from Lake Towuti, South Sulawesi, Indonesia - Watercolumn_Towuti2014_140_MG | ecosystem: Environmental > Aquatic > Freshwater > Lake | place: Indonesia...
GAATATAAGTAGCTTGTTCAGGTGGTGTGCTTTCTCGAAAGGCTTTCTGCTTTTCAGGGTATTAAATTTGAAATTTCAAACTTGAAAAGTGATGCCGGGGGCATTTCAAGACAGCTTCGCGCATGGGCTGACTCTCTTCAGAGCAGCGAGATTAAAGGACAGCGGTATCTGAATGAGAAAGAACGGTCTGTTGCGAGAAATGAAAAAGAAAAAGCAGAATTCATTAACATACTTAAAAGTTACAGAAAATAATCTCAAATTTCGAATCTGAAATTTCAAATGCGGTTTTTTCGTAAAAAAGTTGAAAGAGTCATAAGACTAAATGGATTCCCGCTTAAGAACTGGGGGAATGACGAACAAAAACAGTCACTTAAGAATATCATCCTCGGGCTTGACCCGGTCTGCGACTCGTAGAGGGATTCAGTGTGTTTTCAATTTAAACACGAAAGACGCAGATGTTATAACTCTGCCCCACCGGACTTTAAAGCAAATATTCCGTTAACCCCTTGAGAAAATTGAAAACCGGTGGTATCCTTTCTGATGCATTCCAGTTCATTTTTCAGATGAATTGCCGATGATTATCCTTCGCCTGATTAGCATTTTTATTATTTCCCTTTCAATCTTCACCGCGTCATTTTCTTCGGCAGAGGAATTTACTGCAGCAACTGTCAGCGATTATGGCAATGTCACGGTTATGGAAGTCTCCGGCAATTATGACGCAAAAAATCCTGACGGCTCCCTGAACAGCAGGCCGAGAGAGATTATCGCGAAGGAATTCTACCGGCTCCACAAGGATGAATATGACTTTCTCGTTATTTTCTCAAACTTCGATTTTCTTATGCCCGAATCTGAGACAAAGGGATTGTACCACGAGGTCAGGAACGATACCAGCGGCATCGGACTCCCTTTGTTTGACAATTCCTCCCGTTATGGAAGCAATGGCAGGCTTCAGGGGATTATTGATATGGGGAATGTCCTCCGGCATGCAACAAATACCCTTGATCCGCGATTTGAAGGGACACTTTCCGTCCTGAGTCATGAACTGACGCACAGATGGGGCGCATATGTAAAATACAGGGACCCCGAAGGTGTTGACAGCTCATCTCTGCTTGGAAAGGACGGGAGTCACTGGAGTTACCTGCTCAACTCATATGGTTCGGTCCTTTACGGCAATCACTGGCAGGACAATGGCGATGGCACATACACTTCCATTGGGATCAGGAGCAGTTTCAGCCCTCTCGACCTTTATCTTATGGGCTTTTCTGACAAGTCAAAGGTTCCGCCAATGCTGCTTATAGAAAATACCGTGATTGATCCGTCCGCGCTTCCTGAAGCGGGAATAACCATCTCCGGCACCCCGCGTTATATTTCAATAGATGACATAATTGCCGCAGAAGGCGAGCGGTCGCCCGGGGCTTTTGTTTCTCAGAAAACATTCAGAACAGCCTTTCTGTTGATTACATCACAGGGTGCATTCACCGGAGCGGAGCTGCCTGGAATTGAGGATATCAGGAATAGCTGGGTTACACGTTTTTCAATCCTTACAGACGGGCAGGGCATTATGCAGGTATCGCCGGTATTGCAGGAGGATATACCTGAAAATCCCGGTATTAATTCTTATCCTGTCAATCCAAGGACTCAACCTCCTTCTGTAGAGGACGGTTTGAAGTGGCTGATGAGCGCACAGCAGCCGGATGGGAGCTGGATGGATTCTCCGCAGACAAGGATGAGGGATACATCTGAAGCCCTGTCTGCGCTGATAAACCATGATTCTGCCCTGGAGAACTTCGGGAATGGTCTTCAATGGCTGGCCGGGTCTGAATCAGGGAACTCGGACTATCTCTCACGGAAGACCGGAGCGCTGGCATCCGCTGGCCGGGATGTCTCAGGAATAATCAGTGAGATCATTGCCTGCCGGAACCCTGATGGCGGCTGGGGAAGCAGCAAGGGGTATATGAGCAATCCGGCTGATACCGCTCTGATGCTTCAGTCCCTCGCGTTAGCGGGATATTCAGACAACGACACCTTTACCCGTGCAATCGCGTACCTGAAATCAGAACAGAACCCTGATGGCGGATGGGGCACAGGCGGTCAAAGCAATATATTCGCGACAACACAGGTGCTGTTGATACTGCAAAACCGGAAAGAGAATCTCCCGCTTGAAGAACAGATTGCCAAAGGAATCTCATGGCTTCTTGGAAGGCAGAATCCGGATGGAGGGTTTGGAAACAGCCCGAGTACTTTATACGATACAGCGATGGCGGTAATGGCATTGAGGGCGTTTGATTCATCTCCGGAAATTGTTAATAAAGCCGTGAATTATATATTCTCCCTGCAGTCCGATAACGGGAGCTGGCATGAGAGCCCCTGCCAGACAGCGCTTGCCATCCGTGCTGCAGAGAAAGGAGCAGTTGATCCTGATCTCTCAATCAGGCACGGGGATATTACCAGTATCCCTTCTTCAGTAAAGAGTCTCCCGGCACATATCGTTATCAGCGCGCGTATCCGGAATTCAGGAATGACGGGAGTTGCTCAGGCGAAAGTGGAGCTTTATGACGGTGAACCGGCATCAGGAATACTTCTGGGTGAACAGGCACCTGCATTCCCCGGACAGTCAGACACAACTGTCACTTTTCCTGTCGTGATCAATGACGGAAACGAGCACAGGTTGTATCTGCGTGTTGATCCTGATTCTCTGGTGCGTGAATCCAATGAAACAAACAATATCTCCATGTTTGTTCTTAGCCCGGACCCATCTTATGATTTCGAGATAAGGCAATCAGACATTGTTGTTTCACAAAGCCCGATTGATATTTTCAGGGATGTGAAGATAACAGCGCAAATCAGAAACAAGGGAACTCTGAATGCATATACTGTTCCTGTGCGGTTTTCTGTTGATAACGGCACAGGTTTATCTGATATAGCTGCAATATTGGCAGACATACCGGCAAATTCTTCTGTTGTTCGCGAGGTCGTATGGAAGGCGGACAGGGCTGGAAAAGACCTGGTTATTGCAGTATCAGCCGATCCGTCAAATCTGTTCTCTGAGATTTCCGAAGATAATAATACCTCATCAACAAGTCTGACAGTGAACAGTTCCTCTCTGCCTAATCTGACAGTCTCCCATAAGGATATTATCATGAATCCTTCCCCTGCGCAGGAAAGGGGAAGTGTGAATATCTCTGCCCTGATCAGAAATGAAGGGGCGTCATCAGCGGACAACATCACAGTGAAATTCTATAAAGGTATTCCCGGAGACAGCGGGGTACTTGTTGGGACTGTATCCATTCAATCTCTCGGCGCAGGTGAAAGCAGAAAGGTTTCCGCGGATTGGGTTGGCATTATGGAATCAGGAGACCGGATTGTCTATGTCAGGGTTGACCCGGACAATCAGATAGCGGAAAGCAGTGAAGACGACAATGAGGCATTTGCGGCGTTAAGGATTCACAGTCTTCCGGACCTTTTATTGACACCGTCATCCATAACATTTTCCCCTGCCGTACCAAAGGAAGGTGATACGGTATCCATTGATGTGATTATTCATAACAGTGGCGGGCAGGCAGTGCAGGGGATACCGGTACGCTTGTCAGATGGAAACACTGTTATTGGCGCGCAGGTTATACCATCCATATCGGGCAACTCGCTGTCAGGCATTTCCTTTGCGTATGATACGACCGGACAATCAGGCGCGCATCATATAACGGTTGCAGTTGACCCTGATAATCTTATTGGAGAACAGAATGAGAACAATAACTCTGCATCACGAACCCTCGGGATTCAGGATGGTAACCTCTGGCTGACCGAAACGTTCATATCACCAAACGGTGATGGAATAAAAGACCATACGGAGTTTTTCTTCAGACTTGCCGCCCCTCAGACTGTTAAAGTTGCTGTTGTCAATGATAGGGGAATGACTGTCAGGACGTTTGCCGGCAGCGTGCTAGAAAATACCGCGGGGAATTCCATTCTTTGGGATGGTCTTGATTCTGAAGGAATGGTTGTTGATGATGGCAGGTATGAGATAAGGATTATTGACCCGCACGGTACCTTTCTTAACGGTCTGTCTGTCGTTGTGGATAACAACCGGTTACCACTTATATCGGCGATTGGCACCTCTTATCTTATGAACAGCAATCTTACCTGCAGGCTGCCGGATTTTTCAGGTGATCACTGGAAATGGTCTCCCGACGAAAGTGAAATAGTCTTTTCACTTTCGACATTAAACAATAATACCTCTGACTATCCTCCGGGTATCTATTCCATGACACCTGATGGAATGGATTCAGTGAACCTGCTTCCATATAAGCTTGCTGAGAATGATTTCGTTGATATATCGAGCTGGAAGCTTTCTCCCGACGGAGAAAGAATAGCTTTTCTTTCGTGGAAATACAAACCGGACGAGAAAATATATAACGAACAACTGTGGACCATTGAACGTTCCGGGAAGAAGATGGAGCTGCTTTTCTCCCGCGATCAGACAGACAGGGAAGCTATTATTGACCTGAAGTGGTCACCTGACAGCCGTTATATTCTATACAGTTTTGGCCAGGTATCCCTTTCCGGACAGAAGGCCTATGAACTTTGGATCGAAGATATGGAAACTTTAAATAGCAGAAAACTGGATTGGGGTTATCTAACGCCAGATATATCTGCCGAATGGTCCCCTGATGGCAGTCAGATTGCCTATTTTGTTATTCCGGAGGATGGCAGTTGCCGTGATGAACTGAAGGTTTCGGATGTTTCCGGGAACAAAAAAACGCTGGCTGTTTTTGGAAGCTGTGCAAGCGATACACCTGTCTACTGGATGGACAACGGGAAAATAGCAGTAAGCCATCCTTCACTGAAATCCGAGGCATGGCTTTTTGATAGTAATGAGCATGGAAGTCACATAAAGCTCACGGATGGTTTTGAGGGCACAATTGCCGTGTCTCCTGACAGACAGAAAATTGCATATGTCAGTGCTGCTGCCGGAGATTATTCAGTGAACATATCAGGCACATCAGGTGAAAGTGACATCCTTCATGAATTCAGTAACGATAATCCGGATTATTTATTTGTCATAGGCGACCTGCGATGGTCTCCTGATTCATCAAATCTCGCATTCATCAAAGCAGGCTATCCCCGCGATCCCTATCAGGGAAACAGCATATCAAGTTCTCTGATTGTTGCAGAAGTGAAAACGAAACAGACAAAACAGTTTGATGTAACGAATATTACCCTGGAGTCCAATCGCACGGTCAGGATTATTGAATGGCTTTCTGATAACCTTTCAATGCTTCTTTCAGATGTTGATCTTGGAGAATTGTCCGGTGATCTTTCTGTTATCAGTATTGCATCCGGGAAATACCAGACCCTGCTTTCCACTATAGCCAGACCGGCACTGTCTCCCCGCAACCAGTATATAACCTATCTGAGCGAAGGGGACAGCACCGGCACATGCAACCCCAAGTATCAGAATTTATGGACAATGAACAGCCTTCTTAACCTCACAGCCGCGCTGATACCATCACTGGAAAAATCAGCAGTTATCCTGAGAGGCATCGCAGCAGACCTGAATTTCGGGGGATATAAGCTTGAATTCGCGGATATAAGGAGTCCAAATAAATGGACATTTATTGCTTCAGCAAACGGTATCCCTGTAATAAACGATATCTTTACAGCCTGGATCCCGCCGGGTGAAGGGACTTTTCTTGTCAGGCTGACAGTATGGGACAAGGCGGGGGGCATTGTATCTGTCAGAAAGAGGATTTCCTGGGGAGTTGTTCCGGCTGTTGGCAACCTTTATATGTCAGAAAAAGTATTTTCACCTAATGGTGACGGAATACTGGATACGGTTGAGTTGAAATACAGCATACTTGAACCTGTGCACCTTGAGTTTCTTGTGCTTGATGGACATGAAAACGTTATAGCATCTATGCAGAAGGATCACTCATCCAGGGGCGATGCTTCCGTGTTATGGGATGGGCGTGACAGAAGCGGAAAGATTGTTCCTGACGGGCACTATACTATCAGAATTTTTACCTATGATTTTCCTGTTACTGTTGATAACACTTTTCCTGAAGTCAGTCTCATTCTGAGCCCCGTACAACAGGATTCCGTAAATCCAGGGTTTCTGTACTCGGAGTTAAAAGGTCACGCAACAGATACCGGACTTAGAAAATGGACAGTAGAATACGGCGAAGGAGACAATCCTCAGGAATGGCTTGAGTTCAGAAGTGGAGATGTGCCTCTGGGCAGCAATGCTGATGCAGGAGATATAGAAAATTCCCAGTCGCCGGACAATCTCATCAGCAGAATTTCCGGTTCGGAAATTGAATGGCTTGTCGGCAAGAAACTAAGGATTACAGCTGAAGATTACGGAGGGAACCGGGCATCTGCGGTAACAGGATTCCTCGAGGAAAGGATTATTCTCCATTCATGGGATAGTTACCCTGTGCCATTATCGGAAAATGCATCTGTTCCGCCTTATTTATCTTTTCCGGGAACCCATTCTGTTGGTGTGCTGGAAACAAAACGATTATCTTATGCCACTATGAATGCCCAATACTGGAATGGCAAACAATGGATTAGCTCCCCGGCATCCGGGAATCTTTCTTCAGGCTGGGTCCCCCTTGAGTGGAATACATCAGATATCAATATAAATGAAATCCATGCAGTCAGGATAAAAGGTGTTGATCTGGCGGGACAGGAACACTATTCAAATATGTTTTCTTTCAAATCATTATTCAGAATTGAAAGTCAGTGCGGATCAGCAGGGGGGATTCTTTCCGCTGAGAATTCATTGCCGGAGACCTTGACTGTGCTGAGGCTTCAGGTTCAGAGCAATACGGATATGCGGTATGCCCAGCCAACAGATTTCATGGTATACGATACTTCAGGTGGCCGGGAGGTGCCGGTTGGAATTTTCTATCCATACCTCCCTCAGGTTAAATCAGGGATGTCTTATACGATTATTATGACAGGGACTGGTTTGAGCGGAAAGACATATGAAAGCTCAACCTCATATCCGCCATCCTGCCCTCTTGATATTTCTTTGGATGTAAGGTATGAAGAGACTGATTGCAACCGCCATTCAGGAAAAACCATTATCCAGGCTTCCCCTGAAAAGACATTCAAGACCGTATTACTCAAAGAACTCAGATATTTTCTCGGAAAAACTGGAGGGGAGGAACTTGTCGGCAGTTTTGATCTGTCAAGGGGCGACTGGCAGAGAGTGTCGATTGATACTTCCGGTTTCAACGAGGGTAAGTACCCAGTCAGAGCGGTTGTGACATATCTTGATTTAGATGACAATACCATCAGGGAGTCATCAGCATCAGGCATCATAACGGTTGACCATGTTCTGCCGTCAGCTCAGATTACCAGCCCTGATGTTACGCATTCAATTTGCCCGGTACGCGTGCTTTCTGCCCGGGGCGATTGGTATGCCATCCCAATTGAAGGTATAGTCAATGATGGAAACGGCGTCAAACAATACAGTTTTTATTACAGTCCAGGCGATGCTCCGGAGCAATGGATTCCTGCAATGACAAGGGTTTCAGATGAAGTCAGGCCGCTAACGGGAAGGACCTCAGTTAACGGCAAAATCGGACTCTGGGATATTTCCGGCCTCCGGGGAAGTTCCTATACACTCAAGCTGACAGTTACAGACAATGCGAAGAACACGAGCTGCGTTTCGAAAAATATTTTACTGGATACGGTAACCGATATAGTGAATCTGACAACAGATGTTTCGCTCATTTCACCTAATAACGATGGTATCTCGGATGGCCTGAATGTAATCTTCGGGACTTCTGAAAATGTGACACTGGGAAGCGTGATATTCCCGATAGTGCAGAAAACGGACGGGTCCTATGGCCCTGGAGCTGAATCGGTAAGAACACTGACATCTGATTCATTGCACCTTGCCGGGACAGGTATCATCCCATGGGATGGCTTGAATGATTCGCATTTGCCAGTGAGTGACGGTCGTTATGCTGTAGCTCTTTCTGCAACTGACGCATGTGGTAACAGCAGCAATAGGCTGGTCTTTGCTGAGGTTGATACAACTCCGCCGGTAACGGTTATTGCATATCCGGGACTGTCAGACGCTATTGCAAATAATGTTGAAATCAGAGGAACTGCCGATGACCTTCATTTGACAGACTTTCTCCTCGAGGCAGGGAAAGGTGATGTGCCTGAGGAATGGATTACTCTTGCTTCAGCCAATGTGCCAGTAAAGAACGGTATCCTTGGCAGGTGGGATATCTCGGGTCTGAATGGAAGATGGACATTAAAACTCACAGCGAATGACAGTGTTGGGAACAGGAACATAAACACAAGCAAGATTGATATTGGCAAGAGACAGGAGTTGTTCAGGTCTTTCAGGGTAACCCCGGACCTTTTCTCACCGAACAATGACGGAAAGATTGATACAGCGCTGATTGCCGCAACCTTTATCAGTCCATGCAATGTTAGCCTGGAGGTACGTGATACAGACGGAATGCTAAGAAAGTCATATAGCTTCAATGCACAGTCAGGAGATTTTTCCTATTCCTGGGATGGCAGGGACAACAAAGGCATTGTCGTGCAGGACGGTATTTACAAGATTAAAATAACCGCGAAACTTATTTCTAATCCCTCTGTTCTTCAGGAAGCAACAAGCAGTGTATCTGTTGATAATACACTGCCGGTCATTCAGATAAGGCAGCCGCAGGGCAATTCATTTTCTAAAAATGAAATTGTTGTTAACGGGACTGTAAGCGACTTGAATCTTATTGAATATTCTATCCGTTATTCAGGAGATTCAGGAGAAGCCCTTCTTGATATGGGTGCCCGGTCGAGAGAGGACTATATTTTCGGTATCCTGAATAATCTCCCGGAAGGCAGGTATACACTCAAGGTGAGCGCAAAAGACCTCGGAAGTAACATTACAGAACAGAATATCATATTTTATATTGACAGGACGCCGCCTAATGTCGTACTTGCTTTACCAAAAGAGGGAGAATTCTATGGGGCCGCGAATAATACCGTTTTAATATCAGGGGAGATATCTGAAAGAAATCTTGAGGCATACAAACTCAGATATGCTTCAGGTGACACCCTTCAGGCAACCGCATGGACGGATATTCTTGCCGGGAATACCCTGCCGGAGACCGCCCGGTTGCTGGCATGGAAAGTAGGAAAGGACGACGGTATTGCGGACGGACTTTATACCATTTCACTCCTTGCACGGGATAAGGCAGGATTTGAGACAGAAGCAAGGGTCGGGATAATCATCGATAATACCCCTCCGGAGACAACCATAACATCACCACGAGACGGGGAATATGTCAGGAAGGCGAAAGAAATCAGGGGGACTGCTTCTGACCCGCATCTTGCCGCCTATACACTTGAAATATCTTCCGGGCCGTGCGACAGTGCAGTCCGGTGGGCAGCAATCAAAACCGGGAGCACATCTGAAAAAGATGGGGTGTTCATGGTGCTTAAACCGTTTTTGAAAGACGGTGATTATTGTATCAGATTAAGGACTGCCGATAAATCAGGGAACAGGGGAGAAACGAAAACCAACATCAGGTTTGATACGAGACCGCCGGCTGCCCCTATGCTTTCAGGATCAGTAAAAGATGTATCGAGTATCCATCTTGAATGGACGCCGGGGACTGAGACTGATCTGGCGGGATACTTTATTTACAGGAATAATCAGAGACTCAATATGGAACTGCAGACAGGTGTGCATTTTATCGACACTCCCCCGGGGGAAGGGGTGTATTCATATCATGTTATAGCTGCAGACCATGCTGGAAATGAAAGCGTTCCGTCACAGGAGTTGAAGTTCACAATGGATGTGACCGGCCCTGAAGTAAAGGTCAGCTTTCCGAAGGATGGTTCAGGGGTGAGCAGGGTTGTTGATATACGTGGAACGGCATACAGCCCTGACGATTTCAGACAATACAGGGTTTATATTGGTCAGGGTGCTGATCCGTCACAATGGAATCTGCTCAGGGCGTCTCCTGTCCCTGTTACTTATGGCTTGCTGGCGCAATGGGATACAATGAACGTTTCCGATGGCGCATATGTAATCAGAGTGGAGGCAGAGGACATATCCGGTAACACTGACAAGGTTCAGAAAACAGTCATTGTTGACAATACCATGCCTGCGCCTCCTGTGCTCCTGTCTGCAACAGCAGCCGGTACGGATATCGTTGTCAAATGGCAGGCAAATACAGAGACAGACCTGTCAGGATATCTTGTCTACAGAAATGACCGGCTTGCCAATGCCCCCGGTGTTTTGACTGCGGGTCCTGATGCATATGTTATTTCAGGTACATCATATACTGATTCATCAATTCCTGACGGGAAATTCCGCTATTATCTGGAAGCGGTTGATCAGGCGGGGAATATCAGCGCTCCATCCAACAGTATCGAGGTTTCAATAGATAACCGGACGCCTTCTGCTTTAATTGTTGATCCGGAAGACAAATTTCGTTTTGAACATCCCATATCTGTCAGGGCAGAATCACCTGACAGAGACGTCGCCTCGGTAAACTTTCAATACCGGAAGGCTCATGGTAACGAATGGAAGGATTTGGGCAACCCTGTCAAAACTGCCCCGTACATGACTTCATTAAATTCCTCAGGCCTTGGGATATCTTATGGGGATTTGGAACTAAGGGCGGTTGCCACCGACAGCGGCGGCAAAACTGATGCATCACCTTCGTATATAACTGTAACCTATACGGATTTGACTGCCCCTTCCGCACCGGTTGACCTTGCTGTATCGGTAAACGGCGGGGATGCGCTTCTGGCATGGAAGGCAAATGAAGAGACTGACCTTGATGGATATATTGTTTACCGGACTTCAGGAACAATTCGAACAAAGCTGAATGCGTCTGTTATCAGCGAAAGCAGTTATCGGGATAGCAATCTTCCTGACGGGACTTTTACCTATGAATTAACTGCTGTTGACAAATTCGGGAACGAAAGCGGACTGTCAGAAAGTGTTCGGGCAAAGATATCCGCTCCTTTCATAAGCCAGCCGTATACGCCGGTTGCTTCGAAAGCTGTTCGGATTCACGGCAGCAACGCCGAACCTCTCACAGCAGTCAACGTCTTTGTTGATAAGGAAAATGTTCAGGTAGCCCGGGAAAGAACTATGTCTGACAGCCAGGGGGACTTTGTTCTTGACGTTTCCCTTGCACAGGGAGAAAACGGGATTAGCGCCCGGACAGAAGAAGAGAATGGGAATATGAGCAAAGTATCTGAACCCGTATTTATTGTGCGGAATGAACCTCCTTCGGCGCCGACAGGTCTTGCGGGTCCGGTAAACGGTGACAAAGTATCCCTGTCGTGGAATACGAATGCAGAAGGAGATATTTCCGGATACAACCTTTTCAGAAATACCATAAAAGTCAATCTTCCTTCAGCGGTAACCTCAGGGGTTGTGACGGCATCGTCATATTCTGAACCTCCCGCGCGCGCCTTTGATGCAGATCCTTCGACATCATGGTCATCCCCGTTTAACCCTGAGGCCCTCAGCCCTGTCTGGCTGGAGATAGCTCTCCCTTCCCAGGAGCTGATTTCTCATTTGGAGATTCAGTGGGGCAGTGTCTATGATTACCAGGGAAATGAAATCCTTTGTGCAGGAAGGAATTTTGAGCTGCTGGTCTGGTCAGGACATGCATGGATTTCCCGGGCTCAGGTAACAGGAAATAATGAAGGGAAAAGCGTGCTGGATTTCAGCCCTTCATACAGAACTGACAGGATCAGGGTGCTTATTGCGGATACAACGGCACCTGATTCCGCCCGGCAGGTGCGGATTTCAGAGATAACCATACTCAAGGATAATCTCATTGCAGGCACATCCTATGATGACAGCAATATGCATGATGGAGAGTATCATTACCAGGTTAAGGCTGTCGATTACTATGGATTTGAGAGTCTTCCATCAGAGGAGGTAATGGCTCAGGTAGGGGATATTATACCGCCATCCGCGCCAGTGCGTTTTGCGGCAACTGTTTCAGGCAATGATATCCTGCTTGCATGGGCAAATAACCCTGAACCTGATATTGACGGATATAATATTTACCGGGGCACTGCTTCAGGAAACGGATATCAAAAACAAAACACCTCTCCTGTAAGGGGTACCTTTTATCGTGACAGCGGAGCGGCAAAGGGCGTACATTTCTTTTATGTGACAACAGCAGTTGATACCGCCGGCAACGAAAGCGCATATTCTGATGAGGCAGACGCGTTGATTCCGGATAACACAGCACCGCCAAAACCTTTCTTTTTCTATCCTTCGGTATCCGGAATTCCCGGAATTGTTTACCGTGATATAACTGATATTGCCGGAACCGCAGAACCGGGGTCCCGCGTTGAATTGTTCAGAGATGGAGTGAGTGTTGGTTATTCCGCGGCTGCCGACGAGGATGTGATTCAGGGCTATGTATTGAATAATGCCCCTGTCGAGTCCAACCTTTCACAGGATGGAAAGACATTAGCATATACATACAGCAACTCTGTATGGTCAAGGGATTTGCTGACGGGTATTGAAAAACGGATAATTCAGAATGGGACGGCCCCTGTCTGGGCGCCGGACGGAAGGCAGCTTGCCTATTCTTTTCAGGACGAATCGGGGCATACCCGTATCGGCCTTTTCTCTGTGAATACGGGTGATGCCGTGCCGGTAACAAGTGACCTGAATGTATACGAAGGCAGCCCGTCATGGTCATCCGATGGAGACAGGATTGCCTTTATCAGCAACAGAAACGGGTTTATGGATGTCTGGGAAAAAGACCTTGTCGCCAATAACCTTGTTCAGGTAACAAGCGGCAGCAATATCACTCGCGCCAGGATTTCGCCTGATGGCAGCTTTATGGCAATTTTTGAGAACCAGCGCCTTTCCATGATTGACCTTGCAACGGGAGAGAGCACGCTTATTGACGCTTTGACAGACGGAAATTCTCTGGACTGGGCCCGGGACAGCCGGCGTTTTGCGTTTGTATCCGGTCAGAGCGGTAATGCGGACATCTTTGTTATGGACATGGAAGCACAGGCGCTAAGCCAGATTACCAGTTCACTCAATGACGAATCGCGTCCGGAATGGTCGCCTGACGGAAGGGAGATAGCGTTTTTTGCAAAAGAAGATACTTCTTCCGGTTCTGTCCGTGTAATACCATTAAATATGCCGGGAGAAGGAAGAATAGTTGCCCGGAACGTGCGCAAGATGAATTCCCTGTGCTGGGCTGAAGCAGGAGCAATTGCATTTACTGAAGGAAACAGTTTTACGGTTATGTATCCTGCAGGGCAGTTCCGGTTTGCGGATGTTGCGGTTTATCCGGGCGAAAACCTGTTCCATTCCATTGCCTCGGATGCATCGGGTAACAGCAGTGAACCTTCCGACAGTGTTTCCGTTGTTTTTGAAACGAGCAGGGTGCCTGACCTTGAACTTGCGGAAGGGAGTATCTTTGTCTATCCTCCATTCCCTATGGCCGGAGAAGAAACTTCGGTTACCGTGTCTGTACTGAACAGGGGGCATGTTGATGTAAGCAATGTCCGTGTGGATATATACCTTCAGGACCCTGTCGGCACTATTAAATTGCTTGCATCTGAAACAGTTTCATTTATTCAGGCTCAATCGGCTGACACTATCGGCGTCATATGGCGGGATACTGCCAGATCAGGCCGCTATCAACTGATGGCAGTGGTTGATCCTATGGATGAGATTCATGAACTTGTTGAAACGAACAACAGACTTGACAAGACGGTATTCATTGTGGAAAAAGAAGATATCATTTTATCTTCATCCACTGACCGGGATACATGTCGTGCCGGAGAGGATATCAGGGTTTCCATAAATCTGAAGAACCCCGGACCCGCAAAGGATGTTGTGCTTGAAGTATTCATAGAGGATGAATGGGGAAATAGCGTTGCGTCTCTGGGCACGGAACAGATTAATCTTTCTTATGCCGCTGATGAGACCTTTCTCAAGATATGGAATACCGGCGATACCTTTGCCGGATTTTACAGTATTCACACTGTCCTAAAAGACAACTCCGGGGTTATAGCGGAAGAAAAACGGCTTTTTTCGATAGTGCCTGATGCTGCTTCTGATTCCTCGATAGTTACTGACAGTGCAAGCTATGAAACCCAGGAGGACGTATCTGTTACTGTCAGAATAGTCAATAAAGGCGGCAATACCATAATCCCTGAAACGCGGGCGAAAACAACTATTGAAGATCCAAATGGAACAGTGGTTTTCTCAGAGGAAAGGTTAGTGAAAGCCCTTTTGCCCGGGGCAGCCGGCAACTTTGAGTATATATGGAACACCGGGCATCTGCTGTCTGGCATATATAGTGCTTCTGTTACTTTCTCTGTCGGAGATCAGATTGTTACTTCAGCGTCAGTTCGGTTTGATATTGAGGCATCGGATATTATTGAGGGAGTTATTGAACTTGTCCCCAATTTTGTTATGCCGGGGAATACCGTTCAGGTGAAGTATTCCGTTTACAATGCCGGAAATCTCACAATGAGCGGGATGTCTCTGAAGATGCTTATAGTGGATCAGAAAAACCAGGCGGTAATCAATTCCGGTGAAGAGAATGCGGACCTGCGGCCCGGAGAGAAAAAGACCGGCCAGTTTGAATTTTCAACAAAAGGATATGCTGCCGGCTCATATCAGGTTATTCTTCAAAGTGTTGCGCAGGGCAATACGGAATCAACCCGTTGCCTCAAATAGAAATCGATACCAAATGATAATCGTTGCCTCACGTAAAAATCTATACGAAATGGTATAGGTCATTAAGCTGCTACTTTCTTTTTTGGCAACTGTTTTTTAGTATTGAGCGT
>Ga0233425_10007757_pt1 | contig 14828 bp, 7 predicted proteins | sample Watercolumn_Towu_2_FD_181712 | JGI IMG/M metagenome (GOLD analysis project Ga0233425, IMG submission 181712) | Freshwater microbial communities from Lake Towuti, South Sulawesi, Indonesia - Watercolumn_Towuti2014_140_MG | ecosystem: Environmental > Aquatic > Freshwater > Lake | place: Indonesia...
TAGAGCACGACGAGCACGTCGCCCGTGAAAGCGGCCGCGCCGCTGCGGCGGTCGGTGAAGTAGCGGAGCTTGGGCGTGCCGAGTCGCGGAATCCAATGCTCGAACAGGCCGAAGCCGCCGCCGTCGCCAGGCTGTTGGAAGCCCAGTCCCTTCTTGTCGGCCGTGCCGTACGCGCCTTTGCTCAAGGCCACGTCGGACACGGTGCGGTCGATGACGACTTGGACCGCGCGCGGGGCGTCGTCCAGCGGCGTAAGCGGCGGCATGGCCGATCGCTGCACGACCGCCGCGCCCACCGAGGCCGCCACCCAGGCGCACGTCCCGGCAGCCAGCAGCATGAGCCACGCGCCGCGGCGCGTGCGGGCCAACCACAGCCCGGCCGCCAACGGCACGCAGGCGAAGAACAGCAGCCACGGCCCCGGATCGCCGCCCGTGTGGTTCAGCCACTGCAACATGCCGACGGCCAGTTCGGCCTTGCCGGGCTGGAAGAGGGCGAAGTTCGAGAGGATCGTCGAATCGGTAAAGGCGATCACGCGCCCCTTGCCGTAGCGTGCGGCCCAAACCTGCACGAACGGGCCGTAGCGCATATCCGCAGAATGCTGCGCGAAGGGCATGTAGTTGTCGTGGTGATACTCGGGGCCCATGCCGAACAGACCCGCGCCCAGGATCGCCGGGCGGCCCCAACTCCAGCCCGGCTCGACCGAGTTCGAGACGGCGAAATCCAGCGGCCCCATGCGCTGCACTACCGGATGCGGCACGGGCGGCGCGACATACAACTGGTCGTCGGCCGACGGCCCGAGACTGTAGAGCAGGTCGGGCCGGGTGATGAAGCCCATCGGCCGCGTGATGTCGTTCATGATCGTGCCGGAGCGTTCGTAGTTCGTGTGGTCGCTGACCAGCAGCAGCCCGCCGCCGCGCTGGACGAACCGCTGCACGGCGTCGATCTCGTCCGACGAATAGCGGACACTGGGAATGTGAATGACTAGCACGTCGCACTCGCGGAGCGCGTCGTCGTTGATTTCCTGGTGCGCGAGGTCGCGGAGCGCGGCGGGATCGTCGTACTTCCGTTTCTCCGCGGGCCGTTCGGGGTCGTCGGGCTTCATGATCCGCGACGTGCGGAAGAACTGCGAGGCGTAGTCGTACCACAGGCGATAGTTGTAGCTGTACGGGCCTTCCGGCTCGCCGAAATGCGTGGTGTCGAAGAAGCGGTTCGTCGGCGACCAATGCGCGTGCCGCTCGACGAACATCACCCGCCCTTGCTTCGGCTGGCCGGCCGGATCGTATTGCAGGGCCACGGCGAAAAGGGCCGCGGCCAACGCCACCAGCCCGACCGCCGCCGGATAGTGCCAAGGCTTGGCCGTTGTGACAGACGCGGGCTTTGCCTGCGGGGACTGTCCCGATTTTCGCCCCGGCGAAAATGGGACTGTCCCCTTCTCCGCCTCCGATCCGAGGAAGGGGACAGTCCCGTTTTTGCTGACACAAGAACTGGGACAGTCCCCCTTTAACCGCACGAACCGCCACGCCAAGACCGCGGGCACAACGGCCAACAGCAGCAAGACCCACGGCGAGAAGCAGTGGTTCATGCCGGCCAGCGGCGCGTCGGCGTCGGTCCGCAGCACGCGATGCAAGTAGACGGCCATCATCAGCGCGGCACGGATCGGCAGCCAGGCCGCCATCACCAGCGCGAGCCGGCCCGCCGCACGGCACCACGCCGCCGCGCGTCCGCCCGCGGGAAGCCGGCGATACGCGAGCAGACCCAGCAACGCCAAGGAACCGAAGAAGAAGCAGACCGACGTCGGATCGAACAGCAGATCCCAGGTGGCCCCGAAGCGATGCACCGCGCGGGTCGAGTGCATGACGACCGACGCGCCGTCGGCCGTTGCGTCGACGCCCATCAGCCGCGCGGTAAACGCCAGCAAGTCGGGCAATGGCGTGAACAGATCGTGCGACCGGGCGGTCCACCGTGCGTAACACTCGATCACAACCGCTTGCACCAGCAGCACGACGCCCGCGGCAGCCGCTCCGTTGACCGGCCACTGCAGCCAGCCTTGTCCGTGGGGCAGGTTGCCAACCTGCCGGTCCGCAGGCAGCTTGGCAAGCTGCCCCACGAGCCGCAGTCCCAACCCAACTGCCAACAACAACGGCCCAGCCCGGTACGGCCACGGGAAGAACCACACGGCCGGCAACAACAACACCAGCGCCAGCAGCGGCTCCCGAGGTGTGAAGCGTGAGGCTGAGGAGATTTCAGACTTATGATTTATGATTTCAGATTTATGATCTATGATTTCAGATTTGCCACCAGTCCAATCTGAAATCATAAATCCTAAATCATAAATTCCCGCCATCAGCGCGACGCCCGCCAGCACCACCACACCCCACATCGCCGGACTCGCCGGCAGATAGTATCCCATCCCCATGAGCCAGGAGCCCGCCAACAAGGCCGTGCCGAGCCAGATGCGGATCATGGTTCGTCCTCGTCGGGTTCGAGCAGTTGGCCGCTTTCCTTGACGCCCGCGTCGGGCGACGACAGCGGCGGAATCCACGGCTTTCCGCCCGTGATGTCGGTTTCACGGCTCAACAGCCAGCGCCAGAAGAGGGCGTTCCCCGGCAGACCGGCGGCGCCCGGCGCGCGGGGCGGGTTGGCGTTGACGGCGAAGTACGTGTCGCCGATCACGACCACCATTCCCTCGCCGTGACGCTGCGCCACGACGACCGCCAAGTCCTCGACGGCGTCGCCATCCTTCAGGTCCGATTTCCATTTCGGTTGGCCCGGCAGCGGCGGGCGGCTGGGGGCAGCCAGCCGTTGCTTCGTGTCAAACACCAGCGGCCGCGCGTTTTGGCCGTGGGTGACCGGCCACGCGGCGTAGAACTGCACGTCGACCGAGCGGGTTTTCGCCTCTGCCGGCTTGGCAGGCTTGGCCGCGTCGCCTTGGGCGGGAGATGGATCATCGTCGGTCGGCACGAGCACCGTCATCGGCCACGCCCCCAGCGGCTCCGGTTCGTGGCGGTTATCGCCCACCGGGACGGGCGAGACGCCGACCGACATCCCAAAGTCGGCCAACAACCGCCGGCTCCCTGCGCTGTGTTCCGCGCCCACCATGCACAGGAACGTGTGCCCCTTCTTGACGAACTGCGAAACGGCCTCCCGCTCGTTGTCGGAGAACGGCCGTGCGGGGGCGATGGAGATCAGCAGACCGGCGCGATCCAGCCGCTCTTCGCTGAGCTTCGGCAGCATCAGCGGCAGATAGCCGTTGCGCATCAGCGTGCGCGCGAAATTGCCCAGGCCGAAGTCGTCCCGCGGGCGGTCGCTGTACGGCTCGAGGTGCGAGGCGTCGATGTAGGCCACGTGGTTGCCCTTGGGCAGCACCTCGGTCGCGGAGCGGCTCAGCGCGATGCAGCCCACCCACGTAATCGCCAACACCGCGCCTGCGAGACTCACGCGCCAGGGGTTCAGTTGCCACGCCAAGAGCGCCACCAAGGCGACGGCCGCCAACAGCCCGAGGATCTGCCGCCAGGGCGCCTGCGGGCTGTCGCCGCGGTTGGCCAGATAGTCGAGCAGCCGGCCGGTGAACTCGTAGGCCGCGACGTTGCCCTCGTCGCTCAGCGGCGCGGTGTCGGCCAGCAGGACGATTCGCCCATCGCCGAGACGCTCTTCGGCGGCCAGCACCACATCGCCCAGCCGAGCGCCGGGGACGTACTTCGCGCCGGTCGGCAGGGCGTCGAGGCTGCCGGGCGTTTCCCAGGCCAAGCGGTCGGCCGCATACGCATAGCGGCCCGCGAGGATCGGCCGGGCGGGCCAATGCGTTTCGACCGACGCGCCGATCGAATATCCGAAACGGTTCCGCCAGTCGCTCACGCCCGAGGCCGCCGGATGGGCCATCGGCTGGCAGCACTGCTCCCAGTCTTCGGCGGCCGGTTTCACCGCCGCGTCGGCGACCGCCATCGACGTTTCATCGAGCAGCGCGTTGACGGCTTGCGGGGCGTCGCGCCGATAAAGCTGCGGCGAGGCGGCCAGAAGCAGCGTGCCGCCGCTGCGGACCCAGTCCAAAACCAGCGTCGATTGGTCCGCGGGCAGTGGCCGGTCGGGATGCACCAGCAGTAGCACGTCGGCCCGGTCGAGTTCTTCTTGCGTAAGCTCCTTCGACTTCTCGAACGTGCCGCCGAGGCTGGCGACGAACCTGGGCAACATGCCGAATCGCCGCGCGGCGGGCGGATCGGCCTTGTCGTAAGCGGGCGGTTCCCACTGTGCCAGACCCCGATCGTAGGCCAATATCGTCTTGTCGCTCAGGTCCGAGCGGCCGAACTTCAACGGCAAGGCAACGATCAGCGGCAGGGCAATCGCCAGCAACGCCGGGCCGAACCGCAACAAACGTTCGAGGGCGGGTGCCACGGGCGTCTCGCCAGCGCTCGCCGGCGTCTTGCTGCGTGGATTGCCACGGGCGTCGTCCTTAGAGGAATGGCGAGACGCCAGCGGCGCCCGATCCTCGCTTGGTTCCTCTTGCGGCAACGGCTGCCATTTGCCCGTGCGTAACATCACGGCCGCCGCGATCATCTGGAGGATCACGGCCACCAGCGGCAGGTTCCACGGCAGGGCCGCGCGGAGCGACTCGTTCCAGGTCCACTGGACCATCTTGGGTTCGCCTTCCACGCGTGAATCCACCGCGGGGATCAAGTCGGCCAACTTTTCCGAATGCGCAAGCAAGGCGAGGTACGCAACGTGCGCCGCGAGAATCGCAAGGGCCGCGACCAGCGCGTGGTTGGTTCGCGGCCGCTCCGTCATGATCAGCCAGCCGGCGTAGAGCACGGCCATCATGACCAGGAAATCGACGCCGCCGTAGGTCGCGCCCACATCGAGCGGTTGTTGCACGACCGCTCCTACGAGCCAGCCGAACACCCACCCGATGCCGTTGGCCAAGCACCAGACGGCGGGAATCGCGGTGCAAACCAGCCGGAAAACTCCGAGCACGGTCGCGGCCAAGGACGCTAGCAGCACGGCACGGCCATCAAGCCCCGGCTGGCCACGACCGATCGTGGCCAGGATGAGCGCCACCGCGAGTGCGCCGGCCACGGGATCGGCCGTCGAGGCGCACAGAACGCCGATCAGGATACTGCCGGCGAGGATCAGATTGTCAACCAGCGGCTGCCCGCGCCGCGGCCAGCCGGCGACGACTGCCACGCCCAGCGCCAGCCAAGTCATGGTAATTTGGAGAGGACGCGCAAACATTCCGGCCGATCCGGCGGCAAACCACGCCGCACAGACGCCGGCCGCAACGATGATCGTTGCCGCGACCGACACGCGCGCAGGCGTCGCCGCAGCGTTCTGCTGGCCGGAGGTGGAAGAGACGCCCATGCAGTCCATTGCCTTGTGGAACGGAGATTCGCCGATGGTTCCTCAGTATGCCCGGCACTGCGGAATTCGACAAGGGGTATTCGACATGAGACAATGTCATTCCATCGATGATCTACTCCGAGTCCGCTCGACCAACCCCGCGAGGCCTTCGCCGGATGACTGCTTTGTTGCTGGCTGGAACGGCCGCGCTGCTGGTCGGGTTGTCGAAGACGGGCGTGCCGGGCGTGTCGTTGCCGGCCATCCTCTTGATGGCCGAGGCCTTCCCCGGCGCCGAGAAGATGTCGGTCGCCGCCATCATGCCGATCCTCTTGTTGGGCGATTGCTTCGCCGTGGGCTACTACCGGCAACACGCGCAGTGGAAGCGGCTCTTCAGCTTATTCCCTTACGTGCTGGCCGGTATGATTCCCGGCTGGCTCGTGTTGCTGTGGGCCGAAGACCAACAGTTCCGGCTCGTGCTCGGTTGGATGGTGTTGCTCCTGCTGGCGTTGGAACTCGGCCGCGCGCGGCTCGGCTGGGACCACATCCACGCGCAGTGGTGGTTCACCGCGCTCTTGGGCGTGCTGGCCGGATTCGGCACGATGGTCGGCAATGCCGCCGGACCCGTGATGAGCATCTTCCTCATCAGCCAAGGGATGCAGAAGGAGCAGTTCATGGGTACCTGGGCGTGGTTCTTCCTGATCGTCAACCTCAGCAAGGTGCCGTTGCTGCTTTCGCTGGAACTCTTCTCGGTCAACATGGTCACGCCCGAGATGCTCTGGTTCGACCTCTGCGTGTTGCCGCTGGTCGTCCTCGGCGCGCTCGTCGGCCGGCGCGTGTTCCACATCATCCCGCAGCGGATCTTCGACCCGCTCGTGCTTCTGCTGGCCGGCGTGGCGGCGCTGAGGATGGTGGTCATGTAGCATTGACGTTTTGCCCCGAATTGGTACGCTGGTAGTCTGGCCGCCGACAGGGGAATATGGCCCGCGGCTGCCGATCCAAGGAAAGGGCGAATCTCGGCATGGCCGGACCGATCTCCATCAAGCCGACTCACAAGACGATCAAGGCGTACTACGAGGCATTGGCGGCCTACGAGCGTCAGGACGTTGAGCACGAACTGGCCGTCCGTTCGGCCTTCCAAAACCTCCTGGAAGACCTCGGCCGGCGCTGCGGCTGGACGCTGATTCCCGAATTGTCGGGCGAGATTGCGGGCAAGGCCATCCGCCCCGACGGCACATTCCGCGACGATTTCTACATCACGCGCGGCCATTGGGAAGCCAAGGACACCCAGGACAACCTGGAGACCGAAATCCAGCGGAAGATCGCCAAAGGCTATCCGCTGGGCAACATCATTTTCGAGGACACGCGGCAGGCCCATCTCTACCAGAACGGCCGGCAGGCGATGAAGGTCGATCTGACCGAACCGCAACGGTTGGCCGACCTGCTCAATGCGTTCTTTTCCTACACCGAGCCGGCACACGAGGATTTCGGTAAGTCCATCGGCGAGTTCCAGCAGCGCGTGCCGGATCTGGCCCGCGGGCTGGTCGAGAAGATACGGGAGGCCCACGAAGGTAACCCGCGGTTCATCGAGGCGTTCGCCCGCTTCTATGAACTGTGCCGCAATTCGCTGAATCCGAACCTGAGCATCGCGGCCGTCGATGAGATGCTCGTGCAACACCTGTTGACGGAGCGACTGATCCGCACGATTTTCGACAATCAGGATTTCACGCGCCGCAACGTGATTGCCGCCGAGGTCGAGCGGGTGATCGATGCTTTGGTGAGCAAGTCGTTCAACCGGCACGGTTTTCTCAAGTCGCTCGACCGCTTCTATCTGGCCATCGAATCGGCCGCCGAGACCATCGAGAGTTTCACCGAGAAGCAGCACTTCCTGAACACGGTCTATGAGCGGTTCTTCCAGGGTTACTCGGTGAAGGTGGCCGACACGCACGGCATCGTGTACACGCCGCAGGAGATCGCGGACTTCATGTGCGCCAGCGTGGCGGAGGTGCTCGAGAAGGAGTTCGGACGCACGCTGGGCGACCCGGGAGTGCAGATTCTCGACCCGTGCGTGGGCACGGGCAATTTCGTGGTCAACCTACTCCGTCGCATCCCCAAGAAAGACCTCGCCCGCATGTACGCAAAGCAACTCTTCGCCAACGAAGTGATGCTGCTGCCGTACTATATCGCCGCGCTGAACATCGAACACGCCTACTACGAACGAACCGGGACTTACGAGCCGTTTCCCGGTCTGTGTTTCGTCGACACGCTCGACTTGGCCAAGGGCGAACAGGGGACGTTCGGCTTCATGGAGCAAGAGAACGTCGCCCGTGTGCAACGGGAAAAGGACGCGCCGATAACGGTCGTGATCGGCAACCCGCCGTACAACGCCTGGCAACTCAACGAGAACGACAACAACAAGAACCGCAAGTACGCGGTGATCGACCGCCGCGTCAGTGAAACCTATGCCAAGGACTCCACTGCCAGCAACAAGAACGCACTGTCGGACATGTACGTGAAGTTCTTCCGTTGGGCCATCGACCGCCTCAACGGGCGCGACGGGATCGTGTGCTTCGTTAGCAACAATAGTTTCATCGATCAGATCGCCTTCGACGGGATGCGGAAACACCTCTTGCAGGATTTCACCCGCATTTACCACGTCCATTTGGAAGGCAACGTGCGGCACAACCCGACGTTGGCGGGCACGACCTACAACGTATTCGGCATTCAGGTGGGCGTGGGCATTTCGGTGGCGGTGCGGTCGCACAAGCACCGCGGGCGGCGTGTTCTGTTTCATCGAGTCGACAAGACGCTGCGCAGGGAACACAAGCTCAACTGGCTCGCGCAGCACGGGGATGTCGGCGGCGTCAAGTGGGAGAAGCTGACGCCAGACGACCGCAATTTGTGGCTCGTGCCGGAAAACGGGACAGAGTTCGCCGCACTCTTGCCGATTGGCTCCAAGGCGGGAAAGGCGGCCGACGACGAGGAAGCCGAAACGCTCTTCAAGACCTACGGCCGCGGCGTGGCGACGTGCCGCGACGCGATTGTCTATGACTTCCACCGCCGCGCACTTGTCGAGCGCGTCGAACGGTTTGCCGACGATTACAATTCCGAGGTGGACCGCTACCGCCGCGCCGGCGGAAAGAAGGACGTCGACGCCTTCGTGCGCTACGACCGCGTCAAGTGGAGCCGCGACCTGAAGGCCGATCTGCGGCGCGGGAAGTACGCCGAGTTCTCCGAAGCCAAGATCCGCAACTGCCTGTACCGGCCGTTCTGCAAACGCAACCTGTTTTTCGATCGGATACTCAATGAAGAGGTTTACGTCTTTCCCGCCATTTTTCCGAGCGTTGCTTCCGAGCCCGAGAATGTCGTAATTGGAGTGACCGATCTCGGCTCGGAGAAGCCATTCATGGCAATGGTTGCGCGGTCCTTATGTGACTTGCACTTGGTCGGTCCCGGCGCCGGTACGCAGTGCTTCCCCTTCTACGTCTACGACGAAGACGGCACGCACCGCCGCGAGAACATCACCGATTGGGCGCTGAAGAAGTTCCGCGAGCACTACGGCAAGCGGAAGATCGCCAAGTGGGACATCTTCTACTACGTCTACGGCCTGTTGCACCATGCGGGCTATCGTGAACGCTTTGCCGAGAACCTGAAGCGGGAGTTGCCGCGGATTCCGCTGGCGCCCGACTTCGCGGCCTTTGCCGCGGCCGGTAAGGAACTTGCGCGGCTGCACCTGGAGTACGAAACACTGGAGCCGTATCCGCTGGAGTGGATCGAGACGCCCGGTGTGCCGCTCTCGTATCGCGTCGAGAAGATGCGGCTGAGCAAAGACAAGACTTCGCTGCTCGTCAACGCTTCGCTCACGCTGGCCGGCATCCCGCCCGAGACGTTCGGCTATCGCCTGGGCAACCGCAGCGCGCTGGAATGGGTCATCGACCAGTACCGCGTGAGCGAAGACCCGCGGAGCGGCCTCCGCAGCGACCCGAACCGCCCCGACGACGAGCGGTACATCGTGCGTCTCGTGGGCCAAGTCGTGCGCGCGAGCGTCGAGACGATGAAGCTCATCGATGGCCTGCCGACCGATTGTGGCGGCACGGCCGACTCAGCCGGGTAGCGCCTTCTTTCTGGTGCGTCCCGAGAACCAGCACGATTGGGGAGGACGCACTGGAAAGTGGGTTCTACGGTAAGGAATGCCCGCCGCTGCCGACCAACGCTTGACGATTCTCGAGCGCCGCCGCGCGCGGCGGCTGGCGTATTGGAACGGGGCCGTGTGGGGCGTGGGCAACGGGTTGCTGGGCAGCACGCTGGTCGTCTATCTGGCCGAACAATTGGGCGCCCCGCGGATCGGCCTGGGCGTGGGTTTGATCCTGGCGGCGCGGCACGTGGTCGGCGTGCTGCGCCTGGGCGCGCCGGCGATGATCGGACGACTGGCCGACCGCAAACGCTGGATGACGCTCGGCGTGGCGGCCGGCGCGCTGGCCGCCGGGGCCTTCGCCTGGGGTTGGCTGGAATTGCACCCGCCGCCGTCGCCGAAGTGGATTGCCTACGCCATCCCCGCAGTGGTCGGCGCGGGCTTGATCGGCGCGTCGATTACGCCGCTGATGCTGATGCCACGCGCCGCACGCTGCCGCATCGTCCTCCGCGGGGCGACCTTCGCCGAACTGCTGGCCCCCTTCCGCGATTCACAATTCCTGCGCCTGCTCGCCTTCGGCTGCTGGTTCTCGTTCTTCAACGGCGTGACGCAGTCGGCGCAGAACTTGTACCCGATCCGCGTGCTGGAGATCGGACTGTTCGTTATACTGGCGTTACAGACCGGCATGCGCGGCGGACAGTTGACCGTCAGCCCGTAGCTGGGCCGCCTGGCCGACCGCGCGGGCAACCGGCCGGTGATGGGCGTCTGTCTGCTGCTGGTCGCCACCGGGCCGCTCTTCTATCTGGCGGCCACGCCCGAGGATTGGTGGTGGATCGTCGGCGCCTGGGTGGTGTGGATCGCCTACGCGGGGCTGAACGTCTGCCTGCCGAACTTGCTGCTGATGCCTGGTCGGCCGCTCGTATCCGGCCTCATTATGCGGGAACATTTGCAGGAGCGGTCGCGGCCGCGCTGGTGGGAATCATCGACGCGATCAAGGTAAGAGGACGGGGCGACCAACACGCGACCGATTGGGCCGAGTATAGCGGATATCCGGCCGGTTGGAGCCGTCGCGCGCGTCGAGCCTCTTTACCGTCCCTGACCCCCAACCTACGCTCCAGATAGAGCGATTGTGCGCTGTGCCAGTCCGCACCGGGGACGTACTATGTCCATTGCCGCCGAGAACCGATCGCAGCCGCTGCTCCGCCTGCAGCGCGTGGGCAAGACCTTTCAGATGGGCGAGGTCGCTGTCGAAGCATTGCGCGACGTCTCGCTGGATGTCTTTCCTGGCGAGTTCTTGGTGATGGTCGGTCCCAGCGGTTCGGGCAAGACCACGATTCTGAATATCGTCGGCGGGCTCGATTCGGCCACCGCCGGCCGCGTGTGGTTCGCCGACCGCGAGATCACCGCCTTCAAGCCGGCCGAATTGACCCGCTACCGCCGCGACACGGTGGGCTTCATCTTCCAATTCTACAACCTCGTGCCAAACCTGACCGCGCGGGAGAACGTGATGGTCTCGACCGAGTTGAGCCGCGACCCGATGGACGTGGTCGAATCGCTCCGCCTGGTCGACCTGGAAGACCGCATGGAGCACTTCCCCTCGCAGATGTCGGGCGGCGAGCAGCAACGCGTATCGATCGCGCGGGCGCTGGCCAAGAATCCCGCCTTGCTGTTGTGCGACGAGCCGACCGGCGCGCTCGACTTCACCACCGGCAAACGCGTGCTGCGGATTCTGGTCGATCTCAAGCAGCGGTTCGGCAAGACGGTGATCCTCATTACGCACAACGCGGCCATCGCCCAGGCGGCCGACCGCGTGGTGCGGCTGCGCAGCGGGCAGATCGTCGAGGTCCACGACAACCCCCAGCCCATGCCGCCCGAGGAGATCGTCTGGTGACCGCGCTCAACCGCAAATTGCTGCGCGAGTTGCGGGGGCATTTGGCCATGCTCCTGGCGGTGTCGAGTATCATCGCCGTGGGCGTGGCCTGCCTGGTGACGCTCGGCTCGGCCTACAACAATCTGTCCGAGGCCAAGCGGTTGTACTATGCGCAGTGCCGCATGGCCGATTTCTCGATCGAGTTGAAGAAGGCCCCGCTGACGGAGATCGCCCGGCTGGCCGAACTGCCCGAGGTGGCCGAAATCCGGCCGCGCATCCACCACTACGCCACGGTCGACCTGGACGGTGTCGAAGAGTTGCTCAACGGCCAGGTGCTCTCGCTGCCCGACCGCCGCGAGCCGGTGATCGACGACATCGTCATCCGCCAAGGCAGCTACTTCACCGACCGCCGCGACAACGAAGTTATCATCAACGAGTTCTTCGCCAACTACTACGACCTGCGCCCCGGCCAATGGATCCGCCTGCTGCTGAACAACCGGCAGCAGGAGCTGTTCGTCGTGGGCACGGCCATCAGCAGCGAATTCGTCTACCTGCTCGGGGCCGGCGCGATCACGCCCGACCCAAAGCACTTCGGCGTGTTCTACATCAAACAGAGCTACGCCGAAGACGTGTTCGACTTCAAGGGCTCGGCCAACCAGGTGCTCGGACGCCTCAGCGCGGCCGCCGGCGGCAATCCCGACGAGGTGCTGCGGCGGGCCGAGACGATGCTGGCCGATTACGGCGTCTTCACCACCACGCCGCTGGACTACCAACTCTCGAACCGCTTCCTCACGCAGGAGATTCAAGGGCTGGAGAGCTTCGCCGTCATCACGCCGTGCATCTTCCTGGCCGTGGCCGCGCTGGTGCTCAACGTGCTCTTGAGCCGCCTGGCGCAGCAGCAACGCACGGTCATCGGCACGCTGAAGGCCGTGGGCTACAGCGACGGGCAACTCTTCTGGCACTTCCTGAAATTCGGCCTGATCGTGGGCGTTGGCGGTGGACTGGTCGGCTGCGGCCTGGGCTATTGGCTGGCCTACGGCCTGACCGGCATGTACCGCGAGTTCTTCCAGTTCCCCGACTTGACGAACCGCTTCTTCTGGACGATCCACGCCGCCGGCCTGGGCGTGAGTTGCAGCTGCGCGGCCGTCGGGGCGCTCCGCGGCAGCCGCGCGGTGCTGCGGCTGCATCCGGCCGAGGCCATGCGCCCGCGTCCGCCGCGGCGCGGCGGGGCCGTATTCCTGGAACGCATCCGCTGGTTCTGGCGGTCGCTGAGTTCCGGCTGGCGGATGGTGATCCGCAACCTGCTCCGCACGCCTGTCCGCACGATCGCCAGCGTTTTCGCCGCGGCGATGGGCGCGACCGTGCTCGTGAACGCCTTCATGATGCAGATGTCGCCCGAGTATCTGCTCGACTTCCAATTCCGCTGGGTGTTGCGGAGCGATGTGGACCTGATGTTCAAGGACGAGCGGAGCGTCGCGGCGCTGGACGAGGCCGCGCGCCTGCCGGGCGTGGACCGCGCCGAGCCGCTGCTGAGCGTGGCCTGCACCTTCTCGAACGGCCCGTACCGCAAGAAGGGCTCGGTCACGGGACTCGCGCGCGAGGCGCAACTCACGGTGCCCCGTGACCTCGAAGGCCGGCCGATCCGCGTGCCCGAGCACGGCGTGGCCATGAGCCGCCAAATGGCCGAACGGCTCCGCCTCGAGCGCGGCGACATGGTCACGATCGAGCCGATCAAGGGCGAGCGCCGCACGCAGTCCGTGCCGGTCGTCGAGATCGCCGACGGCTACCTGGGCACCGCCGTGTACGCCGACATCGATTACCTTAGCCGGCTGGTCGGCGAGGAAGTCGCGCTCACCGGCGTGCAACTGGGGATCGACGGCCGGCCCGAAACGACCGCCGCGCTCTACCGCGAACTGAAACAGATGCCCGCCCTGCAGGCGGTCACCGCGCGCAAGGACATGATCGCCAGCATCGAAGAGACCGTGTTGCGCAACCAATGGGTGATAATCAACCTGCTGGTCTTCTTCTCGGCCGTGGTCTTCTTCGGCAGCATCTTGAACGCCTCGCTGGTGAGCCTGGCCGAACGGCAGCGGGAACTTGCTACGCTCCGCGTCCTTGGATACGGGCCGTGGCAGATCGGCAACCTGCTCTTGCGCGAAAGCCTGATTACCACGCTTGTCGGCACCGTGTTGGGCATGCCGCTGGGCCACCTCGTCACCCAACTGATCGCCAAAACCTACGCCAGCGACATGTTCCGCCTGCCGGTCGTCACCTCGCCCGGGCTGTGGATCCAGACGCTGGCCTACGCCCTCGTGTTCGGCCTGCTGACACACCTCGTCGTGCAGCGGGTCATTTGCCGCATGGATTGGCTGGATGCGCTGAAGGTGCAGGAATGAGATTGCAAATTGAAAATTGAAAATTGCAAATTGCAAATTGAACAATGAAGAATGAGAATTGAGAGCTGGAGATGGGAACACGGATTTCCGCTAATCTCCACTAATCGAGAGGCGGGGATTAGTGGTAATCAGTGGAGATTAGTGTTCCACGTCTCCTGACTCCTGGCTCCTTCTACCCACTACCCACCACTCACTACCCACTGCTTCCATGACCCGAAACCTCTGGTTCATCCTTGCCGCCGCAGTGTTCGTTCTGATTGGACTCGGGCTGGCGCTGGGCATCTTTAGCTCGGGCACGCCGGTGCGCGCGGAGCGGGCCTTTCGCGGCACGATCCGTCAGTACATCGACGAGCAGGCCCGCACGCGCCTGCCGCAGACGTATCTGGTGACCATGCCCTTCGCGGGCCGCGTAGAGGCCGTCGAGTTGATCGAAGGGCAGCACGTAGACGCAGGCAAGGTCGTCGCGCAGATCGTGCCCAGCGACCTGAAGCTCGACGTCGAGCAGGCCGCCGCGGCCGTCGAGCGCCTGCAGGCGAGCATCACCGAAAGCGCCGACGTGAGCGTCGAAGAGACGGGCCTCGATCAGGCCAAGGAGTTCGTCAAGTCGACCGCCGCGATGCTCAGCGCCACCGACGAGTTGGTCCGATCGAGCAAGGCCAAGTCCGACTATGCCGAAAGCGTCTATCAGCGCGCGGTCGAGACCTTCAAGAAGAAGGCCACGAGCCAGGACGATTTCGACGCCGCCACCTTGCAGGAGAAGCAGAGCCGCTACGACCACGCGCGGGACAAGTTCATGCGCGAGTCCGTAGCGGCGATGAACGCGGCCACGAGCCTCATGCCCACGCTCGTCCGCCAATATATCGTCCGCAAGGGGCTGGGCACCGACGTGCTCAAGAAGCAACTCGCCGAGGCCCGCGTCCGCCAGCAGCAGGTGCTCCGCGACCGCGAGCGCGGGGCGATGCGGAGCCCCGTCGACGGCGTGGTGCTCAACCGCTTCAACACGAATGAGCGGTTCCTCCCCGGCGGCGCGTCGCTGCTGGAGATCGGCCGGCTCGAAGACCTGGAGATCGAGGCCGAAATCCTCAGCCTCGACGTGGTCGCCGCCAA
>Ga0233425_10007758_pt1 | contig 14827 bp, 14 predicted proteins | sample Watercolumn_Towu_2_FD_181712 | JGI IMG/M metagenome (GOLD analysis project Ga0233425, IMG submission 181712) | Freshwater microbial communities from Lake Towuti, South Sulawesi, Indonesia - Watercolumn_Towuti2014_140_MG | ecosystem: Environmental > Aquatic > Freshwater > Lake | place...
AGAAACAAACCCTTGGCAAGGTCAGATCACGATCGGCAAAAGAGACACGTGTGGGAATACCGGCCCGCACCGGCGCCGGCTGTTTCACCAATCTGGAACTGCGGCGATGCGGCTCAGCCGTCACAACGCGAGAGAAACAAACCCTTGGCAAGGTCAGATCACGATCGGCAAAAGAGACACGTGTGGGAATACCGGCCCGATCCGGCGCTGGCCGTTTCGACAGTCCGGAACAGGGGCGATGCGCTTCAGTCGTCATGGGGCGAGAAAAAAAAACAGAAATCACTGCGTCGCAAACGTCAAAGCTCTTTGAACTGGAATCACGATCTTGCTCGCGAACCGGATCGGCTCGCGACCTCTGCCCTCGGCGGCGCGACGGCCCTCGTTCAGGACCAGGATCACGCGCACCTGGAGCGGCAGCCGCCCGGGCTGGCCTGTGGCCTGGGTGGTGTCCCAGGTCTCGCTCCACTGCCCCGTGAGCGGGTCGAGGTACTCGAGGTCGAACAGATCGATATCGGTGGCCAGGACCTCGACGCGGCCGCCGCGCTCGGGCTTGAGATCAGGGCGCGCGCTCACTCGGCGCACCAGGTGGGTCGTGCCCTGTTTCTTCTCGTCGGCCTCGCCGAAGTAGGCGATCTCGGCCTGATCCGACTCGTGCGAGTCGCGGTCCGTTCGCACGTTGGCGAAGGAAGCGAAGTCCACGCGGTCCGCGGGCGTGCCGCGGCTGCCGATGAACGCCGTCTTCACCACGATGGTGCTCTGGTCGATGGGGATGTGAGCGGAGACATAGGCGCTCTGGAGCTCGCGGGTGATGCGCGCCATGGCCAGGCGCCCCTCGCGGTAGCGGTCCCCCATGCGTTGAATACCCTCGCGGCTGCGTTTCATCCCGGCGAAGGCCGAGTAGATCAGCACGGAGATCATCGAGAGCACGGCGATGGCCACCAGGAGCTCGATGAGCGTGAAGCCGCGCAGGAAGCGCACGACGCGGCGCCGGGTCATCGCCGCCCCCCGGGGCTTCGCGCGGGCGTCGGGGCAAGAATCCCGCCGTCGCCGCCCGTCAGCCCACCGAGCTGATCGCCGAGGGCGCCGAGGCCCGCCGCGGCTTTGGGGTCGAGGCCGCCCATCTGCGGGTTGGTGATGTATTGCGTGACGGAGAGGTCGCGCTCGTTCGTGCCTTCTTTCCAGTGCACGGTGAGCGACACCTTGCGGATGCTCGCCTCGAGCATCGGCTTCAGGTCGGGGTAGACCATACCCATGACGAGCGGAGCCATGCCTTGCACACCGCCAGCGGCCGCGCCCGACGAGAGCAGGCTGGAGAGGCCCCCGATGCCGCCGTCGCCGCCGAGCACCGCGGAGCCGCCGGACTGCAGCGCCGCGAGACCGCCGAAGGCACCGAGACCGCCGGGGTCGTCGCTACCGCCGTCGCCGCTCGCGGCGAGGTCCTTGGGCTGCGGCAGCTCGACCTTCTCGATCTTCCACGTGCAGTGGTAGCGGCTCTCGCTCTCGTCCTCGCAGCACGTCCCCTCTTCGTTCTGATCGATCAGCGAGAAGCCCTTCTTCTGCAGGTCGAGCTCGACCTCCGCCATCTTGCAGCGCGCGAGCCCGGTCGCGATGCTCAAGTTCTGCGCACGCTGCGAGCTCGAGAACAGGCCTGCCTGCGAGCTCAAGAGCACGGTCATGCCGAGCCCCAGGATGGCGATGGCCACCAGCACTTCGAGCAGCGTGAAGCCTCGGCGCACGGTCACTGCTCCTCCTCGACCTGGCCGAACTCCTCGTCGTTGCGCGCGCCCTCGAGCTTCACGGCGCCGCGCTCGATCTTGGCGCGCCCCGTGAGCGGGCTGACCACCACGCTCAAGCCCTCGGGGTCGCCCTCGCGGACGATCTGCACCACCGCCCGCTCGGTGCCGCCGCCGGGCCAGAAGTACAGATAGGCGCGCCCGGAAGTGCGCGGCTCCTCGTCGTGCTGGGTCTGCACTTGCTTGTACTTCACGCCCGCGCCGAGCTCGCGCCCCGCGCCGGGGGTCTCCCCATCGAACCCGAACTGCTTGACGGGCGAGAACTCCGCGGCCGGCGCCTTGGGCCCATCCATGATGCGCTCGGCCTCTGCCTTGGCCTTCTTCTCGGCCTCGGTCGCGGCCTCGGCGCCGCCGCCGGTGCTCTTCGCCTCCTTCTTGCGCAGCATCACGCCGCTGGTCTCCTCGAGCATCACGCGCTGCGCGTCGAGGTCGAACACCATGCGCACCGGGCGCCCCGTGGTGTTGGCGCGGGTCACAGCCATCCTGACGCCGCTCACGATGAGCGTGGCCGCTGCTCGCTGCCGGCTGGAGGTGAGCATGCCGGAGCCGAAGATCGCGGCGCCGGACATCAGCGCGATCAGGGCGATGACGATCAGGACCTCGACCAGAGTGAGGCCGGATTGGCCGCCGCGGCGCGTGCGGCGCGCAACCTGCCCCGTCGCCGAAGAAGCCGGCTCGGGCAAGAGACGTTGCGCGCCGAGGAGCATCAGCGTCGCCTCACTCCCCGCCGCCCTCGGCAGCGGCGGCTCCCTTGGGCACCTTGATGTCGTCCTTGGTGCCTTTCTTCTTGTCGGGGCCCGTCGAGATCACGGTGACGTCGCCGTCCGCGCAGCTGATGGCGTAGGGCTGACCCCAGGGGTCGTTGGTGTTGGCGCCCGGGTCGAGCTGCTTGTCCTGCACGAGCTGACTGATGGTCGGGCAGTTGGTCTCGTTGTTCGAGGCCTGCCAGCTCTGCGTGGCTTGGCGGATCACGCGCGCGCCGGTCTCTGCGGTCTTGATCTGCGACTCGCGGAAGCGCGGGAGCGCGAAGAACGCCACGCCGCCCGCCACCATGGCGATGATCGCCACGACGATCAGCACCTCGAGCAGCGTGACGCCTCGGAGCGCCCGGCGGCTCCGGAGCAAGGCCAAGAGCTTCTTCTGTCGTTCCGTCAGCATCTCTCTCTCCTGTTCACTCGATTCGGTCGAGCCCGCCGGGCTTGCCGTCGGGCCCATCGCTCATCAGCTCGTACGCGACACCCTCGCGTTTGCCCGGGCAAATCAGCCTGAGCGGCCTCCCCCAGGCGTCCTTGGGCGGGGCCTCGAAGCGCGAGAACTGCACTACCGCGCCGAGCTCCGGCGGACAGGCACCATCGTGCTCCGCCATGTAGGCGTCCACCGCGCGACGCGCGTCCAAGAGCGTCGCGCGGGTCTGCCGTACGCCGGAGCGCGTGCGCTCGCGCACCCCGACCCAGATCACCGCGCCGACCAGCATCACACCGAGCAGCACCGAGCGCACGCGCCCGAGCCCCAACCGGCGCACCAGCCCACCCCGCCCCTCCCAAGGGAAGAAGATGCGCTGTTCGGCGGGTCGTCGGCGTCGCATGGAGGCTCATTGGACCAACTGGTTCATCTGCATCAGAGGCATCAGGATCGACATGGCGATGAAGCCGACGACGCCACCCAGAGCCAGGATCATCACCGGCTCGAGCAGGCTGGTGAGGGCCGTGACCCGCGTCTCGACGTCGGACTCGTAGGCCCGGCTCACGTTCTCGAGCATGGCCTCGAGCTGGCCGCTGCGCTCCCCCACCGCGATCATGTGGATGACCATGGGCGGGAAGGCGCCGCTGCGCTTGAGCGGCTCGGCGATGCTCTCGCCCTCACGGATGGAGCCGATGGCGTCGGTCACCACGCTCTCGAGACGCGCGTTGCCGAGCACGTTGCGGCCGATCTCCATGGCCCTGAGCAAGGGCACGCCGCTCGAGAGCAGCGTGGAGAGGGTGCGCGAGAAGCGGGCGACCGCCACCAGCAGGTTCAGCCGGCCGAACACCGGCCAGCGCAGCTGGAGCGTGTCCCAGCGCATGCGCCCGGCCGGCCGCCCCTTCCAGCGCTGGAACGACACCAAGACGATGACGGCCACGGAGATCAGGAGCCACCAGAAATCGGCGATGGTGTTCGAGGTGAAGATCAACAGACGCGTGTTCCAGGGCAGAGTCTGGCCCAGGTTCTCGAAGATGCTGGTGACCTTCGGCACCACGGCGACCATCAGGAAGCCCACCAGCAGGCTGCCGATGATCATCATCAGCACCGGGTACGCGAGGGCGGAGACCACCTTGCCCTTCAGCCGTGCCTGCCCTTCCATGAAGTCGGCCAGACGCTCGAGCACGTTCTCCAGGGTGCCGGAGGCCTCGCCGGCCGCGACCATGTTCACGTAGAGCGGCGGGAACACCTTGGGGTGGACCTCCAGGCTCTTCGCGAAGCTCGTGCCTTCGTTCAGGCTCTCGCGCACGGCGGAGAGCACGCGCACCAGCTGCTCCTTCTCGACCTGCTCGGTCAACGCCGAGATCGAGTCGACCAGAGGGACGCCGGCGCGCACCAGCGTGGCGAGCTGCCGCGTCATCACCGCGACGTCCGCGCCGCTGACGCGGCGGAACACCGCCAGGAGGTCGATTTCCCGCTTCGACTTGTGCTGCTGCTCGCCCTCCTCGTTGGCGAGCGTGAGCAGGACGCCCTCCTTGCGCAGGAGCGCGCGCAGGGACTTGGCGTTGTCGGCGTCTCGATATCCCTTGACCGCCTTGCCGGTCTCGATCTGGATGCCTCGGTACTCGAAGACGGCCATCCTCGCCTCACTCGTCGATCAGGAAGTCTTCTTGGGTGGCCGCCACGACTTCCTCGACCGTGGTCCGGCCCTCGAGCACCTTGCGCGCACCGTCGTCGCGCAGCGTGTCCATCCCCTGCCCCTGCGCCGCGCGCTTGATGCTCTGCGCGTCCGCGCTCTGCAGCACCAAGGCGCCGACCGCGTCGTCCATCACCAGGAGCTCGTAGATGCCCAGCCGCCCGCTGAAGCCCTTGCCGTCGCAGCGGTCGCAACCCCGCGCACGGTAGAGCGTGGGCATACCCGGACCGCGCCAACCCACCGGCTCGTAGTCGGTGCCCGGGGCGATGTAGCGCGGCGAGAGCCGCCGCGCGTCACGGCGACGCGTCTTCTCCGGATCGATGCCGATCTGCCGGAGCTCCCACTCGCTGGCCTGGTAGGGCTCCTTGCACTCCTTGCACAGGACGCGCACCAGGCGCTGCGCCAGGATGCCGATCACGGTGGAGCGCACCAAGAACGGCTCCATCTCCATCTCGACCAGCCGGGTCACCGCGCCGGGGGCGTCGTTGGTGTGGATGGTGGAGAGCACCAGGTGACCCGTGAGGGAGGCGTGGATGGCGATCTCCGCCGTCTCCTTGTCGCGGATCTCACCGACCATGATCACGTCGGGGTCCTGGCGCAGGAAGGCGCGCAGCGCGTTGGCGAAGGAGAGGCCGATCTTGGCCTGCACGGGCACCTGGTGGATGCCCGCGATCTCGTACTCGACCGGGTCTTCCGCCGTCAGGATGTTCACGTTCGGCCGGTTGATCTTGTTCAGGCAGGCGTAGAGCGTGGTGGTCTTGCCACTGCCGGTCGGGCCGGTGACCAGGATGATGCCGTCCGGGCGCTCGATCAGGCTGCTCATCAGGTGGTAGTCCCGGGAGGAGAAGCCGAGGTCCGTCAGGTCGAGCAGGACGTTGGTCTTGTGGAGCAGGCGCATCACGATGCGCTCGGCGTCCCGACTGGTGGGGATGGTGGAGACGCGGATGTCGATGCTGCGACCGGCGATGCGCAGCGAGATGCGACCGTCCTGCGGCAGGCGCTTCTCCGCGATGTTCAGCCCGGCCATGATCTTCACGCGCGCCACCACCGAGCTCATGAACTGCCGGGAGGCGCGCCGCGCCACGTACAGCTCGCCGTCGATGCGGAAGCGAACCAGCACCTCCTTCTCTTCCGGCTCGATGTGGATGTCGCTGGCGCGCTCCTTCACCGCGCTGAAGAACAGGCCGTTCACCCAACGGATGATCGGTGCGTCCTCGTCGGACTCGAGGATGTCGACCTCGTCGTCGTCGCTGAGCTTGTCGTCGCTCTCGAGCTCGCTCGCGGTGTCCTGCTTCTCGAACACGCGATTGATGGCGTCGACCACCATCTCCGGCGAGCCGACCACGGCGCTCACGGGCTTGCCGAAGGCCGCGCGCACGTCGTCGAGCGCCGCGGTGTCGAGCGGGTCGGCGGACAGCACCTCGACCATGTCCTCGCGCTCGGAGGTGACCAGGAGCTTGTGGCTCTTGCAGTAGCCGATGGGCAGCCGGGTGGCGATTTGCGTGGGTACCGCGCCGACGTCGATGCGCTCCACGAAAGACAGCCCGCACTCCGCGGCCAAGGCCCGCGCCACGTCCGACTCGCTCGCGATGCGCGACTGCACGAGCAGCTCGGTGAGCGGGGTGCCCCGCTCACGCTGCTGCAGGAACAGTGGCTCCAGACCCTCGGCCGTCACCACGCCGTGCCGGACCAGGATGTTGCCGAGGGCGCGTTGCTCGATCACGGCTCACTCCACGCGCTCGACGTTGACGCTGCGCGCGATGGGGTTGATGCGGATCGGCGAGTCGAGGGCGCCGCCGCGCGGCGGGGTGGCGGGGGGCGCGGCGGGCGGCGCCGGCGGGTTGCCCCCGGGGGTGGTGGCCGGCGGCGTCGCTGGCTTCGGCGGGCGCGGGCGCGCCGGCCGCTGCGGGTTGGTCGGGGCCGTGGTCGGCGGGGTGGCGCCGCCGCTGCCTCCGGGCTTGATCGAGTGCGGCAGCTCGATGGGCTCGCCCGGAGTGTGCTCGAGCTTGCGCGGCCGCGTCTCGTCCTCCAGGCGCTGCTGCTCCTCGACGGCGAAGTAGGCCTGGCGGATTTCCTCCACCAGCCCGTTGGTCTTCGCGTAGTCCATCGGCGGCTTCCAGTCCTGCCCGCTGAACACGAAGTAGCGGTCGATGAACTCCTGCCGCTCCTGCATCTTGCGCTCGAAGATCTTGCGCAGGTCTTCCTGGCCGTGGATCACGGTGGGCGTCAGGACCAGGAGCAGGTTCAGCTTCTCCTTCGTCACCTCGGAGTGGCGGAACAGGAAGCCCAGCACCGGCAGGTCGCCGAGCACCGGGACCTTCTTGCGGCTCTTGCGCTCGGCCTCGCGCATCAACCCGCCGAGCACGATGGTCTGCTGATCGTCCACCTCGACGGTGGTGCGCGCGGTGCGCTTCGTGATGGGCACCACGCCCAGCGCGCCGGTCGCGGAGCCGGCCTCGCTGATCTCCTGCTCGATCTCCAGGCGCACCTGGTTGGTCTCGTTCAGGTGCGGGGTCACCTTGATCTTGATGCCGACGTCCTGGCGCGGGGCGTTGAAGCCCATGCCTCCGGCCAAGAGGCCCAGGCCCCCCAGCGCGCCGGCCGCGCCGGCCTGGCCACCGGCGAGCCCGGCCAGGCTGCCGAGGCTCGAGCCGCCGCCCAGGTTGGTCTGGAGCGGGACGTTCTCGCCCACGCTGATCTCGGCGGCGGTGTTGTCCGTCGCCAGGATGTGCGGCGTCGCGAGCACGTTGGCGTCGCCGCTGGAGGCCAGCGCCTGGAGCACCACGCCGAACGCCGGGATCGAGAGCCCGGTGCCGAGCAAGTTCGAGGTGCCCGCGAGCTCCGGGCCGCGCGCGCCGAGCGCCACACCCTGCAGGAGCTCCGGGTTGGCCGGGAAGGTCAGCGAGTTCGACGCCTCGAAGCCGCCCAGGAAGAGAGAGTCGCCGCCGCCACCCAGGTTCGCGGTGGTGCCGCCGTGGAACGAGACGCCGAGCTTGCTCGAGTGCTTCACCGACACGTCCATGATGACGGCCTCGATGAAGACCTGACGCCGCGGACGGTCGAGCTTGCCCACGACCAGGCGCATCGCCGAGTAGTCGCGGCCGGACGAGGTCACCACCAGCGAGTTGGTCGCCTTGTCGGCGATCACCCGCACGTCGCCCTCGAACATGCCCGCCGGACCACCGGGCTGCCCGGGCTGACGGCCGGCGCCTTGCAGCATCTGCGTGAGCACGTTGGCTAGCTCTTCAGCCGTCGCGTGCTGCAGCGGCATCACGTGCACCTTGCCCTCGGCGGCCGGCTGCGTGTCGATGCGCTTCATCAGCTCGAGGAGCTTGTGGTAGCTGTCGTCGGTCCCGACCACGATGAGCGAATTGGTCTGCTCGTCGGCGACGACCTTCGAGAGCCCGCCACCGCCGCCGCCGCCGGGCTGGCCCTTGTCGAGCTCGAACAGCTCGTTGATGCGCTTCGCCATGTCGGCGGCCGAGCCGTAGTGCACCGGCTCGATCCACATGCGCGAGCCGGCGCCGCCGACGTCGATCTCCTCGATGATGCGGATCATGCGGCGGATGTTCGTGCCCGTGTCCGTCATGATCAGCAGCTGGCCGGGCCCGTAGACGGAGATGTCCGCCTCCTTGCTCTTGAACTTGGACAAGAGCGCGTTGGCCTCGTCGGCCGACACGTTCTTCAGCCGGTACAGCCGCGTGACGTAGCGATCGGAGGCGGGGACCGGCTCCCCTCGCGCGTAGATGGGCGTCGGCGCGGTGACCGAGCCTGCGCTGTCGATGATCTTCAGGAAGCGCCCATGCGGCACGACCGTCATGCCGTTCGCTTCCAGGATGGAGAGGAAGGCCTCGTAGGCCTCCGCCAACGTCACCGGCTCCGGCGACACCACCGTCGCCTTCACCTGTCGGACCTTGGGCCCGTAGATGAAGCGGCGCCCAGTCATGCCGCTGATGTGGTTCACGAGCTCCGCGAGGTCGGCGTCCTGGAGGTTGAACTTGACCAGGTGCCCCCCGGGCTTCGGGCGATACTGCACGTCCGTCGCCTTCGCGATGGCCTCGGTGCTCTCGGGCAGGGTGCCCTTCGCGCCGGGCGGCTCCTTGTCCGGGGCGGCGGGCGCGGCACCCGGACGCGCCGGAGCTCCAGGTGCAGGCGCGGGAGCGGCGGGGGGAGCCGCGCCCTTCGGCACCGCGGCGGGCACGGGGCGTGGCGCGCGGATGGGCGGCGCTTGCTGTGCGAGAGCCGGGGTCGCGGCGAACGCAGCGACCAGCACGCACGCCCCCCCGGCGAATTGAACCTTGCGCTTCATCTCACTTGATCCGGAAGTCGATGCTCAGGGGTTTGCCGCGACGATTGATCTTCACGTTCAAGTTGCTCGCGGTGCGAAGGCGCGCGTAGGCCTCGAGAGCTTTTTCGGGGCTCGCCATGTTGAAGCCGTTGATGGATTCGAGACGGTCGCCGGTCTGGAAGCCCAGCGTCCCGAGCAGGGTGTCGGGGCGAATGCCGAACAGTCGAATGCCCACTACCTTGCCGTTCTGCTGCTCCGGCACGATGCGCGCCGAGCGCATCAGCTCCGCCTGGTTCTCCAGGATCTTGTCCACCACGGAGCGGTCCACGTTGAACTCCGTCTCGCTGACCTTCTGGATCTTCGAGGCGATGTCCTGAGGCACGCCGGCACCCTTGCCGGCCGCGGGCGCCTTGTCGGCGCTGGGCGAAGGCGCGGCAGCGGCCGCGGGCTTCGGCGCGGGCTGCGCGGAGAACAGCACCAGCTGACACAACGAACCGGAGCTCGTCAGCCACACCGCGGGGCTGTTCTCCTTCGGGTTGTAGCCGATGTAAGTGACGTCGTGAGCGCCGACCTTGTCGCCCACGCGGCGGATCATCGGCCGCGCCTCGCCGGGGCCCTGGAGCGCCGCGATGGACCAGGTCGGGTCGGCGGACTCCGTGATGATGCTGACGCGGATCCCGTCGCACTGGCCTGCGGAGAGCGGGTTGCTCAGATCCGCGGCCGGTGTCGCGAGCGCGCCAGGGTCGAGCTCGGTGGCGTTGAGCGGACCGGTGACCGAGTCGAAGGGGTTACGGGTGAGGATGGCCTCCGCGCTCTTGGTCCCGACGTCGGTCTGAGGGGGCCGGGCGTGGGGGCCAGGCATCGGAGCCTGGGTCAGGGTCTTCTCGTCGGCGCCCACCGCGGCGCCGAACAGCCGCATCGCCCCCGAGGCCTGGAAGTACGCCATGGCCGCGACCAGGGTCAGCACGACCACGGAGAAGTACTTCTTGAGCAGGGCGTCGAAGGCCACGGGCGTTGCACCGCTTAAAGCCAGAGGCGTGCCAGGGTCAATGGATAAAGAAAGCCCGGAATTTCCTGGCTTTAGGTAAGCGCCTGGGGGCCGTTTTCAGCGCCAGACTGGCAAGGAAACGGCCTCACGGGTGCTCAGTGTGACAACTTGGCAGGCGGCGTCAGGCGTCCTCGCCGAGCTTCCGATAGATGGTTCGGGTGCTGATGCCGAGCAGCTGGGCCGCGAGCGACTTGTCCCCCGAGGTGTAGGCCAGGGTCTCGCGGATCAGCCGGTGCTCGACCTCCTCGAGCGGCGTGCCGATGCCGAACGTGAGCGCCGACGGCGCGGGCGCGCTCGCCTGCGCCACCGCGTCCGGCAGATCCTCGAGCCGCAGCGTGTCGGAGCGACACAACACCGCCGCACGCTCGATCACGTTCTCGAGCTCGCGCACGTTGCCGGGCCAGGTGTAGTCGGTGAGCTTGCGCATCACATCCGCCGGCACGTTCAGCCGCGCCCGTCCGTTCTTCTTGCAGTACACACCCAGGAAGTGATCCACGAGCAGCGGCACGTCCTCGCCCCGGTTGCGGAGCGGCGGCGCCGTCACCGCGATCACGTTCAGCCGGTAGTACAGGTCCTCACGGAAGCGCCCCGCCTCGACCTCAGCCGCGAGGTCGCGATTGGTCGCGGCCACGATGCGCACGTCCGCCTTGACCGGGTTGCCGCCGACGGGCTCGTACTCGCCCTCCTGCAGCACGCGCAGGAGCTTCACCTGCACGGCGGGAGTGAGCTCGCCGATCTCGTCGAGAAACAGCGTGCCGCCGCGAGCGCGCGCGAAGCGCCCCTCGCGCCGGTTGACCGCGCCCGTGAAGGCCCCACGCTCGTGCCCGAACAGCTCGGCTTCCAGGATGGATTCCGGTATCGCGGCGCAGTTCACGGCGACGAAGGGCCCGCTCGCGCGGGCGCTCTTGCTGTGGATGAAGCGAGCGATGAGCTCCTTGCCGGTGCCGCTCTCCCCCAGCACCAGGACGGTAGCCGAAGACGGCGCGGCCTGGGTGGCGACGTCGAGCACGCGGCGCAGGGCCGCGCTCTGGCCGACGATCTCCCGCGTGGTCAGGAGCTTCAGCTCCTCGCGCAGCGAGCGGTTCTCCGCGACCAGTGACTGCCGCTCCGCAGCCTTGCGAATGCTCTTCACGATGTTCATGCGCTTGAGCGGCTTCTCCACGAAGTCGTAGGCCCCCTCGCGCATGGCTTGCACCGCGGTCTCCACGGTCCCGTAGGCGGTCATGAGCACGACCTCGGTGTCCGGCGAGATCTCCTTCAGCGCGCGCAACAGCTCCACGCCGTTGACACCGGGCATCATCAGGTCGGTGAGCACCACCTGGATTCGATGCTTGCGCGCGAGCTCGAGCGCGCCCTTGGCGCCGTCGGCGGTGAGCACGCGCATGCCTTCGCGTCCGAAGATCTTCTCGAGCGACGCGACGTTCGCGGGCTCGTCGTCCACGACCAGCACCGTGATCTCGCTCGCTGGCGGTACGGGGGTCGGGACGGGGGACTCTGCCGCGATGTCATTCATGACGCCAGAATGTCGCGGCCCAGACGGCGTGTCAAACCATTGGTCAACTTGTCTGGACTCGACGGCGTCCCGAGCACAGGACGAAGAGCGCCAGGGCCGCGAGCGCAGAGTAGAAAGCACTGCCGTTCCCGTGGCTTCCGGCAGCGCGGCAGGAGCAGCCGGAAGCGTCGTCCCGGGAGGTACCCGGCGACGGGGACGCGCCACCCGATGCGGGCGAGCCGCCCCCGGCGGCAGCCCCGCCGCCGCCCGCGCCCCCGCTCCCCGCCCCGGCGGAGCCCGCGGCGCCGCAGGGGCCGAACGTCTGCGGACTGCCGGTGAGCTCCTTCTCCGGAGCGCCCGAGGCGTCGCTCGTGACCGCCCACACGCTGTGAGGCTGCCCGTCGAGCAGCGTCGTGGGCGTGGCGAGCTCGAACCCGTGCTCGCAGGAGCCGATGGCGCTGCACAGGTCGGGACGGCTCACGTTCGCCGTCGTGGTCAGGGGCGTCACGCCCGCGCTACCCGGCGCGGCGTCGACGTAGAGGGCGACTTCGAGCGCCTTCGCCGGTTGATCGGCGTCGTAGGCCCAACCGCGGATCACATCGCAGCTCGCCTCGTCGAGGTAGCCCTGCGGCGCTTGGTTCACGGGCTCGACGCAAGCACCGGTTGCCTGGAGCAGCTTGATGTCGGCGCCGTAGAAGAAGCGCAGAATGGCGTCGTAGTCGTAGGCCTTGGAGCTCTCGAGACAGCGCGCGCTCCACTGCCCCATGCAGCCGCGGTTCTGGCCGAAGATGGGCTGGTTCGGCGGGATGTAGCCGAGCGCCGTCATCTCGACGTCGGCGCCCGTCTTGCCTTCGTTGTAGGTGATCCAATGCTCCGTCGAGGACGTGCCGGTGCCCTTGCAGCCCGGCGGTGCCGGGCTCTTGTCCCCCGCCACGTAGAAGCCGTAGGTGAGCATGTCGGCGTAGGACAGGTACACGCCGCTCGTCTCCTTGACGGCTTGGAAGTGCTTGGCCTGCGGCGCCGAGCCGCAGGTGTACACCTGGCAGCCTTGGCCGTCGCAGATCTTCCCGCTCGTGGCCATGGAGTAGTAGGCGACCGAGCGCGCGGCGATGGCCTGGGCCTTCAGCGCCTCGAGATCCGCCCCGCCGTTCTCGCACGTGATCACGTGGGGCAGGTAGTCGGTCTCCGTGTCCTTGTTGGCGCCGTTGACGTCGATCTGGCAGTACGCCGAGGCGAGCGGTGCCTTCACCGCCTCGCGCACCCGCCCGACCTCCTCGCGCTCGCGCGACTCGCCACAGCCGACGCAGAGCAGCATCAGGCCGAAGAGCGCGCGGGACGCCGGTGCCATGCGCCGCAGCCTACGCGCTCAGCGCACCAGTTTCGAGATCTGCTTGAAGGCGTCGCCGCTCGCCTGACGCAGCCAGTCGAACACCACGCTCTCGCTGGTCGTTCGGACGGCGCCCTCGCGTTCGCACAGCGCGAGCCCCACCTCGCGGTGGTCCTCCCGGCGCGAGGCGACCCCGTCGACGGCCACCAGCACGTCGAGGCCCCGCGCCCTCAGGTCGCGCACGGTCTGGTACACGCAGACGTGGGTCTCCATGCCGAGCACCACGGCCGCCCTGGCGCCCGTGCCGTCGAGCCGGTCGACGAAGCCGGCGGCGTCGCAGGCGCTGAACTCGACCTTCTCGAAGCACGTTGCATCGGCGCTCCTCAGCGCGGTAGCGACCTCGGGCAACGTCGGACCGAGCCCCTTCGGGTATTGCTCGGTCCACAGCGCCGGAGCGCCGAGCAGGCGCGCGGCCTCGGCCAGGACGCGGACCGAACGTTGCACGCGCTCGAGCTGCTCGGGAGGCATCGCCGCGGCTAGGCGATCCTGGATGTCGATGACGATGAGTGCGGTCTGGGCCGGCACGAGGCGCTGCATGGTCGCCGTCCTACACCAGCGCGCACGCCGCCGACAGCCTCAGGTCAGGTAGCGGAAGAGGTCCCGCCGATAGTCGAAGCGCAGCTCGAAGCGGGCGATTAGCCGCCCTAGAGGGTCGACGAGCTCGGCGCGGACACTGCTCGCGGCCGAGAGGAAGCCGCGGAGGTCGTGCGCGCGCGTGCCATGCAGGCGGCCCCGCGTGCCGTCGTCGAGCGCGAGCTCGAGGTCGTAGCTCACCGCGAACGGAGTGAGCCGATCGAAGGTCACTCGCCCTTCCACGGCCCGGCGATCGAGAAGCCCCTTCGCGTCGAGCGTACCCTCCACGGAGATCGACCGGCCGAGCCCCGGTAGGAGCAAGGGGCGAGTGCCCCGGAGCTCCAGGGTGACCGGTAGGCCGCCGCCGGCCTCGCCAGCGCGGAGGTAGCTCCCGACCAGCACCTGGTGGAACGGCTCGCGGCGGATCATGCTCAGACCCCGTCGAAGTCTTCGGCGCAGAGCACCAGCCGCTCGACGCGCGTCCCCCGTGCCAATGCGTCGACGATCTCGGGCAGGTCCGCGGCCTGCACGCGCCCGTAGAAGTAGTGGTCTGGCTCGACCGCGATGCTGGGCCCCGAGAGGCAGGTGTCCAGGCAGCTCGAGGTGCACGCGCGGGCCTCGACCTCGGCGAGCCCGCGCTGCTTCAGGAGCTCCTTCAGCTGGGCGTGGAGCTCCACCGAGCCGCGGGCGGCGCACGACCCGCGGGGCGTGCCGTCCGGCCGGCGGTTGACGCACACGAAGAGGTAGCGCTTGCGCTGGGCCATCGCCGGGAGCGTGGCGCTCACCGGCGCAGCGGTCAATGCCAGCGCGCGCCGGCCCTGTCAGGCGCCCGAAGCGAGCGCGGCGCGCACCGACTCGTCCAAGATCCCGAGCAGCTCGTCGAGCTCCGGGTCGGAGATGTTCAGCGGCGGCGCCACGTAGACCACGTTGCCGAGCGGGCGCAGATACGCGCCACGACGCAGCGCCTCGGCGTAGACGCGCCAGCCGCCACCGGAGAGGTAGCCCCTCGCTCCCTCGAGATCGACGGCCCCGACCATGCCCAGGCTGCGCGGGCTCCCGACGCCGACCACCTCGCCCAGACGCTCGAAGGCCCGAGCGATGCGCTCGGCCTTGGGTCGGGCCTGCTCCAAGATGCGCTCGTCGCGGTAGATGGCGAGCACCTCCCGCGCGACGGCGGCGCCCAGCGGATTCCCCGCGTAGGTGTGGCCATGGAAGAACGCTCGTGACGCTTCGCCGAGGAAGCCCTGGAACAGGCGCTCACTCACCAGCGTCGCCGCCATGGGCAGCATGCCCCCGCTGAACGCCTTCGCGGTGCAGAGCAGATCCGGCGTCACTCCGGCGTGCTCGAGAGCCCACATCGGCCCCGTGCGT
>Ga0233425_10007759_pt1 | contig 14826 bp, 11 predicted proteins | sample Watercolumn_Towu_2_FD_181712 | JGI IMG/M metagenome (GOLD analysis project Ga0233425, IMG submission 181712) | Freshwater microbial communities from Lake Towuti, South Sulawesi, Indonesia - Watercolumn_Towuti2014_140_MG | ecosystem: Environmental > Aquatic > Freshwater > Lake | place...
CGGCTTTCGTTAAAGCTGGACTCGTTTCCTCGACCGGCGAAGCGCGACGTCAGATCAAGGGCGGCGGGCTGCGCGTCAACGATGCGCCGGTGACCGACGAACGCGGCGTCCTCGGCGAAAAGGAGTTCGCGAGCGACGGCGTCGTCAAACTCTCGCTCGGCAAGAAGAAGCACGTGCTGCTTGAACGCGCCTAGCACGCCTTTGCGAGTTCTACCGCTCCTGCGGCATTCGAGCAGTGCCGTCGATGACCCCCATGATCTTGCGCATCAGGCCGGGGGCGATCGCCGATAGCGGATTGACGTTAATCGACGGCGACGGGATCGCGCCGTACAGGCGATAGCTCAGACCAAAGACGCCTTCATGCTGCCCGCCGGCGAGCACGACGCCCACGACCGGAATGTTCGACAACAAGCTGTTCAAGGCATAGGCGGGAACATAGGTGCCTACGAGATCCAGCCGCTCGTGTTGGAAGTCGATGTCGCCGTCGAAAGTGAGTCCAATCTCGGGACCCGACAGCACGCCGTCGCGCACCGCAAGCTGGCCGCCGGACCAACTGAACTCGCTTTCCAATTTGCCGACGCGCACAAGATCAGGGTCGAAGCGGTAGTTGCCGCGATCGTCGGGGCGCGCCGTTCCGCTTTGCGCCATCAGTTGGCGCACCGTCGGCTCGCCGCGCACATAGAAGTCGCGAATGCGCAGAGCGCCATCGGCGCGATTTTGGCCAAGCTGCACCGTCGCGGCCAGCGCGCCGCTATCCATCTTCCGATAGATATCGAGGAAAGAGAGAAGCGAGCCGCCGTCATTCGTTGAAATTTCCAATTGCGGCTGGCCATTCGGACTGCGGCCCATGCCTACGGCGAGCTGTTCGCGGCCAAAGAAGCCCGTCAGCGTCACTGCGCGCGGCTTGCCGCCGCGCCGCTCTAATTTGAGATCCACGTTCGAGAGAATTTGCTTGTTATGGCCGGTGACGATCGGCGACTTGAAATCGAGATCGAGGTCTTCGATCGTTCCCCTGCCGCCGCGGTCAGCGGCGCGCAGCAGCCCCTGCATCATCGGCCGGGCGTCGAAATTCGCTCCCCGCGCGACGATCTTCACCACATCGCCGCTGCGCTGAACGTCGACATGCATGTCGTCTCCGGGCGAGAGCCGCGCTTGCGCGAGATGAGCGGCGCGGAAAGCGCCGTCACGCCCGAATTCAATGGAGCCCTGCGCCTGCGTGGACCCAACGTCGAATATGAATTGCTCCAAGGCCATTCCTTCGGCGCGGTGCGTCAGCACGAAGGAAGCCTTTGCCGGCTTTCCCGGCGGCTTTACGAGGCCCGGCAGCGGATTGTCGAAATTCGTTCGCGTGAGGTCGAGGTCGAACTGCATATCGACGTCGTCGACCGGCAATGGCGTGCGTATCGTCGCCAGGATTGGACCGCCGACGCCGGCGATGGCGTAGCCCGCGCGCTGGCGCGCCGCATCGTCGAAGGTGAAGCCGACCTGCGCTTGCGCGGCGCCTTTTTCACTGAAAGCGCGGCGCACGTCGAGGGTCGCCGGCGCGCCGTAAATTCGGCCGGTCCCATTGACGCGCAGTCCGCTTCCATCGGCGACGACATGCAACGCGCCGCCTTCGAGTTTTTCTTTGCCGATCAACCTATCGATGACGAGGTTCGACGTCATGGCGTCTATAGCGAAAGTCGTCGCCTCTTCCCGCGCAGTCGGCCCTGTCTCGAAATCGACGCGCAAACGTCCTTCGATGTTTCCTTTCAGCGAGCCCGGCTCCACGGGAACAGAGGCATGTCCTGCGATTGCCGGCAGTGAGAGAAGATCGGCTACGGCTTCGACGTCGCCGGCGACATTCACTTCGACCATGGCGGGCGTCGGCCGCGGCGCGCTATCCGCGACGATGAAGCGGCCGGAGGAGAGCGCGAGGCGCCGACCTGGCCCCGTCTCCATAACGCCTGAGGTCGCGGCGAAAGACGTGGTCTGTCCGGTGATGCGCAGGCGCCCGTTGATTCCAGTGAGCGGCGCCATGCCCGGCAAGATGTCAGTGACGGTGGCTTCGGCGATGTCGCTCTCGGCGAGCAGCGATCGATCCGGCGGCGACTGCTCGTAACGCATCGCAGTGAACGCCGCCCCATCGAAGTCGGCGGCGTAGCGCGCGTGTCTTAGAACTCCCGCCGGCACGTGATCGACGAACCAGGCGCGCACGTACGGCGCGACATGGGTCGGCCACAAGCGCGCAAGCGCGCGTATCTGCGTCTCCTCGATTCCCATTTTGAGCGTGATGCGTATGTCATCGCGCCAACTCGCCGCTCCCGTGAGGTCGACATGCGTTTCCGGGCCGCTGAAGGCGAATTTGTCGAAGACGATCTGGCGTTCGTCACGAAATAGGCGCGCGTTGAGCAGGCCGCTGTCGATACGAACGTTCTTTTCGCCCGCGCGCTCGGGCGCGACCACGGTTGGCGCTTTCAGGCGCAGCCCGATCGTCCATGGCCTGTCGAGAATCGCTGCATCGGCGATGGTCGTCGCCCCATGGGGCGGGCGCGCGTCGCCGACCACCATCATGTCGAAACCGCCCGCTTTGAACACGAGCGGCGAGATCACGACTTTGCGCGCAACTCTGTCCCAGGTCGCGACGCCGGCGATTTTTTCGATCATCACCGGCTCGTGGTCCGGCTCGTCGAAGCGGAAATAGCCGCGGCCGATCTCCACTTGCCCTGAGGTTTCGAGAACCTCATCGCCTGCGCCGAGCGCAAATCGCAGATCGAAGGCGAGCGGCGCGTCGGTGTCGAAGCGGGTCGTGCGGAAACCGCCGGCCAGCGCAATCTCATCGATCGACAGACCACGAAACTGCGCATGGAAATCTCGCCGTCCCCCCGGCGCGCCCTTTGCGACGGCGACGGCCGTCCAACGCCCGGAGGGACCGTTGGCCGCTGCAGAGAAGCGCATGCCATTGCCGCCCTTGTCGAGACTGAGCGTCACGTCTTCATAGCGGATGGCGCGATCGATCGTGCGGTCATCGATGGTGAGCCGGCCGTGCGCCACGCCAAGGCGGTCGAGCGCGCCGATCGGACTATTCGGGCTCGTGGCGAGGTCCATGAGCGCACGCAAGGCCTGGGTGGCGTCGCGCAGCAAAGTCGCACGCTTCGCGCCGGCGACATTCGCCGCTGAGGCCTGTCCTTCAGATGCCGGGGGCGCTTTTGCCGCTACAGGATGAGCGCCGGCGGAAATGGCGACGGCGCCGTCGGGATCGACGGAGAGCCGCAAATCCAGATCGAGAACCTCGAGCCGGCGCAGCTCTACGCGGCCGATCAACAAAGAGCGGAGGTCGAGCGACAGCTCGGCGCGCGGCGCCGCCACAATGGGGCGGCCGTCCTTCTTGACGACGAGGTTATCGACGGAGAGCGTCGGACCATGATCGCCATTGCCGATCGAGGCGGTGGCGAGCGAAAATTCGTAGCGGCCGCCGGCGAGTTCATCAAGCGATTGGACGATGTGCGGCGCGAGCCAGGCGAAGGTGATGGGCCCTTGCGACAGAAGGAGAAAGAAGCCGCCGAACGTCAGCGCGCAGACCATTGCTGCGGCGATACCGCTGAGTAGGATCAGGCGGAGAAGTCCGCGCCGCGCCGCCCAAAAATGGGGCAGTCGCCCCGCTGTGCGACATGCCTGCAGCATGGCGCGCCCCGCCGCATCGACGACGCTGTCGCCGCCGCTAGGCTTGCGCCCAATCCTATCGGTCAATTGGCCTCGCTCTCGGCTCGCAGCTTGGGCGCAGGCAATAAGGCCGGATCTTGCCGGCTGGCGCGCAGTCTGCATTCTACCGTCTGATTTTAGCTGCAGATGCGACGAAAGGAAGGCGCCATGAGCACGACCATCAGCAAGGCCAAGGCTACACTGAAGGAGGGAGACCTAAAGGAGGGGGACCTGGCGCCAGACTTCGATCTCCCGGGAGCGGGCGGCGAGAAGCTCTCGCTCGCGGCGCTCAAGGCAAGAAGGTCGTGCTCTATTTCTATCCCAAGGACGACACCTCGGGCTGCACCAAGGAAGCGATCGATTTCAACGCCCTACGCGACAAATTCGCGAAGGCGAAGGCCGTGGTGGTCGGAATGTCGCCCGACCCGGTGAAAAGCCACGATAAATTCCGCGCCAAGCATGAGCTGTCGCTGCCGCTCGCGTCGGATGAGACAAAGGACACGCTCGGCGCCTATGGCGTCTGGGTCGAGAAAAGCATGTATGGCCGAAAATATATGGGCGTCGAGCGCACCACGGCGCTGATCGGCCCCGACGGCCGCATCGCCAAAATCTGGCGCAAGGTGAAAGTGCCGGGGCACGCCGAAGAGGTGCTGGCGGCGGCGAAGGCGCTGTAGCGCTTTCTGGGCGCCGCCAAGCCTTCAATTGTGGTCGCGTTCGGCTTCGGGAGCGGCGTCGGCCGGCGTCGCCGCGCCTGAACTCTGTTTGGCGATGAGCCTCGCCATGTCATCAGATCCTTTCTTCGCCAGGGCGAGATCCGGCTTCGCCGCCAGCGCAGCGTCGTAATCGGCCTTGGCGCGGGCGAAGTCCTTCTTGGCGCGCCAGGCGTTGGCGCGGTTGACCAAGGCGCCGGCATAGTTCGCGTCGATTTTCAACGCCGCATCGAAATCGGCGATCGCCTTGTCGAATTCGCCCTTGGCGTAGTGGCAAGCGCCGCGTCCATTGCGCGCCGCGGCGAGCTTCGGATCGCGCTTGGCCGCCTCGGAAAAGGCGGCGATGGCGCGGTCGTGATCGCTCTTCGCGTGGTAGAGAACGCCGGCCGTGACAAGCGGCGCAGTGGATTTTGGGTCGGCTTTCGCCGCCTCTTCGAGATCGGCGAGAGCCTTCTCGACATCGCCTTTTGCGCGCCAAATGTGGGCCCGCGCCAAAAGCGCCGCAGCGTTCTTCTTGTCGGCGGCGATCGCCTGATCGTAATCGGCAAGCGCATTGTCGAGATCGCCCTTGGCGTGATGCGCCGCGCCGCGCGCGGCTAAAACCACCGACGACTTGGGATCGATCTCCAGCGCCTTGCCGAAATCCTCGAGAGCGCGCGCGTAGTCTCCCTTCGTCTGATAGGCGCCGGCGCGATTGACATAGGCCGCCGCCTTGTTGTGCGAAGTCTCCTTGTCGATCTCCTGAATGACCTGCGTGCACCCCGCGATGCGCGCGTCAGGATCGGGGGCCCGGCATTGGCCCCACCCGGGGCTGACGCCGCCTTTGTGGGCGGCCAAGGCTGGAGCGCCGATAAGCGCTGAAGCGAAGATGATGGTCGCTGGAAACCGCGCCCGCGCGGCCGCCCGCGCAGCGGAATTGAGACGCTGATGCATGTGTTGGACGTGGCCTCCGGATAGAGTGGCGGCGGCATGCTACCGTAAGGAGCACTGCCCGCAACTTGGAAATGTTGTTTGTGTGACATCCAAGCGCGTCCATCGCTCACAACCAGCACGTGCATCTGGACTTGGCCGGTCAAGCCTTGAACGCGACTGAGCCACGCTGAAGCGTCTTCAAGGCGCCTTAGGACTTCAGACTGAGAACAAAAACGTCTAAAACAAAGATCAAATGAGTCTTCTCACCACCAATGCCGAACTGACTGCCGTCTGCGACCGTTTCGCTCAACATCCTTTCGTCACGGTTGACACCGAATTTTTGCGCGAAACAACATTCTGGCCGAGGGTCTGCGTCATCCAGCTCGCCTCGCCGGAAGAGGCCGTGGCGATCGACGCCCTCGCCGAGGATCTTGATCTTACGCCATTTTTCGGCCTGATGGCCAATCCTGACGTCGTCAAGGTGTTTCATGCCGCGCGTCAGGACCTCGAAATCATTTGGCGTCTCGCCCGACTCATTCCCGCACCGCTTTTCGACACGCAGGTTGCGGCCATGGTCTGCGGATTCGGCGAACAAGCCTCCTATCTTGAGCTCGTTAAAGCGATCACGCGCGCCAATCTCGACAAATCTTCGCGCTTTACCGACTGGTCGCGCCGTCCGCTGTCGGACGCGCAGATTGAATACGCGATTGCCGACGTCACGCATCTTCGCGACATTTACACGGCGTTGCGCGCCCGGCTCGAACGCTCCAACCGCCTCGAATGGCTCGCGGATGAGATGGAGACGCTCACCTCGCCCGCCACATATGAGCAGCATCCGGAAAACGCCTGGGAACGCCTGCGCCATCGCGCGCGCAAGCCGCGCGACCTCGCGGTGCTGATGGAGCTCGCCGCCTGGCGCGAACTCGAGGCGCAAACGCGCGACGTGCCGCGCTCGCGGGTCCTGAAGGACGACGTGCTCCTCGAGATTGCGCAAGCCGCCCCGCGCTCCATCGAAGCCCTCGGCAATTTGCGCTCCTTCCCAAAGGGCATGGAGCGCTCCCGCGCGGGAGCGGACGTTATCGCCGCGGTCGAGCGCGGCGTCGCGCGCGATCCCGCGACAGTGCCGCGCATCGAGCGCGATCGGCGCAACTCGAACGGCGCGACGGTCGAGCTGCTGAAAGTCCTGCTGCGCCAGGTGGCGGAAGAGACGGGAGTCGCCGCCAAGATGATCGCGACCGTCGAAGATCTCGAAGCCATCGCCCAGGACGACCATGCCGACGTCCAGGCGCTGAAAGGCTGGCGGCGCGCGTTATTTGGCGAGAAGGCGCTCGAATTAAAGCGAGGCCGGCTCGCGCTGGCGGTGGAAAACGGTCGAGTGGTGACGTTCGACTGGCAAGAGGCCGCCGAGCGCGCAACCGCAGAATAATAGGGGATATTTTATACTGCAGCGCAAAAATTGGTCATTTCGACGCGCCTGCCGACGTTGCGATGACCAAAATTTTAGCTTACTAAAAACTTATTTAATTTCATAAGCTTAAAAAGTCTTTATCCTGCTTTTTTGCACTGCATTATTGTATTTGTGCGGTGCGGTATCCACCTTCGGGACGAGCGAGGCGTCAGCTGGCTACGGCAGCTGCATACCTTTGCTTCGAAGATGGAAGGAAAAGACATGACCACAGGAAAACGAATTGTCGCGGCGGCGTTCGGCGGAGCGCTGTGCCTTGCAACAAGCTCGGGCCTGTCCGCCGCCGACGCTTCCGTGACGATGAAGCCACTCATGGCGGCGAGCTTTGACGCAGGGTCAAAGCATGTCGTGAGTTATTTCGCCTCCGGCGAGAACGGCTGCCGTCTGACGATGATGGTGATCGACTCGGCGCTCGACGAGGAGGCGACGCCAGCGACCCAGGCGACGCGCCTTGTCGTCACCGTCGCGGATGGAAAGGCCGCGCACTTTGACTCGGCGGTAGGGACTTCGCTGCGCTTTAGTTGCGCTCAGGGCGCCGAGTCCATGCGCGTTGACAAGATCAATCGCATCGCCGCCCATCCTGCAGCCGAATAAATCAGTTGCGATGCGGCGACGCCTACGGCGCCGCTGCATCGTGGCTCCATCGAAACCCTGGAATTGGCGACGGCTGGCCTTTGCGTCAGCCGTCGCACTCGTGACTATGGTTACGAATAAGACCAGCTCCAGGGAGGAGAGAATGTCCAGCCTGTATGATCGCTTGGGCGGGGAAGGCGCGGTCAACGCCGCCGTCGAGCTCTTTTATCGCAAAGTCCTGGCGGACGGCCGGATCGCGCATTTCTTCGATGGCGTCGACATGGAAGCCCAGATCGCCAAGCAGAAGGCCTTTCTGACCATGGCGTTCGGCGGACCCAACAATTACACCGGCGCCGACATGCGCAACGCGCATAAGCGCCTCGTCGAAAGGGGTCTGAACGACTCGCATGTCGACGCGGTGATCGAAAATCTCAACTACACGCTGCGCGACCTCGGCGTTCCCGAAACGGAAGTGAAGGAAGTCGCCGATCTCGCCAATTCAGTGCGCGACGACGTGCTCAATCGTTAGTCTCGTGACGCTGATCACGCACGAGGGTCGTCCGGTCGACGTTGCGCCGGGCGAAACCGTTCTTGAAGCGTTGCTGCGCGCAGGCGTGAACGCGCCGCATTCATGCCGCGCCGGCAATTGCCAGAGCTGCATGCATCGGGCGATCGACGGCGCGCCGCCGCCGGAATCCCAGTCCGGCTTGACCGACGCGCAAAAAGTCATGGGCTATTTTCTGCCCTGCATATGCCGGCCCACCACGCCGCTGACGATATCGCGGCCCGACGACCTCGGCGCGAGTTTTGAAGCAGTCGTTCGCGCCATCGATCCGTTGAGTGACGATATCATCCGGCTGCGGGTCGAGGCCGATGGATTCGCCTATCGGCCGGGACAGTTTATCGAGCTCAGCGCTGGAGAAGGCCTCAAGCGCCATTATTCGCTCGCCAGCCATCCCGAGGAGGACCCTTTTCTCGAAATGCATATTCGCCTCCATCAGGAGGGACGAATGAGCCGTCACTTGGCGGAAAAGCTGCAAGCCGGCGACAAGGTGCATGTCGCGGGACCATCGGGCTCCTGCTTTTACGAGGGCGTCGACGCGGACCAGCCGATGCTGCTCATCGGCGCAGGCACCGGTCTCGCGCCAATCTACGGCGTGCTGCGCGACGCGTTTCGCAAAGGCCATCGCGGGCCGATCCGGCTTTATCACGGGGCGCGCAGTCGCAAGGGTCTCTATCTTTCTGAAGAATTGCAGGCGCTGTCGAATTCGCGGGAGAATTTCGACTATCGCCCCTGCGCATTCGATCCGACGGCGCCACATGGCGGCGATGTTGCGGCGACGGCGCTGGAAGTCGAACAGAGCGTCTCAGACGCCGCGATTTTTCTTTGCGGCGGCGAAAATCTGGTGAAGCGGTTGAAGCGCGACTTGTTCATGCGCGGCGCGAGCCTAAAGAACATCCGATCGGACGCCTTCACGCCGGCGCGCGCCTAATGCGATAGGAATTTGAACGGTTCGGCCGGAACGAATTTGTCCGAAACCTCACCGGAAATAATCGGATTGCCAACCAGATCGAGCTTCGCCGGTTTGGCGCCCGGTTCGAGCTTCAGTTTCGTCAGCTCCACCCAAAAAATCGCTGGGTTGAGCGTCGGCTCGAAATAATACAGCCGGTCCTTGATGTCGGTGACGGAACGCCATCGCGTCGAGGCGATGTTCGGCTCCTGCGGAGCGGAAATGCCAAGCGGCACCGAAACGTTGCGAATGATCGAAAAGACGCTGGCGATCGCAACGCGCCTGTCGTCCACCTTTGGCGTCGCGTTCAAATTCCAATATGCGCGGGCAAAACGGTCCGACGCGCGATGCGTCCCGGGAAGAAAATTCACCCCACCAATCTCGACCCAATAGGTATTGAGCGCGAGCTGCTGATCGAAAGGCGGCGAGTTGGTCATCACCGTGTATTTTGGGTTGTGATGGATCACGAGTTTTCCGCCGAGATATTCAAGAATGGCGCTGTCGCCAGATTGATCGGCAAGCGCCATATGGCTCGCCGCCTTCACGCCGCCGGGAAGATCAGGCGCGACAATCGCAAAGGGCTCCTTTTGTAACGCTTTCACCGCATCGGCGACGGTGGCGTAATTGTCCAGGACATATTGCGTCCAGCCGCCGACCGAAAGCAGCGGCTTTCTTGACGCTTTCGGGTCTCCGTAATCCGCCTCGGCAAGATAGAGAAGATTGGCGGCGAGGCCCGCCTCGTTTATGCCTTCAGCCGTCGCGGCGTCGTAAAAGTCGGCGATGAGCGAACCATATTTCGACGTCCACTTAATCGAACCGGGACCAACGCCGCCGTCGCGCGTCATGCCGCGCGGAAAAGACCACAGGTTTGTTCGCGGATCGACGTCCCAATCCATCGTCCGCCCGACGATGTAATCCTTGTCGGCCGTCCCATAGAGCACGCGTGTGCAAGCCTCTGCGCTCACGCTCATCAATGCGAGCGTCAGGCCCGCCAGAAGCCATCCTCGAAATTCTCTTTTCATGTCGAATTCCTTCCAAATCCAATCGGCTTAAAACATAGGGCGCTCGCGCCCTCACGACGCGATTTCGATCTGCGCGTCGACGCCCATGAGCTTGCCGAGCGCCTTTAAACGATTCAGCACGCGTTCGCTCGCAAGATCGGCGTAAGCTTGCGGCAAGGTGAGCGTCGCCGCGCGGTCGCAGACCCGCAGACGCGTGCGCGGCAGCACGCCGGGCATCGACGCCGACAATAAATAAGCGACGCGCATAAGCGCTCCAAGAATGCGCGCGCGCATGAAAAGACGCGTGGTCAACAGCGTGCGCAAATCCGAAAGCCCTTCAGCCCCGTCGAGCCCCTCGTGACGAAATACGATCGCGAGCGAGAGAAACGCGCGGCCGGGATGATCGATGGCGACGAATGGCCCCTGCGTCACGATGTTCATAGCGCGCTGCGCGCGATATTCAGGATGGGCGCGCCAGGCGATATCGGAGAGCAGGCAGGCGGCGTGGCGAAGCCGGCGCTCCTCGTCGGTTTCATCAATGCCGCTTTTGTCCATATAGGCGTCGGTCCAATCGATGAGATCGTCGCCATAGCCCGGCGCGCGCGCGAATGTCGCCTCCAATTCTCGCGTCGCCGAGAGCAATGGATCGATGCGCCGCTCGGCCGAGGGCAGGCGCTCATACAACATGCCTTCGCGCACGCCGGCGGCGGAGATGACAATCTCTCGGGGCTTGGCGCGGCGGATGATTTCATCGAGCACGATCGCGCCATAGGCGAGCAGAGGCCGACGCGCCGCCGAGACAACATTGATGTCCTCCAGCGCTTCGCTGTCGATGTGTTCGACGAGTTCGGCGAAATCGGCGGCTTCGCTCGTCTGGATGCGGTAATGGTGCATCACGCCAAGCGGATAGTTGCGCTGACGCATGTGGAGTTTCGCGAGCGAACGCCATGTGCCGCCCACCGCGTAAAAAGTGCGGCCCTTGAGATGTTCGAGCGGCTTGGCGTCGGCGATCGCTTTGCGGGCGATGCGCGTCGCCTCGCGCATCGAGCGCCGTGCGGCGTCCATGAGAGCCAGTCCGCCGAGCGGCAGGGTGACGCCCTTGCCGAGCGACTCCTTGTGGACGTCGATCAACTCGAGCGAACCGCCGCCGAGATCGCCGACGACGCCGTCAGGCTCATGAATCGCCGAAACCACGCCGAGCGCGGAAAGCTCCGCCTCGCGACGTCCGGAAAGGAGAGAAATGTCGCGCTGAATGGCGTCGCGCGCCGCTTCGAGAAACGCCGCGCCATTTTTGGCTTCGCGCACCGCGGCCGTGGCGATCGCCTCGATGTCGTCGACGCCCATCGTTTCGCAAAGCGCGCGGTAGCGGCGCAGCGCATTCAGCGCCTTGTCGACGCCGTCATCGGGCAGCCGCCCGGTGGTGACAACGCTCTTGCCGAGCCCGCACATGGCCTTTTCATTGAAGATCGGCGTTAGAGCGCGCGCGATCGCCTGATAGGCGACGAGACGCACGGAGTTCGAGCCGATGTCGACAATGGCGACGGGTTTTGGCGCGGAGTCGGAGCGCTGCGTCAGGTGACGCCGCAGCCTCTCAAGCATTTTTGCCACGCTTCAGCAGCGAGCGCGGCCGCCAGTCCTTCAGCGACTTTCCGCGACCCGAGAGCGACGGGTTGGTCATGAAATATTTGTGCGCGTTGAATCGCTCCTCGCCTTCCGGCGGAACGATGCGCCGAGAGGAGCCGTCCGGCAGGACGCGATAGCTCTGCTCATTGTCGATCAGATTGGCGAGCATGATCTGATCGAGCACCTGCTGATGCACGGTGGGATTGACGATCGGCATCATCGCCTCGACTCGGCGATCGAGATTGCGCGGCATCAGGTCTGCGGAGGAAATGTAGACATGCGCGCGGGGATGCGGCAGCCCATGGCCGCCGCCAAAGGCGTAGACGCGCGCATGTTCAAGGAAACGGCCGACGATCGACTTCACACGGATGTTGTCGGACAGTCCGGGGACGCCTGGCCGCAGGCAGCAGATGCCGCGCACGACGAGATCGATGGACACGCCCGCTTGCGAGGCGGCGTAAAAAGCGTCGATGATTTCAGGATCGACGAGCGCGTTGCATTTGCCCCAGATGACGCCAGGCTTGCCGGCCTTCACAAAGGCGATTTCCTGCTCGATGTGTTCGAGAAGCTTCTTCTTGAGCGAAATCGGCGAGACGGACATGCGCTCCAGTCCGGCAGGCTCCGCATAGCCGGTGATGTAATTGAAAATGCGCGAAATATCCCGTCCGATCGCCGGATCGGCAGTGAACACCGAGATGTCCGTGTAGATGCGCGCCGTCACCGGGTGATAATTGCCGGTGCCGACATGGCAGTAGGTGACGAGCCCTGAGCCTTCGCGGCGCACGACGAGCGACAATTTGGCGTGCGTCTTGAGTTCGATGAAGCCGAAGACGACCTGCGCGCCGGCCCGTTCGAGATCGCGCGCCCAGCGAATATTCGCCTCCTCATCGAAGCGCGCCTTCAGCTCAACGAGGGCGGTGACCGATTTGCCCGCCTCCGCCGCCTCCACAAGCGCGCGCACGATCGGACTGTTGTTCGAGGTGCGATAGAGCGTCTGTTTGATGGCGATGACATTGGGGTCGCGCGCCGCCTGTTGCAGGAACTGCACCACGACGTCGAAGGATTCGTAAGGGTGATGGACCACAAGGTCCTTCTGCTTGATCGCGAGGAAACAATCGCCGCCGTTGTCGCGCACCCGCTCCGGAAAGCGTGGATTATATGGCTTGAATTTCAGATCAGGCCGATCAAGCGCGACAAGCTCTGAGAGATCGTTGAGCGCCAACATGCCGTCGATTTCGAACGTCTCAGGCTCGTTGACGTCGAGCTCCTCGGCGACGAGCGCGCGCAAGGTCGCCGGCATGTCGGCCGCCACTTCAAGCCGGATTACCGAACCGCGCCGGCGCCGTTTCAACGCCGTCTCGAAAAGAAGCACGAGGTCTTCGGCTTCTTCCTCAACTTCAAGATCGCTGTCGCGGATGACCCGGAAGAGCCCCTGCCCCCGCAGCAGATAGCCGGGAAAGAGCCGCTGCGCATTCATCGCGATCAGCGTTTCAAGAAGCATGAAGCGCTCGCGTCCGGCGCCGCCCGTCGCAGGCAAACGCACGAAACGTTCGATCTTCGGCGGCAGCCTGACGAGCGCTTGCAGCGTCTTGCGATCGCCGGGCCGCACGAGTTCGAGCGCCAATGTGAATCCGAGATTGGGGATGAAAGGAAAAGGATGCGCCGGATCGACCGCAAGCGGCGTCAGCACCGGAAAGACGCGGCTGAGGAAATAATCCTCAAGCCACTCGCGGTCGGCCTTGGAGACGTCGGCGGGCTCGACGATGACGATGCCGACGTCTTCGATCTCGGCGCGAAGCTCGCGCCAGCGGCGCAATTGCTCGCTCGTCAAGAGCGAGACGCGCTCGGTGATCTTCGTCAACTGCTCGGCGGGCGTCAGGCCGTCCTCGGAGCGCGCCGTCACGCCGGAGCGCACCTGCCCGCGCAGTCCAGCGACGCGCACCATGAAAAATTCATCGAGATTGTTGGCGGAAATCGACAGAAAGCGCAGCTGTTCGAGCAGCGGGTGATTGCGATTGGAGGCCTCCTCCAGCACCCGGCGATTGAACTCGAGCCAGGACAGTTCGCGATTGATGAAGCGCTGCGGCGAGGCCGCAAGCTTGGCTGGATCCTCGATGAGAATCTCATCGGCGCGATCCATGACATCGATATCGGCGCCGCTGCGCTGGGCCGCGAGCTGATCCTGAATGTGCGGTTTCATTTCCATTTTCCGGTCAGGGCCATCATGCCATAGGCCGGGGCGGCGACGAAAGCCTTGGGCCTAATCATGAACGAACTTCTCGATAACTTTGGCCGCCAGCGCCCGTGTGACAGGCCGCCCCTGCGCCAAAGCCTCGTGGTCGAGAGCGGCGACGAAGGACCGCGCCGCGTCGAGCGAGCGCTCCAGCCTCATCGCGGCGAAAGCCAGGGCGGGCGGCTCGACGGTGAGTTGCCGGTCCGCGAAGAGCTTCACCAGCACGGCGCGCACCAATTCCTCGTCCGGGGCGCCAATTTCGACGGCCGGCGCGCGGCGCAGACGCGACAGCAGGTCGGGAAGCCGCACGTCCTCCGCCCTCGGCGCGCGGCTCGCGCTCATCAGCAGGAAGACGCCGCTTTCGTTCACGAAATTTAAGAGATGAAACAGCGCCGTTTCGTCCGCCACTCGGTCGACATCGTCGATGAGGATCGCTTGCGGCGCCTGCGCCGCGAGTTGCTCCAGCGTCGGCAGCGCGTCGGGCGCAACGACGCGCGCGCCGGCGCGCGCCGCCCAAATGGCGCAGAGGTGGCTTTTGCCCGCGCCTTTCGGGCCGATCAGCGCGAGAACGCGATCCGGCCAATCCGGCCAGCGCTCGACCATCTCGAGCGCCGCGCGGTTCGCCGGGGCAGGCAGAAATTCCTCACGCCCGAAGCGCGGCGACGACGGTAGATCGAGCGGCAGCTGCCTTCCCGATTCGCACTCCTCCGGCGCGCCGGACTTGGTCATGCGCGGTCTGGAACCGGATGCTGATAGAGCGCGCTTGCGCGGTAGCGTTGCGCGAGAAAGCGGATGAAGGCGCCGAGCGCCGCTGCGACGGGCACGGCGAGGATGAGGCCGGTAAATCCAAACAGCGCGCCGAAAGCGAGCAATGCGAACATGATCCAGACCGGGTGCAGGCCGACGGAGGCGCCGACAAGCCGCGGCGACAGCACATAACCGTCCATGATCAGTCCGGTCGTCACGATCGCCACCGCCTCGATCGGCAGATGGATATGCGGCCAGCCCTGAACGACCGCGACGATGATCGAGAGGACGAAGGCGGTGATGGAGCCCACATAGGGAATGAAGCTCAGGAAACCCGCGCTGACCCCGATGAGGAAGCCAAAGTTCAGTC